>Ga0184612_10000028_pt1 | contig 59675 bp, 42 predicted proteins | sample PLM3_60_coex_FD_133163 | JGI IMG/M metagenome (GOLD analysis project Ga0184612, IMG submission 133163) | Groundwater sediment microbial communities from an aquifer in East River, Colorado, USA - PLM3_60_coex | ecosystem: Environmental > Terrestrial > Soil > Riparian zone | place: USA: East... | reverse complement strand
TTGAAGCCCTGACTCGTCGGACTCACGGTGTAGACGCACGAAGTCGGCGGGGGCAGAGAGGGCGGCGGCGTGGTGCCTGGGAACACGAACTGATTCGAGATGGCGCTCAACGTCGATCCGCCCGGACCGACAGCAGCGACGCGCGCTTCGTACACGACGCCGTTCACGGGCCACGCGCCCAGCGGCGCGGAGAAGTTGAACCTGATCGTGCCGTCTCCGTCGGGTGTCGGCTTGCCGAGCTCGATCACGTGAACCGGCTGTGTGCCTCCGACGATGTAGAAGCGCAACTGGTACCCGTCAACAAGCGCCACGCCACCGACCGTGCGACTGTGATCGGCGGACGGATCGAACTCGACGATCTGCGGGCTGATCGTCTGAGCACCCAGACCTGACGGAAAGAGCACCAGCGACGAACAACCAAGAAGGAAAAGGAAGAGTGCGATGTGGGGAGCGCGCACACGCACGGACGACACCGTCCATGCCATCGGCAACCTTTGTCAATGCAGCGACTTCGCAGGGATTAGCGAGCCGTGGGGCTCAGCTGTGGCGCGCCGTGTGCACGATCCGCGCCCATGTGCGGCCAGTCATTCCGGAACGAAAAGCCCGATTGACGTGCGTGTCCGACAACGACTGAGTAAACGCGGTGATCTTTTCTGCGGAGAGTATTGAAGCCCTACAGTAATACTTGCACGCTACACGATCACGTCGGCCGCCTCTCTACGCCAGTTGCTATTCTTTCAACGGCGCTGCCGCAGGCGTATTCGGCAGCCGTTCGACGCCTACCAACTGCCACGCGCTGCCGGCCCGTCTGAAGTAGGCGTCAACCGGCGTCGCCCACGACCGGTGCGGGCCATCGACGGCGCTGATTGAGGCTTTGACGTAGGCGCCGTTGCTTTGCGGAAGGTCGGAGGGCGCCTGCACGCGCTCGTCGCGGCCGCTGGTGGGCGAGCCGATCGCCTGGGTTGCCCCTGTGTTGGCGTCGAACCGTGACCACGCCACCTGGCAGCCGCCCTTGGGCGTCGGCGAGATGCGACGGCACGGCCGGATTCTCGAACGTCAGCACGCCGGAGCCATCCAGGCCGAACTTGACGAGCGGATTCACCTTGGCCAGGCAGACCCGCGCGATCTTGTCCCGGCGCGTGATGAGCACGTCGCTCAGCAGCTTCTCGGCGGCCGGATCCGTGTACTGCCCGGTCTCGACCTCGGCGCGAATGTGATCGTCGGTGAACGCCATCAGCGCAGCGCAGCCGCTCCCAAATCGCTTCGCGCGAATAGAAATACACCACGACACCGGCAGCCGCGCCAAAATCCCGTCCTTTCCTACGTTTGCACACTGTGGCTCTCCGGACGTCGCACTCCAAAGCTCGCGAGCCTCCCACGCAAGCCTTCGAAGAGACAACCGCGTCGCGGCGGGCACGATGCTGGCATCTTTGCCGTCGGTTCCCGCCGTGAGCGGGCTTTCATGGACACAATCGTTTTTCTGATTACGCTTTCGGCTGGTGCGCTGGTGGTCCATTACAAAGAGCGCCTTCGCCATTTCGTGCCGGGCCGCCAGGCCGGCGGCCGCGTGCTCGTCGACCAGTCCCTCGGCCTTGCCCGGCTGGAGCTACCCGACGGCTGGCGCCAGGCGCAGGATCTCAACGAGACGGCGAGCATCGAGGCCATCCACTCGCTGCACGGCCGGCACGTCATCGTCATCAGCGACTCGGTCGAGGACTTCGTGCCGGAGATGACCGTCTACGAGCACTCGGTCAACACCCGCACGGAGTTGACTGGCAGCATCCGCTTGATTTCCTGCTCCGGCCCCGAACGGCGGACGGTCGGCGGCTTCGACGCGCTGCAGTACGAGATTGAAGGGTTCTTTCAACAGACGCGCATCAAGTACCTGCACACGACCATTGCCGGCCGCCGCGCCTTCCACCAGGTCCTGGCCTGGGCAACCTACTCCCGCTACGACCGAGAGTCGTTCGAGCGCCTCCTCAACGGGTTCAGCGAGCTGCCCGACCTCGTGACCGCCGCAAAGGCCGCGCCTCGGGCCGCTGAACCACTCCACGTCATACCAACCTCACGATACGAAGTGCACTGATTTCCACCGCCCGACGGCGGATCACCAGGCGAATCGGAAGATGACGGCGGTCGAGCGGTTCGGATCCGGTCGCGTCGGATCGTCGACGTTGAACCTGTCCGGCACGGTCGTCCACCCATCGTAGATACTGCCGCCGAGAAGAAAACGCTGCTGGGTCTTGGGTGTTGGCGTTGCCGACAGTTCAGTGGAGAAGAGGCTGTACGCTCGCTTGGGCTCGAGCGCGCCCGGGCGATCGCTGTGCGGGACGAGTTCAGCGAGACCATCGCCGTCGATATCTGCCCGGATCCAGTCCAGGTGCAGGAGGCGATGGTAGGTATGGTCGGCAATCATGCCGCGGAGTTGGGCGTTGAATCGGTTGATGATCGATTCCGCGTCTGGCACGGCTCGCCTCACCGCAAGATACAGTTGGCGCGTGAGCAGCGGCGTCGAACCGACCTGCAGCTTCGTTCGCGCCTCATCGGCGTAGTTGCTGACGATGTACTGCACGACGAGCTCGTCCATGAGCGTGTAGTCCACCTTGCTGTCGAGGAGGAGCTTGAAGCTGTCTTCCTCGGTGCGCGACCGTACGAACGTCGGACCCGTCAGGTCGATGGCCTCGCCGTACGAGTACCCCTCGACGATCGCAATCCGCTTGCCTTTTGAGTTTGACGTCGCCGAGCGTCGCGGCCGAGACGTCACCGCCTCGTCGCGCGACGAGGATCAGCCGGTTCTCGAGATAGGGTTGCGAAAAGAGCAACGTCCGCTCACGCTCGGCGTCCTTCCACGCCGCGGCGCTGCCGTCGAACGTGCCGCTGAGCAGCGAGGTCGTGAACTGCGCGGCGTCGACAATCGTCGTGCTGGTCTTGACCCCGATGCGGCCAAGGCCGGCCTCGACGAGGTCGAGCGCAAAGCGAGGCTTCCCCGGTTCGTTGGTGAAAGGCGACCATGCGGTCGACACCAGGCGCAAGTGTGCAGTCTGGGCGGCCGCCGCGAGTGACAGAGCGGCGAGCGACAGCACGAGGATTGTCGCACCCAGCCACTGGCCGCTACGACGCCCAACATCGTTGGACCAACGCATGATCGCGAACTAGCGGGACGCTTTCTGCGCCACGCGAGCGGTCGGGGTCTTGTCGGGCATCCGTTCGAATCCGACCAGCTTCCAGCTTCCGCCATCCTGTCGGAAGTAGGCGCGCACCGGCTGCTTCCACGTCGGGTAACCGTCGCTGTCGGCGGCGATGTCCACGGCCACGAAGCCACTCGACGGCAGATCGCTCGGCGCCGCGGTCGTCGTCGTCGCGCTCTTTGTTTCCGACAGCGGCTTGGTCGCGCCGGTCGCGTTGTCGAAGAGCATCCACGATGCTCGATACGCGACCGAGCCGCGAGCGACGCCACCCGCGACTGCCGCGTTCTCGAACGTCAGTCCCTTCGCATCGAGGCGCGGGTTGACGATCGGATTCACCTGCGTCAGGTAGATGCTCTTGATCGTCTCACGGCGCTGGATCAGTACATCGGCGAGATGCTTCTCGGCCGCCGGATTGCTGAACTGGCCCGTGTGGACGGCCGCCCTGATCATGTCGTCGGTGAAGGCCGCGATGCGCCGCGCCGCCCAGAAGGCGTCGTCGTCGCGTAGCTCCATGTAGGCAGTCGTTGGGGTCTGCGGCCGCCATTTTCGCGGATCGAAGACCTTGCCTTCGAACTTGCCGACCGACGGGTATTCGTCGTAGTCGACCGTCTGCCACGGGCTCAGCCCGAACCCGAGGGTGAAGAAGCGCTTCCGCGACGGGGGCCCTTCATAGAAGTATTCGTAGCTCAAGTCCCACTCGTGGAAGTCGTTGCACATGCCGAACGTCGAGCCGACATCCTGCAGGTAATGCTTGACGATCGTCTTGCCGTTCTCCGTGATCACCGTGTCGAGCGTGTTTTTGGCCTTGATGTCTGTGAGGTTCGTCCACGCGCCGAAGACGCGCAGCGCTCGCAGCTCGCGCCGGTGCTCGTGCGGCACGAGATCGTTGGGGTCGTCGGGACGTGTGCCGGAGTACTGGTAGGGGCCGAGAATCTTGCCGCTCAACAGGCGGCCGGCGATGACGCGATAGCTCCCGTCCGGGTTGCGCGCGACTCTCTCCAGGATGGCGTTCATGTCGTCGTGAGTGAACGGCGTCCTCTTGCCGCTCGGACGGCGTACTGTGGCCTTTGGATCGATCATCGTGTTCTTCGGATCGAAGGTCGTCAGGAACGATTCCACCTGGTTGTAGCCCAGCGCCCAGAAAATCCTTGTCGCGATCGCTACTGCGGCGGTGGCGCCTTCCTGGAAGTGCGGCGGATCGAACTCGAGGAACCAGGTATGGCCCTTGGCGTCGGTCGCCGTAAAGCCGGGGTGCGCGCCCGACGTCTTTTCCCTGATCAGCACCCACTTCGACGGGTCGGGCGGCTCGCCGACGTTCGCGCCGCGAATGAGCTCTTCATTCGTGATCGCCCTGGTGCCGATGCGGTTGGTGAACCAGCTCGAGTCCGGCACCTCGTCGATCGTGTTGATGTTTTTCGCGCGCAGGCCGCTCGGCGTGTAGCCTGATGTGACGAACAGGTTGTACAGCAGCTCGTACATCTCTGACTGCTCGTAGGGCGCCGCCTTCGAGGCGTCCTGCGATTCGGGTTCGCGCGCGATCGGGTCGTCCGAATAGAAGCGCGGGCCCTGCGTCGAGACGCCGGTCGCGAAGAAGCCTAGGGCAGCGACCGACAGGGCCAGGAGCGCGGCGCGACGTGCACGTGTCGAGAACGTTGAAGTCAACATAGTCGTTACCTAGAAAGACGCGGACGACGAGAAGATGAAGGAGAGGCTGCTTTCGCGGCTCCTGGCCAGCTCGACACGCAGGGGCGTGACAAACGGGCCGTGGAAGCGGATGCCGAAGCCGAAGTCGTCCTTCAGCCCGTCGAGATCGAGATCCTTCGTGCGTGCCGCGACCTTACCAGCGTCGTAGAAGAACGCAATATCGAGATAGCGATTGACCATAATGCGCCACTCCGCCTGAAGCAGCAGGCTGTTCTGGTCGCGGAAGCGCCAGCTGCTATAGCCGCGCAGCGAGGACCCGCCGCCCAATGCCGGCAGCATGAAGAAGGGGATCTGCTGCCCATCTTTCTCGTTCGCGTGCTGCATGCGGCCGTGGAACGAGAGGACCCAGGTCTCGCGCAGGATCGGAAGGTGCGCAATCGCTTCGTATTCCGCCATCTGGAAGCCGAAGTTGTCGTCCTGATCCTTGTGGTCGTGCAGCGTCGCGGCGAGGTAGGCGCCACGGCGGCTGTATCCGGGAGACGTACGCCCGTCCAGCCCGATCGTGCCCTGCGTGTGCAGGTAGGTCACCTTCGCACCCAACCCGGGCAGCGTCGCGGGCGTGTAGACCTGCTCGACCGACGGCGACGACCCCTCACCGGGTTCCTGCGACCACTGGCTGAACTCGGCGCCGCCGCGCAGCATCAGGAAGCGGCGTGACGGAAAGATCGTGAAGAGCGCAGACCCGTATGGCTGGTTGAAGAGATAGTTGGTGCGGTCGTCCACGGACGTGTCCGGCCCGATCCCGTAGAACCCGACCTGCGTCGCCTCGCGCCAGCCGCCGATCACCGAGAGCTGCGCGCGGCGGTTGAACAGGCGTGGCGCGAGGAACTCGGCCTCAATGCGCTTGTAGCCCGAGATCGTGTAGCTGCCGCGCACGTCGATCGTGTTGTAGGCGCTGACGTAGTTCGCATGGCCAACGCCGAGCGTGAAGCCCCCGCCCGAGTACGCGCTTTCAAAGAACGGGTGCCAGGCGAGGCCGCCGCCCTGCAGAATCCTGTCGAACCTCTCGAAGTACTTTTCGGCTTTGTTGGGGACGTAGGGATGCAGGGTCGGCACCTTGGCGGCCTGCTCCTGTTCGATCGACGCCTGGCGCGACGACGCCGGAGTGGTCTGCGGCGGAGCCACTTTTGCCCCGGGTCCCTGCGCCTGTTCAGCGTTGTCTGTTTGTTCGGTCCGGCCCGCCTTCGCTGCCTCGTCAACAGCCTTGCCGGCATCGGGCGTGGCGGCCTGAGCCGCAACGATGCTCGTCGCCTCAGGCGGAACGGGCGGCGGCGCCTGTGCGCCCACCGCCGCCGTCGATGTGGCCGCCAACGCGGCCACCGTGAACAGTTTCAACACTCCAACGGTACGCACGTCTACGCCCACCTTTCTTCCGAACCTCCGTTCCGACCGACGGGGGGAACGGATATTCGACTTGAAACGTCGTGTTGCTCTCGGTGCTCCGTGCCGGAGACGTGGATCGGACAGGCGCACCCCAATAACGCGTCGAGCGGTGCTTGCACGACCTCACGAGTCTCCAAACGGACGGAGCGTACCCTTCTATAGCACGAAGGGTACGTATCGGAGAAGACACCGCTCTCTGAGTGCTTGATCTTCAGTCTTTGGGTGTTTGGCGGAGAGAGTGGGATTTGTTCCCATCGAACCCCCTCAGGGTCAACAGTTTAAGCCTGTTTTTAAGTAGCTACAGCGACGTCTTCAGAACGTGAAGGGCGCCTTCTGGCTCACCGTCGAAGGCGGTGCTGCGCCTCTTCATACCAACCTCACGATACGACGTGCACTGATCTCGGTGCACCGACCTCGAGCGCTCTCTGAAGAGGTGGTCGGGGCCAAAGAAATGTGACGAACCGCCCGACAGGCGGGACCAAGCGCGTTGACCTTCACGATCGGGTCGCAGACGATCCAACACTGGAGGTTGGTGATGCGAAGATTCCTCGCGTGGGTAGCCTTGAGCGTCGGGTTGGTGGCTCCGTTGGCTGGCGAGCCGATGAAGGCGGGCGACCGTCAGCGGCTGCTGGCGCACCTCGAGATGACGGAGAACTGGTTGGCCGGAGAGCTCAGCGGCCTCTCTCCCGCCCAGCTGACGTTTCGAAGGACGCCGGATAGCTGGAGCATCGCGGAGGTCACCGAACACCTCGCGATCGCGGAGCCTCAGTACTGGCAGCGGGTCCTGGATTCCATGAAGCAGCCACCGACAACGGAGAAGCTCGAGGCCACCGACGCCGGAATCCTCTGGTACGGCATCGACCGGACGAATCGCCAGAAGACCGGCGAGCCGCGCGTGCCGCATGGCACGTACAAGACCGCGGGTGAGGCGCTCGCAGCGTTCCGCAAACTGAGGTCAACCATGCGCGACTACGCGCAGTCCACCAGCGACGACCTGCGGTCGCGAAAGCTACTCGAAGGCAATATGGACCTGTATCAGTGGTTCCTGATGATCTCGACGCACTCGCAGCGGCACATCCTGCAAATCCGTGAGGTCAAGGCACACCCTGCCTATCCGAAGGGGTAGAGAGATCCGGGCGGGGACGCGCGCCCGGACCGCAGTCAGCAGACAGCAGGGTCGAAGAAGTGCCAGCCCAAAGCGCTGCGAGCTCGGGAAGGCGTTCCGGACCGGAGGAGACCAGAACTTGCACATCGGCCCTGCTGCCTGCTGTCTGGGCCCGGGCAGCGCAATTCGATGCAGCAACCGTACCTTTGCAGGAGCGCCTCACGCTCGTCAGAATTCCTAGAAAAAGCCAACTGGAGCCTCTACGATTGGTCGGGAACGCCGGCCAATTCGTTGGCTACCGGTTCAGATCTTGGCTGGTCTGCGGCGAGCGCTTGTGACCTGCCCGACGGCTCGGCTAGGATCAACAGCCGTCACCAGGAGACAGCCTCATGCCCACTCGTCACGTTCGCGCCGTGCTCGGCGCCATCAGCGCGATCGGCACCGTCGCCGTGTTCGCATTCTTGCCCGCACCGGCGCCGGCGCTGCGCGCGCAGGCGGCGGCAGTCGATGCCTCGCTTCTGGCTGGGCTTCGCTGGCGGTCCATCGGACCGGCGCGAGGCGGCCGATCCATCGCGGTGGCGGGCAGCAGCACTCGGCGCGACGAGTACTACTTCGGCGCGACAGGCGGCGGCCTCTGGAAGACGACCGACGGAGGCGTCACCTGGCGGCCGGTGTCGGACGGGTTCTTCAAATCATCTTCGGTCGGCGCCGTCGCCGTGGCTGAGTCGCAGCCCGACGTGGTGTACGCCGGATTGGGTGAGGTCCAGCTCCGCGGCAACATCATCCAGGGAGACGGCGTCTACAAGTCGACCGACGCCGGCCGCACCTGGACGCACGTGGGCCTCGCGCGAAGCATGGTCGTCAGCCGGATTCGCGTCCATCCTGCCAACCCCGACATCGTTTACGTGGCCGCGCTCGGTGATCCCTACGGCCCGAACCAGGAACGGGGCATCTTCAAGTCGACCGACGGCGGCAAGACGTGGGACAACGTGCTCTTCCGCAACAACCAGACGGGCGCGGCGGATCTTTTCATGGATCCGAAGAACCCGGACGTCCTTTACGCCGGCTTCTGGCAGGTCTTTCGCACGCCGCATTCGCTGTCGAGCGGCGGACCCGGCAGCGGGCTCTTCAAGACGACTGATGGCGGCAAGACCTGGACCGAGCTGACGAAGAACCCGGGCCTTCCGGCCCCGCTGTGGGGCAAAGTAGGCGTGTCGGTGTCTGGCGCCGACACCAGCCGGATCTACGCCATCATCGAAGCCGCCGACGGCGGCGTGTTCCTGTCGGATGATGCGGGCGCGACCTGGATGCGCGTCAACGAGGATCGCCGGCTGCGCCAGCGTGCGTTCTACTACACGCGCATCTACGCCGACCCGCAGGCCCGCGACACGGTGTACATCCTCAACACTGGCCTGTACCGCTCGACCGACGCGGGCAAGACCCTCACGTCGATCCGCGTCCCCCACGGTGACAACCATGACTTGTGGATCGCCTCGTCCGATCCGCGGCGGATGATCAACGGCAACGACGGTGGCGGCAACGTGTCGACCAACGGGGGCGAGAGTTGGACCGATCAGGACTATCCGACGGCGCAGTTCTACAACGTGTTCACGACCGCGCACGTGCCGTATCACGTGTGCGGCGCGCAGCAGGACAACTCCACCGCCTGCGTGCCCAGCACCGGTGGCGGAGAACTGTACGCAGTCGGTGGCGGCGAGAGCGGCTACATCGCGCCCGATCCCAGGGACGTCGACGTGTTCTATGCCGGCAGCTACGGCGGGCTGCTGACTCGGATCAACCGCCGGACGGGCGAGCGCCGCGCAATCAACATCTGGCCCGACAATCCGATGGGCTTTTCCGCCTCCGACATCACCGAGCGGTTCCAGTGGACGTTCCCCATCGTCATCGCGCCGACCGATCCGAAGACGCTGTACGCCACGTCGCAGCACGTCTGGAAGTCCACCAACGAAGGCCAGAGCTGGCAGCGCATCAGCCCCGATCTGACGCGCCACGATCCGGCGACCCTCGGTCCTTCGGGCGGTCCCATCACGCTCGATCAGACGGGCGTCGAGACCTACGCGACGGTTTTCACGCTCGCACCCTCGGCCGTCAACGGCAGCGTGATCTGGGCCGGCTCCGACGACGGGGTCGTGCACGTGACACGCGACGCAGGGAAGACCTGGACGAACGTCACGCCAGCGGACCTGCCGCCCTTTACACGAATCAGCCTGATCGATGCCTCGCCGCACGACGCGGGCACTGCGTACCTGGCAGGCAATCGCTATCAGCGATCCGATCGCGCGCCCTACATCTACAGGACGTCGGACTACGGCAAGAGCTGGACGAAGATCGTCAACGGCGTGCCGGCCGGCGACTTCCCGCGCGCGGTGCGTGAAGACCCGAAGCGAAAGGGACTGCTGTTCCTCGGGACCGAGACGGGATTCTACGTCTCATTCGATGACGGGGGCGTGTGGCAACCGCTCCAGACGGGGTTGCCGGTCACACCGGTACACGGCATTCAGATCAAGAACGACGACATCGTCATCGGGACGCACGGGCGTTCGTTCTACATCATGCCGAACATCGGCATCCTTCGGCAGGCCTCCCGGGAGACGACCAACGAACCAGTCGTGCTCTTCGATCCGTCCGACGCGATTCGATCGGTATCACCGAATGTGACCATCGACTACTACCTGAAGCAGGCAGCCGAGAAGGTGACCGTCGAGATTCTGGACGCGGAGGGCAAGACGATCACGACGTTCACCGGCACGCCAGGGCAACCTGCTGGACGCGGCGGCCGTGGCGCGGCACCCGCAGGCGGCTCAGGCAGTGACAACGAGGAGGAAGGTGGCGGCCGTGGCGCGCCGCCGCCCAGCGTCGGCGTCGCGTCGGGCATGAATCGGTTCATGTGGGATCTGCGGTATCCCGGCGCTCGTGACTTCCCGGGGCTCATCCTCTGGGCCGGGAGCACCCGCGGGCCCGTCGCGCCGCCCGGACGCTACCAGGTCAAGCTCACGACCGGCGGTATATCGAAGACGCAGGAGTTCGCCATCGTACGCAATGTGAACGTGCCGACGGTCACCGACCGGGATCTGACCGATCAGTTCGCGCTCGCCAAACAGATCAGCGACAAGATATCGGTTGCGCACGAAGCCGTGCTGCGCATCCGGAGCCTCAAGGAACAGATAGCCGCGCGCACCGGCGCGAGTGCAGACGCGAGGCTCAAGACGGTCGGGGAGGCGTTCACTGAAAAGCTCACGGCCGTGGAAGGCGAGATCTACCAATACCGCAACCGCAGCAGCCAGGATCCGCTGAACTACCCGATCAGGCTGAACAACAAGCTTGCGGCTCTCCAGGGCATCGTCGAAAGCGGTGATGCCAGGCCGACCGACCAGTCGTACGCCGTGTTCAAGGAGCTGTCCGCACGGCTCGACAAAGAGCTCGCGCGCCTGGATGCGCTCGCGAAAAAGGATCTTTCCGGCTTGAACTCGCTGCTGGCGGACCGGAAGCTCGATCCGATCAAGGACGGCGTACCGGGCGGCACGCGGTGATTATTCGACCTCGCGCTCGACGGTGACTTCGACGACACCCACCGGCTCTTCGATCGCGACGAACAGATCGTCGGGATTCTCGACGCCGGCTGTGAAGAGATCAACGGGGCGGTACGGCCGCTCGTGCAGCGAGAGCGTGATGTCGCTGATCTCCTGATAAGAGGAGAGGACGACATCGGCGATGCTGTAGAGCGTCTGCTGCACCGAGCGGCTCGCCTGACAGCCGAAGATTTCGGCAATCGCGGCGCGCACGCCTTGCCGATAGGGGTCAAATGTCACGTCGGCGCTCGTGTAACTCCAGCGGGCGGAAAGCGTCGCGACCAGCAGACGCTGCAGCCCGTCGTCGACGCCGCTCGGATCCGGCTCGTCTCCGGGCCGTGAGCGGGGCGGCGCCAGGCCCGAGGTCCGCATGATCGTCATCTGTTCGATGCCGGAGACGACCGCCATCTGCTGACCGTTGCTCGTGATGGCGGCGGTGCGGCGCTCAGGTGTACCGGCAAGGAAGACCTGCCCCTGTGGCTTCCCGGCAATCTCGAGACGATTCCACGGACGCTCGGTGATCTCGACCCGGGCGCGCGTGAGGCGCGGATGGCCGCCGAGCAGACGTTCGCAGAGCGCCAGCCCGAAGCGCTCGATTTCGGCACCCGCATGCTGCCGGGCGGTGGCATGGACGAGGCTCTTCAGCGCCTCGCCGGGGAGCAGTCCTGCCGATTTCCCGTCGACGAAGGCGTCCGCGAAATCGCCTTCGAAACGGCAGGCGACCGTCAAGTCCCGGGCGTCGTGCCGATCGCCGCGGCGGACGACCCTCAGCATGCGTAAGTGCGACTCGCCGTGGCTGCTGGCACCAATACGAAGCATGGCGGGACAATAACACAAGGGCGCGGAGTGCCCAGGGTGCCAGCGGTCCCGTATAATGTCTGATTGATGCTCGTCGCGCGGCGGTTCCTGATCAGTGGTCGCGTTCAGGGGGTAGGGTTCCGGTTCTACATCGAAGCCCGCGCGAGCGCCGAGGGCGTGCACGGGTGGGTACGCAACCTCGCGGACGGCCGCGTTGAAGCGCTCCTCGAAGGTGACCAGACGTCTGTCGAGCGAGTCGAAGCGGCGCTCTGGAGGGGACCAGCCGGCGCTGTGGTCGATGACGTCGCCAGCGAGGCCGCCGCGCCGTCGGGACGGGCCACAGGTTTTTCCATACGGTAACCCCACGCATCTTTGGAGATTCGGAGATCACTTGGACGCACTCAAATCGAAAATTCGCCACGTGCCGGATTTTCCGAAGGCCGGCATCCTGTTTTATGACGTCACGACGCTGCTGCGCGACCCGGACGGGTTTCGCATCGCGATCGACAGCCTGGCGAATCCGTACCAGAATCGAGGGATCAGCCTCGTCGTCGGGATCGAGAGCCGCGGGTTCATCCTGGGCGCGGCGGTCGCCGATCGGATCGGCGCGGGATTCGTGCCCGTGCGCAAAGTCGGCAAGCTTCCGTCGAAGACGGTCAAGGTCAGCTACGATCTGGAGTACGGCAGCGACAGCCTCGAGATGCACAATGACGCGATCGAGCCCGGTCAGCGCGTGCTCATCGTCGATGACCTGCTGGCCACCGGCGGCACGGCGCGGGCAACGGTCAATCTCGTGAAGCAGGTGGGCGGCCACGTCGAAGGCATCGCGGTCCTGATCGAGCTCGTAGAGCTCGGCGGCCGATCGAGGCTGCAGGGCGAACCGCTGTTCGCGGTGCTCCAGTACTAAACGTATCTCTCGCTTCTGGGTTTGGGTTGTTTGTCACAAGACAAGAGGAGACAGCAAGGCGCGGGGGGACCGGAGGGCGGCTCACCCCAGCTGAGTCACCCGCCCGCGCTCGCCGGCACGGGTATCACGGTCAACTGTATTTTGCCCGGGCCGACCAGGTCAGTGGCGTCTCAGACTTCGTCGACGCATTGGCAAAGGCGGAAGGGAAGTCGTTCGAGGAGTTCGAACACGAGTTCTTCGACAAAGTTCGTCCCACGTCGCTCATCAAGCGGTTCGCCACGCCGGAAGAGGTAGCGTCACTGGTGGTCTTTATTGCGAGTCATTGTCGTCGGCGACAACCGGCGCAGCACTGCGCGTTGACGGCGGTGTGATCAAGAGTGCCTTCTGACGCTTCGTCCCGCTTTGAGGTTGCTTGCATGATCAGCTCGCGGGCGCCGCCAACAGTTGGTGCACTGGCAGAACCTGTGGCTGTCCAAACTGGAACCCCATTTGCCTCATGGCCTCGGTGAAGACTGGTGCGAACGCGTCGTATGCCGCTCTGGACTCCCACACGGTGACGGTGAAGAAATCCACGCCTTCTCCGACGCCCGCGTGAAATACCAAACCCGGTGGCGGGGCGACCGGGGGTCCTCCAACCCAGCTCTCCTTGTACTGCTCCGCAGTCATCGCTGGTGGTCTGTACACAACAGCGATTGCCATCGCCTCACCTCCCGTGCTCAGCGCCCCGCTGAATGGCATGGCGCACGAACATGAAGCTTACTCCTGGGGCATCCCGAGGTAACGAAAGGTTTCAAGGGCGAGGCAACCATCTGCCGCCGCCGCCCGTCAGAGCACAGAGGTGATCCGTGGACAGAGTCCGGGAGAACGTCAAGGATGCCTGGATCTGGCGCTGGCTCGAGGACTGCCGCCGCGACGCCAGACACGCCGTGCGCACGCTGGTGCGGACCCCTACCTTCACGCTGACGGCGGTTCTCTCCCTCGCCCTCGGCATCGGCGCCAACGCTGCCATCTTCTCGCTCGTCGATCAGGTTCTGCTGCGATTGCTACCCGTCAGGGATCCGCCCAGCATCGTCTTGATCGATTGGCGAGGCAACGCGCTCGCGGACGGCTGGGGCAGTGGCAACCTGATGTCCTACCCGATGTGCCGCGATCTACAGGCGCAGACGCAGTTCTTCGACGGCGTCTTCTGCCGGCACCCGACGACGGTGAACCTGTCGGCGGGAGGGGAGCATCAGCCGGTGCTGGCAGAAATCGTGTCGGGCACGTACTTCCCCGTGCTCGGCGTACGGCCGCACCTCGGCCGCCTCATCGCTGAATCGGACGACCTCGTGCGCGACGCGCACCCGGTCGTCGTCATCGCGTACGAGTACTGGACCAACACTCTCGGCAGCGCACCGGACATCGTCGGGCGCAAGGTTCTCGTCAACAATCAGCCGATGACCGTTATCGGCGTCGCGGAGCCAGGCTTCAGCGGGATAGACGTCGGCGAAGCAGCGGCGCTGTGGGTCCCGGCGATGATGAAGCGTCAGGCGACGCCTGGCTGGGACCGTCTGTTCGATCGCCGCGCACGATGGATGCACGTGTTCGGCCGCTTGAAATCCGGCGTGAGGGCGGAGTCCGCCAAGGCAGGACTCCAGCCGTGGTTCAAGTCGGTGCTCGAATCCGACCGGCAGCTCGAGGGTTTTCCGAAGACGACGCCAGAGCAGCTCCGAGCCTTCCTCGCGTCCTACATCGACGTGACGCCGGCCTCGCGTGGGCGATCGAACATGCGGCGGGCGATGGAAGGGCCGCTCTGGGCCCTGCTGGCCGGGACGTCGCTGCTGGTCCTGCTCGCGTGCTCCAACGTCGCGAGCCTCCTCCTGGCGCGTGGGGCCGCGCGCGGACGCGAAGTGGTCACGCGCATCGCGCTCGGCGCGTCGCGCGGCCGCATCACGAACCAGCTAATGATCGAGAGCATGATGATCTCGCTCGCCGGAGGACTGTTGGGCATCGCCGCCGCTCCGGCGGTCTCCGCCGCGCTGTTGTCGTTCCTGCCGCAGGACGTCGCGCGCGCGAGCCTGACGTCCAATCTCGACACGCGCGTTCTGCTGTTCACATTCCTTGTCAGCATCGCGACGGGCGCGTTGTGCGGAAGTGCGCCCGCACTGCAGGCCGGAAGGCTTTCGCTGATCACGGCGCTCCGCGAGCGGGCGCCGAGTGTTGGAGGCGTCCGTCTCCGTCGCGCGCTTGTCGTCGGTCAGATCGCCTTCACACTCATCCTTCTGATCTGCGCCGGTCTCTTTCTGCAGACGGTCTCCCGCCTCCACGAGAAGGGACCGGGGTTCGAGAGCGCTCGCCTTCTGATGTTTCAGGTGGACACCTCTAGGAACGGATACAAGGATCCGGAGGGCTCGAGACTCGTGCTCCAGCTGCTGCAGGCCGTTCGCAACACGCCGGGCGTTGCGAGCGCGGCAATCGCCGGGCACACGCTGCTCGCCGGCGGAAGCTGGAACATGCACATGACGGTCGAGTTCAAGGAGCGACGGGCGACGGATCGCCTGGTCCACTGCAGTCCGGTCTCGCCGGGATTCTTCTCGACGCTCGGGGCGAGACTGATCACGGGGCGCGACTTCGAGGAGCGTGGCTCGATCGACTTCGACGGCACGAGCCGGCGATATCGATCGGCCATTGTCAACGCAAGCTTCGCCCGGCGCTACTTCGGCGACGCCAACCCCATCGGTCATCGCATCGGCTTCGGCACGCGGCCGGACACGAAGACGGAGGTCGAGATCGTCGGGGTGGTCGCCGACTTCAGTTACCGCGGCATCCGCGAGGAGACCGATCAGGCGTTCTTCCCGTTTCTCGATATCCCCTGGGCAGGTGCCACGTTCTACGTCAGGACGCACGGGAAGCCGGAGAATGCGTTCGCGGCGATTCGCGCCACCGTCGCGAGCGTCGATTCAACGCTTCCGATCCTGTCGCTGCGCACGATCGAGAACCAGCTCGATCGGTCGCTGACGACGGAGCGGATGATGGCGACGCTGTTGACCGGCTTCGGTGCCATCGCGCTCCTGCTGTCGGTGATCGGCCTCTACGGCGTGATGTCCTTCGTGGTCACACACCGCACCCGCGAGATCGGCATTCGCCTCGCGCTCGGCGCCACGCGTGCGACGGCCGTGTGGTTGGTGGTGCGAGACGCGCTGCTCATGATCGGCAGCGGAACGGCGATCGCGCTCGTCGGGGGGTGGGCGGTGGGCCGCGTCATCTCCGGACAGCTCTTCGGCGTCGCCCCCATTCACGCCCCGACGATCGCGCTGGCGACAGTTCTACTGGCCGTTGTCGCTCTCGCCGCGGCGATGGTGCCGGCCTGGCGCGCGTCTTCGGTGAGCCCGACGCAGGCGCTGTATGCGGAATGAACGGCGCAGGCATCGCGGGTAAGTTTCCGTCGGCCCGAGTCACTTCCGGTAACACAAGGGCTGACGTGCCTGTCTGTCGAACGAAGGCCTAACCGCACCGCTCAAAACGGTACGCGAGCTCTGGGCACCCTCGTACGCCAGCTGCCCCACAAGGAGCGAGAACGGCTCCATGTAGATCTTCCACGACTTGCGGCGCACCACGTCTCGGAACCTCACCCGCGCGGGCGTCGATCCCACAGTAGCGATGAAGGTGACGGGCCACAAAACCCGCAGCGTGTTCGACCAGTATAATATCGGGAACGAAAACGACGTGCGGCGGGCGCTGGGCAAGTTTTGGCACAGTGGGGCAGTTTCACCGCCCTTCAGCCGATCGCAAGTCGCGAAAAGCTCAATAAAACCCTTTTGCGCCCGTAGCTCAGGTGGATAGAGCATCGGTTTCCTAAACCGGGGGTCGCAGGTTCGAGTCCTGCCGGGCGCACCAGCGACTCGCCTGCGGCTGCCTTCGCCGAGCCGCAGGCTGGCTCATGACAGGCCAGCAACGGGAGAATGTCCTGAGCGAGCGCAGCGAGCCGAAGAACAGCCTTCGCTCGCGGGTGTATCGCTGACGCGAGCTTCGGCTAGGCGAGAGAAGATTCGCAGACGCGGAACAAGTTTTGTTTGATGAAGGACGACTATGAAAAGCCAGGAACGTCACAAGCTGAAGGAAAACGAGTTCGCGCGCACGGTCGGCCACGCGCGCGAGGTGCTCGCGAACCGCCAGCGCGACATCACGTGGGCTGTCGCCGTCATCGTCGGACTCTTGGCGATCGTGGGAGGCTATGCGTGGTGGCGGCAATCGACCGCCAGCCGGGGAACCGAGCTCTTCGCAACCGCCCTGGCCGTCTACGAGGCGCCGGTGGTGCCGGTGGCCGCGCCCGCGCCGGGCAGCCCCGCTCCAGTGCAGCAACCGGGAACGTACTTGACGGAGCAGGCAAAACTCGAGGCTGCACTGCCGAGGTTCATCGAGGCCGCGGACCGCTATCCGACCACCCAGGCGGGCATCGCCGCCAGGTATCATGCCGCTGCCATCCTGGCGACCCTTGGTCGCTTCGGCGAAGCGGAGCAACGGTTCCAGGAGGTCGTCGCCAGAGCGGGCACGAGCCTCTACGCGCGCACGGGACGTCTCGGCCTCGCCGAGGCCCAGGTCGGACAGAAGAAGTACGACAACGCAATCACGATCTACACCGAGATGAGCCGCGACACGAGCTCGCAGATGCCCGTCGATGGCGTGCTCATGCGGCTCGGCCGCGCGTGCGCCCTCGCGGGTCGCAAGGAAGAGGCCGTCCGCGCCTTCACGCGCGTGACCGAAGAGTTTCCGCAGTCGCTCTATGCGGCCGACGCGAAACGCGAGCTCGAAGACGTACGCAAGTCGTAGTTGAGAGGCGCTATACCGCGTCCGACGAGCTCGAGAACGTGAACTCGCGGATGCGCGCGGCCGGGCAGACGAGCGCCAGCCCTGAGCCACCCACACCCTCTCCGCTCACCACGCGTTCGGGCGGTGTCATCGCCTCGATGTTATTGAGCGCGACGATCGGGCTCTCGTTCCAGCGCATGTTCTTGACGGGGCGCGTGACCTTGCCTTTTTCGATCAGGTAGAGCCCGTCGCGCGTCAGGCCCGTCACGAGAATGGTCTGCGGATCGAGGGGCCTGATGTACCAGAACCGCGTCACCAGCACGCCGCGCTCGGTGCCGGCAATCAGGTCGGACATCTGCGCGTTCCCACCTTCCATGATGACGTTGGCCGGACCGGCTGTCGGTTTCTTGCCCATCTTCTCCGCCCAGAACCGCGAGTAGAAGAGATCCTTCAACACGCCGTTCTCGACCCAGACGTTCTTGGCGATCGGAAGGCCCTCGTTGTCGAAGCAGATGCTCGGCGCCAGCGGATGCGCCGGGTCCGAATAGATACGCACCTTGTCGCCGACGATCTGCTCGCCGACTCGGTTCCCGCCGCCCTTCTTCGAGAAAAAGCTTCGTCCTTCGTCCGCCTGGCGGGCGTCGGCAGAGAAGAGCATGAACACAATCATGTCCGCGAGTGCCGCCGGCTCGAGGATCACGGTGTACTTCCCGGGCTCGATTCCCGATGGATTCTTCGCCAGCGCGGCCTTGTCGATCGCCGTCTCGGCAAGCGCCGCGGGCTGCAGTAGACGAAGCTCGTTGAATGACTTCGACGCCCAGCCGGACCCCGACCCGTCCGGGGTGCGAGCGGTCAGGTTGTAGTCGGCCGCAGTGAACCGGTCGTAGGCGAAGAGACCGTGGGAGCTGGCGACCGCCTGCATCGCGGACTGCGTCTCGACGAAGCCCGCCGACACGACCTCCTTCTTCTTGCTGAGCGCGATCGCGGTCTCGACCGACGACGCGCGCCACTCGGGGGACGCCGTCGCCGCATCGTCGAAGTACGCCTTGATCGGCGAGTAGGTCTGCGGCCCGAGGAACGGCATCGACTCGGGATTCTCCGGCGATACTCTGGCAATTTCCTCGGCGTTCCTCAACGCGCGCTGCAGGCTCGCGTCGTCGAACTGCGCGGTCGTGACCGTTCCCGATCGCTTGCCGAAGCTCGCCGTGATGGCGAGACTCGTGCCCGACGAAGCACCCGAGGTCGTCGCCGTGTTCCGGGCGAAGCGCAGATTCGCGCGCTCGCTCCCGTTGACCGCGACAAACGTCTGTTCCGCCTTGCTGAACGACAGCACGCGGTCGGTCAGCGCTTTGGTCTGATCCTTCGTCCAGATCATGGTTACCGCCCGGTGTTGAGAATGTTGACGCGTGCGAACCTCGCAATGGGACAGCCGTGGCTGACCGAATTGCTCTGCGAAGGCTGGCCTTTGCCGTCGCTGAACGCGCCGCCCAGCTGATACGTGGACTTGCCGCCGAGGAGGTCGCAGGACTTCCAGAACTCGGGCGTGTTCGACTGGTACGCCAGGTCCCTGAGCTGCGTCGTGATCTTGCCGTTCTTCACTTCCCAGAACGTCTGACCGCTGAACTGAAAGTTGTAACGCTGATGGTCGATGCTGTAGCTCGCATCACCCTTCACATACACGCCGTCGTCGGTCGCCGCGATGATGTCTGCTTCGGCGACGTCTTTCTCGCCAGGCTCGAGCGACACGTTCGGCATGCGCTGGAAGGGAATCGACGCCCAGCTGTCCGCGTAGCTGCACCCATGCGAAGCGGTCTGACCGATGAGGTGCGCCTGATCGCGCGTCGTCTGATAGTCGACGAAGAGACCGCCCTTGACCAGATGCCATCGCGACGTCTTGACGCCGTCATCGTCATATCCGCACGTCGCCATCGCGCTCTCCTGCGTCTTGTCGGCGACGATGTTGACCATTTTCGATCCGAATTCGAACTTTCCGAGCTTGTCGGTCGTGAGGAAGCTCGTGCCCGCGTAGTTGGCCTCGTAACCGAGCGCTCGATCGAGCTCGGTGGGGTGCCCGACCGATTCGTGAATGGTCAGCCACAGGTTCGTCGGATGGAGGATTAGTGTCTTCTGTCCGGCCGGCGCCGGCTTCGCCTTGTGCATCGCCACGGCTTCTTCGGCCGCCACACGGGCTTCCTTGAGAAGGGGATAGCCGTCAACGTACTCGTATCCCATGCCCATCGGCGAGGTCAGCGACGCGCGCGAGTAGAACTTGCCCGTCGCCTTGTCGACTGCGGTCACCGAAAAGGACGGATACGATCGGATGAGCGACTGCTCGATGTGGGATCCATCGGTTGACGCGAAGTACTTGTGCTCGTTGACAAACTGCATGAACGCCGAGACGAAGCTCGCGCCTGGCACCTTGAGCGCTTCCTCGTGGATCTGCAGGAGCAGATCGAGCTTCGGCTGCAGCGGCATCTCGAACGGATTCTTTTTCACCGGCGTGTTCCACACGGTGTTGTATGCCTCGACGGGCGCCAGCCGAACCGGCTCCTCGTTGATCCTGCGGTTCGCTTTCGCGATGCCGGCCGCCTGCGCCGTCACGCGCGCGATCTCGTCCTTCGTCACGACGCTGCTGCTGGCGAATCCCCACGTGCCGTCGACTATGAGGCGGACGCCGAACCCATAGTCCTCGGTATTGACGATGTTCTGGACGCGGCGGTCGCGCGTGAAGATGAACTGCACGCGGTAGCGGTTGATTCGAATGTCGGCGTAGCTCGCACCGACCTTTTTCGCCGACGCCAGCGCGGCGTCAGCGAGGTCGCGGAGCTCGCTCGAGGGCTGGGCCGCGAAGAGCGCGCCCGACGGGCGCACGGAGCTCGCGGCACCAAGCGCGATCATGGATTGGACGAAGCGTCGGCGATCGATCATGGAGGTCCTCGTGATCAGGCTCGGGCTCAAGGCTCAGGGCTCAGGGCTGGACTCAGCCTATCTCAGATTGCGATTCGAAGAGACAGCGTTGGTACGAGTGGCTGCGTGAAAGGGACGAGCGCAAAAAAAGGCCCGAGGCAAACGCGCCTCGAGCCTTTGAAGATGCTGGAGCCCTCAGCCTTGAGCCGAGTTAGGCCGTGAGCGATCGGCCCGCTTCACCTGAAATCGAGATGTGCATCGGCCGCACCGGCGTTGCCGTGACCTTGCGCTCCGGTTCCACAAGCAGCCGCAGCGCGTAGTCGCGGGGGGCCCCGGTCGCCTGCTGGCACGCGCCCACGCGGAAGACCGCGGACAGCACGCTGGACTTGCGGAGCGCCGCAGGAAGGTCCGGCCGGTGACGCGCATCGCGATCCACCTGAAAGTAGACCAGACGATACTGCGGGATCGGCGTGCCGCTCAGGCACTCGACGCGCACGCCATGCTCGCTCACGTTGCGCGTGACGACTGAGGCCATTCGAGTGGTGCCCTTCGCGTCCTTCCAGACGATCTGGCCCGGTACTTCAATGGACAGACGCTCTGCCTGCCGCTTGTCGGACCTGCCCTGTCCACCCTGAACGAGTCGAAGCCTCTGCTCCATGTGATCAGCCTCCGCGAAGAATTCTGCGCAGGGATGTATCAAGTGGCAGGCCGTCCCTGCGCGCTCCGATCTGTAAGGGCCAAGAATTAAATCCAAGTCTATTTCTTGTAGCAACTTACGTGTTGTCCTTGCGATCAGATGTCCCGCAGGAGCCTGGCTACTTAGTAATCAAACTGACCGATCGCTGAATACTTGGTATACGTTGGGCTATCCGCCAGACGCCTGGGCGTTTCTATACGCGTGCCGCGCTGACGCCGAGGCGCTGCATCTTGAGATAGAGACCCCGCCGGGTAAGCCCTAAAAAGCGCGCAGTCTCCGAGATGTTGCCGTCGGCGCGTTCGAGCGCGCCCTCGATCATCTCGCGTTCGAGGGATTCCACGGCCAAGGCGAGGCTCGTCCGGCGGCCGAGGCGCTTGATTGCCACATTTCCCGGCTTGTCCGAGCTCGCCGCGAACACAGGCGACAGCAGATCGGGGCTGATGAGCCCCCCCGGGAGGGCCATGGCGACCGCCCGCTGCACCTCGTTGCGGAGCTGCCGGACGTTGCCGGGCCACGTGAAGGCGTCGAATAGATCGAGCGTCTCCGCGCTCAGCCGAACGCCGGGCTTTCCGAGCCGTTCAGAAGCTTCCCGGAGGAAAAACGTGCTGAGGTGAGGGATCTCTTCGCGACGGTCGCGGAGCGGCGGCACGTGCATGCGGATAACGCTCAGGCGATAGAAAAGGTCCTCACGGAACTTGCCGTCGGCCACGCGCTGCTCGAGATCCGCATTAGTGGCCGCCACCACTCGCACATCTACGCGCTGCGGGCGCGTGTCGCCGACGGGCAGCACTTCTCCCTGCTCGAGAAAGCGTAGCAGTTTCGGCTGCACGTCCAGCGGGAGATCGCCCACTTCGTCGAGGAACAGCGTGCCCCCGAGTGCGGTCCGAAGCACCCCGGGCTGGTCGGCGATTGCGCCCGTGAAACTGCCGCGACGATGGCCGAAGAGTTGACTGTCGGCGAGCTCTCTCGTAGCGCTCGTGCAGTTGTAGGGCAGGAACATGCTGCCGCGCCTGGGAGACCCGGCGTGGATTGCCCGCGCGACGAGATCCTTGCCCGTGCCGCTTTCTCCCGTGATGAGCACGGTGAGATCGTTGCCCTGCATGCGCTGAATCTGCTCGGCGACGCGCTGCATCGCGCTGCTGGCGCAGACGAACCCCGGTAGCAGCGGCTCGAGCGGTCGTTCCAGAACGCCGCCGGGCGCTTCGCCCGGCCGGTCGCGCGCGGCGCAGAGATCGAATCCCTGCCGAAGGACGGCGCACAGCGTTCGAAAACGCTGTCGGGCACTGCCGGCGAACGGCCGGTTGCTCGACACCACCGCGAACCGCGGTCCTTCCGGATCGCGCCCGAGAGGTTCCATCGGCACCGCCGCGGTCGCCCGGGCGCCGAGCGCTCGGGTGGCCTCAATCGCCAGTTCGCGCGCGCGGGACGGGTCGCAGCCGGCCGACGCCGCCACCTTCACCTGCCCCGACGTCGACTGCACGAACACGACGGCCGATTGGGCGTCGCAGGCCTCGAGCAGGGCGGTCGCGCCCTCGCGCGCGAGCAACGCCGGCATGACCGCCGCATCCACGATCCGTCGGACGAGCGCATCCTCGCCGTCCATCTGGACGCCCACGTACTCCCCGGTCGTCGCCACCGGGATCTCGGCGAGCGCCTGACGTGCCTCCGCGAGGTCGGGCGCCGCGCCCAGGGCATCGAAAATGGCGACCGCGTCGGTCAGGTAGCGGGTCGCCCTCGATCGCGCACCGGCGGACGCCGCAAGCCGTCCCAGCTCCAGATAGCTCAGCCCGGCCTGGTGGCGCTCGCCGAGCAACTCGAACACGCTGACGCTCTGGCCGAAGTCGTGATAGGCCTCTGTGGAACGGCCCGCGGTCCGATTGAGCCGGCCGCGAAGCCGGAGGAACTCTCCCCAGGTGCCACTCATCGCCGTGGGGCTGATCCGGCCGCCAACGGCGTCAAGGCGCCGCTGTGCCTCTTCGACGAGGTTCGACGCGAGCAGCGCTTCGACGGCGATGAGCTCAGCCTGGAGCACGTACCCGGGCGGCGCGTCGACCGATTTGGCAACGTCCGACGCGAGCGCCACTGCCGGCCCAGGCTGCGCCCGGCGGAGCGCCACGCGCGCCTGCAGCACCAGCAGCGACCACTGATACCACCGGGCGGTTTGCGATCCGTACTCCCCGTAGGCTTCGCGGGCTTTGAGCAGGCAGCGATCGGCCGCCTCGTGCTGGCCGCGAATGAGATGAATCTGGGCCAGGGTGTCGAACACCGCGCCGGTCGTCTCCCGCATGAACTGCAGCGGGCTGCGTACATCGAGCGCGCGATTGAGCGCTTCCTCCGCCCGGTTGAGGCTGCCGAGCCGGACACAAATCTGGCCGAGAGACGCGAGCGCGACGCCCAGACCGTGCGGGGTTCCGCCCTGCTGCTGCAGCTCCACGCTGCGCTCGGCCAGCGTCAGGGCCTGGTCGTGCCGGTGCTGCATCAGCGCGACGTTCGCCTGGTTGCCGCAGACGGTCGCGAGGACGTCCCCAGCTTCGACGAGCAGCGCGAGCCGTTCGGCTTGCGCCAGCGCCGACATGGCTTCGTCGAGCCGGCCCTCCTGGGCCAGGGTCACGCCCGAGAGCGAGTGCACCATCGCCAGGTGGCGCCGGTCGCCGACGGCATGGAGCGCCGAGGCAGCCTGCGTCAGGTGTTCGCGGACGATCCCCGTGTCGCCAACCTGGCGGTAGCAGAGGCCCAGTTCGAAATGCGCAAGGCCGATGGCCCGCGAGTCGTGGGCGCGTTCGGCGGCCTGCAGCGCTTTGGTCAGGAAGGCGATGCCACGGGAAGGTTCGACGCGCGCGGCGGCGAGGCGGCCGTGCATCCGCCAGAGGTCCGACAATCGCGCAGGATCCAGACGCTCTCGCTGCTCGGGCGGTCGCCCCAACGCCTCGGTCGCCTGCCGGATGTCATCCTGAAGCAGCCACGCCTCGGCCAGCGCACAACGGACCTGCATCTGCTCCTCGCGGCCGAGCCCCGGCCGCTTCAGCGCCCGGACGAGCAACGTCGTGGCGTCCGCTCCACGCCCCTGATCGAGCGCCCGAACGGCCTGGCCATAGAGGTCCTGAGTCGCCATGGCGGCGATAGTATACCTCGTATACAGGCAGCTACGGCATCGGTGATCAAGGGGATAGTTGGACGTCCGGCGGGCGAGAGTGGCCGTGCCGGACTGCCGGTGAGATTCGCGCAGCAGCTGATTCGGTAGCGCCTGCGGCCCGAGCGCGGCGCGAAGTCGCCGCGCGAGAGCGAGCGGGGGTGGGGCCCCGCGAGCATTGAGAAATGCAGACAGGAGGCCAGAGGAACTCCTGAGGCCCCGAGCGAGTGCCGCTCCTAGAACGCCCGCCCGATCCTTCCGAACGCGACCAGGCCGCGATCGTGCGAGACCCACGCAGCGCCGGTCGTGAACGTCACGGGCAGCACATAGCCCACGACTGTGTCGAGCGAGAGTTCGGCGCCGAGCGAGACGCGGATGTCTCCCGTGCGGAACGTCTGGTCCCAGGCGTGTCCGGCATCACAAAAGACGGCGCCGTGCAGCGTGCGGGCGAAGGCCGGCAACGTCCCTGCGCCACGTTCGATCCGCTTCAGCGGAAACCGGTAGTCCAGGTTGACGACCGCCGCATGTGTTCCGACGATCGCGCCTTCACCGAGGCCGCGCAGGAGGCCGACCGCGTCGGATCCGAAATCGAAACCCAGGGTCTGCGGGCCGTTGCCCGACGCGCTGAACTGCCGGCGGACGCGGTTCTCGCCCCACGATGCCGCACCGGCGATCCTCGCCGCGACCACGCCGTGCCGGGGCACCACGGGCAGATAGCCGCGAAGGTCGAACGTTGCCGCCTCGCCGTTGCCGTCGGCACCGAGGGCTTCACGCGTCAGCTCGGTCGTGACGGTAGCGTTCCACCCATCCTCACGGCTGATGGAGTACCCGTAGGCTCGCGAGTCGTTCAACAACCACCCGCCGCGCAGCGCACGCCGGGCCACCCGCGCCTCTCCTTCGGAGCCGCACGTTTCGGTGCACGTGAACTCGTCGACCGACGAGTGAACCGCGCCCAATACCGATTGCGACCACCGGACCCGACGAACAGGAAACACCAGGCCTGCGTTGCCTTCGAGCGTCCGCACTTCGCCGTCTCGCCATGGGTCGGTGTCGTCGGCGACGTTGGCGAACAGGGTTGGCCGCCAGCGGTCGTACGCGTAAGCGAGCTGCCAGTCGGGGCGCCCGCGCGCCGCCGTCCAACCGGCTTCGGCTCCGTACGCGTGGCGGCCGAGCGCGTCAATTGCGCCGGTTGCAGCGCCGACAACGATCTCGTTCTCGTCGGACTCGATCGTCGGTGTCCAGAACCGAGGCGCAATCGTCCGGAATGGCGAGTAGGACCTTGGAGTCGCCGACGCGAGCGCCGGTGCAGTCTCCACGCGAGACGCACCGCCGGTCGAGTCACGCGTATCCGCGGCGCTCGCCTCGACCGGCGTCCATCGGGCCGATCCGAGCGGAAGCGAAAAGAGGTCGTACCCGTCAGCGGTGTAGCCGACGAACACGAGCGTGCGCGCGTCCCGCGACGACTCTGGCGATGACACATTGGCGCCTGTGTCCTCGAGCCGCGACGTCGCGCGTGTTTCAACGTCGGTCGTAAAGATCCGGAACCCCTCGCCGCCGCGGTCCGACGCAAAGAGCAGCCGCCCGTCGGGCAGCCATGCAGGCGTCACGCTGCGGCTGCCGATCGACGACGCGACCGTCCGCGCGACGCGTCCGGTCGCCGGATCGATGAGCACGATTTCCGACGGGCTCTCGATCGACACGCGCTCGACCGCTATCCATCGTCCGTCAGGCGACCACCGCGGCGCAGTGAAATGGACGCCGGGCTGAGAAACGAGCGGCGCAGGATACGCGACCTGGGATGTCCCCGTCGGGACGGGCAGCGTGGCCAGCTCGCGACGGTCGGCGCGCTGGATCGTGCAGACGATCACGCGGCCGTCGGGCGACACGTCCGGATCGCCCGCGCGGACGCCGTGCGTCAATCGCCTGGGGCGTCCGCCGTCGCCTCGTATCGCGTACAGATCCGACTGAAGCCCCACCTGGTTTTCGATCTCGATTTGATCGAAAACGATCTCGGACCCGGCGAACCCGACGCGCGTGCCAAGGAATCGGTCTGCAATCTTCCGTGACGTCGCGGCGCCGGGATCGCGAACGAGGAGCGCCGGAAAGCCGTGCGGGTTGACGACCGAGTAATACAGCCGGCCGTCAGGGCCAAATCGTGGACCGCCGACCGTGAAGCCATGCGCGGTGAGTCTCGACACGGCAGCGCCGGCGCCAGCGCTCTCGACGCGCGAAGCCGCTTCGAATTCGCGCCAGAGCTCGCCGAGCGAGCGCGTGAAGATCTTCTTGAAGGCCCGCGAGCCGAAGTACGGGACGCGCCCTGCCGTCGTGTCCGTCAACTGCCTGAGCGAGGATTCACCGTAGCGCCCGGCCAGGTACTCATGGAAGTACGCTCCGTACACGTAGGGCGCGTGCCCGGCTGGCCAGCCGACGAGACCTCCGCTTACGCGATCGAGCGGCTCGAAGCGCGATGCGGCCGACGCTACGTCGGCTATCGCGCGAAAACTGCGGTCAGGCACGCGCCCCTGGCCGGTCAGGGCGCTCTCCTCGTGCACGGCGATGCCTTCGATCTGCCAGATCGGCAGATACAGGTTGGGATAGAGCAGCGGCATGCGGCCAAACACGCGGCGCAGCCCGCCGATCCAGCCCTGACCGCGACTGAGGTGCACGACGTGGGTGTACTCGTGCGCGAACACCAGGTGCAGCCAGTCGTCAGTGTTGCCGATCACGCTCGAGCCGCCCGGGGCCGCGACAGCGATTTCGATCGTGTTGAAGGGGAGCGGCGTCGCCCACCCGTTCGAGAGGTCACTCTGATCGACGAGAATCACCTGCACGCGTCCCGACGGTCGGCCGAGCGTCGCATCGAGCTCCGCCGCGACGGTCTCGGCCAGCACCGCCAGGCGACGCGCCTGCGCCTCTTCTCCCTGGTGATAGTGGATGTCGAACCGCGTGGTCGAAATCGTCTGAAACCGAAGCCGGGCATCGTACCGGCCGGAAGCGAAGGCAAGAACCGGTGCGAGGATGACGAGGCTTGCAAGGAGCGCAGCTCGCCGCGCCATTGCTCCGGCGGGACTCACCGTGACTCACTCGGGCAAGCGTCGGCTGTCTGCATTTCTCAGCGCTCGCGGGGCCCCACCCCCGCTCGCTCTCGCGCGGCGACTGCGCGCCGCGCTCGGGCCGCAGGCGCTTCGCGCGAGAGGTCCTTGAGGAACGAGAAGTCAGCTGTCGCCGACAGACGGACGCCCAGAATGTCAGGTTGAAACACCGCCACGTTCGTCTTGTACCACAGGCTGATATACGGCACGTCGTCGGCAATCAGCTGCTGTGCGCGCGTGTAGAACTGCCGCCGGGCGTCGTCGTCCACGGCCGCGGCCGCCGACTCGATCAGCCCATCGACTTCGGCGTTGCTGTAGTAGACGCGATTGAGGCCGGCGGGCGGCGTTTGCTTCGAGTGATAGACGCGGCGCAGCATATCGGGATCCGTCACGCCGACCCACTGCAGCGTATACATCTGAAACGTGCCGCGCAGTACGTCGGCAAAGAGCGTCTGCAGCTCGCCCGATTTCACGTCGACTTCGATCCCCACGCGTGCGAGATCGTGCTGAATCGCCGCGGCCTGGACGCGGTAAACCTCCGACGTGGACGTCTTGAGCGAGAGCCGGAAGCGCGGAAGCGGACCGTCGCCATCAGAGTCGCTGTAACCGGCCTCGTCGAGCAACCGCCGGGCTTCGGTGGGATCGTGCGTGAAGTCGAAGACGTTTTTCTCGAAGGCCCAGGACATGGGCGGCACGATGCCGACCGCGACAGTCGCAAACCCGCGGCGCAGGTACTTGACGATCGCTTCTCGATCCACGGCGTACCCGATCGCGCGCCTGACGGCCGCGTTTCGCAGAACGGCGTCTCGCTGGTTGAGACCGATGTACGCGTAATCGCTTCCAGGCGCCTCGGCGATCCCCAGGCGACCTTCCGCGCGCAGCTGCCACACGATGTCGGGAGCGAGGTCGTTGACGACCAGATCGACGGTGCCCTTGCGAAGCTCGAGCCCCCGCATGGTGTCGTCGGGAACCACCTTCAACACCACGCCCTTATTCTTCGCACGCTCACCGTAGTACCGATCGAATGGCTCGAGCACGAGACGGTCGTCCTGAACGAAGGACTTCATCCTGTACGGGCCGGTACCAATCGGCTGGCGCGCATTCGCGTCGCCCGAGCCCGCCTGCACGATCCCCATCACGAGGTTGATCGGAAACGACCCGAACGGCTTCTGCAGCTTGAACTCGACGGTGAACCGATCCTTCGCCTCGACCGACGCGAGCTGACGATACGCGCCCGAACGCCCGCGGAACGACGGGTCGAGAAAACTGCGGAACGTGTAGACGACATCCTCGGACGTGAGCTCGCGGCCGTTGTGGAAGAGCACGCCGGGGCGAAGGCGCGCGACGTAGGTGACCTGGTCCGGCTGTTTCTCGAGTGACTCGGCGAGCTCGGGCACGACACGAAGCTTGGCATCAATGCGAACGAGCGAGTTGTAGAGCAGCTGGTGGGCTTTCTGCGAGGCTTCGTCGGCGCCGACGCGCGGGTCGAGATTGACCGGTGAGTTGGCCAGCGCAACGACGATGGCGTCCCCTTCGGGACGCGAGCGCGTGCACGCGGACGTCGCGCCCAGCATGAAGACGGTCACGAGCAGCGACAGGGCAGCGGCGAGCGCGCGCTTCACCCGCCGGCCTCGCGCTTCAGCTCGGCGAGCAGCGACAGCGCCTGAAGCGGCGTCAGGTTGTCGACGTCGAGCGTCTTGATTCGCCGATGCAGTGGATCCTCGGCCGGCGCCGGACTCTGGAACAACCCGAGCTGCCGGCTCGCGTCGCTCCCGGTGGCATTGAGCGACGGCCGGCCCCCGCGGGAGAGCTCATCGCGCTCGAGGCCGTTGAGGATCTCGCGGGCCCGCGCCACCACTGTCGGCGGAAGCCCGGCGAGGCGCGCCACCTGAATGCCGTAGCTGCGATCGGATCGTCCCGGTACGACCTTGCGCAGAAAGACGATGTCATCCTGCCATTCGCGCACGACGACATGGCAGTTGGTGACGTTCGGCAGCGCGTCGGCGAGGTCGGTCAGCTCGTGATAGTGCGTCGCGAAGATCGTCTTCGGGCGGGCGCGCGGGTTCGAGGCCAGATGCTCGGCGACGGCCCACGCGAGGCTGAGCCCGTCGAAGGTGGAGGTCCCGCGGCCGATTTCGTCGAGGATGATCAGACTTCGGGACGTGGCGCTGTGCAGGATGTTGGCGGTCTCCTGCATCTCGACCATGAAGGTCGACTGGCCGCGCGCGATGTTGTCGGATGCGCCGACGCGCGCGAAGATGCGATCGACGACCGGCAGCTTGGCGCTGCGGGCCGGGACGAACGACCCGGCCTGCGCCATGAGGCAGAGCAGGGCCGTCTGCCGCAGGTAAGTGGACTTGCCGCCCATGTTCGGCCCGGTCAGCACGATGAGCTGACGCGAGGCGGCGTCGAGCGTCACGTCGTTCGGCACGAACGCCTCAGGCACGTGACGTTCCACGACTGGATGACGCACGTCGACGGCCACGAGCTCGTCCCCGGCGTGCATCATCGGCTTCGTGTAGTTTTCGGTGGCGGCCCTCTCGGCGAGCGCCGCCAGGACGTCGAGCGATGCGAGTCCTCTCGCGGTCTCTTGAATTCGCGGTGCTTGGGCCGCAACCCGGGCGCGCAACCGTTCGAATATCGCGATCTCGAGCTCGAGGCTGCGCTCGTCGGCGCCGAGAACTTTCTCTTCGTAGTCCTTCAAGGCAGGCGTGATGAACCGCTCGCCGCCGGCAATCGTCTGCTTGCGGTGGTAATCGGACGGCACGTTGGCGAGGTTCGACTTCGAGATCTCGATGTAGTAACCGAAGACCCGGTTGTAGCGAATCTTGAGGGACGTGATTCCCGTCCGTGCCCGCTCCGCGTCTTCCATCGCCGCGATGTGCTGCTTGTTCGAGCGGCTGATGCTCCGCAGGTCGTCGAGCTCCGCGTCGACTCCGTCGCGGATGAGCCCACCGTCCCGCGCGACCACCGGCGGCTCCTCGAGGAGCGTGCGGTCCAGCTCATCGCGCAGGTCCGCGCAATCGTCGAGCTCGGCGACGAGGCTTCCGACGAGCGGCGCCTGCAGTTCGGTCAGGAGCATGCGGACGCGCGGGACCGCCGCGATGGACTGCCGCAGCGCGACGAGGTCGCGCGGCCCGGCAATGCCGAGCGAGGCACGAGCCACCAGGCGCTCGACGTCATGGATCGTCTTGAGCGTCTCGCGGAACTTCGCGCGCTCGGTCGATCGGAACGCCAGTTCTTCGACGGCGTCGAGCCGATCCTGAATCCGCTCGAGCGCGAGGAGCGGCCTGAGCAGCCACGCCCGCAGGAGCCGGCCGCCCATCGACGTCATCGTGCGGTCGATCTCGTGGAGGAGCGATCCCGTACGCCCGCCGTCGGCCGCGTCGAGGACCTCGAGGTTGCGGAGCGTGGTCGCATCGACGACGAGACAATCAGCACCAGCACGGAACGCGATCTCCCGCACGTGCGCGAGATCGGTCTTCTGCGTATCGCGAAGGTAGTGGACCAGGGCGCCGGCCGCTCGAACCGCGGCGGGCCGGTCTTCGAGGCCGAAGCCGAGCAGGCTCTGCGCCCGTAACTGATCGAGCAGCGTCCGCCGCGCCGACTCCTGGTCAAACGTCCATCCGGCGGCGTAAGTCACGCGGACGTTGAGACGGCCCTCGGCAACGAGCGACGCGGCGTCCTCGAATCCTTCGGGCGCCACGATCTCGCGCGGCCGGAGGATCGCGAGCTCGTCGGCCAGCGCCTGGCGTCCATCGGCGCCGTGATACTCCGCCGTCGTGAACTCGCCGGTCGAGAGATCGAGCAGCGCGACGCCCAATCCTGACGCGTCGGGTTCACGCGCGGGGGCCGGCGCGATGGCCATCAGGAAGGCCGGCTCCCGCGCTTCGAGATACCCGGCGTCGGTCAGCGTTCCGGGCGACACGACGCGAACCACCTCGCGACGCACGAGGCCCTTCGCCTTCCTGGGATCTTCGACCTGTTCGCAGACCGCGACCCGAAACCCTTTCCGGACGAGCCGGGCAATATAGCCGTCGGCGGCGTGAAACGGCACGCCGCACATCGGAATCGCGCCGCCACTGGCATCCTTCGAGCGGGAGGTGAGCGTCAGCTCGAGCGCTCTGGCGGCCGTCAGCGCGTCCTCGTAGAACATCTCGTAGAAGTCGCCCATCCGGAAAAACACGATCGCGTCGCGGTACTGACGCTTCGCGTCAAAGTACTGCCGCATCGCCGGGGTGGCCCCGGCAGGTTCCAAAAAAGCTGGGGAGGACATTGCTCGTGCGCGGGTCGGTAGTGGAGAACCTGTAGGCCCGAGTATAACATTGAGCCGACACGTGTTAGTCCTCGCGCTCGACACCACCACCCGGTCCGGAAGCGCCGCCGTCGTCCGAGACGGCGTGCTCGTCGGCGAGATCGTCGGCGATGGCTCCCGCACGCACGGCGAGCGGTTGCCGCTCGACCTGATGCGCGTCCTCGATGCGGCATCGGTCCCGCTCGGGGCCATCGATCTGCTTGCCGTCGCCGCCGGCCCCGGGTCCTTCACCGGACTGCGCGTCGGGATCGCCGCGATGCAGGGGCTGGCGATGTCGATCGACCGCAAGATCGTTGCGATCTCGGCGCTCGACGCGCTTGCCATCGCCGGCGCGGACGGCACTGCGCCAGTAGCGACGTGGATCGATGCGCAGCGTGGCGAAGTGTTCGCGGCGCTGTACGACGCCTCCGGAACCCTCGTCCTGGAAGATCCTTCGTCTCTCTCGCCGGTCCGAACGCTCGACGCCTGGGGGCACACGCCGCCGAGTGGAGCCCTCCGGTTCATCGGCGACGGGGCCGCGCGCTACGAGGCCACCATCCGCGAGCGGCGTGGCCCGAGCGCGCAGATCCTCCCAGCCCCGCCTCTGGCGGGCATCATCGGCAGGCTCGCGGCGGCTGCGCCCTCGCGCGCGGTGCTGCCGCACGCGGTCGTGCCGATCTACATTCGGAGGCCGGATGCCGAGCTGGCACGGTCCCGGCAGTCCGAATGACGTTGATGGATCCGGTCGGCATCGTGATCGAGCGGGTCTCCGACCCCGCTGACCTGGACGCCGTCGCGGCGCTCGAGGCCGCCACGTTCACCAACCCGTGGACGCGTGAGATGCTCGACCGCGAGCTGCGGCAGTCCGACGTGGCGCGCGTCTATGTGCTCCGGCTGCCCGGCTGCCGGGTTGCGGCATTTTGCGCGTGCTGGTTGGTCTACGACGAGCTGCACATCAACACGATCGCCGTCGACGCGAACCTCAGGCGGCAGGGGCTGGCGACCGCACTGATGAGGCACCTGCTTGCCGATGCTGCGGCTCACGGCGCGCGTCGCACGTTCCTCGAGGTCCGGCGCTCCAACGCGCCGGCCCAGCGGCTGTACGAGAGCCTCGGCTTCGCCATCGCCGACGTGCGCCGCAACTACTACACGCAGCCCGACGAAGACGCCTTGGTGCTATCGAGGGCCATGCTGAGTGCTGAATGCTGAAGTGAAGGCTGAAGTTCAGCATTTCCTTCAGCATTCAGCATTCAGAATTGCGCCGCGTCAGTACCTGTGTTACCTTGCCGTCATGAATGTCTACCGCTAGACACATGAGGTCCTTCCAAAGGAGGCGGAAATGCCCACAGACTTCGAAGAGCTGAAGCGCAGACTGCTGCAGAGCGACGAGGAGTACCGCCAACTGGCCACGAAACATCACGACCTCGACGAAAAGATTCACGACCTGACCAACCGACATTACCTCTCCCAACCCGAACAACTCGAAGAAATCACCCTCAAGAAACGCAAGCTGCAACTCAAGGATCAGATGGAGTCGATTCTGCGCAGGCACAGCCACGCGACCGGCGCCGCGCAGGCCGCCCGCGGCTGACTCCGGACAGCTTCGACTCGCTCTTGTGAGGCGAGACTTTTTCGGGGCCAGAGCCCGACGGGCATCGGTGTCCCGCTCTGGCCTTTGTTGTTTCCCCGCCTCCCGGGCTAGCATTCTCTTCGATGAAAATCGATCGTGCTGGCTTTCCCTTCATTGCCGCGGCCGTCGTGCCGGCGGCCGGCCTCGTTGCCGCCCGCCGTTACGGCTGGGCCACGTCGTTCGCGCTGCTCGGAGGGTTCTTCACGTACTTTTTCCGCGATCCCGATCGCCATGTGCCCCAGGGGCGGGATCTCGTCGTGGCCCCCGCGGACGGCCGAGTCGTAGTGGCGGGGCCGGCAGAGGAGGGCACGTCGCCTCCTGGCGCGTGGACGCAGGTGGCCATTTTCCTGTCGCCGCTCGATGTCCACATCAACCGCTCACCAGTCGAGGGGTGCGTGACGCGCATAGAGTACCGGCCGGGCCGTTTTCTCCCCGCGTATGACGCGCGCGCGAACGAGAACGAGCTCAACGAGATCTGGGTCGATGCCGGCGGGACGACCGTTGTCTTCCGGCAGGTCGTCGGGGTCCTCGCGCGGCGCATCGTGTGCCGGATCATGGAGGGGCAGTGTATCGGGCTTGGAGAGCGAATCGGCCTGATGAAATTCGGATCGCGGATGGACGTGTTCCTCCCACTCGGGGTTGAGCTCGAGGTCCGCGTCGGCCAGACCGTCACCGCGGGCGAAACCATCCTGGCCAGGCTTCGGAGGAACGATGCTGCCTAGCCTCCCGCTGCGGCGGCGACGAGAAGATCGGCCCCGGCGCTTCAAACGCGGCGTGTTCCTGTTGCCGTCGTTGTTCACGGTCGCCAACCTCTTCTGCGGCTACGCGTGCATCGTCTATTCGACGCGCGGGGATTTCGACACTGCGGCGCTCTTCATCGGGATCGCGATGATCCTCGACACGCTCGACGGCTTCGTCGCGCGGCTCACGCACTCGTCGACCGACTTCGGCGTGCAGCTCGATTCGCTCGCCGACATGGTGTCGTTCGGCCTCGCCCCGGCCGTGCTCGCGTTCACCTGGGGTCTCTGGCCGCTCAAGCGCCTCGGGTGGGCAGCGGGGTTCCTCTATGTGACGGCGACCGCGATGCGGTTGGCGCGGTTCAACATTCAGACGAGTACCATAACCGACAAGCGCTACTACGTTGGGATGCCGAGCCCACCAGCGGCCGGCGTGATTGCCGCCACGGTGTATCTCTATCCGTATGGCCTGCAGGATCGCGAGACGGCGCTCCCCGCGCTCGCGATGGTCCTCGTGCCTGCGTTCCTGATGGTCAGCACGTTCCGCTTCCGGAGCATCAAGGCGATCGACGTCGGCTGGCGCCGCTCCTACTTCGTGCTCTTCCTGTCGGCGGTCGTGCTCGCCCTCATCGCGACGCATCCCCGGCTGGCGCTCGTCGTCCTGGCCTACACGTACCTGGCGTCGGCCTTCATCGGTCTGGCGTACTCGCGGCTGCGGAGCCGGAAGCCGGCGGGACCACCGGCAAGCGAACCCTGACGGTCGTCCCCTGGCCTTTGCGGCTCTCCACCTCAATCGTCCCGCCGCTCAGCTCGACATTGCGGCGCGCGATCGGCAGGCCGAGGCCGGTACCTGAGGTCTTGGTGGAGAAGTAGGGTTCGAACACCCGCGCCAGCGCCTCTTCGTCCATCCCCACGCCCGTGTCGCGCACTGTGATCACCACCGCGTCCGATGCGGCTGAGACGTCGACGAGAAGCTCGCCAGTACCGGGCATCGCGTGCAGCGCGTTCTCCACGATGTTCGCGAGCGCGCGCAGGATGAGCGTCCGGTCGACGAGTACCGGCGGCAGCGGACCCCTGACACCGTTCCGGATCTCGACGCGACCCGCGAGACCCGCCCGGTACGGGTCCAGGATCTCTGCGAGAAGCTCGGGCACATCGACCGGCGCCAGCTTCACCATCGGCGACGATGCGAAGCTCGAGAACTCAGAGGCGATCTGGCGGAGCAACCGGACCTGGCCGAGGATCGCATTCACGCAGCCTTCGAGCACGCTGCCGAGCGGCTGACCCTTATCGGCGTGGACGCGCAGCAGGTGCTCGGCGGAGAGCTGAATCGGCGTCAGGGGGTTCTTGATTTCGTGCGCCACTTGCCGCGCCATCTCAGCCCAGGCTTCGAGGCGGTGCGTGCGCTCGAGCTCCGCTCGCTGCGCCTTGAGCTCGCCGGCCATGCTGTTGAAGGCGTCAACGAGGCGGCGGAGCTCGTCGACGGATCGCACCGAGATCCGCGCGTCGAAGTCGCCGCGGCTGATGCGTTGGGTCGCGCGGGTCAGCCGGCGGACCGGATCGGCGATACGCTCCGCGAGCGACAAGCCGAGGGCGGCGCCGAGCAGGATGAAGCACAGCACCGCGAGGTGGACGCCGCGGTCGAGGTCGTCGATTTCACGTTCGATGTCCCGCTGCCGGAGCGCCGCGGGCACCGTGAGAATCCGCTCGCGCCCGCCCGTGCGAACGGGCGTCGCCGCGATGAGGTACGGAATCGCGCCGAGTTGGTCTTCGTCGACGAAGCTTGGCAGACGCTGCAGCACAATCGCACGATACACGTCGTCGGGGGTTCGAGTGGGAAGAAGGCCCGACGCGAACAGGTCGCGCTCGCTCGTGGCGACCAGGCTGGGGCCGTCGAAGATGTTGACGTCCTGGTCGATCACCTGGCTGATCCAGACCATCACGTCGTCGTTGGGCAGCTCGACGCCGTCCGTGCCGCGGTTCAAGAGCGCGTCGGACTCCTCGATCACGCGCTGGGCGACCGACGCCGTCCGCGCGGCCTCATCCTGAATGTCCTTGCGCAGCAGATCGGCGAAGTACGCGCGGATCACGAACGCGAGGATCAGCACCGGAATGATCGAGGCGAGTACGAACGCCAGAAACAGTTTCCGGTAGAAGCTCGCGCGGATCTCGCGCAAGAGGGCGCGGCCCACGCGGGGCCGCTCGCGGCTCAGCCGGGTGAAGATCGCGGTGGTCAGGAGGACGAGGACGAACGCTGCGCCGGCGAGGGTGCTGACTTCGGCCAGGTGCACCAGGTGGTCGAAGAGCGTGAGGATCGGATACCCGATCGCGTAGATACGCGCGCGATCGTTGGTGAAGTAGACGTGATAGATCTCACCATTTAGCGGGACCCGATCCCAGAACGGCCGACGGGCGGGATCGTAGATGCGCTGAAACAGCTCGTCGGTGATCGGCCAGGCCGAGAGGCCCGACGTGTAGACGGGCTCGAGGCCCCATCCGTAGATCGCGACGTGCACGTCGTTGCCCGGCGCGGCCTCGCGCGACGCCTCGTTCTGACTGGGCCGAAAGAGCTCGAAGTACGGGCTTTGCGACGTGATGAACGGCAGCGTGCGGTAGTCGTCCACGGCCAGATGGAGGACGATCGTGCCGACCGACAGCCGCGGTCCGTCGCCGTTGCCCGAACAGATGCCCCGCTCGGCGTGCAGGACGAGCCGCTTCTGCGATCCGATCGGCAGCGGCTCCCCGAACACATCCCACTGACAGGGCGAGACGGCCTGCGGCTGCCGTCCGCTTCCGGTGTACTCGGGCAGGTTCAGCGCGAAGCGGCTGATTGGGTCGCCGTTCCGGTCGTACAACTCGACGGCCGACGTCAGGCGCCTGCCCGCGAACACGGTCTTGCTCCAGACGTAGAACGCGTTCTTCGGATCGGGTGCCGCGGAAGCGTCAGCATCGCTCACCAGGCTCGGCAGGCCAGGGAGCGCGTCGATCTCGCGTTGCGCGTCCACCAACAGGCCGAGGAGCGTCGCCGAGTGGTTCTGGGCCTCGACGGCGTAGGTCGTGATGAGGCGCTGAATCGCGAGCTCGGCGACGAAATTGAGCGCCGGGTAAAGGAGCACGGCGGGCACGAGGAACGTGACGAACAGACCGAAGATGCGTGCGGCAATGGTCGCGTGGCGGTACCAGACCACCACGCGTCGCGCCAGGAGCGCCGCCACCGCACAGGCGATCGCCGACAACAGCAGCCCCACGGTCGGCAACATCCACCCCGACTTCGACGCGATCGCGCCCGCGACGAGCGTGGGCGCGACCCACAGCACCAGCAACGTCAGCCGTGCGGCGAGGGACCGCGACGACAGCCGCCAGACGCCACGCGCCGAGATCAAGACCAGTGTGGCCGCCCAGAGCGCCGCGACATGCAGTGCGAGGATGCCCGCGAGCCGCAGAACCCTCGCGCCGTTCCACGGGTAGAGCGAGAAATGTCGGACGTCCACCGTCGCCGGGTCGACGGCGATCGCCAGGACCCGGGCGAACGTCACGATGAGACCTGCCACGGCGGCGCCGGCGACGAGGTTCATCGCGACGAAGCGGAGCGACGAGTCACGCGGGGCGCGGCGCGGGCGAGCCGCGGTGTGGAGCAGTGTCACCGGCGAAACCCAGAGCGCGGCCAGCGCCGCAAGCGTGATGGCGCAGAACGAGAGGTTGAGGGGAAGCCCCGACCGTCCGGCAGCCGACCACGTGATGCCCCCCCAGACGGCCGCGGCCCCGCCAAGCAGCAACACGCTGGCTCCCAGAGTGCCGAACACGACCGTCCTCGGATCTCTCGCCCGGCTCCGCATGTCGAGGAGCGGACCAATCAGGAGCAACTGCGCGACCCCGAGGATCACGATGATCCAGCCCACGACCGTTCGCCGCCAGGTCGCGCGAGCCTTCTGCAGATCGGCCGACGCGACATACCCTTCGACAAGCGGGGCACCGGCAGTCGTGCGCAGGAGAAACGCCCCCTCGCGTGGCTTGTCACCCGCGCCCTCGGACCGCATGCGGAACGACACGGGCGCAATCGAGGTCGGCAGCGTGTCTTCCGGCGGCGCGATCGCAGCGCCCGCTGCCGCGCGCGACAGCACGTGCTCGGCCGCAACGGCGCCAACTCGGCGGCCGTCGTTCCCTCCGTCGTTGCCAATGATGGGATGGACGTGGACGAGGCGCAGGCCGAGGGCTGTGCGCGTCACGAACACGTCCTGGGGACCGACGATACGCTCCGCCGGGATGTCGGAGGGCCGCCCGCTCCACGCGCGGGCCTCGCCTCTGACGGCGTCGTACACTGTGACCGCGATGTCGTCGGGGTGCGGGCTCGTGCCTCGCGCGTTGGCCAGCAGGTCGAACAGCGCTGGCACGGCTTCGGGTCCGGCGGCCAGCCCGCGCGTCGTCGGATGGGTCGCAATGCCGGTCGCGACCTCTGCGAGCGCAGCGGTCATGCCCTCGAATTCCCGCCGGACGAGCGACTCCACTCGCGCGGCGGCGGTGGCATCGGTCGGCCCCAGCCACCATCGCTCGAACGCGACGCCGCCCACGCCAGCGAGACCTGCCGCGGCGAGACCGGCAACCAGCAGCCGACGCCAGCTCACGCGCTGGGGCGCCGGCCGGGCGGGCGCCCGGCTGAAGCGGTCGCGGGGAAAGGGCAGAGCCACTCGTCAAGCAGGATACCGCAAAGGTAAACTGTGACTGTCGATGTCTCACGCCCCGGCACTGAAGACGGCCCTCAAGCGCGGCGCGCTCATCGCCGCCGCCAACTGGCCGCTCGTCATGGTGCAGTTCATCGCCGAATCGACGCTGAAGCTGATCCTCGGCGTGCCGGTCGTGGGAGGCATCTTCCTGGTGGTGCTGTTGCTCGACGCCAACGTCGAGGAGCTGCTTCGCGGCGACGTCCGCGAGATTCTCGCGGCGGTCTTCTCGGCGCTTCGCGCGAATCCGGCCGCGCTGACTTCCGTCGCGATTGCCTTCCTTCTCGTGCTCATCGGGGGATCGCTCCTGACGTTCGTGGTCAAGGGCGGAACCGTGGCCGTGCTCGTCGAGGCTGACGGGCACGCCGGCGCGCTCGAGCGCCCGCCGCTGCGGCTCCAGATGCTCCGCCGGGCAAACCGCACAGGGATCGATCCATTCCTCAATGGCTGTCGGCGGCTGGGCTGGCGGTATGCCAAGCTGGGTCTCGGGCTGCTGGTCATCTACGCGATCACGGCCGCGGCGTATTTCGGGTTGCTCTTCGGTGGCTATGCGCTGGCCGACAACGTCGGCGTTTTGTTGTGGTGGACCGTCATCGCGGCGGCGGGGTCGAGCGCCGTCATCGTATGGATCACGCTCGTGAACTTTCTCTATCTGCTGACGCAGATCGTGATGGCAGTCGACAACGTGGGAGTGCGGGCCGCACTCGCCAGGGTCGTTCGCTTCCTTCGCTCGAGCGTGCGGGAAATCGCAGGCATCTTCGGCGTAGTGCTGCTGCTCGTCCTGCTGGCGACGGCGGCGTCGATTCTCGCAACGGCCGGCCTGGGCCTCATCGGCTTCGTCCCGATCGTGGCCGTCGCGGTGATGCCCCTTCAGATCGCCGCCTGGCTCCTGCGAGGCGTCGTGTTCCAGTATCTGGCGCTCACGGCGCTCGGCGCCTATCTCACGCAGTATCGTCACTATCTCGGCGGCAATGGGCTCGCCGCCGTACCCGACAAACGTCTCGCATGATCAACTACGACGCATTCTTCTCGCGCGCGGCCGGACACATGAAGGCGTCCGCCATTCGAAAGATGGGCGGAGTGGCCGCGCAGGGGCGCGACATCGTGTCGTTCGCGCCGGGATTCCCCGCGCCCGACACATTCCCGTGGCAGGACTTTCAGGAGATCGCGCACGAGCTTCTCTCGGGCCGGGACGGATCGGTGCTTCAGTACGGCCCGACGCGCGGCTACCGTCCTCTGGTCGACGCGATTGCCGGCGTCATGGCGGGCCGCGGCGCGCCGACCACACCGGACCGCCTGCTGATCACGACCGGCTCGCAGCAGGGTCTCGATCTCGTCGCGCGCGTGCTGCTCGACCCTCACGACGTGATCCTCGTCGAGCTCCCGACCTACACCGGCGCCATCTCGGCGTTCCGCAACGTCCAGGCCGACATGGTCGGCGTCCGCCAGGACACGGACGGCATCGACCTCGCCGAGCTCGACGAGATCTATCACCGGATCCAACGGGAGGGTCGTCGGGCTCGGCTGCTGTATCTGGTGCCGAACTTCCAGAACCCGACGGGGCTGCTGATCGGGGTCTCCAAGCGCGCCGCGCTCCTCGAATGGGCGGAGCGCCGCGACGTCCTGCTGGTCGAAGACGACCCGTACCGCGATCTGTATTTCGAGGACTCGGCGACCGAGGCCGACGTCCGGCCAATCCGGGCAGACGACAGATCAGGGCGCGTGGTGTACCTGAGCAGCTTCTCGAAGACGCTGGCACCGGGTTATCGCGTTGCGTGGATCGACGCGCCTCCCGCGGTGACTGCCAAGCTCGAGATCGCCAAGCAGGCTGCCGACCTCTGCACGGGCGAGCTCGACCAGCGCATCATCTACGAGGCCTGCCGCCGCGGCATCCTCGACCGCCAGGCCCCAATGCTGCGCGGGTACTACAAGCACAAGCGTGACGTGATGGTGGCCGCGCTCGGACGCGAGTTCGGCGGCGACGTGACGTGGCCAGACCCGCGTGGCGGGTTTTTCCTGTGGGCCACGCTTCCTCCGCTCGTCAACGCCGATGCGATGATCGCGCGGGCGGTCGAGCACGGCGTCGTGTACGTGTCGGGGGACGCGTTCTTCGTCAACGGCAGCGGCCGTCTTTTCATCCGGCTGTCGTTCTCGGCGCCGACACCGGACCGAATCGAGGAAGGGGTCCGGCGGCTGGGGGCAGCCGTCCGGGAAGAACTGGCGGCCCACCGATCGGGATTGCCAGCCCCGGCAGTTCGGTGAGCGGCGCCACTGAAATCGCCGGCGGCCCAGCCGGCGCGGGACCTGCCAGCGTTACAATCCAGACTTTCTGCAAGCCTCCCGTTACCGCCGCGATCCGCGTGGGAGCTCCAGAGGCTGCCTCAATCAGAAGCGGCACCGTCGCCAGCGGCGAGGCGAGGGTCAGCTGAATCGTCGGCGACCCACGCTGCGCGTCGAACACCTGCACGCGCGCCACGCGCCCTGGCGCAGCCACGCTCGCGCCAACCAGCAACGGTCCCGCCGACGGCCGGTAACGCAGATCCTTCTTCCAGTGAAACGCGCCGCTTTTCCGATCGAGCGCGCGCAGCAGGTTGTCGAACGCCACGAAGTACACGTGCGTAGCGTCCGCCGCGGGGCGGCCAATCACTGTAGCGCCCACGCGAAAACACCAGTCCTCCTCGCCGGTCTGTGGCTTGAGACTGCAGAAGCGCTTGGCAGCCGCGCCGACGAACACGCGACCGCCGTAGACCAGCGGCTCGGTCGGCTTGATCCCCACGTCGCGTTCCCACGCCAGCTTACCTGAGGCCAGCTCCAGGGCGATCACCCGACCATCAGCCGCGGGCACATACACGCGCGGGCCCTCGACCGCAGGTCGCTGCTCGACCGAACCGGTTTCATAGCTCCAGACCTTGACACCGTCGGCGACGCGATAGCAGGTCACGTGTTCGCCGGAGGCGAGGAACAGCCACGCGCCGTGCACGAGCGGCGGCGCCGTCAGCGTCCCCGTGCGGTCGGTCCACACGACGGTGCCTGTCGACGCGTCAAGCACCCGCAGTTCGTCCTTGACCGGCACGACGAGACGGTCGTCGGATGCGGCCATGGGCCCGTCGACCTCGAGCGGCGTCTGCCAGACCTCCACGCCGTCGGAGAGGCGGCGCGCGGAGACGACCGACTGCAGCGCGAGAAACAGGTGGTTGGAGGAGTAAACGGGAGGCGCGACCGGTACGGCCTGCACCTCGATCGTCCAGAGCGCCGACGTTGGAAATGCCTGAGCCGCGTCCTGGCGCACGAGCGCGCCTCCATCCAGGGCGATCGACGCAAGAAGCAGTGACGAGAGGATCAGTGTGGTGCGAGCGCGAGCCACACTCTATAATAGCTTCTGAAATCGGCGCCATCGCGCGATCTTCGATCCGCGACGCCGTCGAGTTCACCTCCACCCGTGACGCATCAAACCATCATCGTCCTCGATTTCGGCTCGCAGTTCACGCAGTTGATTGCGCGCCGGCTTCGCGAGCTGTCCATCTATTCCGAGATTCTCCCGTTCGACACGCCGCCGGCCGAGATTGCGCGGCGGCGTCCCGTCGGCATCATCCTGTCGGGTGGTCCGAAGAGCGTCTCTGAAGAGGGGGCGCCGCGCTGCGAGCGCGCCGTGCTCGAAAGCGGCGTGCCGGTCCTCGGCATCTGCTACGGCATGCAGTTGATGACGGACTTGATGGGCGGACGGGTTGAGCCGGCGCCGCATCGCGAGTACGGCCTGGCGACGATCCGGATCGAGCCCGACGCGCCGCTCTTCGCGTCGGTCCCCGACGAGCTGCGCGTCTGGGCGAGCCATGGCGATTTCGTCGCGGCGGCGCCACCGGGCTTCGCGGTCACCGCCACGAGCGCCAACGCGCCAGTGTCGGCCATGGCGGCGCCCGCGCAGGGGCTCTACGCGCTCCTGTTTCACCCCGAGGTGGCGCACACCGATCGGGGGCTCGACATCCTCCGGAACTTTGCCTACGGCGTCTGCGGCTGCACCGGCGACTGGACGATGGCGTCGTTTGTCGAGGAAGCGACCGAGCGGATTCGCGTGCAGGTCGGGGCGGGGCGCGTGGTGTGCGGATTGAGCGGCGGCGTGGATTCCACCGTCGCCGCGCTGCTCATCCATCGCGCAGTCGGCGATCGCCTGACGTGTATCTTCGTGGACAACGGCGTCATGCGCCTCGACGAGGCCGACCAGATTCGGCGCCGCTTCGAACGGTTGCAGCTGCCGCTCGTGTTCGTCGACGCCGTACGGCTGTTCCTCGACCGGCTCGCCGGCGTCACCGACCCCGAGCGCAAGCGGAAGATCATCGGCGCCACGTTCATCGATGTCTTCGAGACGGAGGCCGCCAAGCTCGGCACGTTCGATTACCTCGCGCAGGGAACGCTCTATCCGGATGTGATCGAGAGCGTGTCGGTCATCGGCCCGTCGCACGTCATCAAGAGTCACCACAACGTCGGCGGCCTGCCCGACCGGATGCGCTTCAAGCTCGTCGAACCGTTGCGTCAGCTCTTCAAGGATGAGGTCCGGGAAGTGGGGAAGGAACTGGGCCTCGAGGACGAGTTCGTGTGGCGCCAGCCGTTTCCCGGTCCGGGGCTCGCGGTCCGGATCCTCGGCGAGGTCTCCGAATCGCGTCTGAACCTCGTGCGCCGCGCCGATGCGATTGTCGCCGACGAAGTGAAGCGCGCCGGATGGTACCGCCGGCTGTGGCAATCGTTCGCGGTGCTGCTGCCGGTGCAGAGCGTGGGCGTCATGGGCGACGCGCGCACTTACGAGTACACGATTGCTATCCGCGCTGTGGAAAGCAAGGACGGGATGACCGCCGACTGGGCGCGATTGCCGCACGAGCTGCTGGCCATCATCTCGTCGCGGATCGTGAACGAGGTCAAGGGCATCAACCGCGTGGTCTTCGACATCAGCTCGAAGCCGCCGTCCACGATTGAGTGGGAATAGACAATGCTGAGTGCTGAATTCTGAATGCTGAAGTAAAGAGAAGATAGAAGAGGGAAGGATTCAGCATTCACTTCAGCACTCAACATTCAGCAGTCAGCATTGCAAATGTCGAATTTCGTCCATCTGCACCTGCACTCGGAGTACTCGCTCCTCGACGGCGCCTGCCGCATCGAGGAACTGCTGGACCGCGCGGTCGAGCTCGAGATGCCGGCGCTCGCGATTACCGAGCACGGCAACATGTTCTCGTCGATCATCTTTCACGACCAGGCGCGCAAGCGGGGCATCAACCCGATTCTGGGCTGTGAAGTGTACGTGGCGCCCGGCGACCGCCGGACCAAGAGCGGAACACCCGGCGAAACGGCGAATCACCTCGTCCTTCTCGCTGAAACGCGCGTGGGCTACCACAACCTCATCAAGCTCGTCTCCTCGGGCTACACCGACGGGTTCTACTACAAGCCGCGCATCGACAAGGAGCTGCTGGCGGCGCACGCGTCGGGCCTCATCGGCCTGAGCAGCTGCCTCAAGGGGGAAGTCGCAACCGGGATCCGCACCGAGCAGCAGGCCAAAGCCCTGCAGGCGGCGGCGACCTACCGCGACATCCTGGGCCCGGGCAACTTCTTCCTCGAGATGCAGTACCAGGGCATCGACGACCAGCGCATCGTGAACGTCGGCCTGGCCCCGATCGCACGGGACCTGGGCCTGCCGCTCGTGTGCACGAACGACGTGCACTACCTGCAGAACTCGGATCACCGGCCGCACGACATCCTGCTGTGCATCGGTACGGGCAAGACGGTCAACGACGCGGATCGGCTCCGTTATCACGGCGACCAGTTCTATCTGAAATCCGCGGAGGAAATGACCGCCGTCTTCGGCGATTTTCCCGAGGCAATGGCCAACACCGTGCGCATCGCCGAACGGTGTCACGTCGATTTGTCCGAGACGGTCAACCACCTGCCGAACTTCGACGTGCCGCCGGGGTTCACCCTCGACGAGTACTTCGAGCGCATGGTCCGCGAAGGCTTCGTCTACCGCCTGTCGCGACTGAAGGATCTCCAGGCGCGGGGCCTCCTGCGCCACACCATCGACGAGTACGAGCGGCGGCTCACGTACGAAGTCGAGATGATCAAACAGATGAAGTACCCGGGGTACTTCCTCATCGTCTGGGACTTCATCCGCTATGCGCGCGAGCACGCGATCCCCGTGGGGCCGGGCCGAGGCTCGTCCGCGGGGAGCTTCGTCGCCTACTGCCTGCGCATCACCGACGTCGATCCCATCGAGTACGACCTCATCTTCGAGCGCTTCCTCAACCCCGAACGCGTATCGCTGCCCGACATCGACATCGACTTCTGCGAGCGCCGGCGGGGCGAGGTCATCGACTACGTCACACGCAAATACGGGCGGGAAAACGTCGCGCAGATCATAACGTTCGGGACGATGAAGGCGCGGGCCGTGGTGCGCGACGTCGCGCGCGTCATGGACATCCCCTACGCCGACGCCGACAAAGTCGCCAAAGCGGTTCCAGCCGCGCTCGATATGACGCTCGACAAGGCGCTCGAACAGAACCCGGCGCTCAAGGAGATGGAGCAGAAGGACGAGCGCGTCAGGGAGCTGCTCGGGGTCGCGCGGCGGCTCGAAGGCATGACCCGGCATGCGTCCGTGCACGCGGCGGGTGTCGTCATCGCACCGAAACCGCTGACCGAATTCGTGCCGCTCTACAAGAGTCAGAAGGACGAAATCGTCACGCAGTGGGCGATGAAGGAGGTCGAGCGCGTCGGGCTCCTGAAGATGGACTTCCTGGGACTGAGCACGCTGACGCTCATCCGGGACGCCCTCGAGGAGATCAAGCGGACCGACGGCGTCGATGTCGACATCGACAACGTCCCGCTCGATGATGCAAAGACCTATAAAGTCTTCTGCGAGGGCGCCACATACGGGATCTTCCAGTTCGAGAGCTCGGGGATGCGGGACCTGCTGCGGAAGGCAAAGCCCGAACGCATCGACGACCTGATCGCGTTGAACGCCCTCTATCGTCCCGGGCCGCTCAAGAGCGGGATGGTCGACGACTGGGTCGCGCGCAAGCAAGGCAAGACCGAAGTGAAGTACGAGCTTCCGCTGCTCGAACCGATTCTCTCGAGCACCTACGGCGTCATCGCCTATCAGGAACAGGTCATGCGCATCGCGCAGACGCTCGCCGGCTTCACGCTCGGACAGACCGACGTGCTGCGGAAGGCCATGGGAAAGAAGGACCCCAAGGTCATGGCGAAGCAGCGCGAAGCGTTCATGGCGGGCACGCGCGCGAAGGGGGTCAATGAGAAGAAGGCCGCGAAAGTCTTCGAATTGATGGAGTACTTCGCCGGCTACGGTTTTCCGAAGGCGCACTCGACTGCTTACGCGCTCCTCGCGTATCAGACGGCGTACCTGAAGGCGAACTACCCACGGCACTTCATCGCGGCGCTGCTGACCATCGAAGCAGCCAACACCGAGAAGCTCGCAATGTATCTCGGCGAGTGCCGCGAGCTTGGAGTTCCCATCCTCCCGCCGGACATCAACTCGAGCGAACTGGCGTTCTCGGTCGTCAACGACGGGGTGCGGTTCGGCCTCGGCGCGGTCAAGAACGTAGGCGAGGGCGCCGTGCTCTCGATGCTCGCCGTCCGAAATGAGCTCTGCGGCATCGACTCGATCTACACGCTCTGCGAGCACGTCGACCTCCGCCTGGTGAACAAGCGCGTGCTCGAAAGCCTCGTCAAGGCCGGGGCGCTCGACTCGCTCGCCCCGGGCAACGACCCGCCCTCGGTGCGGCGGGCCAGGCTTTTTGCCGCCGTCGATCGCGCGCTCGAGCACGGTGGGCGCCACCAGCGCGACCGCGAGAAGGGACAGAATCAGCTGTTCGGCGGCAGCTCTGGAGCCCATGGTGATGACGATGCCGCGGCCAGCGCCGTCCCGCTGTCTGACGCGCCCGCGTGGACCGAGACCCTGCAGCTCGCCGGTGAGAAAGAAGCCCTGGGCTTCTACATGAGCGGGCACCCGCTCGAGCGCTTCGCGCGGGACCTCGTCCTCTTCGGGGCCCGCCGCGTGGCCGACCTCACGGGCTCGGAAGCCGACATCTGGATGGCCGGCATCGTCTCGGGCCTTCGCCCGCTCAAGACGCGGAAGGGCGATCGCATGGCGGTCTTCATGCTCGACGACGTCGACGGCAGCGTCGAGGTCGTCGTGTTCCCGGAAACGTTCGGCAAGCACGGCACCCTCATCGACACCGACGCCATGCTCCTCGTCCGCGGCAAGCTCGAGAAAGACGACGAGTCGGCGCGGCTCGTAGCGACCGAGCTTCTGCCGATTGCCGCGCTGATGGAGCGGACGACGCGCGAAGTGGCGATTCACCTGAAAGTGCCGCAGCACGGCCGGCAGACGTTCGAGGCGCTCGCCGAGCTCCTGGCCCGGCATCGCGGCGACCGCCGCGTCTCCCTCGAGCTGGATGTGCTGGACGTGCGAGGCCCCGATCGGCCGCTCCGGGTCCGTGCCGAGGTGACGCAGCGCGTAAAACCCTCCGAGCGCCTCGTCGCCGAGGTCGAACAATTGTGCGGGACGGGATCGGTCGAGTTGAAGTAAGGTCGCCGTAGGAGACGCATGCCCCCTGATCTGCTCGAATTCGAAGAACCGATCGGCGTCCTGCTGAAAGAGATCGAAGCGCTCAGCATGCTGGCGCGCACGCCCGAGCGCGAGCGGTCGATCGACGCGCTGCGCGCGCGGGCCGAAGAGATTCGCCGCGAGCTCTACGCGAACCTGACCCCATGGCAGCGCGTGCTCGTCGCGCGACACCCCGCACGGCCGAACACGCTCGACTATGTCGAGCGCCTGTTCACCGGGTTCGACGAACTGCACGGCGATCGGCGCTTTGCCGACGACCACGCCATCGTCTGCGGCCTGGCCGACTACAAGGGAAGGCCCGTGGCGGTCGTCGGACATCAGAAAGGGGGCGACACGAAGCAGAAGATCTTCCGCAACTTCGGCTATGCCCGACCCGAGGGCTATCGCAAAGCTCTGCGAGTGATGGCGCTCGCGCAGAAGTTCGGGCGCCCCATCGTCGTCTTCATCGACACGCCCGCAGCGTATCCAGGCGTCGAGTCGGAAGAGCGCGGCGTGGCAGAGGCGATCGCGTTCAACCTGCGCGAGATGGTCATGCTGGAAGTCCCGATCGTGGTCATCGTCTGTGGCGAGGGCGGGAGCGGCGGCGCGCTCGGGATCGCCATCGGCGATCGCGTGCTGATGCAGGAGTACTCGGTCTACAGTGTGATCCCGCCCGAAGGCTGCGCGGCGATACTGTGGCGCGACGCGAACCGGAAAGTCGAGGCCGCCGCAGCGCTCAAGATCACGTCCTCGGACCTGCTGTCACTCGGGCTCATCGACGCGATCGTTCCCGAACCGACAGGCGGCGCCCACAACGATTACGACACGGCGACGGCCCTCGTCGATCAGGCCCTGGCCCAGGCGCTCGCCGAGCTGTCGCCGCTCGGCGTCGAGGAACTGCTCGCGGCCCGATACGACAAGTTCAGGCGCATGGGACGGGAAGGACACGCTTTCCTCGACGCCGGGTTGCCCGCAGGAGCGCAGGACTCGTGAAGTCCCGAGCCGGAGGCGCGTGAAAACAATGAAGGCGCTCCTCTGGCAGCACCTGCCGTGCAATGAAGAGGACGCCGCCGCACTCGCGACGACCCTGAACGTCCACCCGACCGTCGCGCGCCTGCTGTGCCTGCGGGGACTGAGCGACCCGGCGGAGGCGGATCGGTTCCTGAACCCCTCGCTCGACCACCTCCACGATCCGTTCCTGCTGGCCGACATGGATCGTGCCGTGACGCGGCTGGAGCTGGCGCTCGCAAAGGGCGAGCGGATCGCCGTCCACGGCGACTACGACGTCGATGGCATCACGTCCACCGTCATCCTCCGGCGGGCTCTCGAGATGCTCGGCGGGAAGGTCATCCACTTCATTCCGGAACGGCTGCGGGACGGGTACGGGCTCCAGCCGGCCGCGATCGACCGGCTCCACGCCGAGAAGGTCGACGTGATCGTGTCGGTCGACTGCGGGATCCGCGGAACCGACGCTGCGCGGCGCGCGCGCGAGCTTGGCCTCGACCTCATCATCACGGATCACCACGAGCCCGAGGGCACGCTGCCCGACGCGGTCGCCGTGATCAACCCCAAGCGGCACGACTGCGCGTATCCCGACAAGCACCTCGCGGGAGTCGGAGTGGCCCTGAAGCTGGTGCAGGCACTCTGCACGCGCGCGGGGAAAGGGAAGTGGCTGCCGGGTTTCGTCAAGGTCGCGGCGCTCGGCACCCTCGCGGACGTCGTGCCGCTCGTCGGCGAGAATCGCGTGATTGCCCGGTTCGGTCTCGAGTCGCTCACCCGAGGGCCGCACACGATCGGCCTCCGCTCGCTGCTCGAGGCGTCGGGCCTGACGGGCAAGACGATCGACAGCTACCAGGTCGCGTTCATGGTCGCGCCGCGGGTCAACGCTGCCGGCCGTATGAGCAGCCCCGATATCGCCACCAGGCTCCTGCTGGCGACCGACGAAGGGATGGCGGACGAAGCCCGCGGGCTCGCGCAGCAACTGAACGACGAGAACCTGCGGCGCCAGCAGGAGGAAGCCGACCTCGTCAGCCAGGCGAAGAAAGCCATCGAAACGGACCCCGCCGTCGGAGCGCACAACGTGCTCGTCGTCGGTGGCGAGGGCTGGCACCGCGGCGTCATCGGCATCGCCGCGTCAAAGCTCGTCGACGCGTATCACAAGCCCGCGATTGTGCTCTCGGTCGATGGAGACGTGGCCCACGGGTCGTGCCGCAGCATTCCCGACTTCAACATGCTCGCGGCACTCGAGCACTGTGCCGATGTCTTCGTCCGTTTTGGCGGTCACAAGCAGGCCGCCGGACTGACGATGGAGGCGGTGCGAGTGCCGGAGTTCCGGTCGCGGATCAACGCCTACGCAGACGAGGTGCTCGAGCCGGATCAGCTGCGGCCGCGCCTGCGCATCGACGCGCCGCTCAACCTCAAGGCGATCACCCCGGACCTCGTGCGCGGCCTCGACGCCCTGGGACCGTTCGGCATGGGCAATCCCCGCCCGATCTTTCACGCCAGCCCCGTCGAGATCGTCGACGGGCCGCGCTCCATCAAGGAACGCCATCTGTCGATGACCTTCAACCAGGAGGGACGGCGTTTCCGCGCCATCGCCTGGCGCGCGGCCGAACAGGCCGAATTCCTCGACCGGAACCGCGCGGGCGTCAATCTGGCGTTCTCGCTGGAACGCAGCGAATACAAAGGCGAAACCTACCTCGAGCTCAACGTTGCCGACATCAAAGCGCTAGAATAGATACTTGCAATGCTGACTGCTGAATTCTGAATGCTGAAGTAAATGCTGAATTGTCTTCTTCGGGATTCAATTCAGAATTCAGCACGCAGCATTCAGCATTGCAAGGATCAATGATGCGCTGGCAGAAGATCGCGCGATTGGCGATAGCCGTGTTCGTGATCGGCTTCGCGATAGTCGTGTTCCTCGCGATGCGGCAGCGCCCGTCCGCACCGGCGGGCGGCGAGGCCGTAGATCGCGTCGATCCCAGTGCGAGTGTCGAAAGCGGGGCCGGCGAACACAAGACCTTCAAGTTCGGAAAGCTGGATATCGACCTCAAGTACGCAAAGGCACTCACCTACAAAGATGGCCGCACGAAGTTCGTCGGCGTCACGCTGACGCTCCCGGACAGAAACGGCCGCACGTTTGTCGTCCGGGCCGATGAGGGCGAGCTCGTCGCACCCCCGGACAAGCCCACCGACGTATCGATTGCGAAGCTCACCGGCAACGTCAAGCTCACGACCGACAATGGCCTCGAGGTCGTCTCGGCGGACGCGACCTACGACGGCAAAGAGGGGATCGTGAAGATCCCCGGTCCGGTCACGTTCACACGGGGACGAATGAAGGGCTCTGGCGTGGGGGCCACGTACGACCGGAATCGCGATGTGCTCTGGCTCCTGGCTCAAGCCCACCTGACGGTCACTGCTGATGCGACGGGCGGCGGCGCCGTCGAAGGCACGTCATCGAATGCCGGGCTGGCCCGGTCGGACAACTTCGTCAAGATGGTCGGCAGCGCGCGCCTCACGGCTGACGCTCGAACGGCGGAGGCCGACGAGATCACCGCGCTCCTCGACGAGAAGGGCGAAAAGATCCAGCGGATGGAGCTCCGCGAGCACAGCCGCATCACGAGCACCGGCGCGGGCGCGCAGCTGATGACCGCCAGACACATCGATATGACCTACGCAGCCGACGGCCGCACCCTGCAGGCCTCGAAGCTGATGGAAGGCGCGGTCGTCGAGCTCCCGGGCGCGGCCGGTGCGCCTGCCCGGCGCATTGCCGGCACGACGATCGAGAGCGTCATGTCGCCCGATGGCGCGACCGTCACCAACCTGACGGCGCAGGAGAACGTCCAGGTCGATTTGCCGGCGGAAGGCGAGACACCCGCGCGAACGATCCGCTCCGCCTCGCTTCGTGCCGCGGGGGCCGCTGGGCAGGGGTTGCAGAATTTCGTATTCGAGGGAGGCGTCGACTTCGACGAGACGCGACCTGCCGCCGGCAAGGCGGCGGCGCTCAAGAGACATGCGCGTTCCGCCCGACTCATCGTCGACACCAAGCCCGGCCTCGGCGCGGTCGAACGCGCCGACTTTCGTGGACATGCGCGATTCGTCGACGGCGAGCTCACCGCCGAGGCACCTCGGGCGCTCTACAACATCGACCGCGATGAGCTCGATCTGTCGCCATCCGACGGCGACGTGGGAACCGGGCCTATCCTCATCAACCCACAGCTCACAGTGCAGGCGCGCAACATCCACGTGTCTCCGTCGACGCAGAGGCTCAAGGCCGATACGGACGTGCGAAGCACCGTCAAGCCACAGAAACCGGCGGCGGCGGCGCCCGGAGGGCGCGGGTCCACCACTGGAGGCCAGGGGCAGACGCGCGTGCCCGCCATGCTGAAGCAGGATCAGCAGGTGAACGTCACCTCCAACCGCCTGGACTACGACGGGGTATCGGAAGCCACCTACAACGGCAACGCGCTTCTCTGGCAGGGGAAATCGAGAATCTCGGGCGAGACGATCGTGATGAACAACCGCACGGGGAACCTGACCGCGCGCGGGAACGTCGGCACGACAATGATGCTCGAGGACGAAGACCCGAAGACCAAAGTCCGCACGCTCACGGAAACCCGAGCGAGCGCCGATATGCTGGTCTATGACGACGCGAAGCGGCTGGCGACCTACACAGCGACTGGTAAGACGCCGGCCAGCCTGACGAGCGCGCAGGGCGACATGAGGGGAAACCGAATCGATCTATTCCTGAAGGAAAGCGGGAACGAGCTCGAACGCGCGGAGGCCGATGGCAACGTGTCCGTCAAGCAGGAGACGATGTTCTCGACCGGCAAGCATCTCGTGTACACCGCGGCGACCGACACGCACGTGCTCACGGGCGATCCGGTCGTCTCGGTGCAGAAAGACGAGAAGGGGGCGTGCAAGGAAACACGCGGCACGACTTTGACTTACCAGCGATCGACTGGTAGCATTCACAACTCCGGAATGACCGGAATCGCCGGCTTCGAAACCAAGCCGCTTCCAGCGTGCCCCGCCGAGCTCCGTCACTGAATGGCCACGCTGCGGACGCGCGAACTGACGAAGTCCTACAGCGGACGCACCGTCGTCAAAGGCGTCAGCCTCGAGATCGCCTCGGGCGAAGTGGTCGGCCTGCTTGGACCGAACGGTGCCGGCAAGACGACGACCTTCTCGATGGTGGTCGGTCTGACGGCGCCCGATTCGGGACGCGTGCTCCTCGACGGCACCGACGTCACCGATGATCCGATGTATGTCCGGGCCCGCAAGGGCATCGGGTATCTGCCGCAGGAAGCGTCGATCTTCCGGGGTCTCACCGTCGAGCAGAACATCCTCGCCATCCTCGAAACCGTCGGGAGCAACGGCGCCGATCGGCGGACGCGCCTGCGGGAGCTGCTGGCCGAGCTCGGGTTGACGCCCCTGGCCAAATCGCCCGCCTACACCTTGTCCGGCGGCGAACGCCGGCGGGTAGAGATCACACGGGCGCTGGTCATCTCGCCGCAGTTCATGCTGCTCGACGAGCCGTTCGCGGGCATTGACCCTATCGCCGTCACGGACATCCAGCAGATCATCTTCCATCTGAAGGCGCGAGGCATCGGCGTCCTCATCACCGATCACAACGTGCGAGAGACGCTCAAAATCACCGATCGCGCCTACATCGTCCACGACGGCGCGATTTTTCGCAGCGGGACCCCCGACAGTCTGGCCGCCGACGAGGACGTCAAACGGATTTACCTCGGCGCCGACTTCCGATTGGACTAAGATTGAGGGAGACAACCGTTAGCGTTCATGGCGATCCAGCAGAGGCTCCATACCAAGCTCGTTCAGAAGCTCATTCTGACGCCGTCGCTGCAGCAGGCGATCAAGCTGCTGCCGATGTCGACGCTCGAGCTCTCCGACCTGCTGAACCAGGAGATGGTCGAGAACCCGCTGCTCGAAGAGGTTCCGACCGAAGAGCTCCAACCGGCTGAGCAGCAGCAGGCCGAAAAGCCCGACGCGGACAAACCGGTCACCGAGAAATCCGACACCTGGGACGACGCCGACTACGAGTATTTCTTCGGCGACTACCTCGACGACGGCTACCGCTCCCGCACCCCCTCCGAGGTGAAGGAGCTTCCGCCGATCGAGAACACGCTGTCGACGACGGGGTCGCTGTCGGACCATTTGCTCTGGCAGCTCTCGCTGCAGACGAGCGACGACCGGCTCCGCGAGATCGGCCGCGCCATCATCGGCAACCTCGACGACGACGGCTACCTCGTCGCGTCGGTGGAGGAGGTTGCGGCCATGGGGGAGTGGCCGGTCGCCGACGTCGAGCGCGCGCTCCAGCACCTGCAGACGTTCGATCCGATCGGCGTGGCCGCGCGCGACTTGCAGGAATGTCTCTGGCTGCAGATTCGTCACATCGGGCTCGAGGGCACACCCGCCGAGAAAATCGTGACCGAGCATCTGCGCCTGCTGCAGAACCATCAGGTGCCGGAGATCGCTCGAAAGCTCGGCATGAGCATCGAGGATCTGAAGGAACACATCGAGATCATCCGCAACCTCGATCCGAAGCCTGGCAGCCGGTACAATCCGACGCAGTCGCAGTACGTGATCCCCGACGTGTACATCGTCAAGGTCGAGGACCAGTACGTCGCGGCGCTGAACGAAGAAGGCCTGCCGCAGCTGCGCATCAGCCCGGTCTACCGCCGGCTGCTCGACAAGAGCGGCCAGGAGTCGAGCGACGAAACGCGCGCGTACGTCAAGGACAAGTTCCGCTCGGCGCTCTGGCTGATCAAGTCGGTCGACCAGCGCCAGAAGACGATCCACAAGGTCGCCACGAGCATCATCAACTTCCAGCGCGAGTTCCTGGATCACGGCATCGAGTACCTGCGGCCGCTCGTGCTGCGCGACGTCGCGAACGACATCGGGATGCACGAGTCGACGGTCAGCCGTGTGGTCAACAACAAGTACATGCACACGCCGCAGGGCGTGTTCGAGATGAAGTACTTCTTCCACAGCGGCATCAGCAGCTCGTACGGCGAGAGCGTCTCGTCAGTCACGATCAAGCAGCGCATCCGGAAGATCATCGAGAACGAAGACCCGCGGAAGCCGCTGAGCGATTCGAAGATCGTCAGCATCCTGCAGAAGGAAGGGCTGATGCTCGCGCGACGCACAATCGCCAAGTACCGCGAGGAGCTCAAGATCCCGACGTCGAACCAGCGCAAGGTGCTTTTCTAGCCCTCGGCTCTCGGCTGTCAGCTCTTCGGCTGATGGCTGACGGCTGATCGCTGACAGCTAAATGATGCGCCTCGATATCACCGGCCGCCACGTCGACATCAGCGCCCCGCTCCGTCAGCTCATCGCTCGCCGGCTGGCGAAGCTGAAACGCCTTCTCAACGACAGTGCCATCTCGGCCCAGGTCATCCTCACCAAAGAGAAGTACCGGCTTCGCACGGAAATCATCATCCACGCGCGGGGCGACCACATGCTGCGTGGCCTGGGAGAGGGCACCCTCTGGCCGGTCTCGGTGCGCGAGGCGGCCGCCAAGATCGAGCAGCAGGCGCAGAAGCTGAAAGGGAAGTGGGGCGAGCGGAAGCGACGGGGCGCCATCGCCCGGACCGTGCCCCCGCCACCGGCTCCGGAGCAGGAGCGGGGGCCACGGATCGTGCGCGCGACGCGCTATGCTGTCAAGCCGATGTCGGTCGAGGATGCCGCGCTTCGAGTCGAATCGACCTCCGATGCGTTTGTCGTGTTTCGCAATGCCGAGAGCGACGCCGTGAGCATCCTGTACCGCCGCACCGACGGCAACTACGGGTTGATTGAGCCGGACTGACCGTGACAGCCGTCGAGGTCGCGCAGCAGGAGACGCTGCGTTGACCGCACCCAGCCCACCGCCCGGCGTGACCGTCGCCACCGTACTGCGCGATCTGGCCGATTCGCGCGCGCTCGACCTCGAGCTGCTGGCCGGCTCCAACGGGCTCGGCCGCCACATCACGATTCCCCACACGCAGAAGACCGGTCTCGCGCTGTCGGGATTCGATGCCTACCTGCGGGGAGGCCGCGTCCTGGTCTTCGGCGAGAGCGAGGTCCGGTACCTCGAATCTCTCGACAGTCCCGGCCGGACGGCCGTCCTGCGCCGCGTCCTGAGCCACGATCTGCCGTGTCTCCTGATCACCGACGGGTTCGCGCCGCCGCCGGAGCTGCCCATCGAAGCCGACCGCGCGCACGTCCCGCTGCTGCGCACGCGCGCCGCAACGCCCGAAGCGATGTCGCGGCTGTCGGCGGTCCTCGATACCTATCTCGCGGCGCGTGGCATCATCCACGGCGTCCTCATGGACATCCTCGGCCTCGGCGTGCTCGTGATCGGCGAGAGCGGAATCGGCAAGAGCGAATGCGCACTCGACCTCGTGGTGCGCGGACACCGGCTCGTCGCCGACGATGCCGTGGAGATCCGGAGCCGCGCCCAGTCGTTCGTCCTCGGGAGTTGCCCGGAGCTCACGCGGCACCACATGGAGATTCGGGGCCTCGGGCTCATCAACGTGCAGGACCTGTTCGGCGTCGCGTCGACGCGCACGTCGAAGCGCGTCGAGCTGGTCGTCCAGCTCGAGCGGTGGGAGCACGGCCGCGAGTACGATCGCCTGGGGCTCGACGAGAGCTACTACGAGCTGCTCGGCACGCGCATCCCCATGATCCGGATGCCCGTGGCGCCTGGAAGGAACGTCGCGATCCTCGTCGAGGTCGCGGCCCGGAACCAGTTGCTGCGATCGCGTGGCCATCACGCCGCGCGCCGGCTGGCCGAGCGGCTGAACGAGCAGCTCGAGAACATGGCCACGCCGGGCGAGCCCGAGCTCGAGTACGGCGAAGATCTCTAGCCCAGAGTGCCGCAGGAACCGACGGACGGTATTCACGAAGCACATGGCACGATAGCGACGATGCACACCATTCAAAGAGAATTCATCGTGAGCATCGTACCGTCGTGTTCATCGTGTGGTGGCCGTCGGCTCGTGCACCGGGAGCAGCAACACAAAGGATACGGACAGTATTTGTGACACACGCGCCATCGGGAGACCGGCTCCAGTGAAAGAGAAGCGGCACGCGGCACGGCGCGCGGCGCGCACGGTCGTTCGCTCGAGGTTTGTCGTGCTGACCGGACTCTCGGGCTCCGGCAAGTCGCAGGCGATTCGGGCGCTCGAGGATCTGGGATACTTCTGCGTCGACAACCTCCCGGTCGCACTGCTGCCGATGCTGGCCGAGCTCACGCTCCGGGCCGGCAGCGAGATCGCCCGCGCGGCCGTCGTGGTCGACGTCCGTGAGGGGCGGCTCCTCAAGGACTTTCCGGGCATCTATCGCCGTCTGAAGAACATGCGCGGCCTGAATCCGGTACTCATCTTTCTCGAAGCAGCCGAGCCTGCGCTGGTGCGCCGGTTCAGCGAGACGCGACGGCCTCATCCGCTGGCACCCGACCGATCCGCCATCGAGGGCATCCGCGAAGAACGTCAGGCGATGAAGGCGATGCGCCGCATGGCCGATCACGTGGTGGACACCTCGTCGATGACCGTCCACGAGCTGCGTCACGTGTTTACGGGCGTCGCGAGCGGCCGGGCGCCAGGCACGCGGCTCGTGGTCACAATCCTGAGCTTCGGCTTCAAGCACGGGATTCCGGTCGATGCCGATCTGCTGTTCGATGTGCGATTCCTGCCCAATCCCCACTTCGTCCCGTCGCTGCGCCCCCATACGGGCCGGGATCGGGAGGTGCGCCGCTACCTGGATCGATCGGAGGCCACAGCCGACTTCCTGAAGCACACGCTCAACCTCCTGAAGTTCCTGATCCCGCAATACGTCGCGGAGGGGAAGTCATACCTGACCATCGGCATCGGCTGCACCGGCGGCCGGCACCGGTCGGTGGCCATGGCGGAAGCATTGAAGAAAGGGCTGAGCGGCCTCGACGGCATCCGGTTGCGGGTCAGCCACAGAGACATCGCGATCGACTGATGGTGGATGCAGGTGTATTGATGAAGGTCGGTGTCGTCGTCGTCACTCACGGTCAACTGGCGACCGAACTGGTCAACTCCGCGGAGATGATCGTCGGAGACCTGCCGCACTTCACGGCGGTGTCGATCGGGTGGCACGACGATGTCGAGCACGCGAAGGAAGAGATCGGCCGGGCGATCGCGCGCGTGCAGGGCTCGGCGGGCGGATCGGAAGAGGACCCTGCGGGTGTGCTGGTGTTGACCGACATGTTCGGGGGCACTCCGGCAAACCTGGCGGTGACGTTCGTGAGTCCTCAGGTCGAGATCATCACGGGCGTCAACCTCCCGATGCTGATCAAGCTGGCGCGGACGTCCAAGCAGGGGGACCTGCTGACGCTCGCGCGCGAGATGCGCGAGGACGGTCGCAACGCGATCTGGGTCGCCTCGGACCTGCTCCGAGGGGACCGGCCGTGATCTCGTGCGAGGTGACCATCGTGAATCCGCTGGGGCTGCACGCTCGCGCGGCGGCCAGGTTCGTGCACACTGCGAGTGGGTTCAGCGCGCGGATTCGCGTGGCCCGGGGAGAGCGTGAAATGGACGGCAAGAGCATCATGGGCCTGCTGCTGCTCGGTGCGGCGCAGGGCTGCCTGATCACGATCTCGGCCAACGGCGCCGATGAAGAGCAGGCGCTGGCGGCGCTGTGCGCGCTCGTCGCGCGCGGATTCGACGAGGTGGCGCCATGCGCATGACAGGTCTCGGCGTCTCTCCGGGCATCGGCGTCGGGAAGGCGCTGGTGCTCAAGCGCGGCACGCGCGACCTCCGGTTCCGTGTGCCCGCGTGGCTCGTCGAGCGCGAGCTCGACCGGCTCGACACCGCGCGCGCACGTGCGCGCGAGCAGATTCAGCAGATCAAGGCGCGCATCGCCACGACCGCCGGCGCCGAGCACGCCTATCTCTTCGATGCGCAGCTGCTGATGCTCGACGACGCGATGCTGGTCGGGCGCGCGTCGGACACGATCCGCACCGAGCGGCTGAACGCTGAATCCGCGCTCCAGCGTGCGCTCGAGCACATCTCGGCGTTCTTCGACCAGGCGCACGACCCCTACCTGCGCGAGCGCAAGGGGGACGTCGCGGATGTGGTCGGCCGGCTGACCATGAACCTGCGCGAGGCCGGGGATCCGACCGACCTCTTCAGAGACCTCGAGGGACCGCTGGTGCTCGTCGCGCACGACGTGACGCCGTCGATCATCGCGCAGCTCGACTGGCAACGTCTCGCCGCGCTCGTCACCGATGCCGGCAGCTGGACGAATCACACGGCGATCCTCGCGCGCTCGCTGCGCGTGCCGGCCGTTGCGGGCCTGCACAATGCCAGCGTCGTCGTCGCGCCCGGCTCGGTCGTCGCCGTCGACGGCACGACAGGGGAAGTGCTCGTCGATCCCGACGCGGACACCCTCGAACAGGTCGAGGCGCGGCAGCGGCGGCGTCAGGCCCTCGAGCAGACGCTCGACGAATACCGCGACCTCCCGGCCGTCACCGAAGACGGCGTGGAGATCAGGCTCGAGGCCAACATCGAAGCGCCAGACGACGCGGTTCGCGCGAGCGAGCGCGGCGCCGCCGGGATCGGGCTGTTTCGGTCCGAGTTCCTCCTCGCGGGTGCGGGCCAGGCGGCGCTGACCGAAGAGGCGCAGTATCGGGCGTACCGCAGGCTCGTCGAGAGCGCCGCACCCCGGCGGGTCACCATTCGGACGTTCGACGTCAGCGAGCCGCAGCTCCGCATCGAGCACGCCACGATCGAGGGAACGCGGTCTCCGCTCGGGATGCGTGGCGTCCGGCTCAGCCTGGCCATCGATGAGATCTTTCAGGCGCAGTTGCGTGCGCTCCTGCGTGCCGCGGCGCACGGTCCCCTGCGCGTCATGTTCCCCTTCGTCTCGGGCCTCGAGGAGCTCCGCGCCGCCCGTGCCGCGGTCGCACAGGCTGCCGCCACGCTGCGCGCCCGCGGCGACGCGGTGCCGGACGTCCCGATAGGCGTGATGATCGAGCTGCCGTCGGCCGCCCTCACGGCTGATCTTCTGGCGCTCGAAGCCGACTTCTTCAGCATCGGGACCAACGACCTCATCCAGTACACCCTGGCTGTGGATCGCACCGACGATCGGGTATCGCGCCTCTACGAACCGTTGCACCCCGCGATCATCCGCGCGATCCGGCTCGTCATCCGCGCCGGCCGCCACGCCAGGATCCCGGTGGCCGTCTGCGGCGAAATGGCGGCGGATCCCGTGCTGCTGACGCTGCTCGTCGGCCTCGGCCTGCGCGAGTTCAGCATGGCCCCGACGGCCATCCCGCTCGCCAAGCGCGTCATCCGCGGGCTGCGTGCCGCCGATGCGCGCATCGCCGCCGGACGGGCCCTTCGCGCACGGACCGCGGCCGAGGTCGAAAAGGGGCTGAGC
>Ga0184612_10000027_pt1 | contig 60450 bp, 48 predicted proteins | sample PLM3_60_coex_FD_133163 | JGI IMG/M metagenome (GOLD analysis project Ga0184612, IMG submission 133163) | Groundwater sediment microbial communities from an aquifer in East River, Colorado, USA - PLM3_60_coex | ecosystem: Environmental > Terrestrial > Soil > Riparian zone | place: USA: East... | reverse complement strand
CTGCTGGCGAGGCCGGCGTGAACCCCGAGTCTCGCGGACCGGCTGACCGATGGGCCGGCATGGGGACATGCTCATGAACATAGATGTGCTGTCGCGAGTTACTTTTTCATCGGCCTGCTAGGTGCCAAGGGGCTTGCGAAGGCCTACGACTACATACTCTGGTACGCAAGAGACGCGCAACTCATGAAGTTCAGGCCTCTATTCACGGAACGTGAGATCGTTGATGACAAGGAATGGCGTTTTGTCGATGATGCAAAGGCAGAGGCTGGCTTCCGAAAAATCAGCGACGAGGAATTTCGTGGCTTGGAGACGCACAATGCAGTGTTCCGACGATCGAAACTGACCTCCTCTGGATACACCGAAAGCTGCACCTTTACGTTTGAGTTTGACGGAGTCAAGTGTACTCCCTACGGAGGAAAGAGTTGGGTCACAACGAAAGACGGGATCGCGACTCTGATAAGGAAGGGACGGCTCTTCGTACTTGGTGGTTCACCTTACTTCAAACAGTTGTACCGAGACTTCGCCTATACAAAGTTTGACAATTCTTGGTCGGATCAACCAGCTGCAGAGTCGCGTTTGTACGTCGTGCAAACCGCGGCCAAGTTCGTGCAACGCTGCCTCCTCATGACCACCGACCCCGGCGACCTGGTGCTCGACCCGACGTGCGGCAGTGGGACGACGGCGTACGTGGCGGAGCAGTGGGGACGACGCTGGATCACGATCGACACGAGCCGGGTGCCCCTCGCACTGGCGCGACAGCGGCTGCTCACAGCGACCTATTCATACTACCAGCTCAGAGAGACCTACCGCGGACCCGGCGGCGGGTTTGTGTACGTCCGCAAGCAGAACAAGAAGGGCGAAGAAGTCGGCGGCATCGTCCCGCACGTGACGCTCAAGAGCATCGCGAACGACGAGCCACCGGAAGAAGAAGTCCTCGTCGATCGGCCGGAGGTCGACAAGGCGATCGTCCGCGTCACGGGCCCATTTGCGGTCGAGGCCACGATCCCGACGCCGGTCGACTGGGAAGGCGATGGCGTCGAGGATTCGGGCAGCGAGCAGGCGCAGGCGTACGGCTCGTTCGTCGAGCGCATGATTGAAGTCCTCCGCCGATCGCCCGTGCTGCATGTGGGCGGCGGCAAAAAAGTCGAGCTCTGGAACGTGCGCCCGCCCGCGAAGTCGTTGTCGCTCTCGGCGGAAGCGATCGTCAAGGACATCGACGACAAACCGGTCGCCTTGTCTTCGGTCCCGAGAGCGGAGCAATCAGCGAGAAGCTGGTCCACGCGGCTCTGAAGGAAGCCCACCTCAAGTCCTACATCCACCTCTACGTCGTCGGCTTCGCGATTCAGCCGCACGCGCGCGACCTCATCGAGAATGCCGCCAAGGTCGGTTTCATTCCCGCCACCTACGTTCAGGCGACCCCGGACCTGATGATGGGCGACCTCCTGAAGAACATGCGCTCCAGCCAGATTTTTAGCGTCTGTGGGTTGCCTGAGGTCAAGGTTCACAAAGCAAAACCTGCCACAAAGGACGGCCCGCCGCGCTGGCAGGTCGAGCTCGTCGGCCTGAACACGTTCGACCCGACGACGATGGAGCTCGACGACCTTGCTGGCGCAGACGTGCCGGCGTGGTTCCTCGACGTGGACTACAACGACCTGTGCTTCCACGTGTCTCAGGCGTTCTTTCCACGCACCGGTGCCTGGAGTGATCTCCGCAAGGCGCTCAAGGGCGACTACGACGATGCGGTCTGGGACCACCTGGCAGGGACGACGAGCGCACCGTTCGAGGCGGGCGAGCACGGACAGGTTGCGGTGAAGGTAATTGACGACCGTGGGAATGAGCTCATGGTCATCAAGAAGGTCGGCGGCGGCGAGTGATTCGCAACGTCGTCATCGAGAACTTCAAGCGCTTCGGCAGCGTCGAGTTCACGCTGCCCGGCCATCTCGTGGTGGCCGGTCCCAACAACGCTGGCAAGACGACGCTGCTCCAGGCGATCGCGTCGTTGAGCGTGGCGCTCCAGCGCTGGAAAGAGCGGAACGACTTCCAGCGCCACGGCACGGCGTATGCGAAGGCGCCTATCGCGCGGCAGGCGTTTGCGCCCGTGCCGCTTCGCGCTTTTGATCTGCTCTGGCGCGATCGTGACTACAGGGGAATCGTCAGCGTGACTGTGCGGACCGACGAGTGGTCTCTACGGATGGAGTTCGAGGCGGACAGCACCGAACAGATCTATGTCCGTCCGGACAGAACGTCCGACGCCGCTCAACTGAGGGAGATCGATCTCGCGACCGTCCTCGTGCCCCCAATGACCGGCCTCAGCACGGAGGAACCCGTCTACCAGCGACCAAAGCTGGATCAGTTGCTCGGTCAGGCGAAGCCGGGGGAAATGCTGCGCAACCTTCTGCTCGAGGCCCATGAGTCCGAGGCAGCGTGGTCGAGCCTCCAGCGGTCCATTCAGCGATTGTTCGGCTACACGCTATTGCCGCCTGATGGCTCTCGAGCCAGCATCGTCGCAGAGTACCGGTGCCAGGTGGAACCGCGCTGGACGTGGCGAGCGCGGGAAGCGGCTTTCAGCAGGTTCTCATGCTCCTGACCCTGCTGAATGCGCGGCCGGGCGCAGCGCTCCTCCTTGACGAGGCGGACGCGCACCTCCACGTCATCCTGCAGGATGCCATCCTCGGAGAGCTTCGGAGTGTCGCGGCACGGCAGGCGTCCCAGCTCATTATCGCCACGCATTCAGAGGTGCTCATAAACGCGGCAGATCTGCGCGAGCTGTGCGTGTTGGTCGACCGGCCCGTGATGGTTGGCAGCGACGACGAACGGCGCCTTCTTCTGAGCTCGCTGAAGGTGCTGTCGAACGAAGACATCATGCTCGCGCTCCAGGCGCCAGGCGTCCTGTATCTCGAAGGGCACACTGACCTCGAGCTGCTTCGCGCCTTCGCTCGCGTGCTGGCACATCCGGCGCTCGAACTGCTCACGACGCGACTCTTCTGGCGGCCGGTCGTGGCCGAAGCACCTGGCGCGGGACCCGGGATCAAAGCGAAGGAACACTACGATGCGTTGCGCCTGGTTCGCGACATACCTGGCTTGCAGATCGTTGACGGGGACAACCAGCCAGGTGTCGCTCAAACCGCAATCACGGGGCACGGTTTCCAACGCCTGCGCTGGAGACGATACGAGATCGAGAGCTACCTCGTGCATCCGTCGGTTTTGGCGCGATTTGTCACACGAATGGTAGGTGAGGCCGGGGCCAAACCTCACGTCGACGATCTGCTCGCGCACCTTCAGGCCAACCTTCCGCCTGCGGTGTTCGCTGACCCGGCCGTCGAGCATCCGTATCTGAACACAGTGAAGGCGCGGACGGACATACTTCCTCAGGCATTGACTGCTGCAGGCGTCCTTGGGCTTCCATACACTCGCTACCACGAGATCGCCGACTGCATGTTGCCCGAGGAAGTGCACCCCGAGATCCGCGAGAAGCTGGACGGCATCGTCGCAGCACTTGGGCAGGCATGAGCGACTTCGAAGTTCCCGAGCCGATCATCTGCTCGCCGTACTACGAGCCCGACCACCACTGGCATCTCGAGGAAGGCGTGCCGCCGCAGCTGCGCGACGGCAGGCGGACGTCGGTGTACTACTACCCTGGACCGAAGGCCGACGAGGCCGGCGAAGGGCCGCCAACCGGGACAGTCATCGAGCTGAAGCTCGTGACCCTCGTGCGATCGCGCACGAAGCAATGGCGCGCCGACGGCTACCCAGGCAGCACACGGACGACGCTGGCGTTGTTGGAGTACTGGCGGCGTGATGGACGCGACGAACGGCACCGCTTGTTCTTCGCGCAGCTCGAAGCCGTCGAGACGGTAGTGTTCCTCAGCGAGGCCCGGCGCGACTACCTGCAGGGCATCACCATCCCCTCAGACGAGCCCAATGACCGGCAGAAGGACGAGCAGGGTTACCGTGCGTTCGTACGCTTCGCCTGCAAGATGGCGACGGGCTCCGGCAAAACCACGGTTATGGGCATGTTGGCGGCCTGGAGCATCCTCAACAAGGTTCATGACCGCGGCAACGCACGCTATTCGGACGTGGTCCTCGTTGTCTGCCCGAACGTGACGATCAGGACCCGTCTTGGAGAGCTGGATCCCCAGCACGGCGAGGCCAGTCTCTACCGAACGCGTGATCTCGTGCCCGAGCATCTGATGCCTGACCTGGCGCAGGGGCGCGTGGTCGTGACCAACTGGCACGTCTTCGAGCCTCAGGTTATGCAGGCCCGCGGCGTGAGCGCGAAGGTGCTCAAAGCGGGCGTCAAGAAGCGCATCCGCGATAGGATCTACATCGGCGAGAAGACTACGACGGCGCGCGGGAGGCGATACCTCACGAAAGAGGAGTTCGATCGCCAGCTCAACGCGGGCCTCCTCGAACTGGTCGGCGAAGAGCTCGACGCGCGTGGCCACGTCAAGTACTACTACGTCGAAGCCGAACGGTGGGTCGAAAGCGACACGGCGCTGGTAAACCGCGTCCTCGGGCGAGCGATCGGAGGCAAGCAGAACCTGCTTGTGTTCAACGATGAGGCGCACCATGCGTACCGGATCAGGAAAGAGGAGCCCGATGAGGACGAAGCCGGCTCCTTTCCAGATCCGGAGGACGCTGACGACTTCTTCAAGGACGCGACGGTCTGGGTCGAGGGGCTCGACCGGATCCACAAGCTCCGTGGGATCAATGCGTGCATCGACTTGTCCGCTACGCCGTACTTTCTGGGCCGTGTCGGGCAGGATTCAAACCGCCCGTTTCCGTGGGTGGTCAGCGATTTTGCCCTGACCGATGCCATCGAGTCAGGACTGGTCAAGATTCCCCAGCTCGCCGTGCGTGATTCAACTGGAAGCCAGATCCCTGGCTATTTCAACATCTGGCGCTGGATCATGCCGCAGCTCACGCCGGCCGAGCGTGGGGGCCGAAAAGGGTCGCCGAAGCCTGAAGCGATTCTCAAGTACGCCAACACGCCGATTTCGATGCTGGCTGGCCAATGGGAGGAGACTCGCCGCGAGTGGGAGCCGTCGAAAGAGGACTTGCGCCCGCCCGTCTTCATCATCGTCTGCGCCAACACGGCGATCGGGAAGGTGGTCTTCGAGTGGCTCGCGGAGAACAAGCCGCCCGTCGGTATTCCGCACCATGGAATCAAGAGCTTCCTGAATGCTGACGGACGACTGAACACGATTCGTGTGGACTCGAAGGTCGTGCACGAAACCGACACCGGCCACGCGAAGTCGGACGAGTCGCAGTGGCTGCGGTTCACGCTCGACACGGTCGGCAAGCTCGACTGGCCGCGCGATCGGCAGGGCCGCCCCATCTACCCCGAGGGATTCGAGGAGTTGGCGCGGAAGCGAGACGCTGCCCTTCATCCGCCGGGCCGCGACGTTCGCTGCATTGTGTCGGTCGGCATGTTGACAGAAGGTTGGGACTGCAACACGGTCACCCATATCGTCGGGCTCCGGCCGTTTGCGTCGCAATTGCTGTGCGAGCAGGTCGTCGGGCGAGGCCTGCGACGGCGCACCTATGAAGTCGACGACAAGGGGCGCATGACCGAGGAGCTTGCGAAGGTGTTCGGTGTGCCTTTCCAGGTCATTCCGTTCAAAGCCAACCCAACCTCGGCTCCCAGCCAACCTGCCGAGCGGCACCACGTGTACGCGGTGCCGGATCGGAAGGATTTGGAAATCCGCTTTCCACGGGTGGACGGCTATCGTCAGGCCATCCGGAATCGAATCACCATTGACTGGAGCCAGGTACCGCCCCTGTTTCTCGATCCGTCGAGGATACCTCCGGAGGTCGAGGTGAAGGCGTCCATTCCAACGAATACCGGCCGCCCGTCGTTGTCGGGACCGGGACGTCTGGAGAGAATCGATCTGAACCCGTACCGGAAGGGCAGACGCGAGCAGTCGCTCGCCTTCGAGATGGCGCGGGACCTGACCAGGAGCTATGTAGAAGGCGGAGCATCCGAGGTGCCTGCTCACGCGCTCTTTCCGCAGGTGTTGCACGTCGTGCAGCGGTTCATCGCGGAGAAGGTCACGCCGGTCAGACCTGCGGAGCGTGTCGATCTGTTCTTGTCGCCGTACTACGGGTGGGCGATCGAGCGCCTGTCGTCGGCCATTCGTCCAGATGCGTCGCAGGGCGAGGCGCCTGAAGTCCCGCGTTACGAGCTGAATCGGGAGCCAGGGTCGACGTGGGACGTCGACTTCTGGTCGAGCCGAGACGTGAGGGAGGTACTCAGGAGCCACGTCAACTACGTCGTTGCCGACACGAAGAAATGGGAGCAGTCGGCGGCGTACATCCTTGATACGCATCCAGCGGTCGAGGCATTCGTGAAGAACGCGGGGCTCGGTCTGGCGATCCCGTATTTCCACAACGGTCAACCGCACGACTATCAACCCGATTTCATCGTGAAGATGAAGACTGAACCCGCGCTGCACGTCATTCTGGAGACCAAAGGCTTCGACCCGCTGGCTGAAATCAAGCAGGCGGCCGCCGAGCGCTGGGTCGCTGCGGTCAACGCAGATGGGTTGTTCGGCAAGTGGCGATACGCCCTCGCGCGCTCGACTCCCCAGGTGCGGGAGCTCCTGGACGAAGTAGAGAGCCTTCCCTCTAAAGCCGGAAGCCACACGGAGACCAAGAAGGAGCTGGAAGCTGACGGCTGACGGCTGGTCGGCTATCCTGATCCCATTGCAAACTTCTCAGATTTTTCTCCTCTCTCCGGCAAATTGCGGCGGCCGGCGCGCGACGATGGTCATGTCGGAACGCGCGACCTTCGATCTCGCGACCCGTCTGCGATCTGCCGACGGGGCGCCCATCGGTGACGTCTTCGCCTTTCTGAGCGGTCTCTACTTCCGCGGCAAGCTCGCGTATGCGCGCGCGTTCGCGCGGCCGCCCGATCCCGCCTCGGCGATCTCCGGCGCGGGATCCTTCGTGATCACGCCGAGCGCGGGCCTCCGCTCGGTAGACACCCTCGTGACACTCGGTGCGCTCCAGACTTTCGCCCGTGTCGACATCGACTCTGCCAACCCGAAGTACCGCCGGCCGCTCGAAGAGAGCGCACGCGCGATTGCCGAGGACATTGGACCCGAGTGTGGCGTCGTGCTCCTCGGCAGCATCGCGTCGCCCAAGTATGTTGACGTGCTGCAGGGCATCTTCGGCGCGCGTCTGCTGTTCCCGGCCGACTTCGTCGGGCGCGGTGACATGAGCCGCGGCGGCCTCATGCTGCGATCGGTCTCGGCGGCCGAGGAATTGCTCTACATTCCCGTCGCCGGCGCCGTCCGCCACGGGGCCAGGCCACCGAAACTGGTGCCGCTGAAATAGAACGCGCCCCGCGCCCATTCCTGTGACTGTTCAGAACGGACCGACGGGTAAGAGGTAGAATGCCAGCCACGTGAAAGCTCTGCAGGAGGAGAAGTTTATGTTGCCAGCCGCTATGCGCGCCGTGCGAATGCTCGCCTGTATCTCTACGTTCGCGATCGTCTTCGTCTCGGTCCCTGCGCTCCGTGCGCAGAACGGTCAGGCGCCGGCGGCCCCGGCAACAACGAGCGCCGCGGCCGTCCCCAACTACGACCTCGCGGCGCAGTGGACCACGCAGAAGGTCAACAAGCTGGTGTTCGACACCAGCGTGACGCCGCGGTGGCTCGACACGGGCGACCGCTTCTGGTACGCCTACCAGACCCGCGAAGGACGCCGCTTCTACCTCGTCGACCCCGTGAAGAAGGCGAGGACCCCGCTCTTCGACCACGCGAAGATGGCGGCCGCCCTCACGACGATTACGCGCATTCCCTACGATGCGCAGAATCTGCCGTTCAGCACCGTCCGCTTCGTCAGGAAGGACTCGGCCTTCGAGTTCAACTTCCAGGTGCCGGCGAGCGCCACCATCCCCTCTTCCAAACCGCGCGAGACGACAACCGAGCAGTCGGCGGCCAAGGGTGGCGGTGGCGCGGGCCCGAACGAGCTCCAGCAATCGCAGACCGGGCAGCAGCAGACCCAGACCCAGCAGCAGGGTGGGCGCGCAGGACAAGCTGGCCGGGGCGGCCGCGGCGATGCCCCGACGCCTCCACGCAACAAGACGCTGTACTTCGAGTACGACATGGCCACCGCGCGGGTGACCCTTCTCGAAGACCACAAGCCGGAGCCGCGCCCGCTGCGCTGGGCGTCCTTCTCGCCCGACAACAAGACCGTCCTCTTCGCGCGCAATCACAACCTCTACATGATGGACGCGGAGAATTACGCTAAAGCGCTCAAGAACCCGAACGATACGACGATCGTCGAAGTCCAGCTCACGACCGACGGCGAGGACTTCTACGGCTACTCCGGCCGCAGCGGCGGCCGCGGGAACCAGGAAGAACAGCAGCAACAACAACAACAACAACAACAACAGCAGCAACAGCAGCAGGAAGACGAGCAGCAGCAGGAGCAACGCGAGGAGGGCGACGCGAAGAACGCCCGCGTCGCGGCGGTCACGGTGCAGTGGTCGCGCGACTCGAGCAAGTTCTCGCTCGTGCGCCGCGACGTCCGGAAGGTCAAGGACCTGTGGGTGATTAATCCCTTGGCCAACCCTCGTCCCACGCTCGAGACGTATCGCTACGCCATGCTCGGCGAGGAGCACACGCCGCAGTTCGAGATCTTCGTCTTCGAGCTGAAGTCCAGGGATCGCGTCAAGGTGAAGGCCGAACGCTTCCAGGATCAGACCGTCAACATCGCGACCAAGCCCCAGCGCCCTGTGGCAGGCGCCGGCGGGCGCGGCGGCGGCGGTGGCGCCGGCGGGCCGCAGATACCGCCCCGCCCGCAGGAATGGCTGCACGACGGGTCCGACAAGCTGTACTTCACGCGGCTCAGCCGCGACATGCATCGGCTCGACGTCTGCGTTGCCGACACGGCGACGGGCGAGGTCAAGCCGATCGTCGAGGAACGGCTGAACACGTATATCGAGTCCAAGCCGCTTCGCCTCGCCGGCAACGGATCGGAGCTGATCTTCTGGTCGGAGCGCGACGGCTGGGGCCACTTCTACCTGTATGACGCAACGACGGGCGCGCTCAAGAACCGGATCACCGAAGGCGAGTTCGTCACGACCTCGGTCGAGAGCGTCGACGAGAAGGCGCGGGTGGTCTACCTCACGGCGGCTGGCCGCGAGAAGGGCGAAGACCCCTACTACACTCACCTCTATCGGGTGGGTCTCGACGGCACGGGCATGAAGCTCCTTGCCGCGGGCGACGCTTCACAGTCGGCGATCGTCTCAGAGTCCAATCGCTACTTCGTCACCAACTCCTCCCGCGTCGACACGGCGCCCGAATCGATCCTCTACGACACGCTGGGCAACATCGTCACGAAGCTGGAGACACCGGATTTGAGCGCGCTCAAGGAGCTGGGCTTCAAGTTCCCTGAGCCCTTCACCGTGAAGGCCGACGACGGCGTGACGGACCTGTATGGGGTGATGTACAAACCGTTCGACTTCGATCCGAAGCGGAAGTATCCGATCATCGCCTACGTCTACCCCGGCCCGCAGACCGAGAGCGTGACAAAAACCTTCAACCCGCGCAGCAACAACATCTCGCTCGCCCAGTTCGGCTTCGTCGTGATCGAGGTAGGTAACCGCGGCGGGCACCCGACCCGTTCCAAGTGGTACCACAACTACGGCTACGGCAATTTGCGGGACTACGGTCTGGCCGACAAGAAGGCCGCGATCGAGCAGCTTGCGCGGCGCCATGCGTTCATCGACATCAACAGGGTCGGCATCTGGGGACACTCGGGCGGCGGCTTCATGTCGGCGGCGGCCATGCTCGTGTATCCGGACTTCTTCAAGGTGGCGTTCTCGGAATCCGGCAACCACGAGAACAACATCTACAACAACACGTGGAGCGAGAAGAACCACGGCATCAAGGAGGTCGAGAAAGACGGCAAGGTGACCTTCGAGTTCGACATCGAGAAGAACTCGGAGCTCGCGAAGAACCTGAAAGGCCACCTGATGCTCGTGCACGGCGAGATCGACAACAACGTGCACCCCGCGAACACGTACCGGCTCGCCGACGCGCTCATCAAGGCCAACAAGCGCTTCGACATGTTCATCGTCCCCGGCGCGCGCCACGCGTTCGGCGACGCGTCAGGCTACGTCAACTGGCTGCGCGGCGACTACTTCTCGCGCTATCTGCTCGGCACCTCCTCGGAGAGCGTGGACATCGTCGAGCTCAATCGCGAAGAACAAAAGACCGGAGACAAGAAGCCGCGGTGAACCCCTTCTCTTTCCTGGGGAAGCGAGCACGCGCGAGCAGGGCGAACGAGCGAGGCCGCGAGCTCGCGCGGGTGGGGCGCGCTCGCGAAGCGATCCAGGAGTACGAGCGTGCCCGTCGGCTGGATCCGACATGGTCCATGCCGGCCTACAACCTCGGGCTGATCTACAAGTATTCCGGTGATTGGGAACGCTCCCTGCAGTTCAACGAGCGAGCGACCGAGCTGGATCGTGACGATCAAGCCGGGTGGTGGAATCTTGGGATCGCTGCGACAGCCCTTGGCCGCTGGGACCTTGCGCGTTCAGCGTGGCGGGGCGCCGGATTGGAGGTGCCTGACGGCGACGGACCCCTTGACTATCCATGTGGCCGGACGCCTATTCGCCTGAATCCCGAAACCGACGGCGAGGTCGTATGGTCACAGCGCCTGGATCCCGCCCGCGCCGAGATACGCAGCATTCCCCTGGCTGATTCCGGGTTCCGCTTCGCAGACGTCGTCTTGAATGACGGCCGCCAAGGGTTACCGCAGGCTGGGCGGTCGCGACGTTCCAGTGTTCGACTGTCTCCAGCTGCTGAAGGCGTCGTCTTTTTCGACCTGCGTCGCCGAGGTTGAGCTCGCTGCGCCGGAACAGAACGTGGCCACATCGGCAATGGACCTGTTGATCGAGCTGGCCGAGGAGCGCGGCCTGGCGGCGGAGGACTGGAGCACGTCGATTGCACCAATCTGCAGGGAATGCAGCGAAGGACGTCCCCACGCCGCGCACGAACCTCGGAGCCTCGACATCACAGGACCGCACCGCGTAGCGATTGCCGCGCGCGATTCACAGCAGGTTCGAATGCTCCTTGAAGACTGGGGGCCACCAAGCGGAGGCGCACGCGTGGTGACGGTTGATGTCGTCCTGACGGCGGGCGAGGTTTGAAGACCGAGTGCATTCGATCGCTGCTACTGTTGGGTTGCTTGAGACGCCTGCTGCAGGCTTGAAGGCCGCAAGTGGAAAGCCGCAACGGATCTGACGATGGGCGCATATCGAGGTCGTCGAGACTTCCGCGCAGGCCGCGCCGCCGTCATCGTATCCGTGTTCGTGGCGCTGCTCTTCGCGACTGGTGCCGTGATGACGTACCGCGATCGGGGATGGAACTGGGTGTCGATCGGATTAGCGTGTGCGACGGTTGCCGGCGTGGGCGCCATCGTCGAGAGTCTGGTGCTTCGCGTCCGGCTCACGGATGATGCGCTGTTCGTCACGGATCTTCGAGGGCGGCGACGCTACCCTTTGGCAGATATCACGGGTGTGGAAGAGGCGAAAGGGGTGCCAACGACGCTCCTCCTGGCGAACGGGCGCTGGGTGAGCCTTCCTGCAGTTGGCAGCAGCCTGGGCAACTCGATTCGCGCGTGGCTCAAGCACTCCAGCCGATCGTGAATGGGCAGACGTTCAGTCATCCTCGGGTTCCTCGGACTGGCTACCCTTGGCGTGGCTGGTCTCTACGGAATCGGTTGGCAACTGTCACGCCCCGTTCCAGTACGGGTCGGTCCGCCGCCACGCGAACTGGAGGCCGAGCCGATTGGCTTCCGCAGCGACTCTGGGTCCATCATTCGCGGCTGGTTTTCTCGAACTGACGGGCGACGCGGCGCCGTGCTCCTGCTTCCTGGCGTTCGCGCGAACCGCCTGGCAATGGTTCGCCGCGCGTACTTTCTGCGAGCGGCTGGCTACTCCACGCTGCTCATCGATTTCCAGGCAACCGGTGAAAGTCCGGGGGACCAGATCACATTCGGCTGGCGGGAACGGCTCGATGTGCTGGCTGCTGTGCGGGTCTTGCACGAGCGTCTGCCTGGAGAGCCAGTCGGGATCATTGGCACTTCGCTCGGCGGGGCCGCGACGTTGCTCGCGACGCCGCCGCTCGAGGTCCGGGCCGTTGTTCTCGAAGCGGTCTATCCGTCCATCGAGGCCGCCGTGAAGAACAGGCTCGAGATGCGCGTAGGACGACTCGGTGCTGTATTGGCGCCGCTGCTCCTGCTCCAGTTGCAGCCGCGCCTGGGCGTTGGCCCATCTCAACTCCGGCCCGTTGACCATGTTGGCCACCTGCGTTGTCCGGTGCTCGTTGTCGGCGGCATGGCCGATCGGCACACAACGGAGGCCGACACGCGCGCGCTTTACGAGGCGGCCGGCGAACCCAGGCAACTCTGGCTGATACCCGGCGTGGCGCATGTGGATTATCTTGATGCTATGGGCGATGTTTACCGAGAGCGTGTGCTCGCCTTTCTTGCGTCCGCATTCAGTGGAGCGTTGACCCGTGGAGGAATCGAGCGACCGTGAAAAGCAGCCTGCGAGCGACGCGCGTCGGGAGTTCCAACCAGGTAATTGCCGGTCTTGGCCTATGACAACCGAACAGTTGTGGCACGTGGCGGCGAGGGTTCTTGGGGTGTATCTCCTCGTTGTGGGCGCCTTGTATCTGCCCGGCGCAATTGCCGTCGGCGGAGTGGTGTTACCTGAGGGGAGCAGTCGCATCGCGTTCGTCGCTGTGCCAATCGTGCAGGCAGCCATCTCCATGCTGTCAGGCGTGCTTCTGCTGACGATGGCCGGGCGAACGCCGAACCCTGCGCCCGCGACGGTTGACGTTCAGGATCAGCCGGCCGTCGCGCTTCAGCTGCTCGGCGTCTTCTTTGCCGTGCAGGGCATGTCCGGGGCCGTCCGTCCGGCGATAGACATGCTGTACAGCGGCACGTCGTGGTACTTCCGGGTCGGGGACTTTGGCGCGGCGGCCGTTGGTGTGGCCGCTGGCGTGGTCCTCACGACGCGACCCGGGCTGATCAGTCGCCGACTTCAGGCATTCCGACAGGCGTCTGGATGAACCTGCTTGAGATGTTAGAAGGGACGCGGCATCCGCACTTCTGAGACGTGACGACGTTCAAATCGGATGGGTTGCGCGACCGCTGGTGCTCATGGACCCTTGCATCGGTTTGGGGTCTCTCTCTACGTGGGGAAGTCCGAGCAGAGTAGTTATGTTGCGTACGGATAGGAGAAGAACGATGACGCGCGCCGCTTGTATCACGACTCTCGTGGGGTTGCTGGCTTCGAGCGCCAACGGTCAACCACCGGCCGGCCGGAAGGTCGATCTTGCGACCGGCCTGCAGGTCAGTTACGCCGGAATCAAGAGTAACCTCGTCGCAGAAGCCGACAAGATGCCAGAGGCAGACTACGGTTTCAAGCCCGGCTCGATGCCGGAAGTCCGCACGTTCGGCCAGCTCTTCGCGCACGTCGCGGCCGGTCACTTCGGCACGTGCGCGGCCGTGAAAGGTGTCCCGAATCCCGTGCAGGGCAGGAACCTCGAACAGGAGCTCAAGACGAAGGCCGAGCTCATCAAAACGCTGGGCGACTCCTTCACGTTCTGTGACGATGCGTTCTCGTCGACGACGGCCGAGAACGCGACTGCGTTCATCCGCCAGGGTCCCAACGAGATCACACGAGCGACGGCACTCTACGGACTTCTTGCGCATGACGCAGAGATGTACGGAATCGGCACTGTCTATCTGCGCCTGAAGGGCATCGTGCCTCCGTCGACCGAGCGACAGAACACGGGCCGTGGGCGAGGCGCGGTTCTCCAGGATCCGCCTTCAGCCAGCACACCAAGTACCGCGAGCGTCGAGGTTGAGACGTTCGTTCGGGAGGCACTCCGCGACCGTCTGGTGGCCGGCGATATTCCTGATCTCCATCTCGTGCGCAGGACCAAAGGGACGCAGGTCATGGTCCGTGCTGAATTACCACAGTCGCGGCTCCGGATCACCTCGCGGGCGTTGCCCGCGATCGCCGACACCGAACTGGTCCTGGTCACATCAGCCGAGGCGAAACAAGCCGCCTCACGCACGGGCCAGCTTCAGCACGTGATAGCTGTTGATCACGTGCAGATCGAGGGGTCCAGGGCCACACTCTGGCTTGGCGTTGCTCTCGAGGTCCCACCAGGGATGGTCAGCATGTGCTGTTGCGAGCGAGAAGCCCAGTTCAGTAAGCGAGACAGTGGGTGGGTCTTTGAGCGCTGGGGCACGAATGGCCGCTGCTACTGAGGTTCGCCGGACGAATAGGATGTGACGCGCATCGAGCTGGTCACCGACATTCGGGCGACGCAGGAGCAGTGCTTCGACCTGGCCCGCGATCTCGACCTGCATGTGCGCTCGATGTCGCGTGCAGGCGAGCAGGCCGTGGCTGGCCGAACGAGCGGCCTGATATGCATGGGCGAAGAGGTGACCTGGCGGGCGCGCCACTTCGGAGTCGTCCACCACCACACGTCCAGAATTACAGCGTTCGACCGCCCTGCCCATTTCCGCGACATCATGGTGTCCGGGCGCTTCAAGACGTTCGAGCACGATCACCTCTTCGAGACAGCCGGCGACCTTACGCGCATGCGGGATATCGTCATCTTCGAGTCCCCCTTCGGGCCGCTCGGACGGCTCGTCGATAGGCTCGTCCTGGCGCCGTACCTCACGAGGCTGCTGAAGGAGCGCAATCGAGTCATCCGGACGGAGGCCGAACGGATCCCAGGCGCGGCGGCGAGGCCAGGATGAGAATGTGATGATTCAAGTTCGTTCCGCGAAGTCCGAGGATGGGCCCGCCTGGCTCAGAATGCGGCAAGCGTTGTGGCCGGAGGACGCCTCCAGCTCGCACGCGCACGAGATCGAACAGTACTTCGCCGGCCAGCTGCGCATGCCGCTCGAGGTCTTACTGGCAGTCGACGGCGCCGGCAACGTTCTTGGGTTTGCCGAGTTGTCCATCCGCACCTATGCCGAAGATTGCGTGACGGACCACGTCGCATACCTGGAAGGCTGGTACGTCGTGCCGGAGGTGCGCCGACGTGGCGTCGGAAGGGCGCTGGTTTCCGCGTCGGAAGCGTGGGCGCGGTCGCAGGGGTGCAGCGAATTCGGTTCGGACGCAGTGCTCGACAATGAGACAAGCGCCGCAGCGCATCGCGCGCTGGGCTTCGAGGAAACCGTTCAGATCCGGTGTTTCCGAAAGCAGCTTGCGGTGTAGCCTTCCCACTTCCTACTTACTTCAAACTTCCCCCTTCAGACTTCATTTCAGCACTCAGCATTCAGCATTCAGAATTTCAGTAAACGCCCATCGGTCCCCACTCCTCATTGCGCTTAGCGCCCTCCAGCCTGAGGACGGCCATCGATCGCGACTGGAGCTGATAGCGCTCGCCGCCCCGCAGCGTGCGCGACGGTTGCCACGGGTCCGCCGTATCGAGGAGCGTCATCCAGCGTTCGGCCGCGGTCGTGGCCGGCAGCACGAACGGGATCGCCTTGTCGCCGGCGTTGAGCAGCATCACGAGCGTGGCGCCGACGATGCGCTCGCCGCGCTCGTCGATTTCGTTGATCGCGTCGCCATTCAGGCGCACGCCGAGACAGCGCACGCCGGGCGAGTTCCAGGTGTCGTCGGCCATCTCGCGCCCTGAGGGGTCGAGCCACGTGATGTCGAGGACGTCCTTGCCGCGAATGCGCCGGCCCTGAAAGAACTTGCGGCGCCGGAGCACCGCGTGGTCCTTGCGGATCTTGATGAGGCGCCGGACAAAAACCAGGAAGTCGCGCTGCGACGCGGGCAGATCCCAGTCGGTCCAGCTGATCTCGTTGTCCTGGCAGTAGGCGTTGTTGTTGCCCCTCTGCGTGCGTCCCGCCTCGTCGCCGCCGCTCATCATCGGGACGCCGACCGAGAGCATCAGCGTCGCCATCAGGTTCCGGCGCTGCCGATCGCGCAGGTCCAGGATGCGGCGATCGTCGGTCGGCCCTTCGACGCCGCAGTTCCAGCTCAGATTGTGATTCTCGCCGTCCTGGTTGTTCTCGCCGTTGGCGTCGTTGTGCTTGACGTTGTAGCTGACCAGATCGGCCAGCGTGAAGCCGTCGTGCGCGGTCACGAAGTTGATGCTCGCGTACGGCCGCCGTCCGCTCTGCTCGTACAGATCGCTGCTTCCCGACAAGCGCGTCGCCAGCTCCGACACGACCCCGTCGTCTCCACGCCAGAAGCGGCGGACGGCGTCCCGGTATTTGCCGTTCCACTCCGTCCATTTGGTGGGGAAGTTGCCGACCTGGTATCCGCCTTCGCCGAGGTCCCACGGCTCGGCGATGAGCTTGACCTGCGACAGCACCGGGTCCTGATGAATGATGTCGAAGAACGCGCCCAGCTTGTCCACGGCGTGCAGCTCACGCGCCAGCGCGCTCGCGAGGTCGAAGCGGAACCCGTCGACGTGCATCTCGAGGACCCAGTACCGCAGGCTGTCCATGATGAGCTGCAGAACGCGCGGGCTGCGCATGTTCAGCGTGTTGCCGGTGCCGGTGAAGTCCTGGTAGTACCGCGGGTTGTTCGGCAGCAGCCGGTAGTACGAGCTGTTGTCGATGCCGCGCAGCGAGAGCGTTGGTCCAAGGTGATTGCCCTCAGCGGTGTGGTTGTAGACGACGTCGAGGATGACTTCGAGGTTGGCGGCGTGGAGCGCGCGGACCATGACCTTGAACTCGCGCACGGCCTCGAGCGGCAGCGCCGACAGCGCGAAGCGCTCGTCGGGCGCGAAGTACGAGAGCGTGTTGTAGCTCCAGTAGTTGTTCAGGCCGCGTTGCACGAGATGCCACTCGTCGTTGTGGTGGTGGACCGGCATCAGCTCGACGGCCGTGACGCCGAGCGAGGTGAGGTGCCGGATGGCTGCCTCAGACGCAAGCCCCAGATACGTCCCGCGCAGCGCTTCCGGCACGTGCGGGTGGAGCTCGGTGTAGCCCTTGACGTGGAGTTCGTAAATCACTGTCTCGTGCCACGGCGTTTTCGGCGCCTGGTCGTTCCCCCACGTGAACGCATCGTCGACGACCGCGGCGAGCGGGGCGAATGGTGCGCTGTCGCGATCGTCGGGGGTCGGACCGTCGGGAGCCCCCATGCGGAACCCGAAGAGCGAGTCGTGCCACCGCGTGGCGCGTCCGATGACCTTCGCGTACGGGTCCATGACCAGCTTGTGCGCGTTGAAACGATGCCCGTGCTGCGGGGCGTAAGGGCCGTGGACGCGATACCCGTAGAGCTGCCCGGGGTGGATGTCGGGGAGGTAGCCGTGCCACACCATGTCGGTGTGCTCCGGCAGCGGAATCGTCAGCGATTCCATCTCCGCATCGACTGAATCGAACAGGCACAGCTCGACGCGGGTCGCGTGCTCGGAAAAGATTGCGAAGTTGACGCCGACGCCGTCCCACGTCGCCCCGAGGGGGTGCGGCGCGCCCGGCCAGACACGGAGACTGCTCTTAGGCACAAGTCACGATAGGTACCACGTTCATGGCAGAGATGGCAATGGACGTTTCTGTTCGCGTATGGTTTTCGGACTACGATCACCAGGTGCGCCCAACGTCTGCCTCCACCATGGACGCGCTCCGCCGCTGGGCGGTGCTGCTGGACAGCGCCTTCAAGGTCCCGGGCACCAACGTCCGCTTCGGCCTGGACGCGATCATCGGGATCGTGCCGGGTCTGGGCGATCTCGTGGCGCCGGTCTTCACGGTGATCCTGCTCGGAACCGCGCTCAGGATGCGCGTGCCCGCTGTGGTGCTGGCGCGGATGGTGCTCAATGCCGGCATCGACATGGTGCTCGGGCTCGTGCCGATTGCCGGCGACATCGGGGACGTCTTCTGGAAGGCCGACCTGCGCAACATGGCGCTGCTCGAACGCCACGCTCGGCCGGGCGTGCCGCCGACCAGAGCCGACTACTGGTTCGTGCTCGGCTGCATCAGTCTGGTCGTCGTCCTGGCGCTCGTTCCGTTGCTTATCCTGATCTGGCTGTTGACGCGGTTCTCGCTGGTATAGACCGACGGTGGGAACAAAACAACCGGTGCAGGCCCTCGGGCAGCGATCGGAGAAGCCGGGCACAGTTTCGGCCGAGAGCCGTTTTTGCCATCAGGCCACGTGTTGCCGTAACACTCCCGCCATGGATCTGCTTGACCGTATCTCGGTCGATCCCGCTGTGAGGTTCGGGAAGCCCTGCGTGCGGGGGACTGGCATCTCAGTCGGCGACATCCTCGGGTCTCTCGCCGGAGGAATGACCGACGACCAGATACTGGCCGACTTCCCACAACTCACGCACGAGGACATCAGGGCGTGCCTCGCCTACGGGGCCGAGCGCGAACGTCGGACGATCGGCACGCCCGCCGCCTGACGTCATGCGGCTGCTCTTCGACGAGCAGTTAGCGGAGGGGCTGTGTCAGGCCCTGTCCGACCTGTATCCGGACTCGCTTCATGTTCGTTTGCTTGGACTCGGTGGTGCCGCGGATCTGCTCGTTTGGGAGGCCGCCCGCAGCCACGGATGTCTGCTGGTGACCAAGGACGAAGACTTCCATCGCCTCGCCTTGTTGCGCGGCGCTCCGCCGAAAGTGGTCTGGATTCGATTGGGAAACTGCCCACAGGCGCCGTCTACGCGTTCGTCGTCGTCTGCGCGGGCGTCGTCGTGCTCATCGGCCTCGTGCCGGTGCTGCGCGTGATCTTCCGACGCGGTTCTCGCTCGGTCAGGACGTTCAGTTAATTCGCGTACTTCACGGCCAGACCACGCGTCGATTGTCATGCCGGTGCGACTGTGCCGTTCGCGTAATATTTAAGTATGATATAATACCTATATGTCGAAGCGGGCCGTCTCGCTCACGCTCGACGAGGCCAACCTGCTCTGGCTGAAGGGCCGTGGACATGGCCACGGCAATCTCAGTGCGGCGGTCGACGACCTGATCACGGCCGCGCGCGCCGGTGGCTTCGGCGCGCCGGCGGCCGTTCGGAGCGTCGTCGGAACCATCGATCTCGCGGTGGACGACCCACGTCTCGAGCGCGCGGATAGTGTCGTGCGGGACCTCTTCGGCTCGTCTCTTGCGCGGCCGCTGAGCGTTTCCGAAACGCGCGCTTCGTACGAGCCGGTTCGGCCTGCCAAGCGCTCACGGCGTCGTCGTGGCTGATCTCCCCGCCGCCGTCGCCGACACGCACGCCCTGCTCTTTCATGCGTCAGCCAGCCGGGCGTTGGGACGTCGGGCGGCGGCGCACTTCGAGGCCTGCGAGCGTCAGCAGGCGTTGCTGTACGTGCCGATGGCCGTCATCTGGGAAGTGAGCCTTCTGGCCCGTGCCAGCCGGATCAACCTGCGGCGTCCGATTCGGGACTTCTTCGGTGATCTCTTCAGCAACCCGGCGTATCACCCGTTCGATCTGACGCCCGAACAGGGGTATCTCGCCGACGACCTGCGATTCACGCGCGACCCGTTCGATGCGCTCATCGTCGCGGCCGCACGAACGCTGGCGCTGCCGCTCGTGACACGCGACGCGGACATTCGCGCCTCCGGCGCGGTTCGGGCCATCTGGTAGCGGAGCCTCTAGGTGTCAGGCAGTGAATCGTGAACGCTGTTGCGGCGAGGACCGTCTCTTGTCGTGACTGCTGAATGCCACACGCTCACGCCACGTCCGACCTCGGGCCCGGCTCAGTGCCTTACTGACGGTAGACGGCGCCACCGCCAGAAACCTCGCGATTTCTGCAAGCCGATAGCCGTGCCTCACATGCGCGACGAGGATCAGTGCATCACGGCTGTGGCTGTCTGCCTCGTCCCCGGAGAACACGCGCTCCAACGACGGCTGTGCACAGCGCCGGCAGTCGACGGGGATCGGCCGATTCTCCCCGCAGCGGTCTAACCTTAGGGACTCAGCGACGGCCTTCTTGAAGCGGGCCGTGCCGAGCGCCGCCGTCATCTCGACCGACCATGTGAGGCCGGCCGGATCCCGCACGTACGCTTGATAGAGGCGCTGGGCATCGGGCAGCACGTCGGCGCGAAAGGCCCAGCGCAGCCAATCCAGATGTAGCCACGACGACGCGTCTTCCAGGCCGGCCGTCGCGCGGTGCGTGCTCCATGGCCACTCCGCCGCGTCACGGCAGAGGCGCGCCTTCACCGGATTCAGGGCAATGTAGCGCGCGACCCGCCGCAGGTATTTCTCGCGTTGGACCACAATCGATTCGAACCGCTGCTCGAACGTGTGTCCCACGCGTTCATGCCGGCGATTGAACGCTTTCGAGTATTCGGTGTTCAGCGTGCGTATGAACTCGGACAGATTGCCGCGCGGCGTGTCGAGCAGCGCATGGTAGTGCGTGCCCATCAGGCAGCAGGCATACACACGCACCTGATAGTCGCGAGCGGCCTCGCTAAACGTGTTCATAAACGTACGCCGGTCGTCGTCATCGTCGACGATCATCGACTTGCGGTTGCCACGCGACATCACGTGGTACACCGCGCCCGGAAACTGAACGCGGCGACGCCTCGCCATGCGAGCACAGATCGCAAATGACGCGCCGTCAGATGATCCGCGAGGTCAGGAGGAATTCAGGTCAGTGCGCAGATGCGTTGCAAATACTGCGCGCTGCCGGGGGGGGCGCGCCACGCAAGAATCGCGGGGTCGGTCACTGGGAGTGTCGGGCTCGCCCTCTCGACGGCCCGCGACGTCGGGGTGCGTTCACGATTCACTGCCTGACACCGCCGCCCCCCCGCCGGCGCGTCGCGTCAACTGCGCCAGCACGACCGCCGGGCTCGCCGCATTTGTGTTCGCCTGGGCCTGAACGGTTGTCGCGTTGAGGACGTGGGCGTGCTCCGGCAGTTCGCTGATCGACAAGGTATGCGCCGGTTCGCCGCCGCGTTCACCGAGCGTGTGGCCGCTGCCGACATGGATGGGCGTACGGCCGCGCAGATCGGGTAGCGCGAAGTTGACCCGGCCGTCGTCGCCGAAGGTCGTCCCCAGCAGCGAGAACAGCCCCTGGTTCTGGTTGATGGGCAGGAGCTGCCCGTTGCACAGCGCCCACCCTTTCCGCGCGCAGACGAACGACATGATTCTGATCTCCGACAGGAACGGCTCCGCCATTGCCTACTCCTTTTTGTCGGCGCGCGCTCACGGAATGCTGCAGCTGACGAACCCGGACATGCCCGACAGCAGCGCCGTCCCGCCGACGCCGAACGTGCCGGAGGTGCTGGTGTTCAGGCCGTTGACGAAGTTTTCGACCGTTGGCGTCCCCGTCGGCGACGGCGACAACCCGACAATCCCAAACACATTGGTCGTGGCAACCGTGCCCTGCTTTCGCAGGTTGATGCCCGGCGACGTTGTGGCGGTTGCGGTGTTCGTGCTTCCAGCCGTCGTGTTGCCGCTGATCGCGACGCACAGCGTCGTGTTGCCCGCGGCCGACCCTGAGTCGACGCGAATCCCCGCCCGCGCAGCGTTCGTGGCGATCGGTGCGGCCACCGTGTTGTTGAGGATACTGGCCGTCATCGTGCTGCTCGAGGCGCGGATGATCGCGAAGATCCCGGGTCCATCCGTGCCCATCACGTTGTTCCCGGAGATGTTCGTCGTATGGGTGCCGGCCCCCATGTTCAACGGGTCGTCGGTGCCAATGGCGATTCCCGCGCATCCGACCGCGCTGTTCGCGTTGATGAAGTTGTTTTGCACGGTGGTCGTCAGGTTCGCCGGCCCGTCGGCTTGGAGCTCGATCGCGATGCAGTCGATGTTCCGGATCCGGTTCGCGGCCGTGCCGTTGTTCGACACGTTGAAGTTGCCCTGACCGATTCCACTGACGCCGCCGGTCATGAAACGATCGGGCTGATTGCCGATCCCGCCGGGCCCGCCGTCCATGAAGTTGCCGGTGATGGTAATCACATCGGTCGCACTGCCGGCAATCCCTGCGTGCCCGGCCGGGCCGCCGGCGTTGACATTGCCGGCGCGAACCTGGAACCCGACTCCGGCGCGGAAGTTGGTGATCGTGTTGTTTGTCAGCGTCGCACGCGTGATGCTGCCGGCAGTCGTCGGCGTCCCAAAGGCGATGAGCGACACGGCAGAGCCTGGCGTCGCCACGTCGCCGGTGTCGGAGAGCGCGTTGCCGGAGATGTTTGCGTTGGTGATCGTGCCGGCGAAGTTCAGGATGTCGATGCCCTCGGCCTCCGTCTGGCTGATCACGTTGTTCGTGATCGTGACCACGCCCGTCAGGTTCGGCGTCGTCGTCAGGCTGTCGTCGAACGTGATGCTGTTCTCGTCACTGGCATCGCCCGCGCCGGTGATCGTGCCGTCTGTGAAGCTGAATCCATTGACCTGCGTTCCGTTTACGCCACTATCGCCGGTGTTCAGAAGCCGCATGTTCCGGAATGACGGGCTTGTCGTGTTCGTGAGAGCGATCCCGTGGCCGGTCGTGCTCTGGATCGTGCCACCCGAATTGTCGCCACCCTGTGTCGTGCTGCCGCTGCCCGTCACGGTAAGGCCCGCCGTCGTGCCGGTGTTGGTGAGCACGATGCCGTTCGCCGCACCGTTCGCCGAGATGCTCCGGAACGTCAGGCCGCTCGCGCCGATGGTCGTGTTGGCGACGTTCACCGCCGTGCCCGTCGTCGTCGTGATCGTGTTGACGACGGTCGTGTTGTTCTGGGTGGCCGAGACCGTCCCACCGCCTGTGGCGGTGAAGCCCGGGTTGGCACCCGTGCTGAGCGCGAGGCCGCCGGTGAAGTTGATGGTCGAGCCCGTATTCGCGTTCAGGATGATCCCCGTGCCCGTATCGGTGATCGAACCCTGGAAGGCGACCGTGCCGCCCGTGCGGTTCTGCACGTCGACTGACCGGGCGGCGCCGCTCGTGATGTTCCCGTTAACGACGATGGTGCCGTTGCCGCCGGAGACGAGCACGTCGGTGCTGCTGATGCCGAAGATGCCGGCGTTGACGAACGTCAGCGAGCCGCCCATGTTGGTGAGGTTCAGGCCGATGCTGCCGCCGATGATGCCGACGGTGTCGAGCGTTTCGTTGCCTGTCAGGCCCGATCCGACGACGGCCGGCGCCCCGCCGGAGCTGATGAGGAGCGAGCGCACGAGCACCCCGTTGGCCAAGGTCACCGTGCCCGCCAGGATGGGGTTGCCCGCCGCAGGAATCGTGAGCCCGTTCAGCGTGAACGTGTTGCGGTTCCCCCAGAGCGTCTGATTGGTCTGCAGCGCGATCGCGCCAGGCGTGCTGCCGACGCCTTCGTGCACGAAGATCACGTGACCGATGCCTGACGGCGCCTGCGCGTTGGTGAGCGTGTTGAACGGCGCATGCGATCGCCCGTCGCCGTTCCCGCCGCTGTTGTTGACATACCACACCAAACCGCTCAGGTTGATGGTGACGGTGCCCGTATTGGTGACGCCGTTGCCGTCGGTCAAGGTGTAGGTGAAGGTCTCAGTCGGTCCGGCGAAGTTCACGTTCGGCGTGTAGGTGAACGTGCCGTCTGTCGGCCCTTCCGACACGGTGCCGTTGACGGCCGGTCCGAACGCGACCGAAAGGACACCGGGACCGTTGTCGCCGGCCTTGACGTTGTCGACGACGAACACATGCGGCGTGGTGGGCACAGCGGCGCTGACGACGTACTGCGTGTTGCCGACGCCGCCGACGTAGTTTTCATTATCCGTCGTCGGGCGCACGGTGACCGCCGTGCTCCGCGTGCCCTGGCAGCCGAAGTTGTCGGTGACGGTGATGACGACGGCGCCGTTCAACACGGTGTTGGTCGGCGTGCCAGACACGACGCCCGTGTTGATGTCAATGCTCAACCCGGCCGGCAATCCCGTGGCGCCCCACGTGAAGGACGAGCCGGTACTGCCTGCCTGGTTGAAGTCCACCGCAACGTAGGCCGTGTTGAAGAGGCCGTCGGTCATGGTCGCCGGCGTCACCGTGATCGCCGGGCAGACGACATTCAGCGTGAAGGTCTGCACCGCGTTCGGTAAGACACCGTTGGCGGCCGTGAACTCCAGCGGGAAGACGCCGGTTTGCGTCGCCGTGCCACCGAGCACACGTGTGACCGACGTGAACGTGACGCCGGTGGGGAGCGTGCCGCTGGTGTGCGTCACCGTCGGCGTCGGGAAGCCGGTCGTGGTCACCGTAAAGCTGTCGGCGGTGCCGACGATGAAGGTGTCGGTGTTGGCGCTCGTGATGGCCGGCGCCTGATTCACCGTGAACGTGAACACGTGGTTCGCGGCCATGGTGTCGGGCGGATCGTTCGCGTCGACGTCGGTGACCTGCGCGGCGAAGACGGTGACCGTGCACGTCTCGCTGCCTGCGAAATCCACGTTCGGGTTGATCGTGAACGCCGTCGGGCCGCCCGTGACGACGGTGTCGGCGACGTTGCGCGTGCCGCTCGTCGTGCAGACGATCTGGAACCAGTTGCCGGTGACAGTGACCGGCTCGCTGAACGTGAGGAGCACGTTCGCGCTCGTCGTGCCCGCGCCGCCGTTGACCGGCGTGGTGGCCGTGACGGACGGTGCGGTCTCAGGAGCGCTGACCGTCAGGGTGAACGCCTGTCCGGCCGGTGAGCCGACGCCGTTGGTGGCGCTCAGCGTCAGCGGGTAAGAGCCCGCCGATCCCGCCTGCGGCGTGCCGGCCAGCGTCGCCGTGCCGTTGCCATTGTCGATGAAGGTCACGCCGGCGGGCAGCGCTCCGCCCGCCGTCAATTGCGGCGTCGGGAAGCCCGTCGAGGTCACGGTGAACGTGCCGGCCGTGCCAACGACGAACGTCGTCGCGTTCGTGCTCGTGATCGCGGGCGCCTGGTTGACCGTCAGCGTGAAGGCCTGCGTGACGGGAGGACGCCCGCTGGCCGTGGCCGTGAACGTCACGGGATAGCTGCCACCCGTGCTGGCGGCGGGCGGGCCGGCGAGCGTCGCGGTGCGGTCGCCGTTGTCGGTGAAGGTCACCCCGGCTGGCAGCGTGCCCGTCACGGTGAGCGCCGGTACGGCGGTGCCGCCGATGGTCGTGACCGAGAACGTGCCCGGCGTGCCGACGGTGAAGGTCGTCGTGTTCGCGCTCGTGAAGCGCAACGCGCTCGACCCGCCCGACGATCCGACCGTGACACCGCCGCCGGACGCCGAATCGAAGGCGAAGTACTGGCCAAAGAGCACGAAGGTCGTGCCCGTCCAGAGCCGTACCAGCGGCGCGCCGGTCGCCGGACCGGTGACGAGCTCGTGCCGGCCGTCCCGATCGAGATCCACCGTGCCCACCACGACGCCCCCCGGAAACGCGGGGTCGTACGCAAAGAAGCCCCCGAGCTCGGTAAAGGTCGTGGCGTTCCACACGCGAACGTGCGGGCCGCCGCCGGGCCCGGCGCCGGTGACGATGTCGGCCAGCCCATCGCCGTCGACGTCGGCCGCCGCCACGTTGACGCCCCCCGGAAACGCGGGGTCGTAGGCGAAGAAGCCGCCGAGTTCCGCGAAGGTGGCGCCGCTCCACACGCGGACGTGCGGGCCGCCGCCCGGCCCGGCCCCTGTGATGATGTCCGCCCGCCCGTCGCCGTTGACGTCGGCCGCCGCCACCGTGACGCCACCAGGAAACGCGGGGTCGTACGCGAAGAAGCCCCCGAGCTCCGCGAAGGTCGCGCCGTCCCAGACGCGCACGTGCGGGCCGCCGCCGGCCCCCGCGCCCGTGATGATGTCGGCCCGGCCATCCCCGTTGACGTCCCCCGCGGCCACGAAGACGCCGCCGGGAAACGCCGGGTCATACGCGAAGAAGCCCCCGACCTCCGTCAAGTCGGTGCCGTTCCACACGCGGACGTGCGGCCCGCCCGACGGACCCGCGCCCGTGATGATGTCGAGCACGCCGTCCCCCGTGACGTCGCCGAGCGCGACGCGGACGCCGCCGGGGAACGCCGGGGGATAGGCCAGGAAGGTCGTGTCGGTCCCGCTCGCATCGAAGACGCGGACCGCCGGGCTTGCCCCCGGGCCCGCCCCCGTCGCGAGTTTTTGCGCGGAGGCGATGGCCGGAAGAAACAGAAGGCCCGCAATGCCCAGGCACGCGGATCGCCAAAGTCCAACGGGCATGAGGAGCCTCGACATACCTGGAGGAAACCTGTGCGGAGAAACCGGGCGCTGAGTCTAGCAGAGGGTTGGACCGCGGTCTACGTATTTGCGCCGCGCGAATGCGTCAGCTCGTCTATTCGCCAAGCAGCTCGCCGATCGGCTGAAGATCTTCTACGTGGTCGCAGATCGCTTTCACCATCATCAGCAGCGGCACCGCGAGCACCGTTCCCCACACGCCCCAGACCCACGACCAGAAGAGGAGGCCGACGAAGATCGCGACCGGATTCATCTGCGCCGCGCGTCCCATCAACGTCGGCGTGAGAAGGAAGCCCTCGAGGCTCGTGATCGCGAACGCCGCGCCGCTGACGTACAGGCTCTTCGCCACGTCGTCGAACTGCATGAAGGCGACGATGCCGAGCCCGCCGCTGACGAGCAGCGGCCCGAGGTACGGAATCGAATTGAAGAGGCCCGCGAGCAGCCCCCACATCGCGAAGTTCTCGACGCCGAACCCCCACAAGACGGCGCCCGTTGCGACGGCAACGACGAGGCTGGTGGTGAGCTGGACTTTGATGAAGCTCTCGATTTGGTCGTTGATCTCGTCGAGGATCTGAACCGTCACTCGTTTCTTCGCGAGCGTCGGCCCCGCGATCTTCACGAGCTTGCGTTTGTAGAGATCGCCGGTGACGAGCAGGAAATAGACGAGAAAGAGGATCACTGCGAACTGACCCAGGAATCCAAACAGCCCCACGCCGCCGATCCAGATGTACTCCGAGGCTCTGAACGCAGGCTCGACGACCTGCACCTGCTGGAGCTGATCGCGTCCCGCTCGTGCAGTCCGCGCGTCGTCGTCGGGCTTGGTCGCGGCGTCGGCCGTCTTCTCGATCTCTTTGGCCGCGTCCTGCACCTGCTGGAGGATGGCCGTGCCGCGCCGATTCCGCTGGGCCGCGACGCGCTCGCGGATGCGTCGCGCCGCCTCGGGCACGCTGGCGACGATCGCGCTGGCTTCGTCGCTGAGGGTGTAGACGCCGACCCCGATGCTGCCGACGATCAGCGCGACCGCGAGCGCCGCGCCGACCACCCGCGGGACATGGTGGCGCGCGAGCGAGCTGACCATCGGGCTCAACGCGTAGCTCAGGAGCACGCCGAGGACGACCGGGATGAGCACGGTCTGTGCCTGCTGCAGCACGAGGATGCCGGCAAACCCTGCGATGACCGAGAGCGACAGGCTGCGCACGTCGACCGGCATGCGGATGGCAATCGCTTCCTTTTCGTCGTCGAGCGTGACACGCTTTTCCATCTCGGCCGCAAAGCAGCACGAATCGTGCCCGCGGCCGGCGCCCATGCTGGTCAGCGACTTCGACTTCGAGCTCCCCAACGACCTGATTGCCCAGACCGCGGCGCCGCGCGGCCAATCCCGCCTGCTCGTCCTCGATCGGGCGACCGGCGCCCTCGAACACCGCTCGATCGCCGGCCTTTCCGGGCTTCTTCTCCCTGGGGACCTCCTCGTCGTCAACAACACCCGGGTTTTCGCCGCCCGCCTGCTGGGTCGGCGAGTACCCAGCGGTGGGGCCGTCGAGTGCCTCCTTCTGCGGCCACTGGCAACACGGCCTCACGAGCCACGGACTACACCGCCTCACGAGCCACGGACAATACCGACAACACTGAGCTCAGGGCAATCCCAGATACCGGCGACCGGTGAGAATCCCGGCGTACCAAATAACCCCGATCCCCCGGTGTTGTCCGTGTTGTCCGTGGCAAATAAGGCAGTGAAGGCTGTGGAATGGGAAGCCCTCATGCACCCGGGTCAGAAGCTCAAGCCTGGAGCCGTGGTCAGGTTCGAGGGCGAGGCGGGTGCGCTGATGGGGGAGGTGCTCGAGCGTCATTTCCAGGGACGCCGGACAATCCGTCTCTGGCCGGAGTCGGGAGGCGACGTAACCGCCTTGATCGATGCGCTCGGCCACGTACCGCTGCCGCCCTACATCAGGCGCGAGGACACGGCAGCGGATCGCGAGCGGTATCAGACCGTGTTCGCGCGCGTGCGCGGGTCCGTTGCCGCGCCGACAGCGGGGCTGCATTTCACGCCGGAGCTGCTGAACGAGCTGACCGGGCGTAGTGTCGAGTGCGCGGAGATCACGTTGCACGTGGGATACGGGACCTTCAAGCCGATCAAAACCGATCGTGTCGAGGACCACGTCGTCGATCCGGAGCCTTACTCCATAAGCGATGCCGTTGCCGACGAGATCAACCGTGCGCGTGCGGAAGGCCGTCGCGTGATTGCCGTCGGCACCACGACCACAAGAGCCCTGGAGGATGCGGCACAGCGCGGCAACGGCGTTGTGCGTCCGGGTACGGCGGACGCCGAGCTCTTCGTCTATCCCGGCTTCGAGTTCCGGGCAATCGACGGTCTCCTCACGAACTTCCACCTCCCGAAGTCGTCTTTGCTGATGCTCGTTTCCGCCTTCGCCGGCCGCGAGCGCGTCCTGCACGCGTATCAGCAAGCGGTCAGGGAGCGCTACCGTTTTTATAGCTACGGCGACGCGATGTTGATCACGTAGGGCTCAGGGCGCAAGGCTCAAGGCTCAGGGCTCAGGGCTCAAGCAAAACCTTCGAGTAAGTACTCCAAGATCTTGCCTGAGCTCTGAGCTCTGAGCTCTGAGCTCTGAGCTCTGAGCCCTGAGCCGCTACTGCACCGCGCGCAAGAACTGGATGTTGCCGTCGCGAAGCGTTCCGGACACCGAGGCCACCACCACGCCCGACGGGTTCCGCACCACGATGGAGAACGTGTCGGTATTGCGCCCGGGCTCGCCGCGATCGCTCGCTGTTGCTTCGAACATGAACCCGGGCCGGCCGTTCCACCAGCCCACGCCCGCGAAGGATACGGCCTCCTCAATCGAGAACGTCACCGAGGTCACTTGCAACGCGACGAGGAAGTCCGGCCGCCAGATGGGTCCCGACTGCAGAATCAACCAGCCGCGTTCGATGCCGTCCGACGATGCGCTCACATCGAACAGGAACGCGGCGCGGTTGGATCCCGTGCCGACCGTGCCGGCGCCGAGCATCTGGCCGGCGACAATCGGGAATTCGAAGTAGGCGACGACCGGATCGTGGTCGGACAGACGCTCGGGTCGCAACGGATCCGTCCGCAAGACCTCGGGGAAGTCCGCATTGATGCGCGCATGTGCGAGGCCTGCCAGCGGAGCCGCGCCCGGGATCGATCCAGCGGCCGCCTTGGAAACGAGGACGTGGTCGAGCGTCTGGGCGTTGCCATTGAAGCTGTAGGAGTAACGGTCCGACGCAGGCAGCAGCAGCGACGCCGCATCGGCAAAGTCCGGCCCCACGAGATCCGGGGACGCGCCCACCACCTCGGTCGGCGGCGTCGGTACACCGCGGACCGTGCCGATCACATCGACGTAGCCATCGCTCACGTCGAACGCGTTGTAGTCACCGACTGAGATGATGGGCGTGTTCGGCCACGCCTCCTGCAGGCCCTGAAGTACGCCGGCCAGGAACTCCGCCTGTGCCTGCCGCTTCGCACGCACGCGCACACCGTCCAGCGGATCCTCGATGCCGTTGAGCGACCGCAGATGATTGACGACGACGATTATCTCGGCCGGCAGGCGAGTGGGTGGTCCCTGAAGCGTGGCGCGGATCGACAGTGACGGCCGGTCGTTCATCAACGCTGTGCCGACCTGGTTTGGATCGGTCGGCGTCGGATCAGGGAACGAATACGTCGCCTCCTTGCCCCACTGCGTCGTCTCGAGGATCGTGACGCGCGTCTTCACCAGGAATCCGACGTCGATGCCGCCGGGGTCGTTGCCCTCCTGAAGAATCGCGCCGTAACAGGACGCCTCGCCGGGGCACGTCAGCCCGCGGTCCGCGTTCACGCGGTCGGCTATGAGGGTGAGCGCGCCGATGTGCTCGACTTCCTCGACCGCAAGGATGTCTGGCGTCTGCAGCGCATTCCGAACCACGAGGGAGGCCTTGGACAACCGCCGCTCGAGGGCGTCGGCAGTCAGCACGGTGTCGCCGCCGGGGTCGTTCACGGTGTCGAAGAACCGTTCCATGTTGAACGATGCCACCGTGAATTGGTTGGCGCCCGGCGCCGGAACGTACGTCGTGGTCATGCCCGCCACGATGGCGACGACGGTCTCGGGCAGAATCGTGTAAGCGCGCCCGCCGTAGTCGAGCGGTCCGGTCATCGGACCGGTGACGGCGCCGGTCGACACATCCAACGGAGCCAGGCCTTCGAGCGCATCGGTATCGACGCGCAGCCGCTCGGGATTGCTGTCGAATACAGGGATGGCGCAGCCGCTGCCCGCGGCGCATGTCGGCACCGCCGCCGGGGACTCGATGCCTGCCTCGCGGAACGGCCGCGGCGTTCCGGTCAACACCGCGTAGAAGGTTCCGTTGCTGGTCGACGTGGCGGCGGCCTCGGTCTTCGTGCCGCCGGTTCCCGAGACGGCCGTCAGCGAGTCCACCGCCACGCGCATGCCTTCGAAGCGCTCGAGTTGGTCGAACGCGCCGACGGGCGAGACGATCGCCGGCGTCAACGCGACCGGCGCCGGTACAGTGCCGGGGCCGACGTCCACGACGCTCGCGACGTTGGCAAGCTCCGTGAGCGGCGGTCCCCCCGGATCCGCCGACGAGATGAACTCCGCAACCGTTCCGGCCACCTGAACGAGGCGTCCCACTTGCGCAGCGGCAGGCGCTGCGATGCTTGTGAAGATGAACACGCCTTCAGAAGAGCTCGGGTCTGCGTCTTCCTGTCCCGGTGCTGTCTGTATGAAGAACCCGTTGAACTTGCGTGCTGTCACGACGCCTTGCACCGTCACCGCCGTGCCTGCCGGGAACGGCGAGGACGCGCCGCTGCCCTGAACGTCGTGCGGCAAGTAGATCACGGGCGGTGGAATGACCGTCACGGTGAAGAGGTCTGTCGCGCTTCGCGCTTGTGCGTCGGCGACCGTCACTGAGAGCGCTGCGGCGCCGAGTGGGTTATTCGCCGGTACGATAACCGCCGCCGTGAAGGTGTTGTCGCCCGACGTTGTGTCCGGCGCCACCCCGTCATCGAAAAGTTGTTGCTGGGCGGATCCGCCAGCCGCGCTGAGGTTGGCCGTCACGACGAGATCAGTGCTGGCGGGGTCCGTCGCTGGCGTCACCGCTGCAGTGACCGTCAGCGCGTCGCCTTGCGGCACGGAGGTCGGTGACGCGGCGCCGTCGATCGACAACGCTGTCGGGCCGTCGCAGACGTTCAGTGCGGACGACGAGTTTCTCGGAACGGGGGCACCGGTGCTGAAATCCGCGCTGTTGACGTTCGTGTCCGTGCAACCGCCGTCGGCGCGAAGCGCCGCGGTGGTGTTGGTGAGGGCCGGCGTCGCACCGCTCCCCTCGAAGCAGTTCGCCGTGCCATAGCCGACAAAGTCCACGACAGACACTGGGCACGTTCCGCTGAGCGCGGCGACGCTCGTCGAGAGCGCTACCTTGCCGGCGGTGGCGCTCATCGCGATCGTGCCCGTGGCGTTGGGAGCGGGCAGGGGTGTCGTGCCGCCGGCACCCTGGGCTTGCTGAACCAGGTAGTAGCCGCCGGGTTGAATCGTCCCTGTGAGCGGGGTCACGGCCCACGTCGTGCCGGCGGACGAGGCGTACTGGACGGACCATCCGTTCACGGAGACCGGCGCGGTGCCGCGGTTGAAGAGCTCGATGAAGTCGTTCGTCAACGTGGCGCCGGCATTGCCGCCGCCGCCGTAGACCTGGCTGATCACGATCGCACCGCCGGACTGTGCCTCGAAGCGAAGGACGAACGGGTGCGCGAGCGCTGCCAGCAACAGCGCAGCGGAGATGATTCTGTGGTGTCGGGTCATGACGGCGGGAGCATAGCGCAAGAGGATGGCGACGCTGTAACGCCCGGAGGCCAGAGGTCAGGGATCGGGGTCACGCAAATCACCCTGTCTTGCTTTCGTGACAGCAGGTCCTCCCGGCCTCCGGCCTCTGGGCCCTGGCCTCTGCGCTATAATCAAAGATTCCTGCCGGTGTAGCTCAGTTGGTTAGAGCACGCGGCTCATATCCGCGTTGTCCGGGGTTCAAGTCCCTGCACCGGCACCATTTTCTCCAAAGGCCGACACGGCACAGTCACGAGGCACGAGGAAAAGGCGCCCATGGCACTGGCCCAGCGCGTCCTCGACGCGATTCGTCGCCAGGCGTTGCTGCGCCGGGGCGGTCGTGTGCTCGTTGCGCTGTCTGGGGGCCCGGATTCGGTCGCGCTCCTGTGCCTGCTGCGCGAGCTCGAGGCTGTCGCCGAATTGTCGGTGGCGGGCATCGTCCACCTCAATCATGGCCTGCGCGACGCGGCCCACGCTGACGAGCAGTTCTGCCGGGCGCTCGCGGCCGAAGTGGGGGTGCCGTTTCGTTCAGATCTGATTGACGTGCGCGGGCGGGCCGAGCAGCTCGGGACCTCCCTCGAGGATGCCGGCCGGCAGGCGCGATACGAGTTGTTCGACCGAGTCGCGACGGAGCTCGAAGCCGACGTCATCGCCACCGGCCATACGCGGGACGATCAGGCCGAGACGTTTCTACTGCGTCTGCTTCGCGGCGCAGGCCCGAGGGGCCTCGCCGGCATTCATCCACGGTCGGGCCGCGTGGTGCGGCCGCTGCTCGATGTCGGCCGGGACGAGCTCCGGGCGTATCTGGCCTCACTTGGTCAGCCCTTCCGAGACGACGAAAGCAACCGCGACCTGAGCATTCCGCGGAACCGCATCCGGCACGAACTGTTGCCGATCTTGTCCAGGGATTATTCACCGGCGGTTACGGACGTGCTCGCCCGCGAGGCGGCGATTGCAAGGCAGGACGAAGACCGGCTGCAACTTGAAGCAATCGATCTGCTCGATTTGATCGTCTTAAGAAATGAGGCGGCCATTTCGGGTGAGGCGGAAGTTGTAGAGCTGGACGCCCGGGCTTTGAGCGCCCTGCATCCGGCGCTGGCTGTTCGTGTTGTGCGGATGGCGCTGGAGAGGGTGGCCCCCGGACGGTTCGTGGGATTCGATCACGTCGAGCGTCTGTTAGAGCTCGCGCGGGATCCGCGGGGGCAGGGGTCGCTGACCTTGCCAGGCCAGCACGCCGTACGCCAAGGCGAGACGCTCGTGCTTGGCCGCAGGCGGGACCCGCCACAACCGTTTGCGAACTCTTTCCGCGTTTCGCTGTCTATACCAGGAGAGGTGTTCCTCCCGGCTCAGGGCTGGGCAATTTCTGCCACCGCCGGGGACACTCCGGGACTGTCCCCGGGGACACTCAACCTTGACTGTCCCCGGCACTCAACCTTGACTGTCCCCGTTGAGTGTCCCCGGCTGGAACAGACGGTGGCGGCGGATGGGCTGACGCTCCCGTTGGCGGTCCGGTCCCGGAAACCGGGGGACCGGTTCAGGCCGCTCGGGATGGGTGGGCGGGAGAAAAAGCTCCAGGACGTCCTGGTCGATCGGAAAGTGGCACGAGAGGCGCGGGATTCCCTGCCCCTCGTGGTAGATAGCGCCGATAGAATCGTGTGGGTTGTGGGCGAGTCGGTGGCCGAGGATTTTCGGGTCACAGCGGCCTCACAAGCCGTGATATTCTTGAAAGCAAGGCGGTTAGGAGGCCAAGGTTGAACTCGACCCTCAAGAGCTTGCTCTTCTGGATGGTCCTCGTCGTTGTCGCGGTCCTGATCTGGAATTTCTCCGCGAACTTCAATCGGGGTCCCCAGCAGATCCCGTTCACGACCTTCCTGAAAGAAGTTGCCGACAATAAAGTCGCCGAAGTGACCATCACCGGCAACGACATCACTGGCAAGTATCAGACCGGTACACCCGACGGCATTGCGCAGTTTCGTACCTACGCCGTCGCGCAGTACGAAGGCCTCGGTAATCTCCTGACGGAAAAGGGCGTCATCATCAACGGCCGCGACGCCTCCGCCAGCCCTTGGGCGAACGTCCTCTACTACTGGGCGCCCATCCTGCTGATGATCGGCTTCTGGATCTTCATCATGCGGCAGATGCAGAGCGGGGGGAACAAGGCCCTCTCGTTCGGCAAGAGCCGCGCGAAGCTCTCCTCGAGCTCCCAGAAAAAGGTCACGTTCAAGGACGTCTCCGGCGTCGACGAGGCGAAAGAGGAGCTCCAGGAAATCATCGAGTTCCTCAAGGAACCCCAGAAATTCCAGAAGCTGGGCGGCCGCATACCCAAGGGCGTGCTCCTGATGGGCCCCCCGGGAACCGGCAAGACGCTCCTCGCCCGCGCGGTCGCCGGCGAAGCGAACGTCCCCTTCTTCTCGATCAGCGGCTCTGACTTCGTCGAGATGTTCGTCGGCGTCGGCGCCTCGCGCGTGCGCGATCTTTTCGAGCAGGGCAAGAAAAACGCCCCCTGCATCGTCTTCATCGACGAAATCGACGCCGTCGGACGTCACCGCGGCGCAGGCCTCGGCGGCGGGCACGACGAGCGCGAGCAGACGCTCAACCAGCTCCTCGTCGAGATGGACGGCTTCGAGTCGAACGAGGGCGTCATCCTCGTCGCGGCGACGAACCGGCCCGACGTCCTCGACCCGGCGCTCCTCCGCCCCGGGCGCTTCGACCGCCGGATCGTCGTCAACCGTCCGGACGTGAAGGGCCGCGAGGGCATCCTCGCCGTCCACACGAAGAAGATCCCGCTCAGTGACGACGTGAACATCAACGTCCTGGCGCGCGGCACCTCGGGCTTCTCCGGCGCCGACCTGGCCAACCTGGTGAACGAAGCGGCGCTCAACGCCGCGCGCTACAACCAGAAGGTCGTCCGCATGGTGGACTTCGAGTTCGCCAAGGACAAGGTCATGATGGGCACGGAGCGCCGCTCCATGATCATCAACGACGAGGAGAAGAAGGTGACGGCCGTGCACGAGGCCGGTCACGCGCTCCTCGCGGTCCTGCTGCCGAACGCCGATCCGGTCCACAAGGTCACGATCATCCCGCGCGGCATGGCCCTCGGCGTGACGATGCAGCTGCCGATCGAGGACAAGCACAACTACACGCGCGAGTACCTGAACGACTGGGTCGCGATCCTTCTCGGCGGCCGGCTGGCCGAAGAGCTCACCTTCAACAGCATGACGACGGGCGCCGGCAACGACCTCGAGCGCTCGACCGAGATGGCGCGCAAGATGGTCTGCGAGTACGGCATGAGCGAGGCGATGGGCCCGCTCACTTTCGGCAAGAAGGAAGAGCAAATTTTCCTCGGCCGCGAGATCGCCCAGCATCAGGACTACAGCGAAGACACCGCGATCAACATCGACAAGGAAATCAAGCGGATCATCACCGACAACTACAACCGGGCGCGCACGCTCATCGAAGAGCACAAGGAAGCCCTCGGCCGGATCGCCGACGCACTCCTCGTGCGCGAAGTGCTCGACGCCGAGCAGGTCCGCCGGATGGTGGCGGGCGAGCCGCTCGAGGATCAGAAGGTGGCTGCGCCCTCGTCGACGCCGCCGCCAGACGATTCGAAACGGCACAGCAAGGAACGGCCCTCGATCGTCCAGCCGATTCCGCCGTTGAACAAGCCGCTCACGCAGGAATAGGACAGTCGACGGTCGACAGTCACAGTCGACAGTCACAGTCGACAGTCACGCAGTCGACAGTCACTCAGTCGACAGTCGTCATCCAAGGCCACGAGGCGCTCGTGGCCTTCGTCTTTATCGTGACTCCACGTAAGCACTACGCGATACCTCTGCCGGGCCGTGCTCCGCTCGATCTGGGCGGCCGTACCTTGATCATGGGCATCATCAACGTCACGCCGGACTCGTTCGCAGACGGCGGACGGCGGTTCGACCCCGCGCGAGCCATTGCCGACGGCCTTCAGATGATCGGTGACGGTGCCCACATTCTCGACGTCGGCGGCGAGTCCACGCGGCCGGGCGCGGACGCGCTGCCGGCCGAGGAGGAGCTCCGGCGGGTCCTGCCGGTGGTCGAAGCGCTCGCGACAGATGGTCGCGTGCCGGTGTCCATCGACACCTACAAAGCCGTGGTGGCGCGTGAGGCGATCGACAGGGGAGCGACGATCGTCAACGACGTCAGCGGCCTGCAGTACGACGACGGGCTGGCGCCGGTCGTCTCTGCCTCCGGCGTCGCGCTCGTGCTGATGCACAACCGCGGGCGCTCGCGCGCGATGTATCGCGAAGCCGTGTATGACGACGTGGCGGGCGAAATCGGCCGCGAGCTCGAGGCAGCAATCGCCCGGGCGACGGCTGCAGGCATCCCGCGGGAATCGGTGATCGTCGATCCCGGTTTCGGCTTCGCCAAGCGCGCCGAGCACACGTGGGAAGCGCTCGCGGGGCTCGACCGGCTGGCCTCGCTCGATCGCCCCATCCTCGTCGGGCCCTCCAGGAAGTCCTTCCTGACCTCCGCAACCGGCGACCGTTCACCCTCCGAGCGCGACTGGGGCACGGCCGCGGCCGTCACCGCCAGCGTCCTCGGCGGCGCGCACATCGTCCGGGTGCACGGTGTCCGCGAGATGGCCGACGTGGTGCGGGTCGCGGATCGTCTTCGGGCCGCAGCGATTCAGCATTAAGCTATTGCCGATGAACGATTACCTGTCCACCCTCCTTCGCTACCGGCCGGCTGCCGGTTGGTGGGATCTGCTGGACATCGCGATCGTCTCGATCCTGATCTACGAGTTTCTCAAGTTGATCAGGGGCACCCGCGCCGTGCAGATGGCGGTCGGGTCGCTCCTCATCGTCGGGCTGTTCTACGTGTCCCGGCTGGCGCCGCTCCAGACGCTCAACTGGTTGATTCGGAACGCCCTCCTGTACGTGGCGTTTGCCGCCATCGTGATCTTCCAGTCCGACATCCGGCGCGCGCTGGCGCACTTCGGCCGCGCGCCGTTCTTCCGCTACTTCAACCGTCAGGAAGCGACCAACGAGACCATCGAAGAAGTGGTCGTCGCGACGACGATGCTGGCGTCGCATCGGACGGGGGCGATCATCGCCATCGAGCGTGAGATTGGGCTCCGGAACTACATCGAGAGCGGGATTCCGCTCGATGCGGAGATGACCTACGACCTGCTCGTGACGATCTTTCAGCCGAGCTCGCCGCTGCATGATGGCGCGGTGGTGTTGCAGGAGAACCGCGTCGCGGCAGCCGCGTGCTTCCTTCCGCTGACCGTCAATCCGATCGTCAGCCGCGACCTGGGGACGCGGCACCGAGCGGCCATCGGCCTGACCGAAGAGAACGACGCGATCGCGGTCGTCGTGTCCGAGGAGCGCGGACAGATTGCGCTCGCGCTCGAAGGCCGCATCGAGCGCGATCTCACCGCCGACCAGCTTCGTGAACGGCTTCAGGCGCTCATTTCGCCCCGCCGGACCGGTACGCGCCGGCCCGCGGCGCCGGTCTACGAGCACTGATGGCGTACCATCCGTTCCGTCATCTGGGCCTGAAGGTCCTCGCGATCACGCTGGCCAGCGTTCTCTGGTTCACCGTCGCCGGCGAGCACGTCGTCGAGCGCAGCCTCCGCGTGCCGCTGGCGGTGCGGAATCTCCCCACGAACCTGGAGATTGTCGGCGACCTGCCCGCGGCCGTGGACGTCCGCCTGCGCGGATCGTCGGCACAGCTGAGCCGCCTCGATCCAGGTGATGTCGTGGCGATGCTCGATTTGGCGACGGCGCGGACGGGGGCGGCCCGGCTGTTCCACCTGCGCACCGACGAAGTGATCGTGCCGTACGGCATCGACGTTGCGCAGGTGATGCCGCCCTCGATCTCGCTATCGCTCGAGAAGTCGGTCCGGCGCACGGTACCGATCATGCCTGCAACCGACGGCGACCCGGCGCCGGGGTTTGTCGTGGGGCGCATTTCGGCCGAACCGGCGACCGTACAGGTCGTCGGTCCCGAGAGCCATGTGCGCAAAGTGGCGGCGGCTACGACCGAGCCGGTCGAGATCGACGGCAAGAGCGAACGCGTGCGCGACGTCGTGACGGTCGGCGTGCTCGACTCGTCCGTCAGGCTCGCCGAGCCACCGCTGAGCGCAACCGTCGTCATCGAAATATGGCCGGCGCCAATCGAGCGCGATGTCGGGGGCGTGCCGGTTCGCTCCCGTAACCTGGCCCAGGGGCTCGTCCCCAGAGTCGTGCCGGCGGTCGTTCGGGTCAGCATCCGCGGCCAGCGCGACGTGCTTGGACGCATCCGTCCGGATACCATTGATGCATTCGTCGACCTGGCCGGACTCGGTCCGGGCCTCTACAACCTTCGTGTCCAGGTCGATCCATCTGAAGAGGTCGGCGTCGGTGCCGTGACCCCCAGCGTCGTTGCAGTCACCATCAAATGAGCGTGAAGAAACTGTTCGGGACAGATGGCGTGCGTGGGAAGGCCGGGGACTACCCGCTCGATCACCCCACCGTGGCCCGGCTCGGGGCGGCGCTCGTGCGCGCGATGCGGCCGGCCATACTCGAGAGAGAGGGTGAGAGAGACGGACGACGGCCGCTTCGGTTCGTCGTCGGCCGCGATACGCGCGAGTCGGGCGCCTGGATCGAGGAGGAGCTGGCGCGAGGCGCGGGATCGGAAGGCGCGAGCGTGACGAGCGCCGGCGTCATCCCGACGCCCGCGATTGCGTACGTTACCCCGGCGATGGCGTTCGACGCGGGAATCGTGATTTCCGCGTCGCACAATCCGTTCGAGGACAACGGGATCAAGGTGTTCTCGGGGAAGGGCGAGAAGTTCACCGAAGCGCGCGAGCGCGAGGTCGAAGCGATCGTCGCGCGGACCGATTGGGCCGTTCCGGCGTCCGCCGGGGCGCAGTTCGATCACACCAACGTCGTCGACGAGTACATGGCGCATACGCGCCTCGCCCTTCCCGATCCGGGGCGCCTCGCCGGCGCGAAGCTCGCAATCGACACGGCAAACGGCGCGACGACGGCCGTGGCGTCCAGACTGTTCAACGATCTCGGATTCGAACTGGTCGTGCTGGGCGGATCACCGGATGGACGCAATATCAATCTCGACTGCGGATCGACTCATCCCGGAGGCCTGTCGCACGCCGTGCGGGAGAAAGGGTGCCGCGTGGGCGTCGCTTTCGACGGCGACGGGGATCGTGCGATCTTCGCCGACGCCAACGGGCGCATAGTCGACGGCGATGCGGTACTGCTGATGTGCGCACGGCACCTCAAGGCGAACGGTCGCCTGAAGGGCAACGCGATCGTCGCGACCGTGATGAGCAACATCGGCCTCGAGATTGCGCTCCGCGACAGCGGAATCGAGATGGTGCGCTGCCCGGTCGGCGACAAGTACGTGATGGAGGAGATGGTCCGGCGCGACCTGTCGCTCGGCGGCGAGCAGTCCGGTCACATCATCTTCGCCGAGCATCTCTTCACTGGCGACGGCATTGCGACGGCCCTGAACGTGCTGCGAGTGATGGCCGAGACCGGCCGCGAGCTGGCGGACCTGGCGTCGGAGCTCGTCACGTATCCGCAGGTGCTCGTCAACGTGCGCGTGCGTGAGAAGAAGGACCTGCACGCGGTGCCGGAGATCGCGGCGGCAATGGCGCGTGTCGAGGCGCAGCTGGCCGGCCAGGGCCGGCTGCTCGTGCGCTATTCCGGGACGGAGCCTCTGTTGCGGGTCATGCTCGAGGGCCGCGACCAGCAGGAGATCCAGGGCTGGGCCTCAGAGATCGCCGGCAAAGTGAAAGAACATCTGGGGTGATAAAGCTCAGCGTCAATGTCAACAAGGTGGCCACGCTTCGGAACTCGCGCGGCGGCCACCTGCCGAGCGTCACCGAGGCGGTCCGGGTGTGCGTGGCCGCGGGCGCTCCCGGCATCACCGTGCACCCGAGGGCCGACGCCCGGCACATCACGTTTGCCGATGTGCGCGACGTGTCCGCGCAGTTGAGATCGGACCACAAAGGGATCGAGTTCAACATCGAGGGCGACCCGCGGCCCGACCTGCTGGCACTCGTCCACGAGGTCAAGCCCGACCAGTGCACGCTCGTCCCCGTCCGCGACGGCGAGATCACGAGTCAGGCCGGATGGCCGTCGAGCACGCCGATCCCGGCGCTTCAGACGACGATCCGCGATCTGCAACGCGATGGCATCCGCGTGAGCGTGTTCATCGATCCGGATCTCGAAGCCGTGCGATGGGCCGCGTCGCTCGACGCGGACAGGATCGAGCTCTACACCGAGCCCTACGCGCGCGCGTACGAGAAGGGGGGACGTGAACGGCAAGAGAGCTTCGAGCGCTACGCCGGTGCCGCGACCCTCGCGCACGGCCTTGGCGTCGGCGTCAACGCCGGCCACGACCTCGACCTCGACAACCTCACGCTCTTCAGAACGCTCCCGCACTTGGACGAGGTGTCCATCGGCCACGCCCTGATCAGCCATGCGCTCTATGTCGGCCTCGACAGGGCTGTGCGGGACTATCTGGCGGTGCTTGCCGACTAAGAGGGTCCCAAGGTGCGAAGTGCCTGGTGCCTCGGTGCTTAGGGTGCCAAGGTGCGCGGGTGCTCCAGTGCCAGGGTGCGCAGATGGTCACTGACAATCCGCAAGACGTCCGCCTCACTTCACCGGCACAAGCCGCTTCAGCTCTTCGATCCAGTTCTCGACCACGACGACCTGCGCCGATGTGTCGGTGGACGTGTCACCTTCCTTGACCATCAGAAACCGCTGCCCGTCCGGCGCCACGGCGTAGGTACGGTTGGTCGACGCCAGGAAGTACCGCCCGTCGAACAGCATCCCGGGATTGCCGTGCGAGAACACGGTCGCCGTCTGCACCGGGACCGTCATCATACGGGCGCCGGTCTCCCCGGGCGCCACAAAGAACAGCTCGCGGCCGCTTGGCGCCCAGATCGGGCGCACCCCGCCCCCAGTCGAAATCTGCCAGCGCCCAGCGTGGACCGACGGAAACGGGCGCACGTAGACCTCGGTCCGCCCCGACTCGTTCGAGTCGTAGGCGATCCACCGGCCGTCCGGGGAGATCTCACCGTTCCGTTCGTTGAACGTCGTCTGGAGCAGGACTCCTGTCCGCCGGTCGCCGCCCAGCGAGAGAAGGCGGAGGTCCGTGCCCGTCTTCGCATCGGTTTCGTGAAAGACCAGCTGGTCGCCGCCGGGCGAAAAGCTGTTCGGCACCTGGAGATTCTGGCTGTCCGTCAAACGCTCGGGAGCGCTCGCCGCGTCGGCCGTTTGCCAGAGGAGATTGTTCCTGCCGATCCCACGCGCGTAGAAGACGATCCGGCTCCCGTCCGGGCTCCAGAGCGGCAATACTTCGCTGCCCGGATCGAACGTGAAGCGGGTGAAGGTCCGCCGCGCGAAGCTCCAGATCCAGATGTCGTTGTCCTCGTCTTGTGCCCCGAGCGCTACGCGCGTGCCGTCAGGCGAGAGCGCGACCCCGACATAGACGCGCGCCGGAGCGCCCACCAGATCTTCCCGGCCACGGCGATCCACCCATACCAGGGCGCGCTGCGCCGTGGCACCGGCCGTCGCGGGCAGATACACCAGCGTCCCGTCCCGCGACACACTGAACTGCGCCGCCCCGGTCTGACCCGTTATCTGCATGACGCCCTCGACGAGCGCCACCGGCCCACCCAATACGGCCCGGCGCGCCACGTCGAACGGGACAGCCAGCACCGTCCCCCGCAGGACGTATATCAGGTGCCCGGTCGGAAGATAGCGCGCGTCCGTGCCTCCCTCGATCAGCACCTTGCGCTCGCCCGTGCTCGTTGACTGCGCCACGACTCGGGCTGTATCCCACGAGGCGGTGTTGGCCGGGCGGAGTGTGAAGAGCACCCAGTCGCCGCCGCCCGGCAGCCGTTGCGGCCCGTGCGCCTGTTCCCCCTCCTGCACCCGGATGGCCTGCTGGGGCGCGCCGCCTCCTCCTGTGGCAGGCACCTGCCAGATGCCCCGAGCACCCTGGCCGAAGAGGATCGTGCCGTCCTCACCCCAGGTTGCGCCGAACGGCTGTTCTGCAGCACACAGCGTCACGGGCGCGCCGCCGTCGACGGGGATTTTCTCGAGCCGGCCGGCATGCCAGTAGCCAATCCACTCGCCGTCGGGTGAAAAGAACGGATCGCGAGCGTGGTTCGGGTTGTCGCCTTCGGTCCCGCGGATGGGTGCGGCCTCGAGCCGATTCAAGGGACGCAGGAACAGTCTGCGGTTCGCCACGTACACGAGGTGCCGGCCGTTGGGTGAAACCGTCACGACGTGACGCCCGAGTGCAGTAGACCCAACAGCGCCCAAGCCCGAGACCGGGATCACGAAACGTTTCAGTGCCGCCGGGCCGGACGCGGGCCGGATTGCGGCCCACGTCGCGACGCCCGCGACGATCGCGCCCAGCGCCAGGCCGGCCGCAGCCCAGACGAGGCGCTCACGTCTGCCACGCATCGGGCCCGCCGCCGGGATCGCCGGCGCAGCCTCGTCCTCGGGCGCGCCACCAAGCAGGCATTCGATTTCCAAGCGCGCGTCGCCGATGTCGCGCAGCCGCCGTCTCGGATCTTTCTGCAAACACCGCGACAGCAGCCGACGAACACCTACGTGCGTGGAGGACGGCAGCGCGCTCCAATCCGGCTCCTTCGTGAGGATGGACGCCAGCGTGTCGGAGATCTCGTCGCCGCCGAAGACGCGGAGCCCGGTGAGCATCTCGTAGAGCACACAGCCGAAGGCAAAGATGTCGGTGCGCTTATCGAGCGTCTTGCCGCGCGCCTGCTCCGGGCTCATGTACGCCGCGGTGCCGAGAATCACGCCCATTCGCGTCATCGCCGGACTGGTGATCGTCGGTGACTGCGACACGTCAGCCGCACTCGGACTCGGATCGAGAGCTTTGGCCAATCCGAAGTCCAGCACCTTCGCCGACCCGTCCGGCCGGACCTTGATGTTGGACGGCTTCAGGTCGCGGTGGATGATGCCTTGTTCGTGCGCGGCCTCGAGGGCCTCGGCAATCTGCTTCGCGATCGGCAGCGCCTCGTCGAACGGCATCGGTCCGCGCGCGATGCGATCAGTGAGCGTGTCGCCCTCGACGAGCTCGAGGACGAGCGTCTGTGTATCACCGACATGGTCGAAGCCGTAGATGGCCGCGATGTTCGGATGGTTGAGCGAAGCAAGTAGTTGCGCCTCGCGCTTGAACCGCGCCAGCCGTTCGGCGTCCAGCGCAAATGCAGAGGGCAGGACTTTGATCGCGACGTCCCGATTCAGGTGTTCGTCGCGCGCCCGATACACCTCGCCCATGCCGCCGGCGCCGAGCGGTGAAAGGATTTCGTACGGGCCGAGGCGAGCGCCGGCACCAAGCCGCATGCGGGGCTCCGGATGAACCGGAGGCAGTCATTGTAGTTTGCCGACCTGTGACGCGACAACACAATGCGCGGCTATCCGATCGCCCAGGTTTTCCTCAGGGATTGCCAGCAGACCAGCGTGCACTGGAGCGACAGGAACGCCTCGTGGATGTCCGCCCGCTTGTCGTACCGGACCAAGCAGGCGGCGGAACGGATTCCGCCAACACCGCGGTACTATTTCTCAATCTCCCTGCAGATCGCGTCGGTGAACTCCGTCGTCGAGGCCTGACCGCCGAGATCGCGCGTGCGCACGCGGCCGTCCGACAGAATGCGTCCGAGCGCGGCGCGGATGCGGGCACCCCTCTCACGCTCGCCGATGTGGTCGAGCATCATCAGGCTGGAGAGGAGCAGGGCCGTCGGGTTGGCGAGGTTCTTGTCGGCGATGTCTGGCGCGCTTCCGTGGACGGCTTCGAACACCGCGCAGGTCTCGCCCATGTTCGCCCCGGGGACGACCCCCAGCCCGCCGACGAGGCCGGCGCCGAGATCCGACACGATGTCGCCGTACAGGTTCGGCAGCACGAGCACGTCGAACTTCTCGGGGACCATCACGAGCGACAGGCAGGCGGCGTCGATGATCTTCTCGTCGTAGCCGATGTCAGTGTATTCGCGCGCGACGTCCCGGATGCTCCGCAGAAACAGGCCATCGCCGAGCTTGAGAATGTTGGCCTTGTGCACGGCCGTCACGCGCTTGCGCCCGTTGGTGCGCGCGTGCTCGAAGGCGAACCTCGCGATGCGCGTGGACGCTTTCTCAGTGATGATCTTGAGGCTCTCGACCACGCCCGGGACCACTTCGTGCTCGAGGCCCGAGTAGAGATCTTCTGTGTTCTCGCGCACGATGACGAGGTCCACGCCCTGAAAGCGGCTCGGCACTCCCTCGAGGTTCTTGACCGGGCGCAGGTTGGCGTAGAGATCCAGTGCCTTGCGCAGCCCGACGTTCACGCTGGTGAACCCCTCGGCGATGGGAGTGGTGACGGGCCCCTTGAGCGCGACCTTGTTCTTCCGGATCGAGTCCAGCAGCTCGACGGGCAGCGACTGGTTGAAGCGCTTGAAGGCCGTCACGCCCGCGTCGTGGCGGTCCCACTGGACGTCCAGTCCCGCGACCTTGACGATCCGCACGACCGCCTCGGTGACCTCTGGGCCGATGCCGTCGCCGGGAATCAACGTGATGGTGTGAGCCATTCGTGACACTTCAGTGGAACTGCTTTGCGCGCGGCTTGCGAAGCCGTGGGGCGAGCAGCGCGGCGACCCTTTCGAGCAGCACGCGGTCGGCCTCGCCGAATGCCGCGGGCCGATCGCTGTCGATGTCGATCTCGCCCAGGACGTCGCCCTTGGAGAGGATCGGCACGACGATCTCGGACTTCGTCTCGATGCTGCACGCCAGATACCGCGGGTCCGCATTCACGTCGTCGACGATGATGGTGGCCTTCTCGGTGGCGGCGGCGCCGCAGATGCCGCGGCCGAGCGGGATCCGGGTGTGCGGCGACGGCTTGCCGACGAACGGTCCGAGCACGAGCTCGTCGCCGTCGAGGAGGTAGATGCCCACCCAGGTATAGGTCGGCATCTCGGCGGCGAGCAGCCGCACGGTTTCTTCCATCGCCCGCGCCGGGTCGCGCTCGATTGCGGTCTCGATTTTAGTTAAAAGGCCTTCGTACTTCACGGGTCAGTCCTTGAATTTAGTCAGACCGTTGTGCCCACGAATGTGTCACGGCTTCTTCACGAAGGGCACGATGACACGATGGACACGATGACCGCAATTCAAAGGGATTCATCGTGCGCATCGTGTGCATCGTGCCATCGTGTCTCGGCCGTGTGCCCGTTCAGCGGTCCAGTTGCTGGTCTAGTCCCTGAGCTCAAACAACATCAACACGATCCCACCGAGCAGCGGCACCAACTGGATGAGCGTCGATTGCCCGTGCAGCCGGCCGAATGCGGCTCGACGCGGATCGCCGGCCGGAAGGCTCGACGGCGCGACGCCGGCGCCGATCTCCTGCTGCACACGTTCGATGCGGCTCGACAGAATCATGCCGGAGTACATGGTGGCGCCGAGCATCAGCACGGCAAAGCTGAGGCGGATCGAGAACCGGCGCGGACGTGGCCCGAGCACGGCGCGGGCGAAAAGCGCGACAAGGATCACCGCGCCGCAGCCGTAGCTCACCAGGTGGAACCGTCGAAGCACTTCGCCGAAGATCGCGCCCGACAGCATCCGGCCATCGGGCACCTGGCGGAGCGAAACGACCTCGAAAATGGCCGGCGCCGCGATTGCGCCAAGGGCGAGCAGTCCGCCAATCCAGACCGCAATCGCCAGGACTGTGGCGAACCGAAGCACAAGCATTCCCATCATTATAATTGACCGACGATCGTGGATACCGTCCGCTGGCTTCCGTGGAGCTCCGACGCGTTCGCGCGCGCGCGCGCGGAAGGCAGGCCCGTGCTCCTGTCGATCGCGGCGCCGTGGTGCGAGTCGTGCCTCGAGATGGATCGCACCACGTACGCCGACCCGGGCGTCGCGGGCATCGTCAACGACCGGTTCGTGCCGATCCGCGTCAACCCCGACCGGCGCCCCGACATCAGCGATCGATACAGTCTGGGCGGGTGGCCGACCACGGCGTTTCTGACGGCCGAGGGAGAAGTCATCGGCGGCGGGACGTACGTGGCCGTCGACCGCATGCCATCCGTGCTCGAGCGCGTGGCGGAGGCGTTCAGATCGCGGCGCGAGGAGTTGACGGCGGTCAGGCGCGATCCCGAGGCGTCGAGGTCCGATGGCGGTGCCGCGAGCGTGGATGTCGCCGCCGTGGTGTTCGACGCGTTCGACGCCGAGCATGGCGGCTTTGGAACCGCGCCCAAGTTTCCACTGACCGCCCCGCTCGAACTGGCGCTCGACCTGTATCGCGAGACCGAGGACCCGGCGATGGCGCACCTCGTCGAAGTCACGCTCGACGCGATGGGGTGGGGCGGACTGTACGACGAGGTCGACGGCGGGTTCTTTCGGTGCGCTGCGACGCGCGACTGGCAGCAGCCGCATCGGGAGAAGCTGCTCGACGTCAACGCGAGCCTGCTGAGGATCTACGTCGAAGCTTCCGAGACGCTGCGGATCGCACGCTATCGCGAGCGGGCGGGAGAGGTGCTGCGCTACGCCCAGACGTGGCTGGCCGATCCTGTCGATGGAGCCTGGGCCGGATCGCAGCAGGCCGACCGCGACTACTACGCCGCAACGCTGGAGGGACGCCGGGCCGGCACCGCTCCGAAAGTCGACGGCGTGCTCTATGCCGCATGGAATGCCCAGATGGTGTCTGCCACGCTGCGCGCCGCGGAGCTCCTCGACGACACGGCGCTTGGCGAGTTCGCGTTGAAGTCGCTCGAGCGGATTGTCGTGGCGTGCTACAGCCCCGGCGCGGGGATCGCGCACTGCCTGGACGGCCGCCCGTCGGTGCGCGGACTGCTCGACGATCAGATCGCGATGGCCGCCGCGCATCTCGATGCTCACGCGGCAACCGGCAATATCGTCTACGAGATGATGGCGCAGGAGCTCGCGCACTATGCCGTGCGCACGATGTGGGACGAGCAGCACGGCGGTTTCTTCGATCGCTCGGTCCCCGAGGCGGCCGAACGCGTCGGCCTGATGGGCGAGCGCCTCAAGCCCTTCGTCGCCAACTGCGAAGCGGCTCGCGTGCTCAGGCGCCTGGCCGGCATCAAAGGCGATCACAGTTTCGGCGACCAGGCCGAAGCCACCCTCGCCACCATTGCACCGCTGGCCCCGCAGCAGGGTCCCCTGGCCGCGCATTACCTGCTAGCACTCCGCCAGCCCATCGGCTGATCGCGGAGTTACCCACAGTTCGTAAACCCCGAAACGTTGAACGCTGAACCAGGAACCCAGAACCTCGAACCCCAAACCTCGAACGACGAACCCGAACCTGATAAACTTCCTTGAAAATGACTATGTCTGTATCCGTGTCCGCGCTTCAGAACATCGCTACCGAGCTTCGCATCGACTCGATCCTGTCGACGACCGGGGCAGCGAGCGGACACCCGACGAGCTGCATGTCCGCGGCCGAGATTGTCGCGACGCTCTTTTTCGGCGAGATGCGCTTCGATCCGAAGAATCCGCAGAATCCCGACAACGATCGTTTCGTGCTGTCGAAGGGGCACGCGGCGCCGATTCTCTACGCCGCCTGGGCGCACGCCGGGCTCTTTCCCCGCGCAGAGCTGCTGAAGCTGCGCCGAATCGACTCCGACCTCGAGGGGCACCCGACGCCGCGGCTGTCGTTTGTCGATGTCGCGACCGGATCGCTCGGCCAGGGCATCTGCGCGGCCGTCGGCACGGCGCTCAACGCGCGGCGCATTCAGTCCGACTACCGGACGTACGTGCTTCTCGGCGACGGTGAGATGGCCGAAGGCTCGGTGTGGGAAGCGGCCGACGTCGCGCTCTATCACAAGCTCGACAACCTCTGCGGCATTGTCGACGTGAACGGGCTCGGCCAGAGCCGCCAGACGCAGTTCGATCACCGGATGGACGAGATTGCCGCCCGCTGGAACGCGTTTGGCTGGCACACGCTCATCGTCGACGGCCACGACGTCACGGCATTGCTGCACGCGTTTGCTGCCGCGCGGGCGTCGAAGAACAATCCGACGATGATTCTGGCCAGGACGATCAAGGGCAAGGGCGTCGCCTCGGTCGAGGGCAAGGACGGATGGCATGGAAGGGCGTTCAAGAAAGGCGAGGAGGCCGACAAGGCGATCGCCGAGCTGAAGACGCAGCTGGTTGACGGCGCGTCGACCGCCACGATTCCACCGCCCGCCGCGAAGCCGCGCGAGGCCGTCAACCCTGACTTCTCGAAACTGCCATTGCCGTCGTACAAACCCGGCGAGCAGGTGGCGACACGCGAAGCGTGGGGGACTGCGCTTGCCGCACTCGGTGCGGTCGACCGCCGTGTCGTCGCGCTCGATGCCGACGTCAAGAACTCGACGTTCAGCGACCGGTTCGAGAAGGCTTTTCCCGATCGGTTCTACCAGAACTTCATCGCCGAGCAGGTGATGGTCGGGGCCGCCATGGGCCTCGCCGCCCGCGGCGCGATCGCGTTCGCGACGACGTTCGCGTGCTTTCTGACGCGTGCGGCCGACTTCATCCGCATGTCGGGCCTGTCGAACGCGCGGCAGCAGCTCAACGTCAAGCTGACCGGATCGCACGCCGGCATCTCGATCGGCGAAGACGGCCCGTCGCAGATGGCGCTCGAGGATCTCGCCATGATGCGCGCCGTGCCCAACTGCGCGGTGCTTTACCCGTGCGATGCCGTCAGCACTGAGCGTCTCGTCGTCGAGATGGCGGGATATCACGGGCTGGCGTACATGCGCACGTCGCGGCCCAAGACCGACATCATCTACGGTCTCGACGAGCAGTTCCAGGTTGGCGGCTCGAAGGTGATCTATCAGAGTGCGACCGATGTGGCGACGGTCGTGGCGGCCGGCGTCACCGTCTTCGAGGCGCGGAAGGCGTATACGCAGTTGAAAGGCGAGGGCATTCACATCCGCGTCATCGACGCGTACTCCGTCCAGCCGATCGATGCCGCCACGCTCATCGCCGCCGGGAAGGCCACCAATGGTGTGATCATCACCGTCGAAGATCACTACGCCACCGGTGGCCTTGGCGACGCCGTCAGCGAAGCCGTCGCGCCAGCAGGGCTCGCCGTGCATCGCCTCGCCGTTCGCGAGCTTCCAAGAAGCGGCCAGGCCGCCGAGCTGCTCGACCGCTACGGCATTTCGTCCAAGCACATCATCGACGCCGTCAAACGGTCCGCCTGAGGTCAGCGCTTGCCCAGGACCGCGATCGGCGTCGCCGCATTCGCCACCGTCGCCCTCACCCTTGGCGCACAGACTCCGCAGCCCCGCGGGGCGCGCGAGCCGGCGTGGGCGCCTGACGGACGGCGCCTCGCGTTCTCCTATCTCGATCGCATCTGGCTCTCTGCGCCCGACGGCAGGAACGGCAAGGCGCTCAGACCGGATACATCGGATATCGAGCGCGATCCTGTGTGGTCGACCGACGGCCGGTCGATCGTGTTTGCCGCCGATACTGGTGAGGGCTTCAACCTCGTCGTCGTGCCGAGTAGCGGCGGCGATGCCCGGCATCTGACGACAGTTCCTGGCGACGAGCGCTGGCCGTCCTGGACCGCGGATGGGCGCGTCGTGTTTTCTCATCGCGCCTCCGGCCGATGGCGGCTCCACATCGTCAATGCCGCAGGTGGCCAGCCGAAGCCGCTCTTCAGCGATACGGCTGGAGACGACGATCAGCAGGGGCGCGTCTCGCCCGATGGGAAACGCGTCGCCTACGTGTCGGACCGCGACAGCGAGGACGGCGACCGCGATCTCTGGGTGGCGGATCTGGCGCCCGGCCCGCGCGATCGGGTGACGCGGTCGAGGCTCGTGCGCGTGCGCGGGATCGAAGGGTACCCGGCGTGGTCGCCCGACAGTTCGCGGATCGCGTTCTTCGCCGTGCGCGAAGGCGCAGGTGGAGTCTGGGTCGTCGGCGTCCCCGAGGTACTTGCATCGCCCACCACGACGCCGGCGCCACAGGGTGAAGCCGGCCCTCCGCCGCGTCCGGCGTCCGCCGCGCCCGCCATGCTGGTCTCGCGTCATGGCGGAGCGCCCGCCTGGTCGCCCGACAGCAAGCGGCTCGCCATCGCCAACCTGCCGCCGCCCGATCCGACCTACAACGGGAATCCGGAGCGCAACACGGACGAGCCACCGCCGCTCTTTGCCGGCGCCGATGCGTTCCGCCTATGGCTGGTCGACGCGCCTCTGCCCGTCGACTCCGGCGAGCGCGAGATCGTCACGGCGGCCCCCAGAGACAATCAGCTTCTCGTCGCCTTCGACCGCGTCTGGGAGACGCTGCGACGCCTGTACTATTCGACGGGGCCGTCGGCCGCGCGGTGGCAGGAGCTCAAGGCCCGCTACCGTCCACAGGCGCAGGCCGCGCAGGATGAAGCCGCGCTCGAATCCACTATCGACGCGATGGTCGCCGAGCAGCCGCTCGTCAAGCCCCTCACTATCTCGGATCGCGCCGTCGTCGTCTCCGGTCATCCGCTCGCCTCGCACGCCGGCGCGCTCGCGCTCGAGAAAGGCGGCAACATCGTCGACGCCGCGATCGCCGTGTCGTTCGCGCTCGGCGTCGTCGAGCCGGACGCGTCGGGGATTGGCGGCGACGGGATGGCCGTGCTGTACCTCAAGGGGATGGCCGAGCCCGTCGCGATCGACTACAAGGACCAGATGCCGATCCGCGCGACGCGCGACAATCCGCTGCTCGCCTCGAGCACCGGTGATGGCGCATCGGCAGCGAACATCCCGGGCGTCGTCGCCGGCCTCGATTTGCTCTATCGAAACTATGCGAGCAAGCGGATCCCGTGGAGCGAGCTCGTCGCGCCGGCCATCGACTACGCGGAGAGCGGGTACGAGCTCGACACGGCACTGCCGACCTCGATTGCCCAGGGACGGAAGTTCTTCGAGAAGTACCGCTCATCGGCCCGCATCTACCTGCCGGACGGCAAGGTACCGAAGGCCGGCGATCGCTTCGTGAACAAAGACTACGCGGCGACGCTCAGAACCATTGCCAAAGACGGCGCCGATGCGTTCTACCGCGGCTCGATAGCCAGGCGCATCGCCGAGGACATGGCGAAGAACGGCGGGCTCATCACGGTCGACGATCTCGCGCAGTATCGCGCGATCGAGCGCCGCCCGCTGGCCGGACGCTATCGCGATCACCAGATCTACTCCGCGCCCCCGCCGGTCTCGACGGGCGCCACCCTTATCGAAACGCTGCAGATCCTCGAGAACTACCAGCCGAAGCCCGGCGCGTCGTACTCGAGCGACGCCGACTATCTTCACTACGCGATCGAGTCCTGGCGCGTGCGCGATCAGGGGCCGAGGATCGCGGATCCCGCGTTGTGGGACGTCAGCCTCGGACCTCATCTCGACCCGGCGCACGCGGCCACGCTCTTCAAGCGGATCGATCCGAAGAAGACCTTCCGCGATCGGCCCGCTCCGCCGGCCGACACGCCCCCCGAGCGCATCGGCCGTGGGACGACGGCGTTTGCGGTGGTGGATGCGGAGGGCAACATGATTGCCGTTACGCAGACGCTGAGCACCTGGGGCGGAACGTTCTACGTCTCCGACGGCCTGGGCTTCCTCTACAACAACCACCTGCGCGTCGGCGGCGGCGCGCCCGGCCGGTTCTTGCCGCTCGCGCGGTCGTCGTCCACGAGCGTCCCGACGCTCATCTTCAAGGCCGCGGGGTCATCTCCGGCGCTGGGCTCGCCGCGCCTCGCCGTTGGCGCCGCCGGCAACAATTGGATTCCCGCGTCGGTCTACGACATCATCCTCAACGTGATCGACGGAGGCATGGACGCCCAGCGGGCGATCGAGGCGCCGCGCTTCCTGATCGCCCGCGACCCTGCCGATCCCGCCGGCAGCCGGCTGCAGATCGAGGACCGTCTTCCGCGGTCCGTGTTGCTGGACCTGACCGCGCGCGGCCACCGCTTCCAGAAGATAGGCCGCAAGGGCGAGGTTCGTTACGGCTACGCCGCCGCTGCCGTGGTCGACGTCGAGCGCCGTCAGGTCCAGGGCGGCGCCGAGCCCAGACGGTCGCACGCCGCAGTAGCCGTCAAGCCGGCGACGACGCCGCCGGCTGGAGCGCCTGCGGCCCGAGCGCGGCGCGGAGACGCCGCGCGAGAGCGAGCGGGGGTGGGGCCCCGCGAGCGCTGAGAAATGCGAACAGAAGTCAGAAGTTAGGAGAAGCGCCAGCACTGAGAAGTGCTGACAGAGACAGAAGCGTACGCCAAGTAGGCTGTCGCTTCGAGCCACCGGCGCGAGCGAAGCGAGCGCTGGCAGGCGGCGGGGGTGGGGCCCCGCCGCAAACTAAGAGATGAGCAAGCGGATCGCAATCATCGTCGTTTGCATCCTCGCGGCGCTCGCCGCGATGGTCGCCGTGAGCCGGCCTGAACTTTTCACCACGGCAGGCCGCAACGCGCGGTTTCTGAGGTCGCTCGAGCACTCCGACGTGATCGTCCGTCGCAGCTGCTACTCGATGGAAGCCTTCGTCAACGGGCCGGGCTGGAGCGGCATGTCCGAAGGCGACCAGCAGCGCGCGGCCCAGGTTCTCGCCGCCTACTGCGTGGATCAGGGCAGCACGGGCCAGATGACCATCCTCGATAGCGACACCCGCCGCAAGCTCGCCCACTGGGACGGGGCAGGGTTTCAAAGATTCTAGCTTCCAGCTCCCGGCTTCCAGCTTTCAGCCAATCCCTTCAGAGCACAGCCCTTCGACCAGGATCTAGAATCTTGGCAGGAAGCTTGGAGCTGGCAGCTGGTAGCTACTTCCGTCCCACCTCGGCAACTAGCGCAGTGAGCGCGCGCGGCGAAAACGGCTTGCCCAGATGCGCCGTGAAGCCCAGCGCCAGCGCCTGTGCACGATCCTCGGCGCGCGCGTACGCCGTCAGCGCCACCACCGGGATGTCGCACCACTCAGGCGTGGCGCGCAGCTGGCGCACGAGGTCGAAGCCCGTCGCGTGCGGCATGGCGATGTCGCTGATGACGACGTCCGGCAGACGTGACTCGATCGAGGCGATCGCTTCGCGCACCGACGCGGCGCTCGTGACCTGCGCGCCTGCCTGATTGAGGACCACAGCTACCAGCTCTCGCGCGTCCGGGTCGTCGTCTACGGCCAGGACGTAGAGGTGCTGCAGGATCTGCGGAGGCACATCCGGGGGCTGTGTGGTGTCGGCGTTGGCGTCGAGCTGGCGGCCGACCTGGACGCCGATGAGCGGCAGACGAACGGTGAACGTCGCGCCCTGGGCCTTCCCGCCGCTTTCCGCGGTGACCGTGCCGCCGTGCAGCTCGGCCAGGTGGCGGACGAGGGACAGCCCGAGGCCGAGGCCCGCATGCTCGCGCGTGACGTCGGACATCTCCTGGCGGAAGCGCTCGAAGACATGCGGCAGGAACGCCGGATCGATGCCTGCGCCCGTATCCCGCACCCGCAGCACCGCATCGTCGCCCTCCTGCTTCAGGCTGACCTCCACCTCGTTGCCCGCGCTCGAGAACTTGATGGCGTTCGACAGGAGGTTCCAGGCGACCTGCTGCAGGCGGCTCGCGTCACCCGAGACAAACGCGATGCCCCGCGGCGCGCGGACGCGCAGCGCGACCCTCCGCGCGTCGGCGGCCGGCTTGACCGCATCCACGGCGGCCTCGACCACAGACGCGAGGTCGACCGGCTGTATCTCGAGGCGCACAGTGCCCCAGATCACCCTCGCCATATCGAGCAGGTCCTCGATGAGCTGCGCCTGCACGCGCGTGTTGCGGTCGATGACGTCGAGCGCCTTGGCTTGTCCGGCCGCATCGAGCGCGCCCAGCTTGAGCATCGCCACCCAGCCGTAGATCGCGTTGAGCGGCGTGCGCAGCTCGTGCGAGACCGTCGCCACGAACTCGTCCTTGGAGCGGCTCAACGCTTCGGCCGTGCGCCTTGCCACCTGCTCGCGTTCGAACGCACCCACGCGCTGCCGCTCCGCGTCGCGCTCGATGGTCGTGTCGCGAAAGACGACGACGATGCCGAGGAGCGTGCCGTCGGAGGTCTGAATAGGAGAGGCGCTGTCGCCGATTGGGATTTCGCGGCCGTCACGCGCGATGAGTACGGCCTGGGAGGGAAGCGTCACGCCGCCACTGGTGGACGCGATGCGCGCCAGCGGGCTCGGGTTCGGCTGGCGCGTGCGCTCGTCGACCGAGACGAACACGCTGTCGATCGGCGCGCCGATCGCATCAGCCTCCGACCATCCCGTCAGCGCCTGCGCCACCGGATTGAGGACGGTTACGCGCCCTTCCGCATCGGTCGCGATGACGGCATCGCCGATGCTTCTCAACGTGACCAGAAGCCGCGCCTCGTTGCGTTCGCCGACGACTCGTGCCGAGTGCTCGCGGATGAGTGCGCGCTCGAGATCGCCCGCGGCCCTCGCGCGCTCCCGCTCTGCCTCGTCGCGCTCTGCCAGGCGTCGCTCCAGGATCGCGCCCGCATCGCGGAGGCCCTCGGCCAGATCGTTGAACTCGGTAACGCGTGAGGTCCAGAGCGCCGTCGCTTCGCCGTGCGCCAGCGCCCGCGCGGCGGTGACTGCGGCGATCTGCGCGCGGACGATGCGCCAGCGGACGACGAAGGCCATCAGCAGGCCTCCGCCGAGGATCGCCACGCCCACAGCCACGAGCAGCCAGAGCGACCGCAGAATCGGGCCGTCAACCGCGGAGGCCGGCAGGCCGAGGCCGACCGTCCAGCCAGTCACCGGCGATCGGCTCCAGGCCGAGAACGACGGAGTCCCTTCGAGGAGTATCGATCGCACCGCGCCTTCGGGGGCACTTCGGATGTCTGCTGCGAAGTCCGGACTGGGCTGGCTGCCGAGGTAGACGTCCTCGGAGCGCGTCCTCGCCATGACCGTGAAGTTGGTGTCCATCAGGGCGAGGACGCCGTCGAGCGGCGCCTGTTGTCGGTGCAACACGCCGCTGAATTCCGACGCGAGGATCCGCGCGCCGAGCACGTACCGCAGCTGTCCGTCGCGCATCACGGGGACGCCGATCGAGACGAAGAACTGTCCCGTCGCCGGGTCCCGCTTCAGCGAAGACACCGCCGGGTGTTTCGTGTCGCGCACCACGCGAACCCAGTCGTCGCCGACGAGCGTCGAAGGCTCACCGAACGGAACCGCCGTGTTCACGACGACCTCCGAACCCGGGCCGATCAGGCGCACGGCCTGCCAGCCCGGCTGCAGCGGCAGCGTTTTGGCGGCGGCGTCGTAAAAAGACCGCAGGTTCTCGGACTCGATCGGACCGAGGGCGGCGAGCACGTTGAGGGCGGTGATGGTGCTCTGGACCTCCTGGTCGATTGCCACCGAGATCGCCCGCGCCTGCTCGACGTTCTGGCGGTTGACCTGGTCCTGCTGTTGATGCCACGACGTCAGGACGAGCCTCCCCGCGAAAAGACCCAGCGGGACGATGGTGACGAGGAGCAGGAGGGCGAGGATCGTCCCGAGGCGTACCCGGCGGAAAGGCTCCCGTGCACTCACGTCTGAGAATTCTATCGCTACCGTGTTCCAACCAGTCCCAACCATCGTTCGACGTCTGTCCGGAAGTCCGTGCCGTCCAGAGTGCTGTCACGAGGCTCGCCGGCGCCCCGCTCCTCGAGATCGTTCCGGATCGCCGATTCCATGGCACGAACCTCGAAGAGGTTCACGAACACCTCGACTAGAAAGTCGCGGTCCGCAATCGACGACCGCACGCGCGTGGGGGCGCCGCCTGACATCTCGATGCCGAACGTCTCGCCCGCCGATTCCGAAAGGAGCGTGAGGAACTGCCGGTCGGTGTCGTCGCCCGCGTTGCGCCCGCCGGAGGCAAGCACGCGCGTTTCCTCGTCGCCCGAATCGCAGAAGAGCCTCAGCTGGGACGGCAGCATGATGACCCACGCGTCCCAGGCGCTTCCGTCGTCCCATTCGAGGTGCAGGATCGTGCGCGCCCGGAGAGTGGATGGGTCGAAGCTCCGTCGGTCGTCGCCGAGCGCCCGCTCGATCACGTCGTCGAGCCGGATCGGTTCGCGCGGGATGCGGATGGGAAACAACTCCTCGCGGGTCCTGAACTGTTTGGCTGCCAGCTCGAGCGCCTCGAGCACGCGGAGGCGCTGCTGCCGTTGGAAGTGCACGCTTCAGACAAACACAGAAGGCGGTGGGAGCACAACAGGGTCTACTCTGACAGCGGAGCGCGGATCTTCAGATCCGCGTCCATCGACACAGACGCCGCAGCGTGTACCCTGAACTCCATGAAATCACTCGTAATCACCCGCCCGGCAACCATTGAGCTGAAAGAGACGCCACGGCCAGACCACGCCGGCGAATGTCTCATCCGCGTCCGCCGGGCCGGCATCTGCGGCACGGATCTTCAGCTTCTCGAAGGCTACGCCGAGTTCACCGGGATCCCCGGTCATGAGTTTGTCGGCGTCGTCGAACGGGCACCGGCGGCCGACGCCGCATGGATTGGCAAGCGCGTCGTCGGCGAAATCAATATCGGGTGCCGACACTGCGACTGGTGCGCGCGGGGGATCAAGGAGCATTGCGACAACCGCACCGTCGTCGGTATCCGCCAGCACGACGGGGCCTTTGCCGAATACCTCTCGTTGCCCGCGGTCAACCTGCACGAGATTCCAGACGCCATCGACGATGAGACGGCGGTCTTCGTGGAGCCGGTGGCTGCGGCGTGCCGGATCTTCGAGCAGCTGACCGTCGATAGTGGGGGGCGCGTGGCGGTCGTCGGCGACGGCCGGATGGGTCTCCTGGTGGCGCAGGTGATGAGGACTGCTGCGCCTGACATCACCGTGTTCGGGCGCCACGATCCAAAGATCGCCATCGCCCGTTCGCTCGGCCTCGCGGCCGAGCGGTCCGACGCTCCCGTTCCACCATCGGCCCGCTTCGACCTGGTGGTCGACGTCACGGGCCGTCCCGAAGGCCTGCGCCGCGCAATGCAGCTCGTCAAGCCGCGCGGCACCGTCGTCATGAAATCTACTTTCCACGGCGAGGCCTCAGTCGCCACCTGGCCCGTCGTAGTCGATGAAGTCACGCTTGTCGGCTCGCGCTGCGGTCCGTTTCGTCCAGCGATCGATCTACTCGCGTCCGGCGCCGTGCAGGTGAAGCCCCTCATCTCCCGCGTCGCCAGGCTGGACGATTACGAGTCCGCTTTTGCAGAGGCCCGTCGCGCTCTGAAGGTCCTGTTCGAGTGTGAGTAGACCGAAACCCTTGAACCGTGTGAACCTTTTGAACCCAATGAACCTCGTGAACCGTTCGATCGTGACCTTGTCGATTGTTCTGTTTTTCTCCGGAGCTCAGACCACGGCTCCCGAGTTCGATCTCGTCGTCTACGGTGGCACGTCCGCCGGTGTGATCGCGGCCGTCCAGGCGAAGCGCCTGGGCAAGACCGTCGTCATCGTCGGTCCTGACACACATCTCGGCGGACTCTCGAGTGGAGGGCTCGGCTTCACCGACACCGGCAACAAGGCCGTCATCGGCGGGCTCTCGCGTGAGTTCTACCATCGCGTCTGGCGGCACTACGAGCAGCCTGGCGCGTGGACCTGGCAGAAGCGCGAGGAGTACGGCAACAAGGGTCAGGGGACGCCGGCCATCGATGGCGCGCAGCGGACGATGTGGATCTTCGAGCCGCATGCGGCGGAGAAGGTGTTCGAGGACCTCGTCACGGAACACCAGATCCGTGTGGATCGTAACGAATGGCTCGATCGCGCCGGCGGCGTGGCCAAGACGAGCGGGCGCATCACCTCGATCACGATGCTCAGCGGGAAGAGTTATGCCGGGCGGATGTTCATCGACGCCACCTACGAGGGAGACCTGATGGCTGCCGCGGGCGTCGACTATCACGTCGGTCGCGAGTCCCAATCGACCTACGACGAGAAATGGAACGGCGTCCAGACCGGCGTGCTGCATCATCGGCATCACTTCGGGGTGCTGAAGCAGCCGATCAGTCCTTACGTCGTGCCGGGCGACGCGAAGAGCGGCGTGCTGCCGCGGATCAGTACCGCGAATCCCGGAGAGTATGGCCGGGGCGACACGAAGGTGCAGGCCTACTGCTATCGCTACTGCGTCACCGATCATCCCGACAATCGCATCCCGTTCGCAAAGCCGGAGGGCTACGATCCGAGGCAATACGAATTGCTGGTCCGCGTGTACGCGGCGGGCTGGCGCGAAACGTTCGACAAGTTCGATCCCGTTCCCAACCGCAAGACCGACAGCAACAACCACGGTCCGTTCAGCACCGACAACATCGGCCTCAGCTACGACTATCCGGAGGCGTCGTACGCGCGCCGCCGCGAGATCCTGAAAGAGCACGAGACCTATCAGAAAGGCTGGCTCTACTTCATCGCCAACGATCCGCGCGTGCCCAAGGATGTGCAGGAGCGGATGCGCCAGTGGGGGCTGCCGAAGGACGAGTTCACGGACAACGGAGGGTGGCCGCACCAGATCTACGTGCGCGAAGCGCGGCGCATGGTCGGGCAGTTCGTGATGACCGAGCACGAGCTGATGAAGCGCCGGCCGACGCCGGCGTCGGTCGGCATGGGCTCATACACCATCGACTCACACAATGTGCAGCGTTACATCACGCCCGAGGGGTACGTGCAGAACGAAGGCGACATCGGTGTCCCGCTACCCGGTCCGTACGAGATCGCCTACGGCGCGCTCGTGCCGAAACGCGGCCAGGCCACCAACCTCATCGTGCCCGTCTGCGTCTCGAGCTCGCACATCGCGTTCGGCTCGATCCGCATGGAGCCCGTGTTCATGGTGCTGGCGCATTCCGCCGCGACCGCCGCCGCCATTGCCCTCGACCGCAATCTCTCCGTGCAGGACGTGCCCTACGCCGACTTGCGCGAGCGCCTGTTGAAGGATGGCCAGGTGTTGGAGCACACCGCGCCACCGAAGTGACCCGTCATCGAACGTGAACCGCGAGCTGCGAACCGCGACCTACTTTGGCGCCGGCATCGGCATCGGCATGCTGCTGTTCCAGATATCGCGGTGCAGCCTCCAGTCGCCCTTCAACCGCTTCCAGATCACGACATATTTCCCGCGGTCGAGCTCTTTGCCCGCGGCATCTTTTACCGAGTACGCGCCGATTTCCGTCGCCGTGTCGCCGTGGGGCTCGACCTCCTCGGCCGTCAGCGTCGCCTGCTTGATGCCGGCGGCAATCATGGCCTGAAAGAGCTTCTCGATCGCTGGGCGTCCACGCACGGTCTCGCCGTTTGGCGGAAGCACCGTCGCGTCGTCCGTATACAGGGCCGCCACTCCTGCGGCGTTCCCCGCTGCCACTGCCGCGCCGAACTTCTTGTTCGCAGCGTCGATGGCTGCCTTGGCGCTGCCAGCTTGTGCAATCACGGTGGGCGAACCCGCCAGTGCGATGGCGCACGCGCACGCGAGAAGGGTGGTTACTCTGATTCTCATGTCTGCTGCTCCTGGTGATCTCCTCAGCGTCCACGCGCCCGTTGGACGGACGGCGGCTCAGCTGTGGGAGCGCGGGCATTATATCGGGGTTCAGCGTTGACCGGTTGGAATCGGCGGGGCGGCATATGGCCGATTCGGTTCACCGTTCACGGTAAGCAAGAACCTTGAACGTGGAACCTCGAACCCCGAACGCCGAACCGATGCCAGTCTGTCTATCTCCGGCCCCAACTCTTCGGTATCCCAGAGCTAGCCCGTCGGCCGTCCATCTCGCCATACCATTGGCATTGGTTGTGAAGCTGTCCGTGCGTCGAAGGTCCGAGCTCGCGGAGGATGAGGTTGACGAATGGATCACGCTCCTGACTCTGTCGTGCGTCGCTGGTTCAGCGAGGTCTGGAACGCAGGCCGCGAGGAAGCGATCGAGCAGCTGATGGCGCCAAACGCGTTGGTGCACGGCCTTGGCGACGAGGTGATGATCGGACCCGCCCAGTTTGTCGGGTATTTCCGGACTATGCGCAGCGCACTCCGCCCGATCGAGGTCACTGTCGTCCGCACGGTAGTCGACGGAGAGATGGTCGTGGCGCACTGCCACGTGACCGCGCGCCATGCCGGTCCCTCGCTCGGCGGGCCGCCGACAGGCCTCACTGTGGATTTCTGGGGCATGACCATGGCGCGCGTCGTCGACGGCCAGATCGTCGAGGGCTGGAACTGTTTTGATTTCCTGACGATGTTTCAGCAGTTCGGGTGGGTGCGGTCGCCGCCTGGCCCGCCTGATCCGGTCTGACGATCGGATTGACGCCGACCGCACGGAAGTCACCATTCAGGCGACTTCAGTCTGACTCAGCGGAGCGTTCTGGCGAATCGTCAGAGTCGTTCCGTGCGTCCACTTCGAATAGCATCCTCCGCACAGCAACGCGCCGAACGCGCCTTCTTCCGGGGCCTTGATCGAGAGGACCCGGGAGCCGGTGTCCTCCGCTGGAACGAACCCGGCCGCGCACGCGGCGCATGGCTGGCTCCGTTCCGAGGCGACGTGCTTGATGGAGATCGTCAGAGTCTTCATATCGGGCAGTCTAGCACCGCGTCGGTAGAGCACGTGGCCCTTCTCGTCAGTGTTGTCTGTGTTGTCCGTGG
>Ga0184612_10000026_pt1 | contig 60616 bp, 46 predicted proteins | sample PLM3_60_coex_FD_133163 | JGI IMG/M metagenome (GOLD analysis project Ga0184612, IMG submission 133163) | Groundwater sediment microbial communities from an aquifer in East River, Colorado, USA - PLM3_60_coex | ecosystem: Environmental > Terrestrial > Soil > Riparian zone | place: USA: East... | reverse complement strand
GTGTTGTCTGTGTTGTCCGTGGCCCGTCTTTGTCCGTGTTGTTCTGTGTTGTCTGTGGTCCGCGGCTCGTATTGTCCGCGGTGTTTGTTCGGTTTGAAGATCGCCAACGTTAGTAGAAAGATCCTCGCGACCAGAATCACGCGGACCACGTGTGCCCCATCAGCACAGTCGTCGCTGAAGCGCGCGATTTCTGTGCGAATGCAGTCATTGTCGTATTGACAAGATCGAAACAGCCGGGCACTATGGCCGTGCTCCCAGCAACAGCCTCACGGCCCGTCCCGAAGTCCCCGCGATCACCCGTTCGAAGTACCCGTGTGCCTGACCGGGGAGGGACCTGCCGACCAGTCAGCAGGGAGAAGCAAAGGCCAGCAGAGAAAGAAACGTCGACTATGGAGGTCGAGATGAGTGCTTCCCCCGATGCCGTCATGCGCCAGTGGTTTCAGGAAGTGTGGAACGAACGCCGTGAGGACGCGATCGATCGCATCATGGCGCCCGACGCGAAGGTGCACGGCCTAGCCGAGGTCGCGATTGACGGCCCGGCTGGTTTCAAGCCGTTCTACAGGATGTTCTGCGCGGCGTTCGGAGACTTCAACGTCGAGGTGGTGTAGACCGTCGTGGAGGGCGACCGCGTGGCCGCGCTCTGTCACGTTACCGGGCGGCACGTCGGCGACGCGCTCGGCGGCAAGGCGACGGGGAAGACCGTCGACTTCTGGGGCACCACCATCGGGCGCGTCCGCGACAGGCGCATCCTCGAAGGCTGGAACACGTTCGACTTTCTGACGATGTATCAGCAGGTCGGCTGGGTGAAGTCGCCCGTGGTGGGTGCATGACGAGGATTGTTGTTCTGTGGCTTTCCGCAGTCAGGCGGAAGATCGCTGCTCCTTGCCCTGGCACTGTTGGCGACATGGCCGGCCGTGAGTCTCCCCGCCGCCGATCAGTGGATCGAGGTCAAGAGCGCGCACTTCAACCGTCGTCTCGAATGCCAGCGAGAGGAGCACGAGAAGGCTCGTGTGGCAGCTCGAGCAGGTGCGGAGCGCGACGGCGGCGTTGTTCTCGTGGGCGAAGCCCGACCTGAACAAGCCGCTCAGCGTGATCGTGGCGAAGGACGAAACAGCATGCGCGCGCTCGTCCCGCAGTATTGGGAGGAGCGGCGGTCGGTCCGTCCCGCCAGCGTGTGGGTGACCGGCCCGGATCAGCACTACCTGGCGATCCGCGCCGACGTCGAGGTCGAGGATCGCGGGACCATCAATCCGTACATCACGGCCTACTTTTCGTATGTCGGCCTGGTGATGGACCAGAGCCTCGATCGCGACCTGCCGCTCTGGTTCACGCGCGGGTTCACCGGTGTCCTCAGCAACACCATCGTCAGGGACGATCACGTCCTGATTGGCGCGCCGATTCCGTGGCAGCTGCAGATTCTCCGCGAGCGTCCGTTGTTTCTGCTGCCGAAGCTGCTGACGATCACCCGCAAGTCGCGGGAGGCCACCGAGGGCGATCCGCGGCAGGTGTTTGACGCCGAGACGTTCGATGATGAAGGCCCCGAAGTGAACGACGCCGTGACGTCAATCGCCGAACACGTGCGAGAGGGGGATGTCGAGGCCGGCGAAGAGTGGAGAGGTGAGCACGTCGCCAGCCTCGCGGGACAGTTCGACGGGTCGAGCGAACCGATCGGCGTCGCGCCGGTAGACGCGGATCACGTCAATCTCGGGATCGACGACCCAGTATTCAACGACGGTCGAGTTCTCGTACAGGCGGCGCTTGATCGTTTCGTCGCGTTGTCGAGTGCTTGGAGACCCAATCTCTACGACCAGGTCTGGCGATCCCATGACGTGTTGGTCCGCGAGAAGCTCGGCCGTGCGCTCGTTCGAGACGTACAGCAGGTCAGGCTCGACGACGTCAAACATCGAGAAGCGTACGTCCAGCGGGGCGTAGAACACTCTCCCGTGCGGATGCGTTTTCAGCCACGTACCGATCAGCAGATACAGCCGGCCGGAAATCTCCTGGTGCCTGATATTGGGCGACGGCGTCACGTAGTGCTCCCCGTCGATCAGCTCATGCCGTTGTCCGTCGTCTGGAAACAGCAGGAAGTCGTCGTAGGTGAGCTTCACGCTTGGGTCGGGCGATCTCACGTCGTCGCTCCCGGGCATGCGCTCATTGTAGATCCGGGCGGAGCAAGGGGTGCGCCAGAGGACGATCGCCAGATCCTGGCGTGAATCGGCGCCACAGTGCGGCGGTGCGCGCAGTTCCCGCAACGTGGCGGCAAGGCCGGGGTGGCAGTTTCTGCGACGTTCGCAAAGGCTCGACTGAGGATGATTGCCGGCCGTCGAGACCCGTCATCCGTCACGGCGAAGGGATGGCGTACGACCAACCTGTCCCAACCTGTCGATCCGCGATCGACATCGCCCACAGCGAGATCGTCGTCCCCTTCCTCACGCTGTAGAGCAACACGCCGTCGCGAGACCACGACTTGGGCACGTGCGTCCGGCTTCAGCCGGACCGGTGCATTCAAACCGCGCCGAGGAACGCCATGGCCCGATTCCGGATCGGCGTCTTCCCGGACATCCGGCGCACGTCCTGGATGATTCTCCCAAGGCACCCGAGCGCGATAATCCCGGCCGTGATGTACCAGGAAAGATTGGCCCACTTCGCCAGTTCAACGGCGCCCGCCTTGGGGTTCGCTGCGGTGATGTCGACAAACGGGCCGGCGAGGATCGCCAGACAGATGACGAGGCCCAGCGCATCGATGACCAGCCGCGCACGCGCGCGATGGCGCGTCCACCACGGCCGGTACAGGTTCACGCAGGCCATCACCACGCCAGCCAGCAGAAACACCAGAATCCCCAAGTACGGCGCGGGATAAAGCGGCCACACTGTGATCCGGAAGGTGTCGGCCAGGTGATGGCTCGTGGGACTTCCCAGTAGCTGCAGCCACCACCAGACGAAGATGAGACCTGTGACCAGCTCCGCGATCGATTGCGAGCGCGGTATCCCGTTCGGGTCGGGCGCGGCCTCACGTTTGAGAAGCTTGCCGGCGCTCCACGCCTCCCACGATCGGTTGCTGAACTGGTGCCGTTCTAGGACGGCGAATACTCCCGTAATCACGACCACCGCGTGAAGGGCGATGAGCCAGAACGCCTGCAACCCGTCGCCGATGGCGTCGGCCGTCCGGCGGCCGGGGTCGAAGATCACGAACCCAAGGAACACAAGAAGCCAAGGCACGAGATAGACGAGCGTGACGATCCTCAGCACGAGCGTGTATGCCGGCAGCAGCACCGGGCCGATGAGCGACCGCTGCGGGAGATAGCGCTCGGCCACCAGCATCGGGTGGCCCCACCTGGTCAGGATCGTTTCGAGCTCGGCTTGACCAAGTCGACGGCCCAGCTCGGCTTCCTTGTCCTCGATCTCCGAGCGGATGTCTTCTGACAATTCCGCGAGGAGGTCCTGCTTCTGTTTCCGCGGCAGCCAGAACTTAACGGCCTGCAAGTAACGATCGAGAAGGTCCACGTCGTCTCTCCTTTAGAATCCCGGTCAACGACGCATCGATGCTCTTCCACTCCGCCAGAAGCTGCTTCAGGATGCCTGCGCCGTCGGCCGACAGCCGGTAGAAGCGTTTGTTGCGCTTCGCTTCCTCGCGCCACTCGCTGACGAGCAGCCCCTGGGTTTCCAGCCGGCGCAGCAGCGGATACAGCGTGCCATCGTCGATGGTCAGTCCCTGCTCCGCCAGCGCCTTGCGAAGCGTGTAACCGTACTGCTCGTTGCGGAGCGCGGCCAGGACGGCCACGACGACCGCCCCCCTGCGGAGCTCGAGCCGGAGGTTGTCAAACAGCGCGGCGTCCATGAGTTATTACGGTGTGTGACATGGTATGTTCCACATACTGTATGGCACACATGTAATGCTGTCAAATGCGCGAGGTTCTCCTGAACCCTTTTGAACCCTATTCCGCCGTCAGGATGAGGCGCCGCCCTCTGGTGCTAGACTTCGCTCATGACTGAGCGACCCGACGAGTCGAACATCATCCCCATCAGACCAGTCGACGCGTCCGCGCCCGATGGCATCCCGCGACGTGAAGCACTGCAGACACTCCTCGGCACTGTCGGCGCGGGATTCGCGCTGGCGTCGATCGTCGAAGCACAGCACCCAGTGCACCAGCATCTGGCCAGCCCGGCCATCGTCGAGCAGGCACAGCAGAAAGCCGCTGTCGCCGCCTACACGCCCGAGTTCCTCGACGCCCACCAGTTGAAAACCCTCGAAGCGCTCGCCGAGGCCATCGTCCCGGGGTCGACGACGGCACGGGTCGCGCCGTTTCTCGATCAGCTGCTCGCGGTGGAGTCGCCGCAGAACCAGCGCGTGTTCCTCGGCGCGCTCGGCGCGTTCGACATGGCCGCCATCGCGAAACACGGCAAGGCCTGGAGCGCCATCGCGGCCACAGAGCAGGACGCGCTGCTGCGCGAAGCCTCGACGGCCGAACCCAAGTCGGCGATGCGAGGCCACTTTCAGAACCTCAAGGACTGGATCGCCGGCGCCTACTACTCCTCGGAGCCGGGCATCCGGGAGCTGGGCTGGACGGGCAACATGTTCTTTGCGGAGTTGCCTGGATGCACGCATCCGGGGGGGCATCAGGCATAACTAGTCGAAGCGGTCAACATGCAGACGACGACGTTCGATGTAATCGTGGTGGGGTCGGGAGCATCCGGTGGATGGGCGGCCAAGCGGCTGTCCGAGGCTGGAATCAAAGTCGCGTTGCTTGAAGCGGGCAAGCCGCAAGGAGACAAAGACTTCACCGAGCACGTCCCGAGCTACGACCTCAAGTACCGCGACAAGGCGAGCGACTTCATACGTCGCACGCGACCGAAGCAGCGCGACTGCTACGCCTGCCGCGAGTGGAACTACAAGTGGTTCGCCAACGATCTCGAGGAACCCTACACCAACCCCGATGACAAGCCGTTCAGCTGGCAGGGCCGCACACGCGTGGTCGGCGGACGCACCAACGTCTGGGGCCGCCAGTGCTACAGGCTGAGCGAACAGGACCTGAAGGGCAAGTCGTTCGACGGCTACGGCGAGGACTGGCCGATCAGCTATAAGGATCTCGTTCCGTACTACGAGTTGGTCGAGGACTACGTCGGCATTTCGGGACAGATCGAGAACGTCCCCGAACTGCCGGACAGCCGCTTCCATCCCGCGATGCCGATGAGCTGTGCGGAGACGCAGCTGCGGACGCGCGTCAAAAGCAAATTGGGATGGACGGTCACCATCGGCCGGTCGGCCAACATCACCAAGCCCATCAACGGCCGCGGGCAATGCCACTACTGCGGACCGTGCGAGCACGGCTGCGTGACGCACTCCTACTTCAACGCCGCGTTCACCACGGTCGCCGACGCGCTCAAGTCCGGCAACACCACGCTCATCACCAACGCCATGGTCTACAAGGTCCTGACCGACCCGAAGACCAACAAGGCATCGGGCGTGATGTACATCGACCGCGTGACGCGCGAGGTGAAGGAAGTCAAAGGGCGCGCGGTGCTGCTCTGCGCGCAGGCGCTCGAGTCCGCCCGCATACTCCTCAACTCGGCCAAGGGCGGGCTGGCCAACTCGAGCGGCGCGCTCGGCCACTACCTGATGGACCACACCTGGGTCGCCGGCGGCGCGAGCGGCGAGTTCCCGGATACGCCGGCCCCCAAGCCATCGCTTGGCGCGCCGCGGCGCCCCAACGGCATCTACGGGATCCGGATGAAGAACACCATCAGCGGGCCGCGCCAGAAGGATTACATCCGCGGCTTCGGATTCCAGGGCGGCGGCAGCACGAGCTTCCGGATGAACGCTCCCGGCTATGGTCAGGCGTTCAAGAAAGCGGTGCTCGATCCGCTCACCGCGGTGACCCTGGTGGGATTCGGCGAGGTGCTACCCCGCTACGACAACTTCGTCGCGCTCGATCCGAACGTCGTCGACATCTTCGGCATACCGGTACTGCGCATCACGATGACGTGGGGCGAGAACGAGAAGAAGATGATCCCCGACATGGGGGTGACCGCGACGCAGATGATGGAAGCAGCGGGCGCGAAGAACATTCAGCCGTTCGCCGTGCTCGACCGCATCCCCGGATACGGCATCCACGAGATGGGTACCGCGCGGATGGGCGGCGACCGCAAGACGTCGGTGCTGAATCAGTACCTGCAGACACACGACATCGGAAACCTCTACGTCATGGACGCCTCGTCATTCGTCTCCGGCGGCTGCCAGAACCCCACGCTGACGATCATGGCGCTGGCAATGCGCGGCTGCGACCATCTGATGGAAGAGATGAAGAAGGGGAACGTGTAGCCGCAATTTGTCTCAGCCCGGGGAGCACATCACGTCCATCGCGTTCTCATACACCGACGACGCGGTCGTGCGCGGCATCGTTGACAAGCTCGCGCTGCAGGCGGTGCCGCCGGGAGAGATCGCCCGGCTCGGAGCGTTCCCGGCGCCATCGTGGTTCCCCTCAACAGTGACGCTGCAGCAGCTGCCGGAAGCCTACAGGCAGTCGCGGGCGGATAATCCGCAGGTCTTCGTGCATCTCTCGGTCGATCGCGCTCGACGCAAGGTGTACTTTCAGGACGTCGATGTTGGGTGATCGCGAGCTCTAGCTGGCGCTATCGGGGGCGCGACGTAATATTCTCTTGTGGGCGAGACTCCAAACGGGATGAGAACGGTGGATAGATCCCTCGACGCCCAGGCCGACGCCTTCGCCCGGTTGCTGGCCCTCTCGCCGAACGATCCGGACGCGGCCTTTCGAAGCGCCGCCGCGCTGGCCCAGGGGCTCTTTCCGCATCAGATCGAGGGCGTCGCGTTCCTGCTCGGCAGGAAACGCGCCATCCTCGCCGACGACATGGGCCTCGGCAAGACGCGCCAGGCAATCGTCGCTCTGCGGCACGTCGCCCCGACCGGGCCCTACCTCGTCGTCTGTCCTGCGTCGGTGAAACGTAACTGGGCGCGGGAAATCGGCATCGCCGCGCCTGGCGCGTCCACGATCGTCATCGAGAAGGGCGCGGAGGACCCCGCACAACACGAGTGGGTGATCGTCAACTACGACATCCTGTCGAAGCACATGGACACGCTTGGCCGCGTGCCGTGGGCAGGGCTCGTCTTCGACGAGGCGCACTACCTGAAGAATCACACGAGCGCTCGCAGCCGGCTCGCGCGACAGGTCGCGGCCACGGTCCGCCTGAAGGCGGACACTCCGATCGCAGATCAAGCAAGAACCCACAGTGGACCGGCTCCGGTCGTCTATCTCCTGACCGGCACCCCGCTGACGAACCGGCCGCGCGACCTCTTCGTGCTGCTCCAGCTCGTGGGCCACTCGCTCGGGCGCAGCTTCCTATCGTTCGCGAAGCGCTATTGCGCGGCCGAACGAAACGAGTACGGATGGCAGACCCGCGGGGCGTCGAACATCGAAGAGCTGACCGTGCAACTGCACGGCGTGATGCTGCGCCGCTCGAAGGACCAGGTGCTGGCGCTGCCGCCGAAGCTTCGGACGTGGCTGTCGGTGCCGGTGCCCAAAGGCACTGGCGTGCGCGACATGCGAAAAGTAGTCGACCTGCTGATCGGCGAGCAGGACGTCGCGCCCGGATCGACCGTCAGCGATCGCCGCCTCAGAGGACGCCTGCTCCACGCGATAACCCTCGCGAGACAGACGCTGGCCGCGGCAAAGGTGAGCGCCACGATCGATTTCGTGACGGGCGCGGTCGAACAGGGCGAGAAAGTGATCGTGTTCTCGTGTTTCGAGGAACCGATGGAGAAGCTCGCCAGCGCGTTCGGACAGTCGGCTGTCCTCCTGACGGGAAAGACGCCTGCCGACAAACGACAGGCGCTCGTCGATCGCTTTCAGCAGGACGAAGGCATCCGCGTCTTCCTGGCAAACATCATCGCGGGTGGCATCGGCACCAACCTGACCGCGGCGACGCAGGTGGTCTTCAACGACCTGGATTGGGTGCCGGCAAATCACTGGCAGGCTGAAGACCGCGCCTATCGCATCGGCCAGACGCGCACGGTCAACGTGACCTACATGGTTGCCGCCGACACGATAGACGACTTCGTCCAGACGGTACTCGAGAAAAAGGGTGCGCTCGTGAGCGCAGTCGTCGACGGCAAAGCGCTCGCGCCGGATCTGTCAGGCGATGTGCTCGACGAGCTGCAGCGTGCGCTGCGCGCGGTCTCTTCGGGGTTGGCAGACGCGCCTCAGGCGAAAGACGACGAAGATCTCGTCGACCGCTTGCTCCGGCAGGCGCGCCAGGACCTCGAAGCGAATCGGTCGCCTCAGGCCGGCGCTCCGGTGCGCACGCCCGAAGAAACCGAGGCCCTCAGACGCGCGCTCGAGTCGCTTGCCAGGGCGCTTACCGCACCACCGATCGAACGCTACCGATTCGCGAGCACGACCCAGCCCGGAGTCGAGTACGAGCTGACGATCGACGGCGCCGACGTGATCTGCAACTGCCGCGGATTCGAGTACCGCGGCCAGTGCCGCCACGCGCGCGATCTGAAGACGGCCCTGGCCGCTGGGCAGCCCGTGCCGCACGGATATCGGCCGGCGTCTGTCGGGTAGCGACGGCGCGCCGCCCGTCGCCGGATGATCATAAGATCTGAAGTCGGGGTAAACGAGACCATGAGTTTCTGCGTTCATTGTGAGGGTCAGCGCTTCGATCGCGCACGTGTGCTGCGCGCGCTGCGGCAGGTACGGCGGGATCTACGGGCGGGCAAGATCAGCACGCCGGATGCCGCCCTGGAGCTGGCGCTCCAGGCGGTCAAATCGCTCGAGATTCCACATCTCGAGTGGGAAGACGAGGGCGGGCAGATAGTGCACTGAGCCGCCGCACCCGCGCTGTTATTTCTTCAATCCCCCAGGCCAATTGACCACGAGCGTGATCGCCGCGGCGGTGGGCTCCTCGACGAACGTGTTCACGAGGAACCGCTGGCCATCCGCGGACACGTCGTACGGATAGGCATCGAGCCTGGCGAACGGGCGCGGACGCACCTTGAACAGCGGTCGGCTGGCCCCAAGCACCAGGCCTGAACCAGTGGCGTTGACCGCCACGGCCGTGAAGGTGTCATCGGGCGCGAGGTAGAAGATCTCCTTGCCGTCCCGCCGCCACCGCGGCCACCCGCCGCCCCGGGTCGACACCTGCATCGTCTCGCCGTGACCCGGAAACGCCGAGATGTAAACCTCAGGTTCTCCAGAAGACCTCGACATGTACGCAAGCCACCGCCCATTTGGTGCGAACTGAGCCTGCGACTCGACGAACTTCGTCTGTAGGAAAGGATACGCCTTTCGATCCGCCAGGGGGAGGATCCAGAGATCGCTTCGGCCGATGATGCCGCCGCCACCGATGTAAACGATGAACTGTCCATCGGCCGACCAGTCGGCCGCAAACTTACCCAGGCCGTCCTCCAACAGGACCTCCTCGGCGCCGGGTCCGCTCGAGGGTTTCTGATAGAGGTGGATGTTCCTCTGCCGTGCCGCGGCGTATGCGATGCGGTGGCCGTCGCGGCGCGACCAGATCGGTGCGAACTCATCTCCCGGATCGAATGTGAAACGCTCGCGGATTCCCCGGGCGAGATCGAAGAGCCACAGATCGCGGGTCCCGGTCGATCGATCGGCCACGCTGACTGCGGCGCGCCGGCCATCCGGCGAGAGCGTGACGTCTCCGTAGTCCGCCTGATCTCCAAGCGCGGAGCCCCGCTTTCCTTCGTGGTCGTACCACGCCAGCTGCGATCGAGTGAGAACCCCGCTCTGATAGACGAGGAGGCCCGTGTCCGACACGGTAAACGCGCCGGCGCCACCACTGGCGCCCGAGCCAGCCGACTGCACCTGTTGGGCGATGGGGACTGGTTCGCCGGCGAGCTGCAGTCGGTCGACGTCGAACGCCTGTGCCACGAGCGTAGCGCCGCGCATGAACACGAGGTGGCCGTTCGCGTATTTCGCGTTCGAGCCTCCTTGCACCAGCAGCTTGACGGGTTCCTTCGCGTCGAGCGATCCGACCATGACCGCGCGCGAGTCGGTCAAGCCTCCAGGCTTGCTGCCGACTGCGAAAAACAGGAAGTGCCGGCCGTCGGGCAGGAAGAACGGGTACCAGTGCTGCGCGTCTCCGGCGGCGGCATCGAACGTCGTGATGGGTGTCGGCGGGCCGCCAGACACAGAGACGCGATGGATTCGGGATCCACCTGTCGGCGTGTAGAGGATGACGCCGTCATTGTTCCATGAGCCGGTCGCCGCGAGGGTCGCATCCGCCAACGTGACGGGCGGGCCGCCCGATGTGTCGATCGTCTTCAGCTTTCCCTGCGCGGTGAACGCAATTGAGCGGGAATCCGGCGACCAGAACGGGAACGCTGCGCCTTCGGTTCCTGCCAGTGGCTGGGCGACACTGGTATTCAGCGGGCGGATCCAGAGCAGCGTCCTCCCCGTGGTATCGGTCGCGACGAGCGCAAGCCGGCGGCCGTCAGGCGAGAGCGTGAAACGCCCTGGCGGATTCGTCGTCATCCCGAGCCGCAGGTCGTCTTGAAGCACGATGGAGGAGTTGTACGTCCGCGTGTCCGATGCGGTCGGGCTCGCTGGTTCTCGGGTGAACGTCAGCACGCCGACGAGCGCCGTCAGACATGCGGCCGCGGCACTCCAGGCGATCACCTCGCGCGTGTATTTGGTCGTCGGAGCAGCGCGACCGGACTCTGACGAGCCGCCGAGCGCCTCGTCGAGTTCGATGCGCGCATCGGCGATGTCGTGAAGGCGCCGCCTGGGATCTTTCTCGAGGCAGCGGCGCACCAGCCATTGCACACGCGCCGGCGTCGAAGCAGGGATCGCCTCGAGGTCAGGCTCCCGCTCGAGGATCGCGGCAATTCTGTCGGACATCGTCTTGCCCGGAAACGGGTGCCGGCCCGAGAGCAACTCGTAGAGCACGCAGCCAAACGCCCAGATATCCGTGCGTTTGTCGACAGGCTTGCCCCTGGCCTGTTCGGGGCTCATGTAGGCCAGCGTGCCGAGAATGACGCCAGAATCAGTCGCCGCGATTGTGGGCGAGTCCAGCGGTGCGCCGTCGAGTCCGCTTCCCGCCGACCCGTCAGCGGGACCGAGGGCCTTGGCGAGACCGAAATCGAGGACCTTCGCCTGCCCCTCGGCGTTGATCATGACGTTGGCGGGCTTCAGATCCCGGTGGATGATGCCTTTGTCGTGCGCCGCCTGCAGCGCATCGGCGATCTGCCGCGCGATTGTGAGGGCTTCCTTCGCCGGCGGCAGTCCGAGCCTCAGCCGCGCCGCGAGGGTCTCGCCTTCGACGAGCTCGAGGATGAGGAACCGCGTCCCGCTCGATTCTTCGAGGCCGTAAATGCCGCCAACGTGTGGGTGATTCAGCGACGCGAGGATCTGCGCCTCGCGCTCGAACCGCGTGACGCGCTCCGGGTCCGCCAGCGCCAGGTTCGGGAGCGACTTGATTGCCACGTCGCGCCCGAGCCGCGCATCACGGGCCCGATACACCTCTCCCATCCCGCCCGCGCCAATCGGCGAGAGCACGTCGTATGGTCCGATGCGAGCACCTGTCGTCAATGGCATCGCGCGCTGCGTCCCGGAATCATAGTCCGCCGGCCTTCGAGCTCAGAGAATATGACAGTTGACAATTTGACGGCGAAAGCCGGATAGCGGGATCGGCAGTCCGTCACGGCTCCAGGAGATCGCGAGACGGCCGGCGCCCGGGCGTGCCCCAGGCCTGGCGCCAGACCTCGATCGACAGGATCCGATCCAGATCGGGCTGACTGAAGAAATACTTGTCGATCGAGAGGTGCTGCGTCCGGTGCGCGCGCAGCGCAGCGGCCTTCCGCTCGCGCCATCGCGTGATGTCGATCACCACGTCAACGCCCGGATGTTCATCCAGGCGCTCGACCCGCGCGGCTTCCCATGGCGGAATCGGAGGCGTCCAGAGCAGCCGCGGGACGAGATGCGGCTCGCCGGTATCCGCGTGCCAGCGCGCGTCCGCGGCCGCCGCAACCGCGTCGCTGACGAAGCGGCCGATCGCCACATGATCGGGATGTACGTTGAAGCCGTTGGGATCGAACGAGAGCACAACCGAGGGACGCAGGCGACGGATGTGCGACACGAGGGTGCGCCGAATCTCGTGGGGTGGCGCATCCGCCAGCTCGCGATCGCGATAGTCGAGCAGGTGTAGCTCGTCGAATCCGGCGATCGCCGCCGCCTGCCGCAGCTCGCGTTCACGCATAGCCGGCAGCTCTTCGACTGTGCAGATCGCCGGGTCGCCCTGTTTACCGCGCTCGCCGCGCGTGGCGGTCACGAGCGCGATTCTGGCGCCCCTCGCGGCGGAGTCCATCGCCGTCCCCACACCGGAAAAGCTCTCGTCGTCTGGATGCGCAAAGATGAACAGCAGGCAGGGGGTCATTGATCGATGACGAATCCTCGACTCGCGCGGACTACCAGTGCGTCAGCGATCCGTCGGGACGCCTGAAGATGTTCTGCCGTCCCGGCTGCGTCACCTCGCCAATCTGCTTCACCTTCGTCATGTCCATCGTCACGCCCAGCCCCGGGCGCTGGTTGGTGTAGGCCTTGCCGTCCTTGAACTCGAGGCACTCCGGGAGGTAGTCGATGGGCCGGCCGCCGAAGTTGTACTCCATCATCACGGGGCCGGGGAACGTCGAGAGGCAGTTCACCAGCGCCGCGGTCGCGATCGGGCCGGTGAAGTGCGGCACGATCCCCACGGCGTGCGTCTCGCAGATGGCCGCGACCTTCATCATCTCCGTGATGCCGCCCACGTTGGGCAGCGTCGCGCGGATGTAGTCGATGTCGTGGTTCTCGACGAGCTTGTTGAAGTCCCAACGGTTGCCCCATTCCTCGCCGTGGGTCAGGGGCACGGTCGTCATCTGGCGCAGCTTCGGGAGGTCCATGAGCGCGTGCTCGTCGCGCACGGGATCCTCGACGAAGTACGGCTCGTATTCCTCGATCCCGCGACAGGCTCGCAGGGCGTCGTTGTAGTCGAAGCGCTGGTGGAAGTCGATGGCCCAGTCCCCGCTCGGGCCCACGCCCTCGCGGACCTCCTTGCACTGCTCAATCACTCGCCTGACGGCATCGCGCTGGTTGTACACACCCCCGATCGGCGTGTCGGCGGCGCCCATCCGGAACGCGCGATACCCGGCATCCATCGCCGCCTTCGCGCGATCCCTCAGCGGGACGGGCTGATTCGCCGCGACTCCTGCCGGGCGTACGCCGCTCGTTCCGTAGCACTCGCAGTAGTTGCGCACGGTGCCGCCGAGGATCTCGTGCACGGGGAGCTTGAGCGCCTTCCCCTTGATGTCCCACAACGCCAGATCCATCGCCCCCACCGCGTGCATCTTCTCGCGCCCGGGCGGGTAGAACCAGGCGATGTACATCTCCTGCCAGATTGCCTCGATCTTGAACGGGTCCTTGCCGATGAGCGTGCCCGCGCACTGCTCCAGCGTGTCCTTCGAGCCGCCTTCGCCGATCCCGGTGATCCCGATGTCGGTCTCGACGGTGCAGATCATGTTGCTCTGATTGAAGAGGGGATTCAGCGTCGGAGGCTCATAGATCCTGACCCGCGTAATCTTGGCGCGGGCCAACTGAGCCTGAGCAGGCTGAGGGCGCGCCAGCAGCAGGGCGGGCGCCGCGGCCAGGGACTTGAACAAGGTGCGTCTGTCCATGGGGGGAGGATACGACAGTCGGCAGTCGGCAGTCGACGGTCGTCAGTCTCAGTCGGCAGTCTCAGTCGTCAGTCTCAATCGTCAGTCGGCCGTCGGAGTCGGCAGTCGACAGTGCCTACTTCTTCCACCCGCACGGCTTCGCGGCGGGCTCGATCACGCTGCCGAGGCCGCTCACGGGGAATTCGGCGACGACGCGGGGGGCGTTGTGGGGGGTGTAGCTGAACCTTAGCGTGCGTGCGGTGGTGACTCGCCGCGCGAAGGCGGCGGCATCTGGTGCGAAGAGCGCGTCGTGGTCCGATGAATCCGCCCATCGCTCGATGACCTCGGCCTCGTCGTCAAAGCTGATGCGCACGGTGTGATTCTCGTCCTGTGCTTCCATCTGGATGGCCGAGGCCGTGTACACGAACATCTGCATGCGGCCCGCGTCGCAGCGCACCACGAGCATCGGTTGCGCGATGCCCTGCCAGATCGTCACCTTGTTGAGGGCACGCAGCTCGAACGCGACGCCCTTCTTCGCGTTCAACAGCCACTCGCGGTTGGCAGCAGCCCATTTCGTCGTGACGATGGGCGCAACAGGCGCGGTCGCTGCCGGCGCGGCTGCTGGTGCCGTCGGCTTGGGAGCGGCAGGCCTGGCCGCGGATGGCCTGGGTGTGGCTGCCGGCGTGACCACGGGAACGGCCGGGGGCGTCGAGGTCGTCAGCATCGCGAACGTGAGGGTGCCACCGACCAGAACAAGAAGAGCAGCCAGGACGACGCGCCGATTCGTACCGCGGGCGGCGGCCGGAGCTGCCGGCGGGAGCGCAGGGGACGTCGACGGCGCGGCAGGTTGCGCGGCGGAATGCGCGATCGGAGCCGCCGCCGCGACCGAAGGTGGCGCGGCGGGCACAGGCGCCGCGCTGACGGCGTCGCATTGACCACAGGTCGTCGCCGTCTCGGGAATCTCCCGTTCGCACCGCGAACACCGCTTCATATACACCACTCCTGAAGGGCCAACTAGTGGTTAGCTCAGCGGCAAGGCCCGTACCAAGGCGGACAGGTCAGAATTGTCCGAGGCGTGACGTGCCAATGTGGCGAGGACCTACAGTTGTGGGAGATATCTGACGGATCTGTGGGCGATCGGCGGCGCGCTGGCCAGGCGTTCACGCGTCGGTGTGATCCGTCTCCTCGAGCTTCGTCAAGCGCTTCTCGTGGTCGTCCAGGCGCTCGACCAGCGCGTGATGATCGGCCGCACTTGCCTTGCGAAGCACGGCAAGTGCCTCACCCGTCGAGAGCGAGTGGTCGAGGACGAGATTCCGTTCTGCTTTCATCTGCTCGGCCACGACGTCGAAATGGCGCCGCGTCTTTTCGCCCTCGTCCGCGAAATGACGTCGGGTCTTCTCACCCTCTTCCGCGATCCGTTGCTCGACCCCGACGAAGCTGGCGTCCATTTCTCGTTTCAAGTCCGCGATATCCATGGTGCCTCCGCGCTCACCTCGTGCCGTTGACGTGCCGCACGAGAAGTGCCGGCCAATTGAACCGTTTCGCCGTGAGATGTGCAGATTCCGCAACGCGCTCAGACGCTGAGGGTACGCACTAATTGCGCGGCCCTGTGCACCTGTGCTCTCCACTGCACCGACGACGTTAACATCGTCGGCCCCGGCGGACAACCCGAACCACGGACGCCACGGACACCACGAACCCGGACGCCACGGACAGCACGGGTCAATCAGTCGGGCGTTCGGGGGGCGGCGCAGAGGCGTGGAAGTCGGTGTAGAAGCGCTCGGTGTATCCCCTGAGCAGCGCCACTACGCGATCGCTGTCCGGTGATGCGACGATGAGGCCGGCGTGGTGGGACTTGCGGACGCGGATGATGATCTCCGGGTCGGTGTACGCGGACATGTCGGGCGTTTCCTGGCGGGCGAGCGAAAGCACGATGCCACCGCATTGATCGCGCCGCGGCGGGGACTCGTACGCGCCGTCCTCGCCGGCGATCTCGATGCGCGCCCACTCGCGCCACAGGTTGACACCGGTCGCGGCTTCGACGACGTCGACTATATACGCGCCGCCGACGCGCGAAGATGTCTCGAGAAAGTACCAGGAGCCGTCGTGTGCGCGGATGAACTCGGTGTGCGACACGCCGCGGACCAGCCCGAACGACTGGAGGACGCGCGTGTTCAGTTGCTGCAGCGCGGCAGCGTTCGGATCGGCGGCCGCGAGTGTCCGCGTGACGAAGATGCCGGCGTCGTGCGCCACGACGAGGGGCGGTGTCTCGTAGCGGCTCGCGGATGCGAAGCGTACGTCGAGATTGAAGACGATCGAATCGACGTGGAAGACATCACCCGGAATGAACTGCTCGAGGAGGTAATCGGCGCGGCCGTCGCCAAGTACGTCGAGCGCGGTCCACAGCTCGCCGGACGACTGCAGACGACGAATGCCGAGCGCTGCGGCCTGCGACCGTGGCTTGAGCACCCACGGCGGAGAGACCTCGGTCGTCCAGCTCGTGATGTCCGCGTCGTTGAGCGTGTGCACGAACGGGGGGCAGGGTAGCCCTGCACTGCGCGCGCGCCGCCGCATCGCCAGCTTGTCGCGAAACCGGCGCGCGGTGGTCTCGCCCATACCCGGCACGAAGAGGTACTCGCGCAGCATCGCCGCGAGCTCGACGTCGAAGTCGTCCAGCGCGACGATGCGATCGATGCGCTCGGTGCGTGCGAGATGCGCGGCGCCTTTGCGGATGTCGTCGACCGGCATGTCCCGCCGGACGTAATAGAACGCGTCGATCGCTTCGCGCGGCCAGTCGGCGTCGCGAAGCTTCTCCTCCGTCAGGAGCAGCACGCGGCACCCCTGGCGCCGGCATTCGCGCAGGAACTCGTCACCCTTCCGGTAGGTCGCGATACAGAGCAGGGTCAGGGGCACGGGGGAAGTATACGTAAGAAAAACGGCGGCGCCGGCGCTGAGAAGAGCAGACAGGAGGTACGAGGCAAGGAGACCTCTGGCCCGGCCTCTCGCAATATACTTAGGGAACCTGAAACTCTCCGAGGTTACACATGCGAACGCTGCCCAGAGCTCTCGTTGCTGCCCTCCTCGTGAGCGCCGCCGGCTGGTTTCCCACCCTCGACGCACGCGTCGATACGGCCGATACCCGGTTGTTGACCCAGCCGGCCATCAGCGCGAGCCACGTGGCCTTCATCTACGCAGGGGACCTGTTCGTCGCCGACCTCGGCGCCGCGGCGAACCCGACCAACGTCCGGCGGCTGACGACCGACGATGGGGTCGAGTCGAACGCGGTGTTTTCGCCTGACGGCAGGACGATTGCGTTCAGCGCGCAATACGACGGCAACACGGATGTCTTCACGGTGCCCGTCACGGGTGGCGCGCCGACGCGCCTGACGTGGCACCCCGGCGCCGACATCGTGCAGAGCGTCACGCCGGACGGGAAGGCGGTTCTCTTCACGTCGCAACGGGCGACGTTCACCGGCCGGTACTCGCAGCTCTTCACCGTACCGGTCCAGGGCGGGATCGAAGAAGCGCTGCCGATCCCGAACGCGGCGCGCGCGACCTACTCGCCCGACGGTCAACGCATCGCGTACAGCCCGATTGCCCCTCGGCACCAGCAGTGGAAGCAGTATCGGGGCGGCACCGTATCGCGGCTCTGGCTCTACAACACCAGGGGACACGCGATCGAGAAGGTGCCGCAGCCTGCGTCGCGGTCGAACGATGTCGACCCGATGTGGATCGGCGACACGGTGTACTTCCGCTCGGATCGCAATGGCGAGTTCAACGTGTTCGCGTACGACACGAAAGCCAGGCAGGTCCGGCAGATAACGAAGCACGCGGACTTCCCAGTGCTCACCGCCTCCTCCGGAGCCGGCCGCATCGTCTACGAACAGGCCGGCGCGCTGCACGTACTGGAACCGCAGGCAGGCTCGAGCAAACGGCTGACGATCGGCGTCGCGTCGGATCTGCGAGAAACGAGGCCGCCGTTCGTCAAAGGCGCGCGATGGATCCGCGATGCGGTGCTTTCACCGACCGGCGCCCGAGCGGCGTTCGGGTTCCGCGGCGAGATCGTGACCGTGCCCGGCGAGAAGGGAGATGTTCGCAATCTGACGAACAGCGTGGATGCGCACGATCGCTTCCCGGCGTGGTCGCCCGACGGCCGATCGATTGCCTGGTTCTCCGACAAGGCCGGCGAGTACCAGCTCTACATCGGGTCACAGGACGGAAAGGGGGAGCCGCGCGCCATCAAGGTGATGGGAGAAGGTTTCTACAACGCTCCGGTGTGGTCGCCCGACTCGCAGAAGATTGCCTACTTCGACAACTCGGAGTCCGTCTATTGGCTCGACGTGAAGAGCGGCGTGTCGAAGAAGGTCGTCGCGCAGCCGATTTATGGACCGGTGGTGATCATCAGCTACGCGTGGTCGCCGGATTCGAAGTGGCTCGCCTATGCGATGGACAACCAGTCGCTCATCACGACGGTCTACGTCCATTCAACCGAGCAGGCCAAATCCTTCCAGGTCAGCGATGGCTTGAGCGACGTGCGAGATCCGGTCTTCGACAAGAGCGGCAAGTACCTGTTCTTCCTCGCGTCCACGGACGCAGGTCCGGTGAAAGACTGGTTCGCCCAGTCGAATGCCGACATGCGCGCGACCTTCGGCATTTACCTCGCCGTGCTGCCAAACGATCAGGTCTCGCCGCTCGCGCGAGAAAGCGACGAGGAAAAGCCGGCGGATCCGACCAAGCCGGATTCGGAAAAGCAGCCTCGAGATGTAGCCGCGGATAAGAACGCCCAGGAGAAACCGGCCGCTCCGACGCCGGAAGACAAGACGCCGCAGAAGAAGGACCCGCCGTTCCGGATCGACCTCGAAGGCCTGGAGTACCGCATCCTCGACCTTCCGATTCCGGCGGCAGACCTGTCGAACCTGCAGGTGGGTACAGCCGGCCAGATCTATTACCTGAAGACGGCCGATGGCAACGCGGTGGTAGCGAACGTTTCCGGGTTCGGGTCTCCCGCCCGGTCGTCGCTCAACCGCTACGACCTCACCACGCGCAAGAACGACACGCTGCTTCCCGAGGTCTCCGACTACGTCGTCTCCGCCGACGGCAAGAAGCTGCTCTACCGCAACGGCAACGCGTGGTCGATTGTGCCGACAACGAGAGCGATCCAACCGGCGGAGGGACGGATCGGTGTCGATACCATCGAGGTACGTGTCGATCCGCGCGCCGAGTGGAAGCAAATCTTCGACGAGGCGTGGCGGATCAACCGCGACTACTTCTACGCGCCGAACATGCACGGCGTGGACTGGGCGAAGCAACGGGAAAAGTACGCCGCGTTCCTGCCGCACGCCGCGACGCGCGCCGATCTGAACCGCGTGCTGCAGTGGATGTCGAGCGAGCTGTCGGTCGGACACCACAACGTCGGCGGCGGCGACAGCCTCACCGAGCCGCGGAACGTGCCGGGCGGCCTGCTCGGCGCCGACTACGAGATCGCCAACGGACGGTATCGGTTGAGGAAAGTGTTCGGCGGGTTGAACTGGAACCCGCAGCTGCGCGCGCCGCTCACCGAGCCAGGCGTCAACGCGAAGGCAGGCGAGTACCTGCTGGCGGTCAACGGACGCGACCTCAAGCCACCGACCAACGTCTACAGCGTCTTCGAGAACACGTCAGGGAAGATCGTCGAGCTCACGCTCGGGCCGAACGCGGACGGTGCGGGATCGAGGACGGTTCAGGTCGTGCCCGTTGCCAGCGAAGCTGCCCTGCGGAATCGCGACTGGGTCGAAGGGAATTTGAAGAAGGTCGACAAGGCGACCGGCGGCCGCGTTGCCTACGTCTACGTGCCGAACACCGGCGGCTCCGGGCACACGTACTTCAAGCGCTACTTCTATCCGCAGGTCCACAAGGACGCCATCATCGTTGACGAGCGTTTCAACGGTGGCGGCAGCGTCGCCGATTACTACATCGACATCCTGCGCCGGCCGTTCATTGCGAACTGGGCCATGCGGTATGGCGAGGACTTCAAGACGCCGTTCGCATCGATTCAGGGCCCCAAGGCGATGATCATCGACGAGACGGCGGGCTCGGGCGGCGATCTCCTTCCATGGATGTTCCACAAGTACAAGATGGGACCGCTGGTCGGCCAGCGCACGTGGGGCGGCCTCGTCGGCACCCTGGGGTTCCCTGTCCTGATGGACGGTGGCAACATTACGGCCCCCAACCTTGCGGTCTGGACGCCCGAGGACGGTTGGGTCGTCGAGAACGAGGGTGTGCCGCCGGACATCGAAGTGGAGCAGACGCCCGCCGATGTCATTGCCGGTCGCGATCCGCAGCTCGAGAAGGCCATCGAGGTCGTGATGGCCGACCTGAAGAAGAATCCGCCGGCCAAGGTCGTGCGGCCACCGTACCCTGTGCGGGGGAAGACGCAGCGGGGGACCTACACCAACGGCGGCACGGGAGGCCGGTAGGAAAAAGGCAGGGGCAGAGCGCTATCTTCCGGCGAGCACCCGTGCTATACTTCCGTCGTCAGGTGGAACAAAGCCCTCTGCTGTAGCCCGCGTACAGAGCCGAATCCGAGCCTTCCAGTCTCGCCTTCCCTCCGCTAACGTGTTCGCTTAGGCACTCTGCCAAGTCCATCCGCGATCCATTCCGGATCATCGACACATCAAATGCCTCAACCGCCGGTAGGCGGCCAAACAATGAGGCGAAAGTGAGAACTGTACACATGGCTCGAAAACTCTACGTCGGCAATCTCCCCTATGAGGCGGCCGAACAGGACCTCCAGGCGCTCTTTGCGAGCGCCGGGTCGGTCGAAAGCGTCAACGTCATCCGCGACATGGCCACCGGCCGCGCGCGCGGGTTCGCGTTCGTGGAAATGGTCACCGATGAGGACGCGCAGAACGCGATCAGCACGCTGAACAACCACGAATACGGCGGCCGCAATCTGACCGTCAACGAAGCGCGCCCGAAGCCCCAGGGCTCCGGCGGCGGCGGCTACGGCGGCGGCAACGGCCGGCGCTCCGAGCCGCGCTGGTAGGCACGCGGACGTCCGAAAGGGGCGGCAGCCAAGGGGTTGCCGCCCTTTTCCTTGTACGGCGGATCGCTGAAGACTCCTCGGGAAAAGGGCCCACAACCTGATACGCTGTACGTCATGGAAACAGCAATCGCCCAACTGCAGCGGCGGGCCATCGAGTTTGCGACCAGCGGTGACTTTGGTCCCGACTCGCTCGCGGCCAACCTCGAACTGGCGCGCCTCGCGCCCGACAACGAAGGCGCGTGGACTAGGCTGTCGCGCTGCTACATGGAGGGCGGTCTGCTCGACGAAGCGACGGGCGCGCTCGACTCCGTGCTCGCGGTCAACCCGCGGAACAGCATCGCGCGCAGCCTGAAGATCGAAGTCAACAGGCGGCGCGTCAGCCTCCTGCCCGTCGAGCCGAAGGTCAAGGCACCGCGCGCGCGCGCGGCCAAACGCGTCCGCGCCGACGCGAGCGCGGTCGCGGCACAGCCGTAACGCCGATCACTTCGGTCGGGACGACGGATTGCGCTGGCCTGCTCGACGGGACGCGGATCACGGATCATTCTCGACGGGACGCGGATCACGCGGGTTTCAACGGGGGCGGCGCATGCGGCGCGGTCGCCATGGATCTGTCCAGCGCCAAATTGCGCTCGCTGACGATCTTCTCCGCAACCACGTCAAAGTGCTGTCGGGTCACTTCGGCCTCTGACTTGATCAGCTGACGCAGCTCCTTGAACTCTTGGTCAACCGCAGCAAACTTGCCATCTATCTCCGTCTGGAGCTCGCTCACCTTCATGGCGCCTCCATCCTAGCATCGTCGAGTGCCAGAATCGCGCCGAGCGAATTCGTTGAACAATCGCGTCACCGACCAGCATTGATCGCAGGTGTCGAGTACCAAAGGTCGGGTAAAGGTTGCATTTTTCTCCAACTCAATTGAGAGGACGGACGAATCATGACCGCAGACTCACTGTTTACGTTGAAGGGAAAGACTGCGCTCGTGACAGGCGCTTCGTACGGGCTCGGCGTGACGTTTGCGGACACGCTGGCCGGCGCGGGCGCCAACCTCGTGCTTGCGGCGCGCTCGCTCGACAAGCTTCAGGCACTCGCCGATCGCCTCACTGCCCGCGGGCACAAGGCGCTCGCGGTGAAGTGCGACGTCGGGAACCCTGAAGACGTCGCGGCGATGGTCGCGACGGGCTGGCAGCATTTCGGCCGCATCGACGTCCTCGTGAACAACGCGGGTGTGGTCGCCGAGGCGCCGATCATTCCCGAGCGGATCCCGCACGAGCTCTTCGAGCAGACGATGCGCGTGAACGTGCTGGGGACGTGGTACTGCTGTCGTGAAGTGGCGGCGCGTCAGCTCGCGGACGGTAAGGGCGGGTCGATCATCAACCTCGCCTCGATCGCGGGCCTGGCGGGTGTCAGTGATTTTCCGACGGCGTATCAGACGTCGAAGGCGGCGGTCATCAACCTCACGCGCAACCTGGCGTGCAGCTGGGCCGACCGCGGCATCCGCGTGAATGCCATCGCGCCGGGATGGTTCCCGAGCGAAATGAGCGCGCCGATCCTTGGCATCGACGAGTTCCGCCGATGGGCCAGCGAGGCGGCGCCACAAGGGCGCATCGGCGATCCTGGCGAGCTCGCAGGACCGCTGCTGCTCCTGGCTTCCGGCGCGGGGAGCTTCATGACGGGGCACATCCTGGTGGTCGACGGCGGGCTTTCCGCTACCGGTGCCGGCGGTCGCATGCCGCAGAGCGTCACCGACACGTTTGCCGCCAGCCTGCCGAACGATCTGGGCAGGCACATCAGATCGGCGACCTAGAGCGCCGAGACGTACCGCCGATCTACTTCACGGGTCCGAGGTACGTGTCGAACCAGTCGAGCACGTTCCGGATCACGCCGAGCATGTCGTTGGGGACATGGCCGCCCTCGAGCGTGACGAGCTTTTTCCGATCGGGCGGTGTGCCGAGCAGCTCGAGCAAGCGCGCGGGCGATGCTGGCGGGTTCTGGAAATCGTTCTTGCCGTTGATGATGAGCACGGGCACCGTAACTCGCGGCGCGAAGTTGGCCGGCTGGATCTCGGGCGGGTAGTTGTAGCGCATGCCTGCCGAGGCAAAGACGGCCGCTTTGATTCGCGGCTCGAGCGAGACAGGAATCGGACCGAAGTAGGCGCCCATGCTGAGGCTGTAGTAGCCGAGACGCGTCATGTCGATCTCGGGACGCGTCTCGAGGTAGTCGACGGCGCGGAAGAAGTCCTTGGCCCACTGCACCTGCATGTCGCGGCGGGCGTTCGGAAGGCCGGTCTCGTTCTGGCGCCGCTCGAACGTTCCCTGATAGACCGGATAGAGCAGCGCCCGGCCGCTGCGGACGATGAAATCGAACCGGGACAAATCGAGCTTGGTGCTCGTCCCGGCGTTCAGAGCATACGCGCTCGGGAAGAGCACGACTGTTTGATACGGCGGTGACGCGTTCTTCGGCAGGAACAGATACGCCGGCACCCGCTCGCGCCCGTATGCTGTCGCGAAGCTCACGGTCTCGATGCGCCAGTGCGGCGAGCTGTCGTCGACGCTCTCGGTCTTCGGCGTGAGCGGTGACCGGTCGTAGGCGTAGAAGCGACGATAGACCTCGAACAGATCATCGGAGACGGGGACGACGCTCTTCGGGTCACCGTAGATGCGCAAGATCGGGGCAGCCGCGTCACCGGCGGTCGACTCCGTCGCGGCCGCGCGATCCTTGACGAGCCGCATGCCGAACGTGGGCGCCCGCTCCCACGGGTTTCGCGCGTCGGGGTCGTTATATCGATAGGCCGGCTCGTTCCACCCGCCGCCGGCGATGTACCGCTTGCCGTCGACGTCGGCGACGTTCGCGCACCACTCTTTGACGTTGCCCGCCATGTCGAGTGTGCCCCACGGACCGTAACCGGGACGATCACCGACCTTCACCGGGCCCTGGCTGTCGAAGTTGCCGAAGCGCAGGATGTCCGAGAAGAGATCCTCGGGGTTCGATGCGCGATACCAGTGATAGATCGTCGGGAGGCGCTTGCCGGCAAAATGCGCGTAGGCAGCGGCCTCGAACCAGCTGATGCCGCCCACCGGGAAGTCCGCCTGCCCGTCGGGAAAGCTGCCGAGCTGCCACGACGCCGGCCCCGGTCGGCCGGTTGAATCTCGAAATCGCGCGACGGCCTCGTCGAAGGAGAGCACTCGCGCACTGTCGCGAAACGGCTCGCGCCAATACTTCGAGTCACGATAACCGCCGGCATCGACGAACTGTTTGAACTCACCGTTGGTGACCTCGAACTTGTCGATCCAGTAGTCGGCGAGCGGCACGCGCTTGGCGACACCGACGGCGTAGGCGTTCCCCGGTACGGTGATGAGCACCATCCGCGCCGGAGCCGATGCTTCGGGCGTCAGCGTCACGAGGCGACGATTGGCCGCGGCCATCGTGATCTCGGCAGGCGCGTAGCCAGCCTTGGTCACTCGCACGTGAAAAAAGCCAAACGGCAGGAACTGGCCCCGGAGGGGAGTTTCCCCAAGCCGTTCCCACGTTCCGTTGACGTCGAGGTAGTTCCGGATCTCCACGCTCGCACCGGTCGGCTCGGTCTCGAGGTTCAGCGGGTACCAGGACAGCCGCACTCGATTGATCTCATCGGGTGCGTAGCGCGCCGCTTGCCGCGCAAGGCGCACGGCGTCGAGCGTCACGTCGGTCATCTGCAGTCGCTCGATTTCAGGAATCGCCTCCTGCTGGACCCAGCGGAGACGCCGGGCCTGAATCGTCTGCCATGTGCCGAAGGCGGCGGCGGCAAGGAGCACGAGCGCGACAGGAATCAGAACCGCCGGCCGGCGCCACGCCTGATCCGCCGGCCGCGTCAGCTTCGCGTGCACGGCGTCGAGGGCGGCCTTGAGGGCGCGCGCGTCGGTGTAGCGGGCGTCGGGATCCTTGGCGAGGCACCGATCCACGATCGCCTGGACCTCGGGAGGCACGCCCGGGCGCAGGCTGCGGAGCGCCGGCGGCTGGTCGCGGAGGATCGACGTGATGAGCCCGAGGTCCGAGTTGCCTGCAAACGGCCGGCGGCCCGAAAGCATCTCGTAAAGAACGCCGCCAAGCGAGAAGATGTCCGACCGCGCGGTGACGGGTCGGCCTTCGGCCTGCTCCGGAGACATGTAGGCTGCCGTGCCCATGATCAACCCGGGCCGCGTGTCGAGCCCGGTCATCGTCTCCCTGGCCTGATCGCGCTCCACGAGCTTCGCGAGGCCGAAGTCGAGGACCTTCGCGCGGCCGTCGCGGGTAATCAGGATGTTCGCCGGCTTGATGTCTCGATGGACGATGCCGGTCCCGTGCGCGGCGTCGAGCGCCGAGGCGACCTGCGACGCATACTCGAGCGCCGTCGTGACCGGCAGCGATCCCTGCGCGATCAGCGTATCGAGCCGGGTCCCGTCCACCAGCTCCATCGCAATGAACGTCGTCCCGTTGTCCTCGTCGATCTCGTGGATGGTGACGATGTGCGGATGGTTGAGGGCCGAGGCGGCGCGCGCTTCCTGGACGAAGCGGCGGTGCCGGTCGGGATCGGCCGTCGCCACGGGCGGCAGCATCTTGATGGCGACCGCACGGCCGAGCCGCGTGTCGTGGGCGGAGTACACGACGCCCATGCCGCCGCGGCCAATCTCGGCCCCGATGCGATAGTGGGAAACCTTGTCTGGCACTGAGGCTTGGATTATAGCCTCTGGCCTTCAACCGCCGATTTATTCCTGCCTGAGCGCGACGATTGGGTCTACGCGCATCGCACGGCGCGCGGGAACGTAGCAGGCGAGCGCGGCGACCGCCAGGAGCACGAGCGCCGTCGCCGAGTAGCTGGCCGGATCGAACGGCGTGACCTCGTAGAGCATGGTGGCGACCAGATGCGCCAGCGCCAGCGCACAGGCAATGCCGATCGCCACGCCAGCAATCGCGAGCTTCATCCCGCCGCCGACGACGAGGCGGAGTACGTCGCCGCGCTGCGCGCCGATGGCCATGCGCAGCCCGATCTCCTGCGTCCGCTGGCTGACGGTGTACGCGACCACACCGTAAAGGCCCACGGCTGCGAGAAACAGGGCGATGAAGGCGAACAACCCAAGCAGCAGCATCGAGAATCGACGCTGCGCCAGAGAGTCGCTGACGACGTCGGCGAGCGGCGTCATCGCAAATGCCGGAAGGCTTCTGTCGATTGCCTGGACGGCCTGACGGATCGACGTCCAGAGCGCCGCGGGATCGCCGTTCGTCCGCGAGACAACCCACGCGCTGCTGAACGAATCCTGCGTGAACGGCACATACATGGTGGGCGCCGGACTGGTCTCGAGGTCGTTCAGGCGTATGCTGCCGACCACGCCGACGATCTCGTAGAAGCCGTCGGTGCCGTTGCCGATGTCGATCCCCTGCCCAATCGGATCGCGATCTGGAAAGTGACGCTCGACGAACTTCTGATCGACGACCGCCACCATGGGTGATTTTTCCCCATCGCGATCGGTAAACGCGCGTCCCCGCAGGAGCGGGATGCTGAGCGTCTGGAAGTAGTTCGGGCTGGCGACACGATAGTTGGCGGACGGGCCTTCGTTCGGCTTTGGCGCAGGTTGCCCCTGGATCGTAAACGAGAGGATGTAGTCGCCCCGCATCGGCAGCGTCTGCGTCGTCCCGGCCGACGTGACCTCGGGAAGTGCATCCAGCCCTTCGAGCAGCTTGTTGAAAAACGCGATGCGATGGTGATCCTGGGGATATGCCGTGTTCGGCAACGCCACGCGGAACGCAAGGACGTGCTCGGGCCGGAAGCCAGGATCGACGCTCGTCAGCCGCGCGAAGCTGCGGAGCAGGAGAGCCGCGCCCACGAGCAACACGATCGACATCGCCACTTCTGCGACGAGCAGGCTGTTCCGCACCCACCGCCCGCTCGAGGCGGTAGACGATCGGCCGCCCTCTTTGAGGACGGACCCAATCGTGCTGCGCGACGCCTGCCAGGCGGGAGCGAGGCCGAACAGGATTCCCGTTGCGAGGGAAACCAGGAGCGCGAAGAGCAGCACCGAACTGTCGATCGAGATGTCGTTGCTTCTCGGAATGCTGCCCGCGCTCAACGTCTGGATCGGACGAATGACCAGGTACGCCAGCAGGAGCCCGACGCTTCCGCCAGCCAGGGCCAGGACGATGCTTTCCGAGAGCATCTGGAGGATCAGCCGCCGCCGGCCCGCGCCAAGCGCGGCCCGGATCGCGATCTCTTTCCCGCGGACCGACGCGCGCACGAGAAGCAGATTGGCGACGTTGGCGCAGGCAATCAGGATGACGACGCCCACGGCGGAGAGCAGAGTCAGAAGCGCCGGCCGGATCCCCGCGACGACGCTGTCCTGTAAGCCGATGACCTCGGCGGACTCGTTCGCGCTGGCGTCCGGATACTGAACTGCCAGCCGCTCGGAGATCGTCTTCATCTCGGCGCCGGCTTGCTGCACGGTGACGCCTGGCTTCAGACGCGCGATGACGGCCAGGAAATGCCCGCCACGGGTCGGGTTGGCCGGCAAGGCCAGCGGGCGCCAGAACTCCGCATCGGACATGAACGGGAATCCGGCCGGCATCACGCCGATGACCGTCACGGGAGTGCCGCTGAGCGTCACGCTTTGACCGAGGATGTTTCGGTCGCCGGCGAAGCGCCGCTGCCACGTGCCGTGGCTCAGGATGATCACACCGTCTTTGCCGGGAACATCCTCCTCGGCTCGAAACGTCCTGCCGAGCGCCGGTGCAACCTGAAGCAGATCGAACATGTCCCAGGACACGAGGCCGCCGGCAATCCGCTCCGCGCCGGCCGCGCCGACGAGCGTCGCGCCGGTCGAATTCAGTGCGCCAATGCGCTCGAACACCGTGTTCTGCTGCCGCCAGTCGAGGAAGGTGGCGGGCGCGACCGAGAAGCGCCCGAACTTCTGCAGAATCTCGTGCACCCGTACCAGATCGCTCGGGTTCGGGTAAGCCAGCGGTCGAAGGAGGACGCCGTTGACGACGCTGAAGATCGCGCTGCTGGCGCCGATGCCGAGCGCGAGGGCGAGGATGGCGACGACCGTGAAGCCCGGAGTCTGCGTCAGCTGACGGATCGCGTAGCGCGTGTCGCGCAGGATGTTGGCAACCACTAGCAGTCCTCCTCGTGAGGGGTGCGGCAGCGCCTGCTGTCCGCTGGTGAGCCGCTCGAGCCTCGGTTCGATGGTTCTCTCGAATGTCGGCCTCGCGTGGCGACGGTCGGCCAGCCAGACGTCCTGGGCCATGCGCTCCCAGTCGTGGATCTGACGGCACGCATGGGCGTCCGCGTCGGCCTCGCTTGCGCCGGTCGCGATTGCCTCGCGATAGAAGTCCTCGAGCTGCGCCGCCAGCTCGCGCACGATTCGCGCCTCGCGCTCGGGCGCAAGGCCGGGCAGCCGGAACTGCGCGCGGACGAACGCCTCCCAATCACACACCGTTGGTCCCCATGACCTCGTTGACGGCGGCGACGTACGCCTTCCAGTTGTCCTGCTGCTTGGCGAGCACGCGACGGCCTTCGGGCGTGAGACGGTAGAAGCAGCGCTCGCGTTGACCAGCTTTTTCGACCCAGCGGCCCTTGATCCATCCGCGGTTCTCGAGACGGAGGAGGGTCGGGTAGAGCGAGGGCAGCGCGAAGGTCAGGCGTCCCCCCGATCGCGACTCGATCAGCTTGCCGATCTCGTAGCCATGACGCGGCTGCGACTCGAGCAGCGACAGGACGAGCATTTCGGTGCTGCCCTTCTTGAGCTCGGAACTGAACATGAATGGAGAGGCTCCCTATATGTAGGCAGGCTAACTATACTACAGAGAAACAGGGTTTCTGGAAGTCGAAGGTCTGCGGCCGTGGTCCGGAGCCTGGTCTGCCTCCTACCCCCTGTCTGCGTCCGCATTTCTCAATGCTCGCGGGGCCCCACCCCCGCTCGCTCTCGCGCGGCGACTTCGCGCCGCGCTCGAGCCGCAGGCGCTCTGTCTGATACCCTGAACCGAGTGTCCAATGACTTTCTTGTAACGTGTCCCTACTGCGGCGAAGAGGTGGAGATCTTCGTCGAACCGGACGTCCACGGCAGTTTCGTGCAGGATTGCGAGGTCTGCTGCAACCCGTGGCTCGTGCAGGTGGAGCGGGCAGACGACGAGCGCTACATATCTGTCGGCCGCGCGGACGGTTCCGAGTAACGAGACACTTTCTGCAAACCTCCGGGCCCTTTTATCCGTCTCATATCACTGATGGGGCGACGTGTCGGCGCCCGGTAACCATAGCGGTGGTCATGATGTCCTTCTTGTCGAAGCTATTTTCCAGGAAAACCGAGCCAAAACAGCGGATCCGCGTCTGCGTGGAGTGCGGCATGCCCATCGCCGAGCACAAACAATGGTGCAGCATCCTGCGCGGACAGCAGGAGATGGACCGCAAAGCTCAGGCGGCGGCGGCCAAGTAGCGGCCTAGCGCGTCGCCGTCAGGGGCCGCTCGCGCCTGAACATGCCGGCGAACATCTGACGCAGCAGGTCCGGGCGCTCGGCGAGCAGGTCGAACAGATCCTCGCGGTCGATCTTGAGGGCGACCCCGTTCTGGACGACTTTCGCCGAACGGCCCAGGCCTCTGCCGGCCATAGTGTTGACCGAGCCGATGATGTCGCCGCCGCGCGCGGTGACGGCCGGCTGGCCGGTCGAGCTCTCGAGCAGGACCTCGCCGGTCAGGAGCAGCCAGAGCGCGGGCGGCGCGGACTCCGGGAACAGCACCGCTCCTGCCGTCGTTTTCACGGGCGCAGCAACCATCGCCAGATGCTGCATTTCGTCGGCGGACACGCGCCGGAAGAGCGGCACGTACTGCAGCGCAAAGACGCGGTCGATTGCCGTCAACCCGCCGCTGGCGAGCTGCTCGAGCTCGCGCGCGGCGTTGGTCGGGTGCACCGGGCGGTCCGGTTCGTCCGACCGCTCGGCCAGCGTGGCGAAAAGACCGCCGACCAGGTCGGTGTTGTCGGCGAGGAGCGTCCGCAGCTCCTCGACGCTCAGGTCGAGCGTCACCGCTGATCCGCTGGTTCGATTCGTCTCAGGCATCGCCAGCCCCGCCATCGCTTCGACGAACGCCAGCGCAGACGGCGCGTCGACGGATGACGACGCCCCGTCTCGTCCTGCGACGGTCACGCGTCCGTCGAGCAGAATGTGAATGCTCGACGGCACCGAACCTTCCTGCGCGAGGATGCTTCCCGTCTCGTGACGGACCTGCCGCGACGCGCTCGCCATCCGGAAGAGCTCGTCGACCGTGACCGACGCAAAAAGCGGCAGGCGCCGCAGGCGCCCCGCCAGCTCGGCGGCCGGCAGGGGCTCGAGCCACAGCTCGCGCCGGCGCTCGGCCGGCATGCGCCGCTCCGCCAGCGTCCACGACGCGGCCTCGAACACGTACCAGTCCTTCACGTCCCGATGCGCGAGCACGTGCTCGACGTCATCGGCCAGGCTCCACATCTTCTGCTCCCGCACGACGTCGATGGCGGCCGATGCGGTGACGGGGTCGTCGTCGTTGATGAGCTGCAGGAGCGTCTCTTCGACGTCGCGCGGACGCGTCTTGAGGAGCACGTTGCCGCGCCGCACGCGTTCCTCGCGGGGCATGTCCTCGAGCACCGGCAGGACCTGCTTGCGGAGCGGGCTCGAGAGGATGTTGTCGAGATACTCGGACGCGCTCGACCGTCCACGCGAATCGCCGTGCCCGAGCGTCCACCGTGCCGCGTCGATGTCGACGGGCGGATAGAGCAGCGTCAGCAACTTGAAGATCCGGTTGCGCAGCCGCGTCATCTGCTCGAGCAGAGCCTGCGAGAGCAGCGAGTCGGTGGACAGCTTCTCCTTGCCGAACAGATTGTCGTGCAGCGACAGGAAATTGAAATAGCGCCGCGCTTCCTGGATCGCGAGCTTCTCGATCGACTCGCCGGTCACCGTGAGCTCGGGGTGCTCGCGCCGCAGGCGCTCGAGCGCCGACACGACTTTGTACCGGATAAAGCCGTCGCGCTCGTCGAGTGCGGCCGCGAGCACGTCCATCGTCTTTTGCGACGGGATCTGTGCCAGCGTGCCCGGAATGTGCCGGCGCACCCAGATGTCCTCTTCCTGATCTCTCAGAAAGAACGCGAGCGAGTCGACGACGGGCTCTCCGTAGCCGACCAGGGCCGCGCGAGCACGGCCTTTGAGCCGGCGGTTTCTGAGGAGCGACACGAGCGTGGGGACGAAAAGGAAGTCGTCCACGCCCTGGACTCTCGCGGTCTGGACGCTTTCCATGGCCTCGTCGGCGACTTCGGGCGCCGGATCGTACAAGAGGGGGATGAGCAGACGGCGGAAGCGCGGGTCGGCGATCTGGCGGATGGCGATCGCGACGTCTCGTCGCGCGGTTTTTGCCGAATCCCTGGTGTCGCCCGTGAGATCCAGCAGCGTCGATTCGGCGTGGCCGACGTCCTCGGGGCGCGAACTGCCGGCCATCGCCACTGCCGCCGTCGCGCGGATGCGGGGATCGGGATCGGCCAGGAGCGGCCCCGCGAACGAGGCGGCGTCTTCCTGGTTGATCGTCGACAACGCGCCGATGGCGGCGGCACGGACGCCCGCGTCGCCGTCGCCGAGCATGCGGCGGATGTGCGGCACCCACTGCTGGGCGATGTCCGAGCGCACGGCGCCGAGCGCCGCCAGCGCACGCCGCCGGACTGTGGGCGCCTCGTGGTAGAGCAGCAGCGGGGTCACGAGGTTGCGCTTGTCCAGCGACTCGAGCACGTCAATCGCATAGATCACGCGGACCGGGTCCGGGTGCGCCAGCTCCTGCACGAGCGTTTCCACCGTGGAGAGCTCCGAGCCGCTCAAGCGCAGTTCGTCGGCCTTCACGATGCCCGTCGCGATGCTGCGGCGGAACGAGGCCAGGTATTCACGCTTGGCGCGGAACGACATGAAACACCACACGATTGCCAGGGCGAGGCTCACGTAGCTGAGCTGATACCACACGAGCGCCAGACCCCACGGCTGAATCAGCACGAGCATCATCAGCGCGCCCAGACCGCGCGACAGGCGATCGACCGTCACGTCCACGAAAGGCTTCACGTCCTGCCGGAGCTCGGAGGGCAGCGGGAGGAACAACACCTCGCGGGTGGTCTTGTCGACCGAGTACCGGCAGGAGCGATCGACGATGCTCGCGACGGCCGGTGCCCACAGGACCTTGTTCACGATGATGATGGCGGCGGTCATGGCCAGGCTCGTCGGCAGGATGAGCAGGGCGAACCCGATGCCGAGATAGCGATGGATGCGCGGCGTGACCCAGACCTGGATCACGAACGCGGCGACCGACACGTAGAAGCGCACCTGCGCGAGAAAGGCGCCGATCGAATCCTCCTGCCCCGCGCCTCTGAACATCTCCGCGGCCATGTTCAACTGCTGATCGATCAGCAGCGCGCCGAGTGATCCAAAGCTGATGACCGCGGCGATGAGCTGAATCTGTTTCGACTCGCGGAGCAGCGCGAACGCGCGCGAAATGCTCACGCCCTTCTCCTCGTCCACGGCGGCCGAGACCGACGCCGTGGCGTCTCTCTCTCTCCCCAGGATGACCGACACGATGCCGGCGCACACGAGCAGGGTGAACGCACTCCACAACAACAGCGTGTTGGCGCCGACCGTTTCGATGATGAGGGCGGTCAGGCCCGCGCCCGTCATCCCCCCGAGCATCACGCCGCCGCCGACGAAACCGAAGAGCCGCTTGGCCTGGCGTGGGTCGTACAGGCCGTTGGCGAGCGTCCAGAACTGGCTGATGAGGAGGATGCCGAGGATGAGGCCCCAGATGTAGAACGCGACCGATACCCATTCGCCGGCGGTCCGAAAGAGCACCCAGAACCCGAGCATGGCCACCGCCATGCCGGCCTGCGTGATGGGGAGCGCCCATCGGCGAGGCAGCAGGCTCACGAGGCGGGTATAGCCGAGCATCAGCACGCCGATCAACAGACCTGAGCCGAAAATCACCCACGGGACGTTGACGGCTCCGAGGCTGGCAATCAGTTTCGACCGGGTGAGCGGCTGAATGATGTTGTAGGCCGTCATCGCCAGAAATGAGTAGGCGAACAACAGCAGCATCGTCACCGTTTCTTCCCGACGTACGTCGACGATGCGTCCGAGCACGCGTTGAAAAAGCGACATAATGGGGACAGCCTATGCGATGCAGAAACTGAAGTAAACTGCCGGGAATCCATGTTTCAGCGGTTGCGCCGGTTCCTTGACGTCAGGCCGGGCGAGGGTCTCTCGGTCCTTCTCACTTTCCTCTACATCGCTGTCGTCGTTGCGTCGTTCCTGCTCGCGAAACCTATCCGGAACGGGCTTTTCCTTAAGCAATACGGTCCGTACTCGCTCGTGTACGTCTACGGCGCGGTACCGATTGCCCTGACGCTTTTCGTGCCGCTCTATACCCGGGCCGTCGCTCGCGTCGGGAGCCGTCTGGTAACGGTCGTCACGCTGCTCTTTTTCGCGACCAACGTCCTGCTGTTCTGGTACGCGTTCAGGTTCCATCCGTTCGAGCTCCTGCCGGGCGTCTTTTTCGTGTGGGTGAATTGCTTCGGGATTATCGCGCCCGTGCAGGCGTGGAGCTTCGCGAACTCGCTCTTCGACACGCGGCAGGCGAAGCGGTTGTTCGGGCTCATCGGTGCGGGAGCGTCGTTTGGCGCCATCACCGGCGGCGTGATGGCACGGTACCTGGTGGGACCGGTCGGCGGCGCGGTGAACATGCTGCTGGTGCTGGCCGCACTCATCGTTCTGGCCGCCGTCATCGTGTCGATCGCCAACGCGCGCATCCGTCGCAAGACCGTCACGCGCCCGTTACTTCAGAGCCGCAATCCGGTGGGGGATGCGATGCGGCAGATCGCGGGTAGCCCGTATCTGCGGCTCATGGCGGCCCTGGTGTTTCTCGTGGCCGTCGCGACGCAGTGGACCGCGTTTCAGCTGAGCCTGGTGGCGGACGAGCGGTTCGCCGGCGACGCCGACGCGCTCACGCGGTTCTTCGGCACGTTCAACTTCACGCTGGGCGCCATCAGCTTCCTCCTGCAGCTGCTCGTCACCGGTCCCGCGCTGCGCCGCTTCGGCATCGCGGTCACCGTGCTCGTCCTGCCACTGTCGCTCGGCTTCGGCACGGCGCTCATCTGGCTGGTGCCCGGACTCTGGTCGGTGCTCGTCACGAACGCGTCCGACCAGGGTTTCCGCTTCTCGGTCGACAAGGCGAGCTACGAGCTGCTCTATCTGCCGATCGCGCCCGCCCAGCGCGTCCCGCTCAAGAACGCGATCGACATCATCGTCAACCGGGTCGCCGACGGCTGCGGCGCGCTCCTGCTCGGGCTCGCGACGCAGGGGTTTTTCGGCTGGATTCCCGGCCTCGGGCTGGGCCTTCGCGGCACGGCCGCGATCAATATGGTCGTCATCTTGGTGTGGGTGGCGGTTGCGTGGCGACTGCGGGCGGAGTATGTCCGGACGATCCACGAGAGCATCCATCGGCATCGCCTCGACACCGAGCGCGCGGCCTCGACCACGATCGAGAAGTCGGCGGCCGAGGCGCTGCGGGCGAAGCTGGCGGGCGGCGAGCCGTCCGAGGTCCGCTACGCGCTCGGGCTGCTGGAGATGCAGCAGTCGCGGAGCTGGCAGCCCGCGCTGCGTGCGCTGCTGCAACACCCGGAAGCCGACATCCGCCGCCGGGCGCTGTCGCTCCTCCGCGCGGCCGGCGATCGCGAGATCGGCGCGACGGCGGTCGAGATGCTCAAGGACCCGGACCTCGGCGTCCGCACCGAGTCGCTCCTCTATCTGACGCGCGAGATGCACGTCGACCCGCTGTCGCAGATCCAGAAGCTCGGAGATTTCGAGGACTTCTCGATTCGCGCCGGGATGGCGGCGTTTCTGGCCTCGCCCGGACCGACGCAGAACCTCGAGGCGGCGCGCGCGCTCCTCGAGGCCATGGTGCGCGTGCCCGGCCAGGCCGGCGTGCGCGAACGTGCGGAGGCGGCGCGCCTGATGGCGCTCGTCCCCGACGCGTTTCTCGATCTGCTCGCCACGCTCATCAAAGACGAGGATGAACAGGTCGCGCGAGAAGCCATCCGGTCGGCCACGACGATCGTCCGCGACGACCTCGTCCAGCCGCTCGTCTCCGCGCTCGAGCGGCCCGATCTCGTCGACGAGGCCGCGGGCGCACTGGCACGATACGGCAACCACATTATTCCGGAGATCGAGCGAGCGCTGCGCGACATCCAGACGCCGCAGGACATCCGGCGCGAGCTCCCGGCCGTCCTCGTGCGCATCGGCACCGCCGAGGCGGAGCAGTCACTCATCGGGAGCCTGTTGCAGGCCGATGTCACGCTCCGCCATCGCGTGATCGCGTCGCTCAACAAGCTGCGCACGCTGCACCCGGAGGTCAACCTCGACCCGTCGACCATCAACTTGCTGCTGGCCGCCGAGATCGCCGGACACTACCGCTCGTACCAGGTGCTCGGGCCGCTCAAGCAGCGCCTGAAGGAAGACGACCCGGTCCTCCAGGCCATGTTCCACGCGATGGACCAGGAGCTCGATCGCATCTTCCGGCTCATGGCGCTGCTGCTGCCGCACGTCGGGCTCCACGATGCGTACGTCGGCCTTCGATCGTCGGACGAGCTCGTCCGTGCGAACTCGCTCGAGCTCCTCGACAACGTGCTCGACCCGGAGCTGCGCCAGCTGCTCGTCCCGCTGCTCGATTCGCAGGTCTCGACCGACGAGCGGATTGCGATCGCCAACCGGCTCGTGGGCGCGCCGCTCGATACGGCGGAAATGGCCGTCGAGACGCTGCTCTCGAGCGAGGATCCGTGGCTGCGCTCGAGCGCGATCTACGCCGTGGGCGCGCTGCAGCTGCACTCGCTCGCAGGCGAGCTGAGCAAGTTCGACAACGACTCGGATCCCGTGCTGAAGCAGAGCGTCCGCGCGGCGCGGCGCAGGCTCAGGGGTGAGATGATCACGCCGGAGCCGCAGGAGCCCACGCCGGCGGCAATGAGCCTCGGCGTGGGGACTGGCTGACGACTCGCCAGGTGACCAGACGCGACGACGACATGTTCACGATGGGCACGATGGCACGATGAGCACGAAGACCGCTATCCAAGGCCTTTCATCGTGTGCGTCGTGTCATCGTGTTCATCATGTTGATTGGCCGTCGGCCCCGTTCCGATCGATACGCACCGAGGTGCTGGCCTACGATTCCGGCGTTGGAGGCAGGCTGCGTTTGTGTTCGGTGGCGCGGATCATGCGCTCGAGGCGCAGCGCGAGCGCTGGTGAAACCCCCTCCGGACCGTTGGTCAGATACCGTTCCAGATCCGCATAGCTGAAGCCCATCTCGGCCTCGTCGGTCTGGCCGAGCCATAACCCCGCGCTCGGCGCTTTGTCGATGATCGTCTGCGGCACGCCCAGTTCCTGCGCCAGTGCGCGCACGCCGCTCTTCATCAGGTGGCCGATTGGCAGGAGATCCACACCTCCGTCGCCATGCTTGGTGAAGTAGCCGATCGTCAGCTCGCTGCGGTTCCCGGTACCGGCCACGAGGTAGTTGAGCGAGTTGGCGATGAAATACAACGTTGCCATCCGCAGCCTCGGCCGCATGTTCCCAAGCGCCACGCGCCCGGACGCGTCGTCAGCAACCGGCCGCATCTCGGCTGGCAGCGCGCCGAGCGCCTCGCGCGTTTCCGCCAGCAGCGCGTCGTAGGCCGTTTCGAGATCGACCCGGATCGCGGGAATGCTGAACGCGTCTGCGACCAGCCCTGCATCCGCCTCATCGCGCGGATCGCTCCGGCATGGCATGATCACGCCGGCGACCTGTCCAGGCGCTGCGAGCTGGCACAGGCGAGCCACCACGGCCGAGTCAATCCCGCCGCTCAGGCCGACTACGAACCCCCGTGCCGTTGCCGCCGTCGCCCGCTGCCGCAGCCAATTCACGATCTCGTTCACGATAGCGAATATAACAGGAGTCAGGTACTCGAAGCTCTTGTCTGATCCCTGATCCCCGGCTTAGATCTACGCGTTCCCGATCGACTCGGCGGCGGGGGAGTCGGGCCAGACGACGGAGGGGGCGGCGGTGTAGGCGGCGTGTGCCAGCGTGCCTTGGAAATAGGCGACTTGCGACGCGTAGAACAGCAGCTTCACGTAGTGGCGCAGGAGGATGTAGAGCTGGCCGAGCGCCAGCGCGATCCAGATTGCGAGGCCCCCAGGCGCGCCCGGCGCGACGAGGGCGTACACGAGCGCGAGGAGGATGAACACCGCGCCATTGACAAGGTACAGCCTCAGCGTGGCCGGATGGCGCCAGACGAACCGCGCGCCGGCGACGAGCGATCCGATGGCGCTGCGGCGATCCTCGACGACTGTCCGGATGCGCGCGTAATCGAACACCAGGTTGCAGACGATGAGGAACGTGCCGAAGGCCAGGTAGCAGAGGACCCGAACGACGAACGCCGACCGCTCGGCGGTCATGTCACGCGTCGCCCACGGATAGAGGTCGTCGAACAACCAGGAGTGCACGAACGCGAACAGCACCCAATACACCAGCCACGCGAGGAGCCCGATGCGGAAAAAGCGCCAGAAGTGCGTGCCGCACGCGGCAAAGAACCCGACCGCGCGCGTGGGCCGCATGCGCGCGTAGCGATCGAGCACGCCTCCGCTGAGGAACGACCAGAGGACAAGCCACGCTGCCGTGGCGCCGGCGACGGTCGTCGCCATCGGGAGGTTGTCGACGAGCGCGCTGAGGTTGTCGAGGACGGCGCCGAAGCCGATGATCGACGGAACGAATGTCGTGCCGAGACCCACCGCCTGCGCCGAGAACTCCTGCCACCAGTCGTAGCTCGTGCCCAAGGCCAGCGTGTCGGCAAAGAGGCTGTCGCCGAGGTGCGCGGCGAGCAGGCCGCGCAGCGCGATCGACAGCGGGAGCGCGACAAACAGCGTGAGCGAGAACATCCCCAGGAGCACCATCGGTGCGCTATTCACCCGTCGCACGCCGTCACGCCACGCGGACCCGACCGTCATGAGGTTCCAGAAGTCATGTTCATGGGCGTGGTCCGTGTTGTCCGTGTTGTCCGTGGCCCTAAAATGCGGTCTGTGTTGCCCGTGTTGTCCGCGGTTCTAAATGAAGAAGCCATAGGTCAGCAGGTGATCCTGCAGCCAGATCAGCCAGGTGAGCGACCACTTGCGCGTTGCGGTGTCTGTCTTCGGCGCGAGCGATCGCGAATTGTTCGTGTAGTTCAGGTCGAGCAGCAGCACGCGCTCGGGATCGACCTCGGCCGTCACGGCGCGCACCGGACGGTCGACTTCGAACAGCTTCCAGCGGTCGCGTCCATCCCACTGCCACCGCACTTCCTGGTTGTTCTCGAACACCACGCGGACGTTCACCGGGAACACTCCGTCGCCGCCGCGGCGGACGACGAGCGTCGTGTGAAAGATGTCGCCCGATTGCTCCTCGGCCGAGTATCTCTGCCGGCCCGCGTCGCCGAAGTATCCGCGATCCGACACGCGCTGGCTCGTGAACAAGTCGACGCCGTAGTCGAACAGGTTCGAGCTCCGGTGGACCTGATCGAAGAACCACGTGAGATCGCGCCCGCTGACCTCGTTGGCCACCGCAAAGAAGTCCTTCGGCTCGGGGTGCTTGAACGAGTAGCGCTTGAAATACGTCGACAGGATCGCCTGAAGCGTGTCCCACCCGAGCATCCGCTCCAGCGTGTTGAGCCACAGCGCGGTCTTGTTGTATGTGATCGCCGAGGCCGTGCCGGGCCAGTAGCGCCACGTCGGCGTCGACTGCGCGTCGGCGTCGGCCGCGTCACGATAGCCGCTGAGGCGGTTGCCGTCGGTCGCGCGGCTGAGCGGCAGATCGTCGAACACCCAGGGCACGAACCCGCCGAAGTACCGCTTGGAGTAGTGCTGCCGTCCGAAGAACTGCTCGAGCGTCCGCGCGGTCGAAAAGGTGTTGAGGCCCTCGTCCATCCACGCGTGCTCGAACTCGTTGGTCGCGACGATGCCGTACCAGAACTGATGGCCGGCTTCGTGCACCGTCACGCCTTCCGGCTGCGCGACCGTGCGCGGCGCCAGCCATCGCGTGCCGGCCGTGAAGAGCGTCGGATACTCCATGCCGCCCGCGCCGCTTTGCCAGGCGGGGTCGACCACGGTGATGTTCGCGTAGGGATACGGACCATACCACTCGCCGTAGTAGCGAAGCGCGGCGCGCGTCGCGTTGAAGTGCCGGTCGGCCTGGCGCACGTGCTCGGGCTGGAGCAGCAGGCGCATCGACACCGCCGGCAGGCCCTCGTGGCCGAACCGCTCGATCCGCTCCACGTAGGCAGGGCTCGTCGTCCAGGTGAAATCGTGGACGTCCTCCGCGTAATAATGATGCGTCGTCGTACGGTCGCCCTCGTCTCGCCGCCCGCGCTCGATACCGGTGGCGCCCACGATCCACCCGTTAGGGACCGTCAGGCGCACGTCGTAGATGCCGAAGTCCGAGAAAAACTCCGTCGCGGAGTGAAACTGGTGGCAGTTCCAGCCGGTGTCCTGAAAGACCCCGATCTTCGGGAACCACTGCGCGAGGAAATAGTAGTTGCCGATCGCTCCCGTACGGGCGAACGTGCGCGGGACGCGGGAGGACCAGGCGATCTGCACGTTGACGGTTTCGCCCGGCGCCACCGGAGCCGCGAGCGGCACCTCGGCCACCGTACGGTCATCCAGATTCCCGTCGTCGGGGGCGATGAAGCGCATCGTGGAGGTGACGTCGACTGGTGCGCCGCTCGTGCCGACGAGCTTCAGGCTCGTGACGTCGATCCAGCCCCAATCCGGCTCGGGACGGTCGGCCAGGTCCGAGTCGCCTGCCAGCGCGACCTCGCGCATCCACGACGATCGCGTGTTGCGCCACGCGTTGTAGTACAGGTGGAAGCGGAGGTTCGTCGCCGGAATGCTCGAGGTGTTGCGCCAGGTCAGAAGCTGCTCGCCCGTGAGCGTGCGGCTTGCCGGATCGAGCCGTGCCGTGATCGTGTAGCTCGCGTTGCGCGGCGATGGCGCCTTGACCGGCTTTGGGGGCGGTGCCGGCACGACCGTCAACCGCGTCGGGTCCCGTGGGCCTGGCTGCTGCGACGCCTCCCGCTGGTAGGCGCCGGCGCCGGCCAACGCCAGAAGAGCAAGGAGGCTTGCCACGCCTCCGACGGCGACGGTTCGCCCGAGCACGACGGAATCCTATCATGGTGGCCAGAGGCCAGAGGTCAGAGGCCAGAGGTCAGAGGTCAGAGCAAGCGCTTCGAGTGAGCGCTCGAGGGTTTTCCTGGCCTCCGGCCTCCTGGCCTCCGGCCTCTGACCTCCGGCCTCTGGCCTGTGACCTCCGGCCTCTGGCCTGTGACCTCCGGCCTCTGGCCTGTGACCTCCGGCCTCTGGCCTGTGACCTCCGGCCTCTCGCGCCGACGTATAATCGCCGATCGAACTCATACCTTTCTTCAGGAGCATGCTCATGGCGTCAGGAACGGGGCCCATCAAGGTCCTTCATTTCGGACTCGGGCCAATCGGTGCGGGTGTCGTCAAGCAGGTCGCGGCGCGCAAGGGATTCAAGATCGTCGGCGCCGTGGACATCGATCCCGCCAAGGTCGGGAATGATCTTGGCGAGGTGGCCGGGGTCGGCCGGACGCTTCGCGTCAAGGTATCGGGCGATGCCAGGAAGGCCATCAAGGCGTCGAAGCCTGACGTCGTCGTGCTCTGCACGAGCTCGTCGATGAAGAAGGTCCTCCCGCAGATGGAGGCGATCCTGAAGCTGAAGGTCCCCATCGTGTCGACGACCGAGGAGCTGGCGTATCCGACCAAGGGGAACATGCGCTACGCGCGGGCGATTCACCAGCTCGCGAAGAAGGCGAAGGTCGCGGTCCTCGGGACGGGGGTCAACCCGGGTTTCGTCATGGACGCGCTGCCGATCACGCTCACCGGTGTCTGCGAGCGCGTGGACGCGGTGCGCATCGACCGCGTGCAGGACGCGCGGATCCGGCGGCTGCCGTTCCAGCAGAAGATCGGCGTGGGCCTGACGCGCGAGCAGTTCCAGCGGAAAGTGGACGAGGGCAGCGTGCGGCACGTGGGGCTGGCCGAATCGGTGTCGATGATTGCCGATGCGTTCGGGTGGAAGCTGGATCGGATCACCGACGAGATCCGGCCGCGCATCGCGACCGAGACCGTCGCGAGCGAGTATCTCGCGGTCGATCCAGGATACGTCTGCGGCATCGAGCAGGACGGCGTCGGCTACCGGAACGGCACCGCCGTCATCACGCTGCACATGGAGGCGTACCTCGGGGCGCCCGAGTCGTTCGACTCGGTGGAGATCACCGGGTCGCCCGCCCTCACGATGAAGATTGCGGGCGGCGTGCATGGCGACATCGCGACGACGTCGATCGTGGTGAACTCGCTGCCGAAGATCCTCGAGGTCGCGCCTGGCCTGCACACCATGCGCGACATGCCGATTCCGTCGTTCTTCGGGGGAGTGAGATAGAGGCCAGGGGCCAGAGGCCAGAGGTCGGAGGCCGGGTAAGGCGTTCGAGTAAGCGTTCAAGGTTCTGCCTGGCCTCGGGCCTCCGGCCCCTGGCCTCTGAGTATCCCCATGGATCCACTTGCCGCGCACCGCGCTCGCATCGGTCATCTTCGCGAAGCGTTTGCCGAGGCCAACGAGCGGTTCGTCGCCCGGCTTCGCAACGTGGACGACGAATCCGCGCGGCGTGTGCCGGACGGCGGCGGGTGGTCGGCGGCGCAGATTGGCTGGCACGTTGCGAGAGTGAGCACCCGGTTTGCCGGGATCATGTCGGGCGAGCTCCCCGGGGCGCAGCCGGTCGCCTCCGACTTTCAGGAGCGGCCGTGGCGCGAGATCGTTCTCACCATTGGCGATCGGCTGCAGGCCCCGCCGAGCGTCCAGCCGCCACCCGGCGTGACGCGGATGGAGGCCATCGCCGCGCTCGAAGCGTCCGGGTTACGGATGGCGCGTGCGCTCGATGCCGTCACCCCCGATCGCGGCGCCGGTCACGGCATCAGCAGCCCCATCGTGGGCGGCGCCATCAACCTCTATCAGGTCGGCGAGTGGGCGACCGCCCACGTCATCCGGCACAACAAGCAGGCGAAGCAGGTGCTGGGAAGATAGAGGCCGGAGGCCAGAGGTCAGAGGCCAGGCAAGGGCTTTTAGAGTAAGCGCTCGAAGGTTCCCCTGGCCTTGGCCTCCGTCGGAGGCTTCCGCGAAATGGCTTACGACTTCATGGTACCGATCTCTCCCTCGTCGCGACGCTAGTGGAAGAGTGGTGTTCGTGGTGGATTGCCGACCAATCAGTTGGGACCAGGTTGGCGTGTGAAACTCGGCTGACGAAGCCGTCCAGCCCGGGACCCCCCGGCGTCCACACGGCATGGAGATCCGCACGTTCAGACCCGGTCCACGAGCGCTACAATTACCCGTCAATCGATGAGCCTGGCTCCCGGCACTCGCCTCGGCTCTTATCAGGTCCTGTCGCGGCTTGGCGCGGGCGGCATGGGCGAGGTGTACCGCGCGCGCGACGAGAAGCTGAAACGTGACGTCGCCATTAAGATCCTGCCGGGCGAGGTCGCCCGCGACCCTGACCGAATCAGCCGCTTCCAGCGTGAAGCCGAAGTGCTCGCCTCGCTCAACCACACCAACATCGCGGCCATCTATGACTTTCAGGAGGCGAATGGCTCGAGTTTTCTGATGTTGGAGTTAGTCGAAGGCGACACGCTCGCCGATCGGTTAGCCCGTGGCTCCTTGCCATTGGACGAAACGCTCCATATTGCAAAGCAGATTTGTGAGGCGCTCGCCGCCGCGCACGAGAGAGGGATCGTGCATCGCGACTTGAAGCCAGCCAACATCAAGATCAGACCGGACGGACAAGTGAAGGTGTTGGACTTCGGCTTGGCGAAGGCGCTTGCCGCCGAAGGCGCGGATCTGTCGAATTCGCCGACGGAGATGGCGTCGGCACCTGGAATCATTCTTGGAACAACCGCCTACATGTCGCCGGAGCAGGCGAAAGGGAAAGAGGCGGACCGAACCTCGGACGTCTGGGCATTCGGGTGTGTGCTGTATGAAATGCTCACCGGCCGGCGCCCGTTCGACGGCGAATCGTCAGCCGAGATCCTGGGGCGGGTGCTCGAAACCGACCCGGACTGGACCCGATTACCGATTGAAACTCCGCCGGACCTCAGAAAGCTCGTGCAACGGTGCTTGAGGAAGGACCGAAATCTGCGGCTGCAGCATATCGGCGATGCGAGAATTGAAATTGAAGAGACACAAAGCGGAGCCCACGTGTATGGCCAAGCCCCGCAGAGATCCGGGCGACCTTGGGCGCGTCCGGGATGGATATCTGCTCTTGGGCTTTTGGCGCTTGCAGCGGGTGTGGCGACCTGGGCCTTCCGTCCAGCTCCGTTGGCGCTCGAGACACGATTCGAGATCCCCACGCCGCCCACTGCGAGTCCGGGATCCCTGGCGATTTCGCCCGACGGCAAGACAATTCTGTTCGCAGTCAGCGAGCAAGGCCGGTCCCAGTTCTGGATCCGTTCGCTCGATTCTGTTTCGTCACGACCGTTAGAAGGAACCGATGGCGCCACCTATCCTTTCTGGTCACCGGATAGCCAGTCGGTAGGATTCTTCACGAATACTAACCTGTCGCGGATCGACATTGAAGGCGGATCGGTTCGGGTACTTGCTGGCGCCGCGATGGGTTCCGGAGGAGCTTGGAACCGCGACGGGGTGATCCTCTTTTCTCAGGCACCGAATTACCGCATCCACCGTATCTCAGCCAGCGGCGGGAAACCCGTTCGACTAGAGGCATTAGACTCAGGACAGGGATTTCACACCTTTCCGTCCTTCCTTCCCGATGGCAATCACTTTCTCTATTACGTTGTGGGACAGCCCGAGGATACAGGCGTCTATGTCGGCGATCTCGAAGGATCGAAACCCCGACGCCTGATCGATTCCGATGCGCCTGCTGTGTATGCCCCTTCCGGCCAACTACTTTTCCGACGACGGCAGGCAGCTCTGTTAGCACAGAATCTCGACGCGACTCGGCTCCAACTGACCGGGAACCCCACCGTCGTCGCTCCAGACGTGGGCCTGACGCCCCGGGAATTGGGTGGCGTTCCCGTCTCCGTCTCCGCCACCGGCGCCATCGCGTATCGCGCTGGTTCGACTCGGTACCAGCGACGGAGCCTTTTATGGTTCGATCGCTCCGGCAAGGGGGTTGGAAGGATCGGCGATATCGTCACGGGAGAGAGTCCCTCCATGTCACCTGACGGCCGGACCGTAGCGTTGTTCCGGCGCATCAACGGCAACGTCGATATTTGGTTGCTAGAAATCCAATCCGGCATGCTCACCCGCTTCACCTCTGACGCAGCGGATGACACTTGGCCAGCCTGGTCTCCCCATGGTCGTCGCATCGTGTTCGCCTCCTACCGCACCGGTCACTGGGCTTCTTACCTGAAATCTGCAGATGACCCGCTCGGAAGCGACGAAGCGTTGCATGACACAACAGAGAGTGAAATGACTCCAGATTGGTCGGCCGATGGACGCTTGATTCTGTATGAGAAATCAGGGGACATCTGGGCAGCGCACGTGGAAGCGAACCGCGGGCCGTTTCAGGTTGTGCACACAGCGGAATTCATCGAACAAAACCCGCGATTTTCTCCTGACGGAAAGTGGATCGCGTACGTGTCGGACGAGTCCAGCCGGCATGAAATCTATGTAAGGCCGTTTCCCAACTCTGGCGGTAGGTTTCACGCCAAGATTTCGACGAACGGGGGTGCGCAGCCGTGCTGGCGGTCCGATAGCGGCGAATTGTTTTACATCGACCTCGAGGACCGCCTGATGGCGGTGCCAATCCAGCTTTCTGCAAACGCCCAGACTGTCAAAGCGGGGACGCCTATTCCGCTGTTTCGAACACAGGTCAACGGCGCACTCCAGTCCAATGGGTCAATCCAGTACGTCGCCTCCCCTGACGGCCAGCGATTCCTGATGAACACGGTCATCACCGAGGCCACCACAATGCCCATCACCCTTATCCTGAATTGGAAGGCCACACTCCTAGGTCGGTATTGATCAAATTACTCCACGGCAAAGCGTAACGCGCGTCCGATTCTCTGTCGATCAAGTGACTGCGATCGACCGATGGAAAACGCTTAGAACTGACGACTAATCTGAAGGTCACAGCCGCTCATCCATGGTTCCTTCGTGAAAGGAGCGCGCACTGGATGCGAGGACACGGCGGCCCGAAAAAGGCTCGACCGTCCCTCGTGTGTGGAACACAACAGTCTAACGGGGTTCACGGGTAGATCGCCGGACGCCACTTGGACTGGAATCCGATGCGGACGGAATCAGCGGTTGAGGGAAACGCGAGCGTTTCGTGAGGCTTAGATGGTGAGCCGCGTCGGAATCGAACCGAGAACCCGCAGATTAAGCGTCTGCTGCTCTGCCAATTGAGCTAGCGGCCCACGGAGTGCGCGATGCGTCAGGCCATGGCGCGCCCCGCGCGGTGGGGACAATTCGTAAGTACATTATCCGCGCCACGCCCTCAACAAAAACCTCCAGAGACGACGGCGCCCCATCGGTCGGCGGTTTTGACGGCCTGCGTCGGCTGACGTATTCTTCACTGAACCACGGCCAGCCACTCCCACGTCAGGGAAGGAGCGCGGCCCGATGTCAGCGCAGTTTGCGGCTCCTCTCACACGCGCGGTTCGCCTCGCGCTGGCGTCCCTCGCGCTGGCCGCGGGCCTTGCTCTCCCCATCTCGAACGCCCAGGACACCTCGGCGCTCGATCCGTGCGATCCCAAGCTCGCGCGCCCCGCGAAAGATCCGCTCGGCTACGAGCGGCGCGGCGAGCGGTGCGAGGGCCTGTATCTGCAGGACGTCGCCGGCAGCGCGGGTCTGCTCATCGCCTCGCTGACTGAGCCGGTCAACCCCTTCGACTTCTCGCCCGGACAACGCGTCCGCGTCGAGTGGTCGGCCGCCGGGACGCCGCCGCTGCGACTGCGCGCGGTGGCGCTGCGCAGCCGCCTCTACTACCGGATGGACGCCCAGCGCCCGGCGGGGGCAACCATGTTCGAGTGGCCGACGGACATCCTTGCGTCACTCAAGATGCGTGTTCAGGAGCTTGGCCTCGTCGGCTGGATCGAGCAGCGTGTGGGCGAGCGGACAGAGGAGGTCTACGTCCCCCTCAGGGTTGGAAAAGGCCAGGTGACGCGCACGGGCCGCTACGTCGTGGTGATCGTTCCGGGCACGGAGCTGTCGGAGCTCTATCTGACGCTCGCGGAAATGGGGCGCGACGGCCGCGATGCAAGCGTGTTGAAGCAGGACGAAGCCCTCCGCTACGGCTTCTATCCAGCCGAACGCAGCATCCGCATTCCTCTGCCGCCGCTCGACCGGGCAGCCGTCTATCGGCTGCAACTCGGTGCAACGCTGAGCCGCGGCGGGTCTGCCACCAAGACGGTCCACTTCTACCATGCGGGCAAATGACGAAGCCCCTTCGAGCTCAGGACGGACTTGAACCGCTGCTGGCTGCGCGAACGGCCGCCGCCGCGAGGCAGGCGATCGATTCGGGCGGCGACGTGCCGCAGGAGGACGTGGATCGTCTCAGCCGGCTCGCACGGTTGATCGAACTGCAGAAGGTGGCGCTGCCCCGGAACCCGGGGCGCTCCTGGCCGCTGGCCGCGTTGGCGCTCGCGACCCTGCTCGCGGTCAGCGTCCTCCTCTTCGCTCGCGTTGGGCAGACCGAAATCGAGCTCGACGTCAGCGCGACCGATGTCGGGTTCTCGCTTCCCAGCCAGCAAGTGCTGCTCGAGAACGTGAGCCTGGCGTCGCTCGGCGCGTCGGGGCTTGCGAGCGTGGAGCTTCCCGAGCCGCTCAATGAATTGCTCCAGGTCGAGGCGGCTTCGAAAGACGACGAATCCGCCATCAGGCTGACGGCGCTTCGCAACGAGTCGCGCGCCGGCTCCATCAGCATCGGCGCGCTCATTCCCGCTCGCGACACCGACATCTGGCTGCGCCGCGGCGACGCGCCGAAAGAGTACCGTCTGTCGCTCCGCAATCCTCAGGTGATCATTCAGATCGACGTCTTTGGTCCGATTCAGGTGTCGCTTGCGGGAACGCCGCAGCGAGTCCACGACTTTTCAAGCCCGCGGGCCATCGTGCTCCGCCCCGCGCAGGGGATCGTCGATCTGGATCTATCGTTTCTCGACGTGACGCGGCCAGGAGTCACGCCGCAGGTGCCGGTTCGACGGCTGGCCTTCTCGCGCGTCAACGAATTCGCGGATCGCGGCGTCTCCATCGTCCGGCGTCTGTCGACGATCGTCTCGGGCACGGTGTACATGGAGTCGCTCAACGGCGACAAGCGGCAGCTCCGCCAGGGCGAGGCGCTGCGGTTTGCCGAGGCGAACGGCGAGATCCGGATGGTGCGCCTCGAAGGCGACCACCTGTCGCTCAGCTTTCACGGATGGGTTCGCGGCATGCAGACCGGCTCGGACGACACCCCTCGCAGCCTCATGCCGACGTGGCTCGAGTGGCTGCGGGCCCGACATGGCCTCACCCTGCTCTGGGGAACCACCGTGTATGTGTTCGGTTTGGCCACAGCCGTCGTTCGTTGGCTCAAGGTGCCGTTATGACCACACGCTGGCGCGCGCTCACGTTCTTCACGGCTGTTGCCTCCAGCCTCGCGCTGTGGCCGGGCACAGGAGACAGCCGGCTGCAGCAGCCGGCTCCGGCCGCGCAGCCTGCGTCAACCCCGACGCCGGAAGACCTGACCAAGCAGCTCGTGGTCATGATCCAGGGAAAGGTGGCCGATGTCGACATCATCGGCGCGGGAATCATCTTCGGCATCGATCAGGACCGGATCTATGTGGCCACGGCGAATCATGTCGTCCGTCAGGGTCCTCAGACGTCGATTTCTGGAATGAAAGTGCTGCTCAAGTGGCTTCCCGGAGAATGGACGGAGGCGAAGCTGCTGGATGACTTCGACGCTGACTTGGATCTCGCGGTGATCGCCGTCCCCGGTGCGCGTTCGCTCATCCAAAGCAGACGGTTGTCCTTCGATCGCCTCGCGGGGGATGTCAAACGCACCGACCAGGTGTTCACGGTGGGATACCCAGGCGGGCAGCCGTGGTTCGTCCGCGTGACCCCGGACATCGTGGCCGGAACGACGAGCGAGACCATCACGTTCGAGACGACCTACCTCCAGCCAGGGAGCTCAGGTGGTGCGCTGGTCACCAGCACCTGGGAGCTCGTGGGGATGGTCAAACAGGATCAACCTCCCAACGGCGTCGCCGTTCGAATGGATCGCGTCGTCGAACGACTCACGCAGTGGGGTTACCCCAACAGACTCGCGAAACGCCTTTCGACGACGGATGATTCGTCCCGTGGGGCTCGAGGAGGCAGCAGCTCCCGCGGCGATCCCCCAGGAGAGCGCGAATCGCGCGGCCCTCTTACCAGGGATCCCGTACCGCTGACTCTCGCGAACCGCGCGGGCTGGCCGATGTTCGGCCGCGATGAATTCCATACGAATTGGAATCGCGACGAGACGGTCCTTCGCCCACCGCTGAAGCTTCTGAGGAGAATCCTTGTCCGCGGCCTGGGGATCGACTCGCTGTCAGCCGCAGAAGGACGGCTGTTCGCCGGCGGAACGGGTGCGGACAATCGCAATCAGGTTGTCGGGATCGATGTGGCCTCCGGGCGAACGGAGTGGACGTACTCGTTGGCGGGAGGCGCCGCCATGGACGTCACGCCAGCGTATGCCGGAGGCCTGGTGTTCTTTGGTGGTCAGCGCGACGACAACCTGTATGCCGTGGACCACGCGACAGGGAAGCTGATGTGGAAAACATTGGGGGTCGGCAACCTGTTCACCCGACATCCTCTCGTCCGGGATCAGACGCTCTACTGCTCGACCCTGGACGAGCTGATGGCGCTCGACACCAGAACCGGCAAGGTCATCTGGCGCTATCCAGTTCGATCGGACCAGACGTCGCCTGTCGGCCTGGGGAATCTGCTCCTGGTACTCGGTCGAGCCCGATCGCGAGACACCGCCCTGCTGCACGTTGTGGGCCCGGATGGCAGCGGCGTCCGATCGTTCGAGGTTCCATCAACGCCCATCGCGTACCCCATCGCGTGGCAACGACAAATTCGCGCACCAGAAGGCGCTCGAGCGCAGTGGCTCATCGGCGTCAGCTCCGGCCAACACGTGGCGGCGTTCCCGGTCGTGGGCGGCAGCGCTATGTGGATCACAGTGGTGCCCGGGGACACCACGTCTCAACCCCGACTCGCCTACGCGAACGGCCTCGTCATTGTCCGCCTGTGGAAGACGACCTTGAACGGGCAAGGCTTCCTGTACGCGCTGGATAGTGATACTGGCCGGACCGCGTGGCGATTCGCAACCAGAGGCGAAGGCGCCTTTGGACCGGCCATTGCCAATGGCGTCATCTACGTGACCGGGTGGAAAAACCAGAGGGTTTTCGCGTTGGATCTGAAGGATGGGAGAGAGCTCTGGAGCGCCGACCTGCCCGCAGCCCCGACCGCCGATCCCATAGTGGCGTACGGATTCCTCTTCGTTCCGGTCGGGAACACGATATACGTGTTCGGTACATAGCCTCCGTAGGTGCTTGATGTGAGTGGCTGAGTGATCCTTGGCACGTGGCTCGGTCCGAACATTCCGGAGAATCGTCGCGGTTCCGCCTAACTGGACCAGTTTTCCCCCGTCTAAACGCCTACCAGCTCGGGCTGCGTGTGCCCACTGCACGCCCAAACTGTCATAACTTGGCGAAGGTCGCTCTGCCGAAAGGATGCCCCAGAAGGAGTCGTCATGCTGTCCGATCTCAATCGCGATTTTCAGTATGCACTCCGGGCACTGCTGCGCGCGCCGGCCTTCGCGGCAACGGTCATTGCGACGCTCGCCCTTGGTATTGGGGCCAACTCGGTCATCTTCAGCGCAGTGAACGCCGTCCTCTTGCGCGATGCTCCAGTCTCAGATCCTGACAGCCTCGTAGACGTCTATACGTCATCCGGCAACAACCTCTACTCGAGCTCGTCCTATCCGGACTATTTCGATTTGCGGGACAGTGGGACGTTCGCGTCGCTGGCGGCCTATACGCCGGCGTCAATCACGATGGATGCGAACGGTCAACCAGAACCTCTCGCCGGGCAGCTCGTGAGCGGCAATTACTTCGAGGTCCTTGGTATCACAATCCCATTCGGTCGCGGGTTTACGCCCGACGATGATCGAGTCGGGGCGCCCGTTCGCGTGGCGGTCATCTCGCATGCGCTCTGGCAGCGTGTGTTCAACGCCGACCAGTCGTTGATCGGCCAGACGATCCGTCTCAACAGCAACCCGTACACGCTCATCGGTGTCGCCCCACCAGGGTTCGCCGGTTCGCTCCTCGGAGTCGCGACGGACGTCTGGGTCCCAACAGCGCTTCAGCCAGAAGTGGATCCGCCGTCAGCGGCTGTGCGGCGCTCGCGCGGTCATTCGGGGATCTTCGACCTGCGCCGTTCGAGAGGATTGAGTATGGTGGGTCGGCTGCCGAGTGGCGCCAGCATCGACCAGGTGGCGTCGCGCGCTGAAGTCATTTCCAGCCGCCTCCAGACCGCGTACCCGGATACGAACCGCAACCGACGGTTCACTCTTGCGCCGCTCGGCGAGGGCCGAGGCCTCCGCGTGGCGACGCGACCGATGCTGCGGCAGCTTGCGGGTGCCGTGTTGATGGTCCTCCTGGTCGCGTGCGTGAATATCGCGAGCCTGCTGCTCGCGCGCGCTGTGTCGCGCGAGAGGGAGGTCGCCGTGCGGATCGCGATCGGCGCCAGCCGTGCAAGACTCGTCCGTCAATGGCTCACCGATTCTGTGCTCCTTGGGATCCTGGGCTCGATCGGGGCGCTGCTCGTCACTCGCGTAAGCACGCCGCTGCTCCACACCTTCGTGATTCCGGAGGCTGTTGACCTCTCTGTGAACGCGCGCGTCCTTGGCTTCACGCTCGTCCTCGGTGTTGGAAGTGGGCTGCTCTTTGGTCTCGCCCCGGTATTTCAGGCGTTTCAACGGAATCCGATCACGGCACTGCGCGCGGAAGGAGGTGCGGTTGCGACGGGAGCTCGTGCAGCCCGGATGCGCGGCGCGTTCGTCATCCTTCAAGTCGCGTTGAGCCTAGTGCTCCTCGTGGGAGCCGGCCTTTTCCTCCGCACGCTCGAGAACGCGTACTCGGTGGAACTGGGTTACCAGGTGGATCAGACCCTGGTCGCCTCTCTCAATCTCGAGGCGCGCGGCTACTTTGAAGGGGGTTCACGGGGGCCCGATGCCGGATTGGCCGTGTACGAACAGATTCTTTCCCGTGTCGAGGCTCTCCCAGACGTCGTCGCTGCTGGCGCTGCGCGTATGACTGTTCTCAGTGGTGGCGCGCGGTCCACCGCCGTCAGCACGGATGGCCGCCCCATCGAGAGGGACAACAGCAATGCTCTGGGCGTTCGCGCCAACGTTGTCAGCCGTCGCTACTTCGAAACGATGAACATTGCGATCCTTCGTGGACGTCCTTTCAATACGTCCGATGGTCCCAAAACGCCGCGGGTGACAATCGTGACCAAGTCCCTGGCGGACCGGCTCTGGCCAAACGAGGATCCGATAGGCCAAACGTTGCGAGACGAAAGGGACCAACTGCAGGTCATCGTCGGCGTCGTCCCCGATACGGTCTACACCACCACGCTGGAGCGCGAGAGGCCGCCGACCTATTATTTGCTGCTGGCGCAGAACTACGAGTCGGGCGTCGCGTTGCACGTGCGCGCCGCGAGCAACCCCGTGTCGCTCGTGCCGGCGATTCGCGAAGCCGTGCGGCAAGTCGACAGCCAGCTTGCCGTCGAACGCCCGCAGCTGCTCCGCGATGTACTGGATCGAACTCTGAGCAGGCAACGGATGATGGCCACACTCGTCGGCCTCTTTGGCGCCGTCGCGTTAATACTCGCGGTTCTTGGTCTCTATGGAGTGATGGCGCACGTCGCAACCCAGCGGACGCCGGAGATCGGAATTCGCCTCGCCATGGGTGCGCAACCAGCATCGATTGTCACTCTACTGTTGGGACAGGGACTTCGACTACTCGGGATCGGAGTGGCAATCGGTCTCACGGGTGCGCTCCTAGGCACGAGGTACATCGAGGCGCAGTTGTTCGGCGTAACCGCAACCGATCCCCTGACGTTTGTCGGTGTCTGCGTCGTTCTTGGGATTGCCGGCTTCGCGGCGTCCCTGATCCCGGCCCTCCGCGCGATGCGGGTCGATCCGATCATCGCCCTCCGGCGGACGTGAGTCGATGGTCCCTCGATCAGAAGCAGCTCCGCGACGAGTCACGAGTTGGAACCACGTCGCCGCCTGACTGAGGCAGCTCGACGTTATGAGGCCCGTGACCTGAGGACGGTGCTCGCCGTTGAGTCTAGACGTTTTGCGGTCGCCAGCGTACGTCGACCAGGGCGATCAGAGCGGGTGAATTGACCCGTCGCACCGAGATCCTACACTTCTCAACGGAAGGCCCAGGCGACGCGCGGCGAAGGAGGGTGGGCCGGTCGCCAGCTCACCTGATCCTGAGCGTCATTGCGTGGACGTCCGCCCGCTGAACGCCTGTGTCGTCGACGTTCGACACGGGCGCCACGGCCTCGAACACTCCGTTGCGGCCGCCCTGCGTGACCTTCAGGACACCCACGCCGGGCGTGCTGCCAGTGCTCACATGCGGGTCCGCTGTCAACGGGACCGGGCCGCGCAGGGACATGAACGCGTGGCTGCCGTTCGGCGACATGGCGAGCAGATCGGGCGTTGGGTCGTCCGAGACCTGGCCCTCGAGCGGAATGATGTTCACGATCTGATCAGTCGTCGTGTCCACGGCCCATAGGAAATTCCGGCCTCGGTCGGCGATCCACAGGTACTTCGCGTGTTTGGTCAGCGCGGCGCCATGCGCGTCCGCGCCTTCGGATGGGTCACTGAATACCAGTATGGGAGTGGGCGTGTTCGGCGGGTTCAGGCTGGAGTAACCATCAACGGGAAACGCGTACAGGTCCGCCTGGTGGAGGTTCGCCGCTGTTCCACCTCCCGAGTCGATGTACATCTTGCCGGGCACTTCGGCGCCCAGGCATCCGTTACCGTGGACGATCGACTGGTCGTACTCGCCGACAATCTGCATGGGCGTGGCCCGGCTGTCCACGACGAACAGGCCGCCGCCACGTAGTGTGACGAAGGTGAAGCGACTGGTCGATTCCGGGATCGGGCAGACTGGGGCATTGTCTGGCCTGAGCGTCGGCGACTGGCAGGGCAGGCCGTTGGGGGTCGTGCAGGCCGCGAGGTTCAAGGTTGCGGCGGTGTCGTGGATGAACGTATTGGTCGCATAGTCGGTGAGGATGCGTTCGAACAGTTTGCCGTTCTGATTCGCGACGGTGACGTACGTTTCATCCGGCGATGGTGCAGACATGTGCGCCTGGCGCGAGCCGCCGTCACCCGGCGACATCCGAAAGCATGCGACCGGCACGCGCGCCGCCGCATCCATGAACAGCACGTGGCCGGTTGCAACGAACGAGATGATGGCGTGGGTCTGCGAGGGATTTATGGCAATCATGTGCGGCCGGACCGGGTTGGCACCCGTGCGAGCGAGACACAACGCTGCGGCAGCACCACCGAGGTCGATCTTTTCGGCAGCCGCGGACGCCGCACGGTGGCGGTTCTCGAGGTCGTGGCCGTCCCAAATGTAGAGGGTGCCCCCGAACGTTGTGCCGGGGGAGTTGGACTGGTCGATTGCCCAGACTTCGTACTTACCCTGGCCGCTTGCCAACGCCGTCAGCGTGACCGCTCCCGCAAATGCCACCGCTAGGCCGCGACTGTTCCGTCGCATGCGAACCTCCATCGTTCGCCAGAGTCAAACTATACACAAAGTCGCAGCGCCCTTGCCAGTCGCGCCGCCGAGTAACCGTGCAGCGTCCTTTCCACAGGAGCGGCCCTGAACGGTGAGGCAGGGGCAGGTCCTTTGGGTCCTCCGTGATTTCAGCGGAAAGTGGCTTTTGGAGTACGTGATCTTCAGCGGCGATTTTCCGGCTGCGCCGTCGCCCAGTAACTGATCCGCCAAGAAAACCGGCGAATCGTCCGCTCGCGGTGCGACTGACCGTTTGGGCTCACGCCGTCGACGCTTTGGAATCAATGGTGAGCCAAACGTTCGCCAGTTGGAACCAGCTCTTGGGCTTGCTCAGGCGCCTGGACGCCCTGCGGACCGCCGCATGAATCAAGCACCAAGCTGATCGGCGAACAGACGGCGCTAGGGCTTACGGCAGGGGTCTGATCATCGCCCTTGGCCCGCCAGCAACCAACGCGGTTCTCCGCCGTCGTCGACATAGGCTACGACGTGCGGCCCCAAGCCTGCGCCTCAATCTTCCAGACGCCATCGCGGTTGGCGAACGTGTACGCAAGGGTACCCGTCCGAATGACGGACTGGCCCTTCATCGTCACGGTGAGAGTCCCTGCTACGACAGCGTATGCGGACGGGCCCTCGACATTCCAGAAGCCCAGCTCGAAGGACAGGTGCTCGTGGGTTACGCCAAGATCCTCACGCCATTTCTTTACGTCCGCGAGCCACTTGGCTGGGGCATTCGGGTTCAACCAGCGATAGGGCGCAATACCGTCGATGATGATCGCGGTGTCCCCGAACACGCTGAGGAACAGATCGTCGTCTTGGGTGTTGAAGCCGTTGACGTGGGCGTCGATTAGAGTCTGAATTGCAGCCGGTGGTTGGCTGGTCACGGGAATCCTCCAGTGGCGTGGGCGGGTATCGACAGGCGGTTATCCTCACGGCGACGCCCGACGTGTCTTAGTTCGCCGCTTTGTCGCTGGCTTTGCCCAGTCCGCTATTGATAATCGAGCTGACATGGCAGTTGCAAGGTTCTTCCGGAACTGTTTCAGGCTGCGATCCGGTTGTTCCTGGGATGACACCTGGCCCGCAATCGGTATCATCGCTCGTCGCGCCTATGGTGCCGCCAACGGACGTCCCGCATGGGTGCGCTGGTCGGCGCGCCACACGAACGTCGGTCAGATGAATTTTCACCACCAGCTACAGTGGCTGGTCGGACGCCACAGGAAACAGCGGAATCGTGCTGCCACTCGGCTACGAGACGCCGCTGGCGCATGAGTCAGGTATTCTCGAGCGCGATCGTAGGTCGTCTTCGCTCGATCCCGCGCAGCTTCCAGGGCCAACAGGAAGGCCGTGGCATCGGCGACGGTGAAGTCTCTGTCTCGCTTTTCTTGCCAATTGCTCTTTAAACCAGTCCACACCACGGCATCGACATCAGCACGTTTGGACGCCCAAACGGCGATCTCTTGAGCGACTCTAGGAGGCACATCGCCCTCACTCTTGCCGTCGCGGAGCACATGATGAATGTCTTCTGAGTTGGTTCGCGAACTCGATTGGTTACGAGGGACCGTCTGCATCCCCTCCGAGCCGCCGCTGCCAGAACAACTCGCCGATGACCGCCGCCGGCTCGGCATCCGGGCGCTCATCGTCGGGAGTCAGCACGCGCCCGAGCGCGGGAGCGATTCCGAATTCGGGGAAGTAGTTGGAGGTGGCGAAGGCCACGTTTATTGACTCGGGAGTTGGCTCCAGTGTGCTGCCGGCTGCGGCCTCGCTGAAGACTGCCTGATTGCGCGCCGATACGCCGATGACGTTTCGGAAGGACTTCGCGTTGGCGGCATAGAAGGCCAGCTCGGGATACGTCAGGTTGGTCATGTGAGCGCCAGGCGCGCGGCGCGTCAGGTGCACGAGCGAATCTGGATCTGGCACCGAGCCGCCCTGAAGGTCGGTCAGCACCACACGAAAGGCGCTCAACGGGACGCCGATGCCCAGAACCAGAACCAGCATCGCCGTGAGGGTGAAGCCGGGAGCATTGCGGAGCACGCGGGCGCCGTATGTCAGATCCTGATGCAGACGATCGAGCCAGGTCCAGCCCCAGATCTCGCGGGCGTCCTCGCGCAGGCGCAGGTCGTTGCCGAAACTCGTCCGGCGGTCCGGCGACATCAGCTCGCGATGGTAGGCCATCTCCTCGGCCATCTCCCGTTCGTGACGACGGCGGTTCCACAGATACGAGAGACGTCGCAGCAGTTCCATCATCGTTGGACTCTCAGGCCAGCTTCAACACGGCCTGGATGGCACGGTTCACTTGGTCGTAGCCCGCCAGTTCGAACTGCAGCTGCTTGCGGCCGGCGGCGGTCAGACGGTACGAGCGAACGCGGCGGTTCGTGTCGGACATCCCCCATTCCGCCCGCACCCAGCCCTTCATGAGCATCTTCTGCAGGGCGGGGTAGAGCGAGCCTTCTTCCACCCGCAGCACGTCGCCGGAGACCTGGCTGATCCGCTGGGCGATCGCATAGCCGTGGAGCGGGCCGGGCTCCAGTACGCGCAGCACGAGAAGAGTCAGTGTTCCTGGGACGAGCTCAGTCCTCGACGCAGGCTTAGGTGACATATGTATAGGTTATCTATGCCTAGCGCGCTCGTCAAGGTGTTACGCAGATCCGGGCGAATTCCTTCCCGCTCGGTGAACTCTATGAGAGAGTGGAGCGCCATGCTACGACCTTCGCGAGGAGACGCCATGAAGCGCCGATTTGTCGGTCTTTTCGGCAGTTGTGTGCTGATGGCCGCTGGTGTGGTGGCCGCGCAGACGAAGCCCGCCGCGTGGACGGCCCCGTCTGCGGAGCAAGTGAACGCCATCTATCCGGAGGTCGAGGCGTTGTACCTCGATCTTCATCGCAATCCGGAACTTTCGCTGCACGAGCAGCAGACGGCAGCAAAGCTGGCCGCGCGCCTGAAGGCGTTGGGATACGAAGTGACGACTGGGGTAGGCGGGACGGGTGTGGTGGCTGTCCTGCGTAACGGGCAGGGCCCCACGGTACTACTTCGCACCGACATGGACGCGTTGCCTGTGGAAGAGAAGACCGGCCTGACGTACGCCAGCCAAGTGGTTGTGAAGAGCGATTCGGGCGCGACAGTTCCGGTCATGCACGCCTGCGGCCACGACGTACATATGGCGAGCTGGTTCGGCACCGCCAAGCTGATGGCGACGAATCGGCAACGCTGGCATGGCACGTTGATACTGATCGGCCAACCGGCCGAAGAGATCGGCGCGGGCGCATCCGCCATGCTCAAAGATGGCCTGTTCACTCGCTTTCCGAAGCCCGATTTCGCGTTGGCGATCCACGACGACGCCGGCCTGCCTGCCGGTCAGGTCGGCTACACATCGGGGTATACGATGGCCTCGTCAGATTCGGTGGACATCACCATCTTCGGCCGCGGCGGCCACGGCGCGCAGCCGCAGAACACGGTCGATCCGATTGTGATCGCCGCCCGCACCGTGCTGGCGTTGCAGACCATCGTGTCGCGGGAGAACAATCCGCTCGACCCGGCGGTCATCACCGTGGGTACCATGCACGGCGGAACCAAGAACAACATCATTCCTGACGAGGTCAAGCTTGAGCTCACGGTGCGCTCGTACAAGCCAGAAGTGCGAAAGCGCCTGCTGGCATCGATCGCGCGCGTGGTGAAGGGCGAAGCGTTGGCTGGCGGCGCGCCACGCGAGCCCCTGGTGAAAGTCGAGCCCGCCGCAAACGCGACCTACAACGATCCTGAGTTGACCAAACGGCTTGCCTCCGCGCTGCGCAACACGCTCGGGCAGGCGAACGTGGTCGAGATTCCGCCGAAGATGGTATTTGAAGATTTCTCGGAGTTCTCGCTGGCGGGCGCACCATCCGCCATATTCGCGGTGGGCGGGGTAGAGCCGGCCAAGTTCGCCGCCGCACAGCAGTCGGGCACACCACTGCCGGGGCTGCATTCGTCGTTATGGGCGCCTGACCGTGAGCTGACGCTGAAAACGGCGATCACGGTGGAAACGACAGCGCTGCTGGAACTGCTGGGGCGCTAACCGCAGCATGAACACACGCTCCGACGGACCAATCCGATCCTTGCCCTCCTCGATCACCGGGTTCCAGCGGCACGCTGTGGTTTTCTCTACTGCGGGTTCTCGCCGCCCTCACTACCAGACGTCGCCCAGCCGCCAGTCGCAGACGATTTCTCCGTCGATATCAAGGCGAGGTGAGCGTGATGTCCGGAGGATCATGATGTCGCCATCGTCGCGAGGTGTGCGCTCACGGCCGCAGGGACCGTCCACGAAGGTCGGTCCCCGCCAACGCTCCCAGCCAAGAGTCCTGTAAAAGGCGTGAGTCCCCGTCGAGAGCGCGCCCAGTGCGTAGCGCTCGCGAATCAGTTCGCCGATGTGCTTCATCACGGTGGCTCCGTGACCGTTGCGCCGGTGCGCTGCCACGGTGGCAACGGCCTCAACGTATCCGACACGTAACGTCTGGCCCGAACACACGAGGGTGCGCTCGACGAGCGATCCGTGGCTGATCAAACCGCCGGAACCGATCAACCAGACGTGTACTCCTCCGATAGCGTGGCCCCAGTCTTCGTCGCTGAAGTCACCTTCAAACGCGGCGTTGAGCAGCGTCCGAACGTCGTGCAGGAAGGACGAGCCAAGCGCATCTGAGGGCGCAGCATGGAGCATGACCATCAACACAGTCTAGGACGCTTTGGCAGCGCGATCGCCGAGACGATGCGCCGTCGAGTATGATGCCCTCTTCGCATGAACAGCATCGTCGTCTTCACCGGGCATGCGCATCCCGACCTGGCCCGGGCGCTCTGCAGACGCCTGAAGGTTCCCCTCAGCTCCTCGACGACCACGACGTTCAGCAACGATTGCCTGGGCGTGCAGCTCGACGCCAACTGCCGTCAGGCCGACGTGTTCATCGTCCAGCCGCTGGCGCCACCGGTGCAACACCACCTGATGGAGCTGCTCCTGATGCTGGATGCGGCACGAGGGGCGTCAGCCGCGCGGATTACCGCCGTGATCCCGCACTTCGCGTACGCGCGATCCGACAAGAAAGACGCGCCGCGCATCTCGATCGCCGCCCGCCTCGTGGCGGATCTCCTCGTCGCCGCCGGCGCAAGCCGCGTCCTCGCGATGACGCTGCATTCCCCGCAGGTGCACGGATTCTTCAGCGTGCCTGTCGATCACCTGAACGCGCTCAAGGTGCTCGCCCGACATTTTCGGTCCCAGAGGTTGAAGAACACCGTCGTCGTCTCGCCGGACCTCGGCCACGCGAAGGAAGCGTCCCACTTCGCCCGCAGCCTCGCGCTGCCGATGGCCGCCGGGAGCAAGAAGCGCCTGAGCGACGATCGCGTCGTAATCGACACGCTCGTCGGCGATGTCGACGGGAAGAACGTCATCGTCCTCGACGACGAGATCGCCAACGGCGGCACGATCGTGGAGGTGTTGAAGAAGCTTCGCGAGCGGCGGGTGAAGCGCATCGCGGTGGCATGTACCCACGGCCTCTTCACGGGCCAGGCGATTGCGCGCCTTGGCTCGCAGCCCGACATCGCGGAAATCGTCACGACCGACACCGTACCGGTTCCACCCGCGAAGCGATTGCCCAACATGACGATTCTCTCGATTGCGCCGCTACTCGCGGAAGCGATTCGCCGAATCCATGTTGGGGAGTCCGTCAGCGTGCTGTTTGACGCGTGAACGGCTCGAGCGGCGGATCGTGTCGATCCGTCAGCACGGGCGGTGGTAGGCTGCTTTGCATGACGCGCCAGCCAATGAGGGAGAGGCCGATGACGTCTTACGCCGTCCAGTGCCAGCGACTCGATAGTGTCGCGCTCGCCGTCATTCGACGCCAGGCGAGCGCGTCCGAGCTCGCGCGCGTGGTACCGGAGTGCTGTGGCCTGGTCTGGGACGCGGTGCGTGCGCAGCAGGCACAGGCCGGTCGCCATGTCGCCATCTATTGGGATGGCAGCATTCGGCTCGAGGTAGGCGTGGAACTTCACGGACCGTTTGCCGAGCACGGCGAGGTCGTACGCTCGGCAACACCCGCTGGCGCGGTGGCATCGGCAACGCATCTCGGGCCTTATGCCGGCCTCGGCGCTGCGCACGACGCCGTTCGCCGGTGGTGCAGGGTCAACAATCACCGCCTCGCAGGCCCACACTGGGAGATCTACGATCACTGGCAGCGCGAGTGGAATGCCGATCCGTCGCGAATTCGTACGGACGTCTACTATCTGCTATCAGGTGACGCTGGCCTTTAGGCCCTGCGGCTTGCGAACTGAGCGTTGAAAGCGTCGCACCGGCTGCTATCAGGCCGCTCGACTTTCACCACGTCCTGCGGCCTGCCCACAAGAGGTGAACCATGCAGATGAATGCCTATCTGAGCTTTCGCGGAGAGTGCGAGGCAGCGTTCAAGTTTTATGAGGAGTGTCTCGACGGCAAGCTCGGGGAGATCTTCCGCTACGCCGGGTCACCCCTGGCGGATCAGGTCCCGGCTGACTGGCAGAACAAGGTCATGCACGGCAGTCTGGCGATCGGCGAGCACGTATTGATGGGCGGCGACGTTGCGCCAGACCGATATGAGAAACCGCAAGGCTTTTCCTTGTCGCTCCAGATAAAGACCACGACACAGGCGGAGCGCGTCTTTCACCTCCTGGCGAAGGATGGTACGGTCGTGATGCCCCTCGAGAAGGCGTTCTGGGCCGCTCGTTTTGGCATGCTCGTCGATCGGTTTGGTATCCCGTGGCTGATCAACTGCGAGGAATCCGACCAGGCTGTTGAAGCGTAGCGCACTGGGTCAGTGCTCTTCCTGCAACGCCATTCTGGGCGCCATCCGCGAGGCGCACCGCGCAGGCAGCCACGCCGAGACGAGTCCCGTGATGGTGAGCAGCAACGCAGTGGCCAGAAGTATTCGAGGGTCCCACGGACTGACCTTGAACACCAGCGACGACAGCCAGCGTCCGAGCACCAGGGCACCGGCGACACCCACCACGAGACCACTCCCCATGACGATGGCGGCCTGCCGCAGCACCAGCGCACGCAC
>Ga0184612_10000025_pt1 | contig 61627 bp, 42 predicted proteins | sample PLM3_60_coex_FD_133163 | JGI IMG/M metagenome (GOLD analysis project Ga0184612, IMG submission 133163) | Groundwater sediment microbial communities from an aquifer in East River, Colorado, USA - PLM3_60_coex | ecosystem: Environmental > Terrestrial > Soil > Riparian zone | place: USA: East... | reverse complement strand
TGAATGCTGAAGGGGGAAGGTGGAAAGAGAGAATGTCGAATGAGGCAAGTAGACACCCCCGGCACTCGGACCTGCGGCTGACCGCTCGGCATGTACTTCGACATTCAGCATTCACTTCAGCATTCAGCACTCAGCATTCAGCATTGCCATGATCGCCCTGCTGCCCGCTGTCAACGCCACGCTCAACGCGATCGCGGCGATCCTGCTCACCTGCGGCTACGTGATGATTCGGCGGCAGCGCATCGAGACGCACCGGCGTTTCATGCTGGCGGCGTTGGCGACCTCGGCGCTTTTTCTCGTGAGTTATCTGATCTACCACGCGAACGTGGGCTCGCGGCCGTTCCAGGGCCGGGGACCGGTTCGAGCGATCTACTACACCATTCTCATCACGCACGTCGTGCTCGCTGCCGCCATCCTGCCCCTGGCGCTCATCACGCTGACGCACGCGCTACGCGCACGCTTCGAGCGCCACGTCCCCATCGCGCGATGGACGCTGCCGATCTGGCTGTATGTGTCGGTGACGGGCGTGATCGTGTATCTGATGCTGTATCAGATCAGCTACTAGGTCGCAGCGCCTGAATCGCCGTAGCGTCCCCAGCGGACACTACGAATCCTCATCGCGCCTTCGTCGCGCGCACGGTCGGGGCGTGCGGCCGGTTCCGGCGCTGCGCGCGCTTGTTCTCGTACATCCGCTCATCGGCCACCTTGATGAGCGTCATGACATCCTGGCTCTCCTCGGTCACTTCGGCGCAACCGATGCTCAGGCCGACCCCGGACGGCAGCGTCGCGGCGTTCGAGTACCGGGCGAAGTCGATCTGAAGCGCCGTGCCGCGGCGGCGCGCCTCTTCCTCGCCGCACGACAACAGAATCAGGAACTCGTCGCCGCCCCACCGGAATACGTAGTCGGCCTCGCGGATGTTGCTCAGCAGAAAGGCCGCAACTTCCCGCAGCACGCGGTCGCCCGCGTCGTGCCCGAGCGTATCGTTGACGGCCTTGAACCGGTCGACGTCGACGAAGAGCACCGACATCGGAATCCCGTAGCGGCGATGCCGCTGCAGCTCGCGGCCGATGATCTCCTCGAAGAAGCGGCGGTTGCGGCACCCGGTCAGCGGATCGGTGATGACCATCCGGCGCAGCTTGCTCTGCGCCGCCTCGAGCCGGCGGTTCGTGCGCCGCAACTCCAGCGTCATGTCCTCGAACGTCATCAGCTGCATGCCGAGCGCGGCGAGCAGGTACAGGGCCAGGCTGAACGCGAGCGAGCCGGTCGTTCCCGTCGTCCCGGGCTCGGCCACGCGAAGGACCACCCAGACGTGCGACCCGGCGATGAGGAGCAGCGCGATCCCGACCACGGCAGCACCCAGCATCCGAACCTGCCGCAGAAGAATGAGGTGCCCGACGCCTGCCGCCGCGAGCGCCCCCGCGATGAGCACGTGTCCCGGCGCAAAGACCGCCCAGGCGTCGAGCGCCATCGGCGCGAGCGCGAACCAGAACAGCACGGCAAGGAGGACGAGCGCGTAGCCCCGACGCACCCGCGGCCGGGTCGGGTACGCATCGGCGCTGATGACGAAGAAAAGCGCGCTCAGAATGCCCAGAAACTGAGACACGCCGTACGTCATCAATGTGACCTTGTCGGTGGGCGTGATGGGACGCCCCGCAAGGAACATGGACGCCGAGACAAGGAGCCAGCCGCCGGTCCAGAAGAGGATGTACAGGCGTCGGCGGTAGAAGAAAAGCAGCAGCAGGAGCCCGGTAACGACGAGCGATCCCGACCCGGCGACACGCCAGAGATTGACGTCAGTCGTCGAGTAGTAAGGGACAAGCGATGCGCCCTGGCCCATCACATGCGTCAACGTGCCGCTTTCGGGTGCCAGAGGCACAGCCGACGCAACAAGCACGAGGACGGCGGCGGCCAGGACCATCAGCCAGGCATGGCCCGGCACTCGATCCATGGTCGTTCTTGTAAGGGGGAGCCTTACGAACATCTTATCATCCTAAGGGGGTGGGAACAGTAGGATGCTGGTAGGATTCAACGACTTACCGGGTCGGCATGAGCCACGCCTTGTCAGATTTGCCGAGGATGGCAGCTCAGCACGAGCCGGAGGAGCCCCTCAGCGATAGAGGAGATACTGCGCCCGGAGGAGCCGCCAGCGCGCTTCCGCCGCGCCCCACGACGCGGCAATCGACGCCGGATCCTCCCCGGCGCGGATACGCGCGATGCCCTCGCGCGAGCCGAACAGCCGTTCGGCGGCATCCAGCTCGAACGTTGCGCCGTGCAACTTGTGAAGCATCGCGGCGATCTCGACGCCGAGACGCACGGGGCGGAGTGCCATCCGGTCCGTCACGATCAGAAACACGCCCCGGCACTCCTGCCCCGCGTACTTGCTGGAGGCAGGCGTGAACCTCACCGGGTAGAACCTGACCCCCGGTATGCGTCGTGCGTTGAGCGCCTCGGCGAGCACGGTCGCATCGATCCACGGCGCGCCGAGCTGCTCGAACGGCGTATCCGTGCCGCGCCCGACCGAGAGGTTGGTCGATTCGATCGCCCCAATCCCCGGATAGAGCGTCGCCTGAATCAGGTTTCGCATGTTGGGCGACGGATTGATCCACGGAAGCGCCGTCTCGTCGAACCACGCGTCGCGCTGCCAGTTCTTCGCGGGGACGACGGTCACCTCCGCGCCGATCTTGTTCTCGCCGTTGAAGAGCCGCGCCAGCTCCCCGATCGTGAGCCCGTGCCGGATCGGCATCAGCGGGAAGTACCCCGTGAACCCGACCTGCGCTTTGTCGAGCGATGGGCCCTCGATGTGAAAGCCGTTGATCGGGTTCGGTCGATCGAGAACGACGACCGGCAGGCGGCGCTTCGCGGCCTCTTCGAGCACATAGGCCATCGTCGTCGTGTAGGTGTAGAACCGCGCGCCGACGTCCTGCAGATCGACGACGAGCACCTCGAGCCCGTCGAGCATCGCCGCTGTCGGCCGACGGGACTCGCCGTACAGCGAGTGAATCGGCAAACCGGTCTTCTCGTCGGTCGAGGACGCGATCCTGTCGTCGAGAGTGCCGCGGATGCCGTGCTCGGGGCTGAAGAGCGCGACGAGCTTCACGTCCTTCGCGCCAAAGAGCACGTCGATCGTCGTGGCACCGTCGCGCGCGAGTCCCGTGTGGTTGGTGACGAGGCCAACCCGCTTCCCGCGCAGCGGCGCGAATGCGTCCGCACGCAGAACGTCGATCCCGGTCAGCACCGGCAGCGATGGGCGCGGGGCGACAGGACCAGACGCGCCGAAGTCGCGCCCGGTCCAGACCCCGGCGCGCGCCGCCTGCGGCAGGCTCGTCACCGCCGCGGCGGCGACCGTGGCGACCCGGGCGCGCAGCGGCGTCACGTCGCCCTTCCCCTCGGGATGGACCCGATTCGACAGGAAGATCACGAACATCTCGGTCGCCGGATCGATCCAGACCGACGTGCCTGTGAAGCCGGTGTGCCCGAAGGAGCCAATCGGCAGCAGCTCACCACGGTTCGACGAGAACGCGGAATCGATGTCCCAGCCCAAGGCCCGCGTGTTCGGTTCGAGATCGGGCGTGGCCGCGCTCGTCATTTTCTCGACCGCGAGCGGCGACAGGATCCGCGCGCTCTGAAACGCGCCGCCGCCGAGCAACATGCGGCAGAACGTCGCCAGATCGGCGGCGGTGCTGAAAAGGCCCGCGTGGCCCGCGACGCCGCCCATCCGTCGCGCGGTCGGATCGTGCACGACCCCCCGCAGCATCGTCATCTCGGGACCCTGACACGGCCAGCCGTAACGCGTGCAGCTCTCGGTCGGCGCGACCCGGGACACAAGAGACGCCGGCGGATTGAACATCGTGTCCTTCATCCCGAGCGGCTCGAAGATGCGTTCGCGCGCGAACCGATCGAGAGGCAGCCCGCTCACGCGCTGCACGATGTCGCCGAGGAGGAAAAAGTTGATGTCGCTGTAGACGAAGCGCTCGCCGGGCCGCGTCGTGGGCACCTCGTCGACCGCGAGCGCGATCGCCGTCTCGTAACCCATCCACGTCTCGGCGAGGTCGACGTCGGGGCGCAACCCGGAGACGTGCGTCAGCAGGTGACGGATCGTGATCTCTCCCTTGCCGTACCGTTCGAAGCCGGGGATGTACGACGACACCCGATCGCTCAGCCTGATCCGCCCCTGCTCGACGAGCAGCATCACGCTCGTCGTCGTCGCCACCACCTTCGTCAGCGACGCCAGATCGAAGATCGTATCGAGCGTCATCGGCTCGGCGGCCGGCACGAGCGCCCGATTCCCGATCGCCTTCTGATACAGGATCCGATCGCCGCGGCCGACGAGCACTACGGCGCCCGGCAGTTTCTTCTCCGCGATGGCTTCCCGGACGAGCGGCTCGATTGCATCGAGCCTCCGGACGTCGACGGTCACCTGCGCTTCGACCGACCCGGTCGGGCCTGACGGCGCGGGCGACACGACGGTCAGGCGCGGAGCCTGCTCCGGAGGCGCCTGGCCGGAAAGAAGGCCAGAAAGAAGGCCAGAAAGTAGGCCAGCAAAGACGGCCGCGAGAATGGCGGGCATGGGGCCGTAGGATTATACTTTGCCGATCATGCCGCTTCGCGTAATCCTCGCCGCGTCGCTGTTCGCTGTCGCGGGCATCGCCGACGCCCAGGCGCAGGTCATCCGGGTGGCCGGCACCATCAAGGACGAGGGCGGGCGGCCTATCCGAGGCGCGGCGATTACGGCTGAGAACCCCGACCAGACGCCCCCGCGGCTGACGGCGACATCGAACGACAAAGGGCAGTTCGGATTCATTGGCGTCAGACGGGGCCTGTGGACGATAAGCGTCGATGTTCCCGGTTTTGAGAAGGTCCAGTTCCGCCGGCAGGTCGCGACGGGACGGCAGGAGCCGATCGACGTGCGGCTGGCTCGCACGGCCACGCCGACCGCGCTGCCGCTCGACGGCATCAAGGGCAGCGACATTCAGCAGCGGATCGACCGCGCGGCGTCACTGACGGCCAGCGGTGATCTCGACGGCGCGATCACCGCCTGGCGTGACGTGCTCGCCAGAGTCCCGGCGCTGACCTCGGTCCACATGCAGCTCGGCGCGCTGTACGAACGCAAGGCAGATCCCGAACGGGCGCTCGCCGCCTACCGTCAACTCCTCGAGCTCGAGCCCGGCAACGCTGGGGCGCTCGCCGCGATCACGAGGCTCGATAAGCAATTCTGAATGCTGAGTGCTGAATGCTGAAGTGAAGGCTGAAGGCTCAAAGCCGAAAGCTGAAGGCTAAGAGCTGCAAGTTCAAAGCTGATGGCTGATAGCTGAAAGCTGATAGCTACTACCGCAGCGTCGTCACCGCCTCCATCCGGCTCTCGGTGGCCCGCAGGAAGAAAGGCTCCCACGCGCGACGGATCCGATCGATCTTGGCAATCTGCGCGTTATCGGCCGAACGTCCACGTCCGACCACCAGGACGAACGCCTGACGATGGACGCGTGAGGAATCGCCGGACGAGGGGATGCGGGGACCGTTGATCGCGATGACGTCCTCGATGAGCACGTCGCGGCGCGTGCCGTTGAACGTGACGCCGACGCGAGGCGCGGAATCCGCTTCCCGCCCGCCAGCGACGTTCGTCGGGTTGTCGACGTAGAAGAAGGTCGGGACCTGACTTGCGGAGACGAGTCCCATGGCGTACTGATCGAGGCGGCTGTAGCGCTGCACGGCTGCGGTGGTCCGAAACGATCCGCCGCCGAGGTCCTCGATGTCGTTGCCTTCCATCACCGACGCGTCCGAGTCGAAGAAAAAACTCCAGTGAGCCTGGTCGCGCCCGAGGAGCGCTTCCGAGCGCGCGCCGGTGTGGTTCCGGAACTCGAGGAACGCGAGCCACCGGTGGCCGACCTCCTGCCCGAGGACGCTGACCGTGTTGTTCTCGCCCAGGAAAGTCTGGAGCGGATCCTCAGGGTACTTCCCGATCCAGTCCATCACGGTGAAGCTGCGCAGACGGCCGGCACTCCCGAAGTCCCGAGAGGCGTCGAACTGGTCGAGTCCGATCCCGCGCACTTCATTGGCGACCGTCACTTCGTACGCGAACGCATCGTCGAGGACAGCCGCATCCGTCCAGATGACGAGCTGGTCGTAGTTGTCGGCGTGCGACTGGTAGAACTTGCGCGCCACTTCGACCGTGTCGAGCTGGGCCTGCTCGGCGAACCGCTCGCCGACGGCACCCCCGCCGCCGCCAGTGGGCCCGTTCATGCTCAGATCAATCGGAGCGAACTCTCCCGTTCGTCCCGGCGAGAGGCCTACGATCGCCTCGGCAAGTGTCACCGTGGCGAACTTCATCTCGATCGCGCCATCGGGCAGAAGCGTCAGCTGCGCGTTGGTCGTGCGGGTGGACTCGAACCCGCGCACGCCGCACCAGGTCACGGTGTACTGATCGGCGGCGGCGTTTCCAAACACGCGACCGCCCCCAGTGCTCGGATCGAGGTCGGCAAGGAACGGCGCGACGCGCGGAGGTCCCGTGAGCAGCCTGGCCACGTTGCGGTCGGTGCTCGCGCGGTCTTCCTGCTCGAAGGTGACGTTGCCGTCGGAGTTGACGAACGCCGTCGACTGAGTCCGCCCGTAGAAAGAGAAGCCGAACGCGACGTTCAACGGCACGCTGTCGTCGTCGGTGAGCGTGAGACGAATGCCGAGGCTCGTGCGGAATGCCCCGTCGATGCGAGTGACGTCGTAGCCGCCGGCGCTGTTGCGGGTGAAGCGCAGTCCGAGATTGCGAAGGTCGTACGCATTGGGCGACTCGATGAGGTCGCCTTCATCCTGCACGACGGCGATCTCGCCCACGTCGATCGCGTCGCGCCCGCCGGTCAGCCCACTCGGCCGAAATGTCCGGTCGCCGCGAGACTTGTTGAGCCACAGCGCGTCGAACAGACGCCCGCGCGGGTTGCCGTCGACACGCTCCGCCTTGCGGCTGGCGAGCCCGTTCGATGGGGCCGCGGAAGGCTGGAGGTCCCGACCGTCGGCCTCTGCGGAGGTTCCACTGCAGACCTCCTGCGAGCCTGTCCCGCCGCCGGGCGGAGGAGATGGGGTTCCGTTTCCGCCGTTTCCGCCGGAACCGCCGCATGCGCCAAGCGCGATCGCGATCGCGGCGGCACACACGGCGACCAGAGAGGATCTACTTGACGTCTTTGAGCTGTTCGAGAAGCTTTTTTGCATCCGCCAGCTCACGCGCATCGGGCGCCGCCGTCGACACGAATTTTTCGAGGTCCGCTTTGGCCTCAACCATCTTCTTGGCGACGATGTAGGCTCGCGCGCGATAGTAGAGGATGTTCGTTTGAGTCGGGAACTGCTTGATCAACTTGTCCAGCTGGGCGATCGCGTCGTCGGCCTTCCCGGCGTTGATGGACGTGATGGCCGCGTTGATGAAGAGGGTCGGATCCTTAATCTGCGTCATGTCGATCGAATCGAGAAGCTTCTGCGCCTCGACCTTGTCGCCCTTCAGCGAGTACAGCTCGACGAGGTACGTCTTCATGTCGACGTCGGCCGGTTCCTTCTCGATGACGATCTTCATGTGCTCGATGGCCTTGTCGTAGTTCTTCTCACCCTCGTAGGTCGTGGCGACGAAGGCGTTCAGCCGATAGGCCGACGGATACTTCGCGATGAGATCCTCGATCACCTTGCGGGCGTCGGCGAGCTTGCCGGCCTTCTGAAGCTCGACCGCTTTCTGCATTTCGGCCTGGAGCTCGGCGTTCGGATCGACGGTCGCCGAGGCCTTCGTCAGCTTCATGTCTATGGGCGGATTGCGGTTCTCGGTGATCTGGACCGTCATGCGCTGCGAATCGAACCCGTCCTTGGCGAACTCGAAGTTCCACTGGCCCGGCGTCAGCCCGTTGATCGTCCACTCGCCTTTGTCGTTCGTCTTGGCCTCCATCGCCTGTGGATCGCCGGCCTTGACCGCCCTCACCAGGACAGCCTGAGCAGGTTTCCCCTGGTCGTCGAGGATTTTGCCGTTGATACGTGCATTTCCCTTGGGCTGCGCCGACGCGGTGGCCGCAAGAAAGACGCACAGAAGAATCAATGCCGCGTTTCGTGCTCTCGTCATAGTGGCGATTATACTGAGATCGTTCCTCGGTTTCTCCTGCCAAGCTCTGCCAGGAATGGCCCCTACCCGCGCGACCCGCTCAGCGGCCAGAAACGGGCCGTCGTCTCCCTCGTCCGAGCAGCGGGGCCCGCGGCGCATGCGGATTGTTGGGGGCCTTGTCGCGGTCCTGATTGCCGGGGGTCTCGGGACCTGGGTGCTCTGGCAGTCGGGTGCGGGATCGACATCGGGCGGGCCGGTCATCCTGGTCGTCATCGATACGCTGCGGGCCGATCGGCTGCCGGTCTACGGCTACGCGCCGGGGCGGGCGCCCGCTCTTGCGGCGTTCGCGCGGGAGGCCGTCGTGTTCGACCGTGCCTATGCGCACGCACCCCAGACGCTGCCCTCCCATGCATCGATCTTCACGGGTCGGCTGCCCTTCGAGCACAAGGTGCGCGACAACCTGGGGTTCACGCTGAGCGACGGCACGGCCACACTGGCGGGCATGTTTCGCTCGTCGGGATACGCGACCGGGGGATTCGTGTCGGCATACGTGTTGCGGCCCGAGACGGGCGTGGGGCAGGGGTTCGACGTCTACGACGCCACGTTTCCGGCGATGGCCGCCGACCGGTCGGCCGCACAGGTCCAGCGGCCAGGGCCTCAAACGCTGGCGGCCGCCGAGACCTGGCTGAGCTCGCTGACGAGCGACCGCTTCTTCCTCTTCCTGCACCTCTACGAACCGCACACACCGTATCGGGCGCCAGACCGATTCGTGGATCTCGCCCCGTACGACGGCGAGGTCGCGTTTGCGGACGAGATCGTGGGCATGCTGTTCGCCCGCTTGAAGACAGCCGGCTGGTACGACCGGGCGACGATCGTCGTGCTCTCGGATCACGGCGAAGGCCTGGGCGATCACGTCGAAGAAGAGCACGGGCTGTTCCTGTACGACGAGGTTGTCCGCGTGCCGTGGATCATGCGGCTGCCACGCGCGCAGTCGGCTGGACGTCGAGTGCAGCATCCGGTGCAGCACATCGATCTGCTGCCCACGCTCGCCGCGCTCGCCCGGCTGACCGTTCCGCCGGGCCTTCGCGGGCGCGACCTTTCCGTCGCGCTTTTCGATCGGGGAGACCTCGCGCCCCAGGGCATATATGCGGAAGCCCTCTACCCGCGCTATCACTTCGGGTGGAGCGAGCTGCTGTCGCTGACAGACGACCGTTTCCGCTACATCAAGGCTCCGCGCGAAGAGCTGTACGATCTCGAGCGCGATCCTCGCGAGCGCACGAACATCGCCGGCGAGCGCGGGCAGGCCGCCACGGCGCTTCGATCCGCGCTCGACGCCCTCGTCGCGGGGCGGGACATCGACGCGCCTTCGGCGGTGTCTGACGAAGATCGCCAGCGGCTGGCGGCTCTCGGATACGTGGGGACGCAGTCCTCTTCGGCCAGCAAACCGGATGAGGCCAGACCCGATCCCAAGGACAAAGCCCCGCTCCTTCGCATCTATCGGCAGGCAATCGAGCGCATCGGCGGCGGCCGTCTGGACGAAGGCACGCGCCTGCTCCGCGAGATCCTGGACACCGATCCGGCGATGATCGACGTGTGGTCGCAGTATGCCGCGGCGCTCGGAAGACTCGGTCGATACCAGGAGGCCTTCGAGGCCTACGTGCGCGTGATCAAATTGCAGCCCGACGAGCCGAATGGCCCGCTTGGCGCCTCGAGCATGCTGCTCGCGCTGAATCGTCCGGACGAGGCTCGCGCGCATGCGGAGCTGGCGCTCGCGAGCGCGCCGTCGCAGGCGCATCAGGCGCTCGCGCTCATCGAGGTCGCGCGCAAGCGTGACGCCGAGGCGCTTCGACAGGCCGACCTTGCCGCGGCGGTCGACCCCGGGCTCCCAATGCCGGCGTTCATTCGCGGCACGATCGCCTACAACAACCGGCAATACGACCAGGCGCTCGGGTTTCTGCTCGAGGCGCGAAAGGGCTACGCGCAGCGCTCTGCGCAGGCGAGAGATCTGTACTTCATGATCGGCGATTCGCTGGCGCGTCTCGAGCGCTATCAGGAGGCCGAGCCGTACCTCAAGGAGGAAGTGCGTCTGTATCCACACCATGTACGGGCGCGGGCCAGCCTGGCGATGCTCTATCAGTCGATGGGCCGCAGCGCGGAAGCCGAGCGCGCACTCGCCGACCTTGTGCGGGACATCCCCTCTCACGAAGCCGCCACCACGGCCGCCAGCCTGTGGCGGATGTTCGGTCGTCCCGACCGTGCGGCCGCGGTGGAAGCCGAGGCGCGGCGGAGGCCGCGCTGACCGTGAAACACGCCAAAACAGAGAGAAAACCCTCAAAGGCGATCTCGCTCGTCGTCGTCGCCCTCTCTGCGCTCACCGCGGTCGCCTGGTGGGCCACACGCGAGGCGGGATTCACGATCGCGCCGGACGCCGACCGCAGCGTGCTGCTCATCACGATCGACACGCTCAGGGCAGATGCGATCTCCACTTACGGCGGCCGCGCGAGTACTCCGCGCCTCGATGCGCTTGCCGCCAGCGGTGCACGGTTCACCTTCGCCCATGCGCACGCGGTCGTCACGCTGCCGTCGCACACGAGCCTCTTGACTGGCACGTACCCTTACGAGCACGGCGTGCGCGACAACAACGGCTACCGGGTCAAACCCGATACCGCCACACTCGCCTCGAGGCTGAAGCGCCTCGGCTTTGCCACTGGCGCCTTCGTAGGAGGCTTCCCCCTCGATCAACGGTTTGGATTGAGCGCAGGCTTCGACGCCTACGACGACCGCATCGGCGAAACCGGCAGCACCGTAGACTTCGCGCTCCCCGAGCGCCGCGCCGACGCAGTCGTCTCATCCGCGCTGGCCTGGACGGCCGCGCAGCCGAACAAATGGTTCGCGTGGGTGCACGTGTTCGACCCACACGCGCCGTACCAGCCGCCGGACGAGTTCGCCCGGCGCTACGCTACGGATCCCTACGCCGGCGAAATCACCTGGACCGACTACGCCCTCGGCCCGCTCTTCGATCGCCTCGCCAGCCTCCCGCGCAAGACGCTCGTCGTCGTTACCGCAGACCACGGAGAGAGCCTGGGGGACCACGGCGAGTTGACGCACGGCATCTTCGCTTATGAACCGACGCTGCGTGTTCCGCTGATCGTTGCCGAGCTCGGAGCGTCCACGACCCCTGCCAGGGGCGTGACGATCGACGCGGCCGTACGTCACGTGGACGTGGTCCCGACGATTCTCGAGTCGGTCGGCGCAGCAACCGAAACGACTTTGCCGGGTGCGTCGGTCCTGGATCTGATCCGGCGCGGCCGGGGCGAGGACCGCCCCACGTACTTCGAGGCCATGACGGCGAACCTGTCGCGTGGCTGGGCGCCGCTCCGCGGGGTGATCGTCGGCAGAGACAAGTACATCGACTTGCCCACACAGGAGCTCTATGCGCTCGACGTCGACGGCCGTGAAGATCGAAACCTGGCCGCGGCCGACAGGAATCGCGTCGAGATCCTGCTCAACGCCCTGCGCGGGTTCAACATGGCTGCCCCTTCCCTGCCGGGCGAAGAAACGTCAGCCGTCCGCGACCGCCTGCGCGCGCTCGGCTACGTCGGCGGAAGCCCGGCGGCGCGACGCGATCGCTACGGGGAGGCAGACGACCCAAAGCGCCTGATCGAGCTCGACGCGATGCTCCACCGCGCCGGCGATCTCTATCAACGAGGGAAGCTCGAGGACGCAGCTCAGGGTTTTCAGCAGGTGATCGCGCGGCGTCCCGACACGGCCGACGCCTACCGCTATCTGGCGTTCGTCTACTGGCAGGGCGGCCGTCCCACCGACGCCATCCGCACGCTCGAGACCGCACTCCAGAACGGCGTCACCCATCGCGACGTCCGGGTCAAGCTGGGCGTCTACTTGTCCGAAACAGGGAACGCCGATCGCGCCATCCAGCTCCTCGAGGGCCTGGCCGACGACGACATCGAAGCGCTGAACGCGCTCGGCATCGCATACGGGCAAGCCCGCCGCTCCGCCGACGCCCTCCGCACGTTCGAGCACGTCCTCGCAGTGGATCCCACCAATGGCCTGGCCTGGCAGAACATCGGCACGGTGCAGCTTCGCGCCGGCGACCGATCGGCAGCCGAAGCATCACTCCGTCGCGCGCTCTCTATCGACGATACGTTGCCAGCCGCCCTGACGACGCTTGGCGTCGTGCTGTCGCAGACAGGGCGGGCGTCAGAGGCGATCGAGTTGTGGAAACGCGCGGTGTCTCTCAGCGCGACCGAATACGACGCGCTCTACAACCTCACCGTGACGCTCGTCGACATGGGCCGCCGCGACGAGGCGAGGACTTACGGAGAACGATATGTCGCGACCGCGCCGCCTGGCTTCTACGCGCGCGAGATCGAGCGTGTGCGGGTGTTGATTCGAGGCAGGTAGAGGTTGCGGCTCGTTGTCGAAGTGCCTTCACCGCGAGCTGGACCTCACCGCCGCCGGAATCGAGAAGTCGTCTATCGCCAGCGTCCGCCCCACGGCGCCGCTGGGTGTGGACCTGACGATGACCAATTCCGCACCCGCCAGCCATCCGTCGTCGATCACGGGATCTGATTCCTCCGGGCGCCCGCGCGGACCGAAACGGAAGTACCGCGCGCTCGCAGAGAAACCCGTCTGCCCATCGATGTGGATCACCATCGGCAGCAGCCGCGGAATGGGCGTTTCGGTGCTTCTATGGTTGGGCGTGCCAAGTACCGCTTCCCGGCGCTGCGAATTGCGCAGGTAGTACGCGCGAGTCGGTCCTTCTTCGCCATCGAACAGAGACGACGCGTCGGATTCGTGTGCATAGACCGAAGCGCTACGGACGTCGCGCCGCACGGCATCGACCATGATGCGGAACGCGCCACGCTGGTAAACGGCTCCGAGCCTCAGTGGCATGACTGCCTCAACCTCGTGATGTGTGAGCTCGACTCGAAAGTGTCCGTCGTACCTGCCGTGCGCCTGTCCAAGTCGAGTGAGCTCGTGATCGAGCAGCGAGAAAACAACGACAGGCTCCTCCTTTCTCACGGAATCCATGAACCGATCCACATCCAGCAGGTTTCGCGTCAGGAGGTCGGGCGGAGGCGTCTCGCCGGCCATGATCAGATGCGTGGCGTAGCTCCCCCAGCTCGTGATGCGTCGCCCATCCCGCAATTGCAGCTCGCCGCTCTCGAGCCTGGCACGGGCCGACCAGCCGGGAGGCAGCGCGTCCAGGCGGACCTGCGCATGCACGGACCGGAGTTCATTCTCGGCGCCAAAATAGTCGGCGGGGACGTCAGCCTTCACCGTGCCCGGGATGCTGAGCAGGCGAAGTGCGGTCTGCTCTCGCGCCCACTCGGGAACCACCGGCGGCGCGCCAAACAGCGACCATCGCCACTGGGGCGCCGCGTATATCGCCAGGATCACTGCGGCCACGCCGACCGCCACCGACCGAACCCACGATCTCGTCGCGTATTGAACGGCCATCATCCCGAAGCCAGCAGCGGTGAGCAACAGCAACAAGAGTAGGCTCGCAGTCGAATTGCCGGGCTCCGGCAGTCCGAACAGCAGCGGCGTGTGTCTGCCGAGACCCGTCTCGATGAGCGCTGTGATCGAGGCAAACAACGCGAAGCCAATCACCACGCTGGCGAAGAGCAGCGCGTACCGGCCGAGCGTCGGCGTGACCGAGGCCCCCGCCATCAGGATCATCAGCCAGAGCGTCTGGAAGACGACGTTCTGCGCGGCAACCCGCAGCGCATCGGCGATCGGCACGTGATACGCGATCATCACGGCACCCTCGGTAACGATGGGCACCACGGCAATGACGATCCCCAAGAGGAGCACCTTCGCCGCGAGGAGCGACAGCGGCGGGATCGGCCGGGTCATCCAGAACGCGTCGGTGCCCACGAGGGGATCCGCCTGCACCACCAGCGGTACCATAACGATCAGCAGGAGGAGATCGGCGAGCCAGAGAAGATTCGTGACGATCCCGATCAGATCGAACGGGCGTGTGGTGGCCGAAAATGTCGGCTGGATACCGCTCAGCGTGGTCGCCGTCACCTCAATCAGCAGCCACGCGAGAAACAGCCACCTGAATCGGCGTACGTCGGACGCGATGAGATGCGCGACGAGCTTCATCGAGCCCCCTCTTTTCGAGCGCCAGCCCCTGAGCGGCGGGCCAGCGCGACGAAGATCTCGCGCAGCGAGAGCGGCGAGATGCGGACCGAACAACCAGGGAAGGTCTGCGCGATTTGCTGCTCACGATCGGCGTGTGCGGCGTTCGCATCGACGAAGCGCAGCGTGCGGCCGGCGCTGCCTTGAAACCACCAGTCGTTGTCGGTGGCAGGCGGGAACGCCGGCGTCGTGTCGTTTTCCGCAATCACCTCGATGAGGCGAAACCGCGTCAGCAACGACGACACCGGCTCGGCAAACTCCAGACGCCCACGAGAAATGAAGCCGACCCAGTCCGCGAGCCGCTCGACCTCTTCGATGTCGTGCGACGAGATCAGGACGGTGCAGGGCTTTTCGGCAGGCAGCTCGAGAAGCGCGCGAATCAGCTCGTCGCGAACGACCGGATCGAGACCCGAGAACGGCTCGTCGAGCACGACGAGCTCGGGTCGATACGCCAGCGATGCCAGCAGCGCGGCCTTCATGCGCGTGCCGCGCGACAGCGCGCGCAGCCGCGCTCGCGCGCCAAGGTCGAGATCGATCGACAGCTTCTCGAAGAGCTGCTCGTCCCAGGACGGGTACAGCGGACGGCAGTAGTCGAAGACCTGGGCGGGCGTCATCCAGTCGGGCAGCCGCTGGTTCTCTGACACGTACCCGATGCGCTGAAAGTCAGCCGCCGTCAGCTTGCGCGAGTCCGTGCCGAGAACCGTGGCCGACCCACGCGTCGGGCGGATCAAATTCATCAGCAGCTTGATGGTGGTCGTCTTACCCGCGCCGTTCGGTCCGACAAGCGCGAAGACGCTGCCGGCCGGGACGCGCAAATCGAGTCCATCTACCGCGTCGTGCCGTCCGAACCGCCGCGTCAGGCCCTGCGCTTCGATCGCGTGGGTCATCACCCGGCCTGCCTTTCCGTCTTCACCCAGTGTTTCCGGAGCGCCGCCATCAGCTCCTCGAGCGTGATCCCGGCGCGCCGCCCGTCCACAACGAGACGCTCCACCGCGTCCTGCAGCACGAGCCGGCGCGCGGGTGCGCCCGTGGGCCGGCCTTCGGCGACCACCGTTCCGATGCCGGGCCGCACGACGAGTAAGCCTTGCTCGACGAGCGCGGCGACAATCTTGTGCGCGGTGTTGGGGTTGATTTTCAGATCCTGGCTGAGCGCGCGGACCGACGGGAATGCGTCGCCCGTCCGCAGCTGGCTCGACACGACCGCGCGGGTCACCGCGTAGGTGACCTGCTCGTGGATGGGTATGCCGCTGCGCAGCGAGATCGAGAAAGGCAGCATGTCGCAGGGTGTTCTATTTACAGTAGTACACCTGCGATGTCAAGGAAGGGAAGAAATTGCGACCTACTTCACCAGCAGCGGCAGCCTCGGAAACGCAAACGTCCCAGCCACATCGTCGACCACAGTGACCTGGCAGGTGTAGTAACCCGGCTTGAGCGCCGAGGCGGGCACGGAATATTGGAAGATGGCGGCTTTGCGATCCGGGGCGTCGAGCCTCGTGACCTCGACGAGCGGCGTCTCGTACGTTTTTACTTTGCCGCGAAAGAACGCAATGCTCGTCAGCAGGCGCGGGCTACCCGATTGCACGAGCGCCGGCTCGTAGACCTCGTAGTAGAAGTACAACGGCTGTGCGGTCGACACGACGTGCGTCAGGCTCGGCACGAGCATCGTGCCGTTTCGCGCGAGCGGACTGATGGCGTTGCGCTCCGCGACCGGCTGGGTCTGCGTGCCAAGCACCACCGAGCTGAGCTTGACTGGCAGCCGGCGCATGTCCGGCACCACGACGTCGCGTTCGTAGGAACCGATCGCGCCGCTCTGGTTCTCGCGAAGCACGACCTTCAAACGGTACTGACCCGGCGGCAGAGTGAAGCCAGTCTCGTACTGCACCGTCTTCCGCTTGACCTCCTGCGCCGGCTGGACGGCCAGTTTGACCGTGTCGCGAAGCCGGCCGACCGGCCGCTGCTGCGGATCGCGCATCAGGCCGATCACGTCTATCGTTGCGCGGTCCTGAGAGCTCGATTGCGCGAACGGGATCTGCGATCCCGGCACGGCAATCGACACCGGCACGTAGAAACGGTCGTCAGACAGCCTGAAGAACGACGTGGACATCCAGACGGTCAGGTCGGTCGATGAAAGATCCGTCATCAGCTGTTCCTGCAACTGGCGCTCGCGATCTTCTTTGCCGGAGTGCTGGAAGTCGCGGGTGGCGTAGTAGCCGTTGCGGTGCTCCACTTTCAGGCCCGACTTGTTCACCCGCACCCTGATCCGTCTGAAGCGTCCGTCGCGGGCCGGGTTGGTGCTGGAGTAGCCGATCAAGTAGTAGGCCGACGTGTCGGCGATGACCTTCGTGTACACGCCGCCAAAGTCGTTCGTATCGAGGAACGCCTTGCCGCCGGTGTCGCTCGCCAGCGCGACGAGGGTGTCCTGACTGCCGGCCTGGCTGTCGAACTGCCGCGACACGCCGCGTCCGGAGAACATGGACGCGCCGCCGCGACCGCTCGACTGACTCGCCGAACCGCCCGGCACAATCGCCGTCAAGCCGCGCGTATCGACGGGATAAATGGAGACGTTCGCCTTGACCGCACGGTCGATGGCGACGCGAAGCTGCACCTGGTTGTCTTCTCCACGCTGCGTCATCCCGCTGCTGAAGTAGACGATCGACTTCTTCTGCTGAATCGGCGCGAGCGCATCGGACAGCTGCTCGATGGCCGCCAGGCGGCGGTCGGTATTGAAGATGTTGAACTCGGTCTCGTCGGCCACGAAACCGTCCGCCTCGGTTTCCTCGCCGGTGAGGGGCGTGCCTTCCTGGAAACCGGCCGTGTCCACTCCGGAGAATCGATCGAGCGCCGCGGAGAGCGTCTCGCGATCCGCGGTGAAGTCCTGAACGATCTGGAGCGTCGATCCCACCGAGGCAATCGCGACGAGATCGGCGGGCGTCAGGCGTCTGGTGATGTAGTCGTGGCCCGATGCAATCGCCCGCTCGAGCTCCTCTGGCTGCATAGAGCTCGAGTCGAACAACAAAACGACGAGCCGGCGATTCTTGAGGTCGATTGCCTCCGCCTTCGGGGTCGCCGCAGCAGCCGGGGGCGCCGACGTTGGCGCCGGGGCCGTCGGCTTGAGCGTCTGGGCCTTGAGAATCGGCTGAATCGGCTCCGCCGGCTCGCTTGGGGGAATCGCCTCCGACGGGACCTCCTCGAAATCGAACGCCGTGATTGCCTGGGCCTTGTCGTCTTCGACGAGCGTGAAGTCTTCCTTCTTCAGATTCCCGACGATGTTGCCGCTGCCGTCGCGAACGACGACGTTGACGTAGATGAGCTCGACGCCGGCCTTGAACGTCTGCCGTCGCTGGACGGTCTGCCGGGCGGAGGGCACTGACACCCAGAGTGCCAGCGCCGCGATCGAAATCACGCGCGCGACACGGCGACGAGTCCCGGCACGATTCATCATCAGAATCTGAAACGGAGAATCAACTGCACAGATCGCATGGGCCGAACCGCCGTCACCTGCCCGAAGGTCGGCGAGTTGACGACCGTGTCGATGGATGAAAACTGGACGGTGTTGAGCACGTTGCTGGCCTGGACGCGGATAGACACTCCGCGCGTCCGGCCGAAGGTGACGTTCTTCGACAGGTTCATGTTGAGGTTGTGCGAACCGGGCCCGATGATCAAGTTGCGTGACGCGGTCCCGAAGAAGCCCGGCGCGGGAATCGAGAACGCATCCGTGTTGAAGTATCGCAGCGTGGTCGGATCGCTCACCGGGATGTCGCTCCCGTTGTAGTCGGCGCGCAGCGTGCCGTTGACTCCCGATCCCACGTCGACGTAGTTGCCGGTTACACGCGGCGTGAATGGACCACCGGACTGCACGACCAGGTTGCCGCTCCAGCTCCAGCCCCCGAAGAGCTGGGCGAGCATGCTCGTGTTGTTCAGCCAGTGCCGGCCCGTGCCCCACGGAAGCTCGATCGTGTAGTCGGCGTTGACCGCGTGGCGGCGCTCGAAGCTCGACCGGCCCCACTCTGCCTCGAGATCCTGATCGTTCTGCGCAACGGTCCCTCCGCCGCCGCCAAAAGACGAGGCGTTGTCGTACGCGCGGGACCAGACGTACGCCCCGCCGAAGGACACGCCCCGCGACAGTCGCTTGCGCGCACGCACGCTGATCGAGTGAAGCGTCGAGCGCCCTTCGGACGACTGCCACAGGAACGGCTGCACACCCTCGATGCGCAAGCCCCCATCAGGGTTGCGATTCGGCGCCCGCTGGATGTCCAGGCTCGAGCCGTTCGTTCCTGTGTAGCCGAGGCTGACCGTCAGGTTGCGAGGCAGATCGCGCTGAACGTCGGCGTTCCAGATCTGCGCGACGCCCAGGTCGTACGCCCGATCGATGCCGTAGGAGTTCGTCGTAGTAGCGCTGTCGACCTGCGCGAACGGATCGACGAGCAGGAGTGGCACGACCGCGGTACCGAGGCTCGTCGACGTGACGGCAAACGGCGGTTGTGCCGCGAGCCGCTGCGCGATGGACCCGTAGGCTCCGAGGTTGTAATTCACGCCGTACCCGGCGCGGACCGTCACACCAGGCTGCACTCGCCACGCCAGGCCGATCCGCGGTGCAAAGTTGTTGCGATCGGCTTCGACGAGGCTCGCCGGCACGGGACCGGTGAACTGACCCGTGCCGCCAGCCTCGACGGGGACGGCGGCTGTGAAATCGGAGTTCACATCGAGGTTGACGAGATGATCGTTGGCCTCGTAGTAAGGCGAGACGTACTCGTAGCGCAGCCCGTAATTGAGCGTGAGGTTGCCGCGCAGCCGCCAATCGTCCTGGACGAAGAGGTTCCAGTCGCGGCCCCGCATTTTCAGGTCGCCGGGCCCGTACTGCACCGACGCCTGCTGCGCGTACCCCAGCAGAAAATCCGCAAGGTCGAGGCCGGTGCCGGGAACCGCGCGGCCGTTGGCCCGGGCGGACGTGTACAACCCCGTGAAGACGAAACTTCCACGCGGGTTGCTGTTCGACAGGCTGTCGAGCCGCAGATAGCGGAACGCGCCTCCCCATCTGACCGCATGTCTTCCCCACGCGCGCATCGTCGAGTTGCTGATCTGAATCCGCTCGTCCACGCGGCGCGACGGCGTGCGATCGCGCAGATCGGCCACGGTCGTGAACGACAGGCCGGGGATGCCCCAGTCGAACGGATCCGACGACACGCCCGCGATGCCGGCGGCCCCGACGATGTTGGTGTTGTAGGCGTAGAGGTTGGTGTTCGTCGAGCTGTTGCGATTGTAGGTGACGGTCAGCACGTTGTTGATGCGGCCCTTGGAGAGCATCCAGGTCACGGGCACGTTCCACCCCGTCGTGCCTGCAGGTCCGCCGACCGTGGGGAACGTCGAAGAGCTCGAAGACGACGACCCCCGGTAGCCGACGCTGGCGTTGAGCACGCTGCGCGTCGGTTGCGGACCGCCGCGACCGCCGCGACCGAGTCCTCCCGGGCCACCAGGCGCGCCTCGGCCACCACCAGGAGGTAATCCCCCGCGGCCCCGGCCTCCGCCTGCGCCACGTTGCGGCTGCGAGCCAAAGATGTGCGTGACGCGGAGGTTCACGTCGTTGCTGTTCGACGAGTTCGCCGTGACGTAGTGGAAGTTCTGCGTGTCGCCGAGGATGTTCGGCCGGGGTATGAACGAGAGGAGCGTCTGCGCTGCCGGATCGACACGCGACTCGGGAATGCGGTTGCCGGGGAACGGTTGACCGGTCAGCGGATCGATCACGATCGCGCTCGTGCCGGAGAAATCGCCCGCCCGCGCCGCCAGCGTCGGAACGGTCGAATACGAATCGACGGGCGTCCGGGAGTGGTTGCCCGAGTAGTTCAGAAAGAAGGATGTCCGAGTGCCGCCGTTGAAGATGTAAGGAATCGTCAGCGGGCCGCCCAGGGAGGACCCGTAGCGCTGCTGAACGTAGTCGGGCTCCTCGCGCACGCGGCCGTTGAGTGGATAGGCCGCGGCGTCGAACATCGACCCGCCGAGATTGTAGTTGGCGTTGCCCTGAATGCGCCCACCACCGCGCATGCCCCCGAATCCACCAGGCCCGCCGCCGAAGGGGCCGGGGCCACCGCCGCCCGGTCCGCCGCCACGTCCGCCGCCTCCGCCAAACCCACTCTGATCGCCTCCGCCACCGACTCCGCTCTGGACACCCTCAATGCCAGGGCCCCGTCCGAATCCGTCCGGCCCGCCCTCGCCGAACTCACCGCGCCCGCCGCGCCCGCCGAACAGCAATGCGTCGTTCGATTGCCCCTGAATCCCCGCCGTGGCCACCGTCTCGGTCGGCGCATCGGCTGAGAACCCCGGAGGCAGCTGGAGCTCGGCTCGCAGCGTTGCCGTCGCATCGTCGCTGGACGCAGCGCCTGCCTGCTCCCCGGTCGCGTTGGTGACCACGTCGAGCTGCTGGAAGCCCCCGCGTCCGCGGCCGGCCATCGACCGACCAGCCTGTTGCGTGGCTGATGGTGTGGGCGCTGTTGTGCCGGGCGGGACGCCCGGGGCAACTGGCACGCGGGAGGCGAGGGTCAACGAAATGTCGAGCCGGCTGCTGCAGTCGCCGGCCGCAAGGGTCGCGTCCTTGAGGATCGCTTCGCGAGTGGCCGGAGCAAACGCCGCGAGCGACGCGCGGATGCTGACGGTCCCCGGCCCCTTGAGCCGCAGCAAGTAGCTGCCGTTCTGCTCGCTCGAGGTGGATGAGAGCTCCGCGCCGTCGGCGCCGAGTGCCACGATGGCGACGCCAGGCAGGGGCAGACTGCCGGACTGCACGAGACCCGACACCGCGCACGGCTGACTGGCCGGCGACGTCGACTGTGCCAGCGGGGGCGCCACGTAGACGAGCGCCAGCCCGAAGCCGGCGGCGAGCCTCGAGATGACGCGTGGCGAGAAGTGCCGCCCGCGCTGCGGGTTAACGAAGAAGACCATTCGGTTCCTGAGGCCAGAGGTCGGAGGCCAGGGCCAGAGGCCACGGGCAATCACACGGCAACGTCACGTTGGACTCGTCCGAAGCGCCAGATCTTCCCATCGGACGATGATACGCGCGAGACAAAAAAAGGCGCGCCCGTGAGGCGCGCCCTGAAAAAGCTCCGTGTTGTCCGTGTTATCCGTGGCTCGTGTTGGCCGTGGTCTGTGTTGTCCGCGGTTTAGAAGCCCACCCTGACCCCGAAGCGGATGATCCGCGGGTTGACAATCTCGAGCACCTCGTTGAACGAGGTCGAGCCGAGGTCGTAGTCGCGGCCCAGGATCGTCCCGGTGTTGAACAGGTTGAACACGTCCATGTCCACGTTCAGGTTCATGCGGCGGAACGTGAAGTTCTTGCTCACGCGGCCATCGAAGGTATGGACCTTCGGCAGCCGATTCGCCCCCACGTCGTCGACGAGGATGACGTTCTTCTCCGGCGCCAGCGCGTCACCCGCCCCCTCGGTGTCGGAGAGGATGAAATACGGCGCGGAGAATCCCTGGCGCATGAGGTAGTTCATCCCGAAGGTCAGGCCCCATTTCGCCTGATACGCCCCGTTGAGAATGAACTGATACCGCGGCGACACGAGGTAGATCGAGCTCTTGCCGCTGCCGGCGCTCGGCGTCATGACCTGTCCACCGTCTTTGTTGGGATACGCCTTGGTGGTCGTGAAATATGGGGTCGGATCCTCGGTTGACGCGGCGCTCCCGAGGTACTCCCGGTGATCGTTGGTGGAGAAACCGACGCGCATCATCCAGTTGTCGGCCATGCGCTTGGTCGCCGACACTTCGAATCCGAGATACCGCTGGTGATAGTCGGGCCGCGTTTCGAATACCTGGCCGAAGTCATCGGGAATGGCGCTGTCGTTGATGTGGTAGAAGGGAACATCGTAAGCGCCGATGCCCGGGGCAGTCCCCGTGAACCGTCCCGCTTCGGAGAAGTCTGCGCTCGTGACCCCTCGATAGTGCAGCCAGTTGATACCGCTGAACCGCCGCCAGGTCACGTTGCCGCTGATCGCGAAGTTGCGGAAGAGCTCGTGCTCCATGCCGACAAGGAGCTCGTGGGTGAGCGGCGAGCTGTAGTCGCCGATCGTGTCCGGATTGCCGCCCAGCGGATTGTCGGGGTCGAAGCCGGCGGTAGCCAGAAACGCCCCGAACTCGCTCAGGTCCGCCACCCGGTTGCCGTTGGTGTCGACGGCAGCGTAGTAGGCATAGGAGTAGTAGGGGATTGCGGACACGGTGATCGCCGCGCGGTTGGAGTCGAGCTGCGAGGCGAACATCGCATAGCTGCCGCGAACGATCGTGCGGCGTGACTCGTTGAGCGCATAGGTGAACCCGACGCGCGGTGTGAGCGTGTTGTAGACGATCGCGTCCTTCACCGCAGGGGCGTTGAGCGCGGGCATCAGGACGGGGAGCGCTTCGCTCGCGGGAACCGACGCCGCGAGCACCGAGCTGCTGGCGCGATCCCACCGGACTCCGAGGTTGAGGGTCAGCCGGTCGAGGCTGATCGTGTCGCCCACGAAGCCGTGCCAGTAGACGCCCTCGCCGGCAGCCGCCCAATCGCGTACCACTTTGGCGGTCATGTTCGGATAGCCGTTGTGGAGTGAGCGGACGCCGTTGCCCGGCCAGCCGCTCTCGGAGGTCACGCTCGACTTGCGCCAGCCGAACCCGAACTTCAGGTCGTGACGGCCCTTGAACATGTTGGCGTCCATCGAGGCGCTGTGCTGCGGACGGTCGGTGGTCGCGAAGAGGTACGAGCCATGCGCCACGCGGGCGTCGTCACGGTAGTACAGGGTTTCAGTGCCGCCGCGGGGTGTCAGTGAGAATCCGTTGCCGGTGTAGGCGTAGCGGCCGGTAATGAAGAACTTGCTGCCGACCGTCCGGCTGCCTTCGACCTTTACCAGATCCGTCGGTCCCACCTGATTCCAGGTCGTTTCGTCGGGCCGGACGGCGCTGGCGCCGCGGCCGAACTTCTCCTTGTTGCCGCGGAAGTACGCGAACGTCGCTCGCGTCTTCGGGGAGATTTCTCCCGTGAGCTTCGCGGAGTAGTTCTCGAGGGTCGTCGCGTCCCTGGCAATCTGCTGGTAAGCGCTGCTGGCGTCGTCGAAGTTGAAGACGAGCAGCTCGGGTTCGGTCTTGCCGTAGGCACCCCACGCGAACAGCCGATTCCGGATGAGTGGACCACCGCCTTCGACCCCGTAGTCCTTGTACTCGCCGATGCGGTTGTAACTGCCGATCTCACCGAAGAGCTCGTCGCTGACGTTGTCGGACTGCAGGCTGTCGTTCTCGAAGTAAAAGCGGCCGGTGCCGCGCCACTTGCTCGTGCCGCTTCGAAGCACGAAGTTGAGCTGCACGCCGGGCGTCGGGTTGGCCGGATCGGCGCCGCCGGTCGTCACCTGCATTTCCTGGAACATGTCGAAGTCATAGTAGGTGGGCGACGAGCCCAGCGCCGCCATGTCCGTGATGGCGATGCCATCCATGTTCCACGTGTTGTCGCCGCCCAGGGCGCCCTTTGCCTGGTAGTTCGACTGCTGACCCGATTCGGCGCCGCCGACATTCACGCGATCGACGATGATGCCGGGGATGGTCTGAAGTACCACCCATGGGTCTCGCGCGCTCGGGATGTTCTGCAGCTCGTCGAGGTTGACGTTGGTCGAGACGGTCTGCCGCTTCGTCTCGATGACGGGAGTTTCCGACGTGACTTCAACCTTTTCCGCAAGGCCGCCGACGTTGAGCGTGACCCCGAGGGGCACGATCGAGCCGGCATTGACCGGAACGTTTTCGTTCCGGTAGTCGGTAAACCCTGCGAGCTTCGCGGTCACGGTATAGCGCCCTGGCGCGAGGCTCACGAAGTGCGCCTCACCCTGAGCATCTGTGACGGCGACGTCGGTCTGGGTGCCGACAGCCTCGACCGTCACGCCGGGCAGCACCGCGCCGGTGCCGTCCTTGATGGTGACGTCGATGCGGCCTGTGTAGACCTGCGCTGCCACTGGCGCCGCCACGAGCGACGCGCAGACCAGCGACAGGCCAACCAGAGCCAGTCGTGTTGTCATCCGACCCTCCTTTGCGTGATCCGACAAGACGCCGCCCCGGCACACCCGTGCCGGAACGGCCAGCGAACATCAGGCGTGCTGACCGCGTGGATATGGCCGGAGGCGCCGGCCGTCAACGAGATTGGAGAGAACTGCGGGCTGGGAGTGACGAGTCGAGGGTTTCCCGTGACTAACGGCTTACTTCGCGAAGCGGTCGAAGATGTCGACCAGCTCCGCCAGCCGTCGGCTCTGCTCGGGTTCTCCCTTGGCAATCCCATCGGGTACGCACGTCTCAACGTGATACTTGAGCACCACGAGGCTGATGCGATTGAGCGCCGCCTCGGCTGCCGCAAGCTGCTGCAGGATGTCCAGACAGATGCGCGGCTCCTGCACCATGCGGCGGATTCCGCGTATCTGCCCTTCGACGCGATTGAGGCGGGTGATGAGGCTCTGTTGCTGCGTGTCGTCGAGCATGGCTCCCTCGAGAAACCGGTTACGGCGCTGACACTATACGCCGCCTCGAGTTTCGGGGTGATGTCCATGCACGAACGACCCGGGCTGCAGACCGCTTCGCTTCGCGCCTTCAGTGCACAGGTCTTTTGTGCAAGTGCGCTGCCTTCATCGCGTGTCGACGAACAGTCGAGGCCGTGTGGGGGGAGCGTGACGAGAGGAGAACGGGGAGTGACGAACTGCCTGCGCGTGAGGACGTGGCGATCGCCGGTTCCAAGGAACTGATCTCACGCGTCGTGTCCGATCCAAATCAACCGCGGAATGACTTCAAGCGATTGAAAGAGACAGAGACAGCAAGCGCCTGCGGCCTCGCCTCCGCCAAGGCTACGGCGAGCTTCGCCGAGCGAGCGACAGCCGTGAGCCGCCGTGAGCGCGAAGTGCGAGCGGCAGCGCTTGGGGGTGGGGCCCCAAGCGCAATGAGAGAAGTGGGGCCCCGCGAGCATTGAGGAATGCGGACAGAAGGCAGAAGTCACCCGGCAGTACGGCCAAGGAGTCCAGTCTCCGCATCCTGATCTCTGGGCCGCAGGCGCTGCTTGACACCGCCATCAGAACTGAATGAACATTCATTCATGCCGACTGAGGCCCCCAGGCGCGCGGGAGCGCCGACCAAGCTCGACAAGAGCGACAAGCGCGACGCGTTGCTGCGCGCCGCCATCGACACATTCGCCGCCCGCGGCTTCTTCAACGCGCAGGTCGCCGACGTCGCCCGGGCGGCAGGCGTCGCCGCCGGCACGGTCTACCTCTACTTTCGGGGCAAAGACGATCTCCTGATCTCGATCTTCGAGCGCACGATGAAGGAAGCGATCGTCGACGGGCGGCGAAGCGTCGGCGCTCTTACCGATCCGATCGAGCGCCTTCACGAGATCGCCCGGCTCCACCTCGGCCGGCTCGGCCGCGACCGGGCCCTGGCGGTGGTCTTCCAGATCGAGCTCCGGCAATCGACGAAATTCATGCAGCGGTTCTCCTCCACCCAGTTGCGCGAATACCTCGGCATCATCAGAAACGTCATCGCCGACGGTCAGGCGCGCCAGGTGTTCCGCTCGCAGATCAGCCCGACGCTGGCCGCCAAGCTGTTCTTCGGCGCCCTCGACGAGATGGCGACCAACTGGATCCTCAGCCGTCGCAAGTACTCGCTCGCCGCGGAAGCCGAGGCGATCGTGGACCTGTTCGTCGGTGGACTCGGGCAGCCGCGATAGTTTGCGTTCGTGAGGACAAGACGGTGAGCACTCGCATACGCACGGTGGCCGTTCTCGGTGCCGGCACCATGGGCGCGCAGATTGCCGCCCACTTCGCGAACGTCGGCGTTCCGGTGCTGCTGCTCGACGTCACCCGCGACGCGGCGCGCGACGGATTGGGGCGCGCGCGAAAGCTGAAGCCGGATCCGTTCTTCACGCCCGACGCCCACGCGCTCGTCCGAACCGGCGGATTCGACGAGGACCTCCCCACGATCGCTTCGGCCGACTGGATCATCGAAGCCGTCGTCGAACGCCTCGACGTGAAGCAGGCGCTGCTCGAACGCGTCGACGGTCATCGGGCACCGCACGCCATCGTGAGCTCCAATACCTCCGGAATCCCGATCGCGGCGATTGTCGAAGGCCGGTCCCCGTCCTTCCGAGCACATGCGCTCGGGACACACTTCTTCAACCCGCCGCGGTATCTGCGACTGGTCGAAATCATTCGCACGCCGGACACCGACCCTGACGTCGAGAAAGCGGTCGCCGACTTCGCAGACCACCGCCTCGGAAAAGGCGTGGTCCCGGCCAAGGACACGCCGAACTTCATCGCGAATCGCATCGGCCTCTACGGCGTCATGCAGATCTTCCGGGCCTGGACGAAAGCGCCGGACGGCGCGTACATGATCGAAGAGATTGACGCCATCACGGGACCTGCCATTGGCCGGCCCAAAAGTGCCACGTTTCGAACGATGGATCTTGCGGGGATCGACGTGCTCGCGCACGTCGTGCGGAACCTGGCAGGCAGCCTGAGCCGCGACGACGACCGCTCCGTCTTCGTGCTGCCGCCGGTCGTCGAGGAACTCATCAAGAGAAACTGGGTTGGAGCCAAAGCGGGCCAGGGCTTCTATAAGAAGGATCCGGGCGGCGCGATCCTCACGCTCGACCCCGCCTCGATGACCTACAGACCGGAGGCGCCAGCCCGGCTGCCGTCGCTCGACGCGGCGCGGGCGATCGAGGACCCGGGCGCGCGAATCAAGGCGCTCTTCAACGCGGACGACAAGGTCGGCCGGCTCCTGCGCGACACGCTCGGTCCCACGCTCGTCTACGCAGCGCGGGTCACCCCGGAGATCGCCCACTCCATTGACGACGTGGACCGCGCGATGCAGTGGGGGTTTGGGTGGGAGTTGGGTCCATTCGAAACGTGGGATGCGATCGGCATCGAACATGTCCTCGAGGCGTGTCACGTCACCGACCCGCCGCCGCTCGTCCGCGACGCCCTCGAGCGCGGCGCATTCCGGCCGAAGCGTGCCGGGCGAATCTTCGAGCCAGTCCCACCGGCCGGGCCGGGGCTGCAGTTGCTTCGCACGTCGAAGGAGCGAACCGCAGTCGTGCGGCGCAATGCGGGCGCCAGCCTGATCGATCTGGGAGACGAGGTGCTGGGAGTCGAGTTCCACTCCAAGATGAACGCGATCGGGGGCGACACGATTCAGATGCTCCAGGCGGGCGTCAAGGAAGCCGCCTCACGATTCCGCGCGCTCGTCGTCGGCAACGACGCGCCGAACTTCTCGGCCGGCGCCAACCTGATGCTGCTCCTGCTCGAAGCGCAGGAGGGCAACTGGGAAGAAGTCGACCTGATGGTTCGCGCGTTTCAGGGCGCCACGATGGCGTTGAAGCACGCCGAGGTCCCGGTGGTCGTCTCACCGGCCGCGCTGACGTTGGGCGGTGGGTGCGAAGTCGTGCTCCACGCGGACAGAGTGCAGGCGGCGGCGGAAACCTACATGGGACTCGTCGAGGTCGGCGTTGGTCTGATCCCGGCTGGCGGCGGAACCAAGGAGATGCTCGCGCGCGCGATGGAGGCCGCTCCTGCCGGATCGGATCCGCTGCCGATTGTCCAGCGGGTGTTCGAGACGATCGGGTTCGGCAAGGTGTCGGCGAGCGGACCTGACGCGCACCGCCTCGGATACCTCCGGCCAGTCGATGGCATCACCATGAACCGCGAGCGGCTCATCGCCGACGCCAAAGCGCTCGCGCTGGCGCGTGCCGCTGATTACGTGACACCTCGTCCTCGCACGGGCATCCCCGTTGGAGGCGAAGGGGTGCTCGCCGCGCTCAAGCTGGGTGTGCACCTCGCGTGGCGGGCCGGCCGACTGACCGATCACGACGCGCTCATCGGGCGAACGCTGGCACGCATCCTTGCGGGCGGCGATCGGCCGCACCCAGGCACGATCACCGAACAGGAACTGCTCGACCTCGAGCGCGAGGCGTTCCTGAGCCTGTGCGGACAGCGCAAGACGCAGGAGCGAATCGCGTACACGCTGAAGACCGGGAAGACGCTGAGGAACTGACGCGCATGTTCGATCGAGGAAAGGGGCCGGTGATCGTAGTCGTGCAGGGGCTGCACGGACGGTGGGAGTGGATGAAGCCGGCGCTCATCCAGCTCGCCGGGTGCTGTCGCACCATCTCGTACTCCCTCTGCGGGGACATCGGTTCCGGCGAACGGCCGGATCCTGCGCAGGGGTTCGACAACTATCTCCGGCAGCTCGATGCGGTGCTCGACCGATCGGGCGTCGCGCAGGTTGCCCTGTGCGGCGTCTCGTTCGGCGGCTTCGTGGCGCTGCGCTATGCGGCCACACGTCCGGAACGGGTCACGTCGCTCGTGCTCGCGTCCGCGCCGGCCCCCGGATGGAGACCAAACGCACGGCAGGCGAGCTGGATCGCGAGTCCCTGGATGTCGGCGCCGGCGTTCGTGGTTACCTCCCCCATGCGTGTCTGGCCCGAAGTGCGGTCTGCCTTCCCGACCTGGTCGTCGACGCTGGGATTCTTCGTGCGTCAGGGATTGCGCGCCGCGCGCGCGCCGATGATCCCGTCGCTGATGGCCGAACGCATCAACCTGGCGCAGCAAACGGACTTCACGCCGGACTGCGCGCGTATCCGGGTGCCCACACTCGTGCTGACCGGCGAGGAGTCCCTCGACCGCGTGGTCCCGGTGTCGAACACGCGGTCGTTCTGCACGCTCATCCCCGGCGCCGAGTCCGGGGTCCTCGAACGGACCGGCCATCTCGGCACCCTGACGCAGCCGTCGAGATTCGCGGAAGTCGTCGGAAAGTTCGTGCATGCCCACAATCACTGATCTTCGGGGACCCGCTGGGCGTCTCGAAGCTCTGCTCGACACGCCAGATCCTGCGCCGATCCGGGCGGCCGTCGTGTTTGCGCACCCGCACCCGCAGCATGGCGGCACGATGCACACCAAGGTGGTCTATCAAGGTTCAAAGGCGCTGACGCGGATCGGCTGCGCCGTCCTCAGGTTCAACTTCCGTGGCGTCGGCGCGAGCGATGGCACATTCGATCGCGGCGAAGGCGAACAGGCGGACTTCAGCGCGGCGCTCGACTACATGACCGCCCGTTATCCCGGCGTGCAACTCTGGGCCGCCGGTTTCTCGTTCGGTTCGTGGGTGGCGCTCGAGGTCGGCGCGCTCGACCCACGCGTGTCGGTCCTCATCGGCATCGCGCCCCCCGTCGTCACCTCAGTGTCGGGACAGAACTACACCTTCACGAACACGCTCAACAGTACCAAGCCCAAGTTCTTCGTGCAGGGGGAGGCTGACGAAGTCTGCCCGCTCGAAGGCATGTGGCAGTTCTACGGCCGGCTCCAGGAGCCGAAGGAGCTCGCCGTCATCGACGGCGCGGGTCATCTTTTCGATGGCAAGACACAGGAGGTCGGCGAGGCCCTCGAGGATCTCCTCGTTGATTTTAAGGGGGATTTTCAACCATGAGAGACGCAGTCATCGTTTCAGCGGTGCGGACAGCAGCCGGCAAGGCACCGGCCGGCACGCTCAGGCACACGCGGCCCGACGAGATGGCGGCGACCGCGATCGGGGAAGCGCTGGCGCGCGCGCCAGGGCTCGATCCGGCGGAAATCGAAGACGTCATCGTCGGCTGCGCGATGCCTGAAGCCGAACAGGGGCTGAACGTGGCCCGAATCGCCAGCCTGCGCGCCGGCATTCCGGTCTCCGCGTCCGCACTCACGGTCAATCGCTTCTGCTCGTCTGGACTGCAGGCCATCGCGCACGGCGCGGAGCGCATCATGGCCGGGTTCGCCGACGCGATCGTCGCGGGCGGCACCGAGTCGATGAGCCTCGTGCCGATGGGCGGACACAAGATCGCGCCCAACCCCATTCTGGTCGATACCTACCCGGACGTGTACCTCACGACGGGGCTGGTGGCGGAGAACCATGCGCGTGAGGCGGCGGTGACCCGCGAGGAACAGGACGCGTTTGCGCTCGCCAGCCACCAGAAGGCCGTCGCCGCCATCGACGCGGGACGGTTCAAGGCTGAGATTGTGCCGCTGCAGGTACGCGTAACCGGGAACGGGTCGGGGCCGCAGTCCCTCACGTTCGAGACCGATGAAGGGCCCCGCCGCGACACCTCGCTCGAAGCGCTCGCGAAGCTGAAGCCGGCGTTTCACGTCACGGGCACGGTGACCGCCGGCAACTCGTCGCAGACGAGCGACGGCGCCGCGGCCGTGGTCATCATGTCCTCGGAACGTGCGCGCGCGCTCGGCGTCGCGCCGCTGGCGCGATTCGTGGCATTCGCAACTGCGGGTGTCGAGCCCGAGCGCTTCGGCATAGGACCAGTTCCGGCGATCCGGAAGGTCTTGAAAATGGCGGGCCTCACGCTCGACCAGATCGACCTCGTCGAGTTGAACGAAGCGTTCGCCGCGCAGGCAATCGCCTGCCTGCGCGAGGTGCCGATCGATCCCGGCCGGCTCAACGTCAACGGCGGCGCGATCGCGCTCGGCCACCCGCTCGGCTGCACCGGCGCCAAGCTGACCGCCACGCTGCTGCACGAGATGCGCCGCCGCGGTTCACGCTACGGGATGGTCACGATGTGCGTCGGGGGCGGGATGGGCGCTGCGGGAATCTTCGAGCGCGTGTAGGAAGACAAGCAATCGTAGTGTCCGGCTTCCGCCTTCGCGCGAAGCGCTTCGGCGGACCGCCGTAGCCTTGGCGGAGGCTGGTTAGCCGGACTTGCAGGATCAACTATGACGACAACCATGACGACGATGCGCGGTGGGGCGTGGCTGATTGAAGAGGCGACCGAGCCGGTGTTCACGCCCGAGCGGCTGACCGACGAGCACAAGCTGATCAAGCAGACCGCCGACGAGTTCATCGAGAGCGAGGTGCTGCCGGCGCTCGAGCGACTCGAGCAGAAGGACTGGACCCTCGCGCGCACGCTGGTGCGGCGGTGCGGCGACCTCGGCCTTCTCGGTACGGATGTGCCCGAGTTGTACGGGGGTGTGGAGCTCGACAAGGTCTCGTCAATTGTGGTCGGCGAAGCCGTCGGGCGCTCTGCATCCTTTGCGACGACTTTCGGCGCGGAGACTGGCCTCGCGATCACGCCGCTGTTGTGCTTTGGCACGGAGGAACAGAAGCAGCGCTACCTACCACGCCTTGTGAGCGGCGAGATCGTCGGCGCCTATGCCTTGAGCGAGTCGGGGTCGGGCTCGGATGCGCTCGGCGCCAAGGCGCGCGCAGTACGCCAGTCGGACGGCAGCTTCGTTCTGAGCGGCGAGAAGATGTGGATCACGAACGGCGGATTCGCGGATCTCTTCATCGTCTTTGCGAAAGTGGATCCCGAGCAGTTCACGGCCTTCCTCGTCGAGCGGAGCTTCCCCGGCGTGAGCACGGGCCAGGAAGAGCACAAGCTCGGACTCCACGGCTCATCCACGACGCCGCTCGTGTTGCAGGACGTCAAGGTTCCGGCGAGCCACGTCCTCGGCGAGGTCGGGCGAGGCCACAAGGTGGCCTTCAACGTGCTGAACTACGGCCGATTCAAGCTGGCCGCGATGTGCAGCGGCGGCGCACGCCTGGCGATCGGAGAGGCAGCACGCTACGCCGTCCAGCGCAAGCAGTTCGGCCAGCCGATCGCGACCTTTGGCGCCATCAGGCACAAGCTCGGGGAGATGGCGATCCGCGAGTACGCGGTCGAAGCGATGCTCTACCGGACCGCCGGCTTGATCGACGGGATGCTGCAGGGCAGCCATGCCAGCGACGTCGTGCTCGCCGCGCTCGAAGAGTTTGCGATCGAGGCGTCGATCCTGAAGGTCGCGGCGAGCGAGATGCTCGACTTCGTGCTCGACGAGAACGTGCAGATTCACGGCGGTAATGGTTTCGTCAAGGACTACCCGGCAGAGCGGCACTACCGCGATGCTAGGGTGAATAGGATTTTTGAAGGGACCAACGAGATCAACCGCCTGCTCGTCCCGGGCATGCTCGCCAGACGCGCGGTAAAAGGCGGCCTGCCGCTCATCGCCGCGGCGCGGAAGCTGCAGGACGAACTGCTGACGCCGGCTCCGGCAGAGCTGCCGGGGGACGGCCCGTTCGAAAGCGAGCGCCGGACGGTTATCGCGATGAAGAAGGTCGCGCTCATGGTGCTCGGCACGGCGATGCAGACCTACGGCGACAAGATCGCCGAGCAGCAGGAGGTCCTGTCAGGAGCCGCCGACATCATCATCGACGTCTACGCGGCGGAGAGCGCGGTGCTGCGCGCGGCGCAGGCAGCCACCGGGCTCCACGCCGACGCGGCCGCGGTGTTCGTGAACGACGCCGGCGGGCGCGTCGAGATCGCCGCCCGACACGCGCTCGCAGCGATGAGCGACGGCGACATGCTGCGCACGCTGCTGGCGGCGCTGCGTCGCGTCATGAAGGTCACCCCGGTGAACACCGTCGCCCTGCGGCGGCGGATCGCGGATGCGGTCGCCGAACAGAAGGGATATCCTTTTTAGACAAGGTGCAAGAGTGCTGAGGGGCCAGGGTGCCTGGGTTCGTCGAAACCGTCGGGTCGTCTGGGCGCTGGTCGCTCTGCTCGGTCTGGGCGCGTGCACGGCGCGCGAGATCCCTTACGAGGAAGAGATCGCGGCCTGGCGCGCAGACAAAGACCGATTCATGCGCGAGTCCCCGGAATCACCCGTGGTCGCGGCCGACCGGACAGCTTTTCCGCAGCTGCCCTACTTCCCCGTCAATCCCGAGTATCGAGTGCCTGCCTCCCTGGCGGTCGCCAGGGCGGACGATATCCTCGAGATGTCGACGTCGACTGGCCAGCGCCGACGGATGCAGCGGATCGGCGCGCTCGAGTTCACGTTGAAGGGCCAGCCGCTCAAGCTGACGGCGTTTGCCGAGGAAGGCGACACGCAACTGCGGCGCCTCTTCGTGCCGTTTCGCGACCTCACGAGCGGGACGGAAACGTATCCCGGCGGACGCTACCTCGACCTCGATCGCACGGCGACGGGCGTCTACGATCTCGATTTCAACCGCGCCTACCATCCGTTCTGCCTCTTCAACGCGACCTACGACTGCCCGGTGCCTCCTCGCGAGAACCGGCTCACGATCCCGGTGCGCGCCGGAGAACAGCTCGGGGGACCGAAGTGATCTCGGCGATTGTCTTCGACTTCGACGGTGTGCTGGTCGACTCCGAACCGCTGCACCTGCGGGCGTATCAAGAAGTGCTCGAGCCGTTCGGTCTTTCCCTTCCGCGGGAGAAGTACTACGCGAGCTACCTGGGCTACGACGACGAGGGGGTGTTCAGGGCCGTGGCCGGGGCGCGGGACTGGCCCATCGACGATCGGAAGCTCGACGCGCTGATCGAAGAGAAGTGCCGGGTGTTCGACGCGCTGCTGGACGGCGGTGACCTCATGTACGCCGGCGCGGCCGAGTGCGTCGCACGCCTCGCCGCGGTCTGGCCGCTCGGGATCGCCTCGGGTGCCGCACGGCCCGAGATCGAGGCCATGCTCCGGGCCCGCGGCCTCGATCGGTACTTCCGCTTCATCGTGGCGGCTGGCGAGACGCCGGCCGGCAAACCCGCGCCCGATCCCTATCGCAGAGCGGCGGATCTGCACGGCCACTCGCCAGAGGCGTGCGTGGCGATCGAAGACTCGCGCTGGGGCATCGAGTCGGCCAAGACCGCCGGCCTCTCGTGCATCGGGATCACGCACACCTATCCGGTGTCGGAACTGCTCCAGGCCGACGCGATTGTGACGTCGCTCGGCGAGCTGACGCCGGAATTGATCCGGACACTGACATAGCTTCCAGCTGCCGGCTTCCAGCTTTCAGCTAAGAGCATTCAGTGCCTCGCCACCCGATTGAGATCTCAAAGGTCCTAGCTGGAAGCTGGAAGCCGGCAGCTGGGAGCTGGCGCGCGGCCGGTGTGCTCGCCCTCTACGTGATCCTCGCGGCTCTGTGCACGCGGCCGTTGCTCGAGCTGAGCCCGTCGCACATTGCGGGGGATCCAGGCGATCCTGTCTTGAACGCGTCAATCCTCTGGTGGAACGCAACCACCCTCCCATTCTCGGAGCAGTGGTGGAACCCTCCGTACTTTCACCCGACGAAGGGTGTGAGCACATTCACCGAAAACCTGGTAGGCCTGAGCCCAATTGCGACACCCCTCTACTGGATCACGCGCAATCCGCTCACCAGCTACAACATCACGCTGTTTCTGACCTGGCCGCTTTCGGCATTCGCTGTGTACCTCCTGGTCCGGTATGTCGTGCAGCGGGAGGATGCGGCACTCATCGCGGGTCTTGCCTACGGGTTCACGCCCTATCGGACGGCGGAGATGGGGCACCTCCAGATGGTGGCGTCCTTTTGGATACCGCTCGCCCTGCTCGGTCTCCATGGGTATCTGCGTGAGCGCCGAGCGGGCTGGCTGATCCTCTTCGGCGCCGGCTGGCTCCTCCAATCGCTGGCAAACGGCTACCTGATGCTCTACGGCGCCGTCCTAATTGGGCTGTGGCTCATCTACTTTTGCTCGACAAGCGGGTCGTGGCGTGCGACGCCGGCAATCCTTGCGACGTGGGCGCTCTGGAGCCTGCCGCTCGTGCCAGTGATGCTGAAATACCGCGACGTGCACGAGCTCAACGGTCTCCGTCGAGACCTCTCTGACGTCGTCAGCTACAGCGTACCGGTGCGAGCCTGGTTCGAGGTCACGGATTTTGTCTGGCTCTGGCGGCACGTACTCCCCGACGGGAAAGACGATCTCTTTCCTGGAGCAACGGCCGTGACGCTCGTGCTGCTCGCGGTGTTCGTGTCCCTGCGGCAACGATCGCCGGAGCGTAAGGAGTCCTTGTCGCGTGGCCGCCGGTGGCTGCTCGGCACACTCGCAGGAGCGACCGCGATCAGTCTGACGGCGATCGTGTATACCTTGTTCGCTGGCCCCTGGCGCCTCGATCTCGGTGGTGTCGTGATTCGCGTGAGCGACCTCGACCGGTCTCTGACGGTCGCGCTGCTCTGTGGCCTTCCATTTCTCCGCCGCGCTTTCACTCCTGGTGTGCGTGACGCGCTCGCGCGCCGCAGCCCGTTTGTGTTCTACAGCGTGGCGACGATCGCCATGGCCGTGCTGAGTTGCGGTCCGGTCATTCCGGCCGGCAACGCCGTCGTTGTCGATTTCACGCCGTACCACTGGCTGATGTATCTGCCTGGGTTTCGTGAGCTCCGCGTACCGTCGCGGTTCTGGATGCTGGGAGTTCTCTGCCTCGCGATTGCCGCAGGTCTTGCCTATGCCAGGCTCCGCGTGACTCGTCCGTCCTTGAGGATCCTCGTGTTTCTCTGCGCGTCAGCTGGTGTCCTGCTGGACGGTTGGCTGCGCGAGATGCCAATGGCCGTGGCGCCCGACCGAACGCTGAAGGTCGAGCGAAGGGACTACATCCAACCGATCCTCGAGCTCCCTCTCGGACCACAAAGGGATGCGGCAGCGACGTTCCGATCCATCTGGCATAGACGAGGCGTGTTCAATGGGGTGAGCGGCTACGATCCGATGCACTACCTGCCCCTTCAGGAGGGATTGGACGATCGCGATCCGGGGATGCTGCTCGCCCTGTCATCATTTGGCTCGTTTGATGTGATCGTGGACGAAGCCGCGGATAGCCAAGGTGAGTGGGCCCGCTACGTCACCGGTTTCCCAGGCGCGGTCCGAATGGGCACCGATGGCATGCGGACGGTGTATCGAGTGCCAGCGGGTTCAATGGACGCCCCTCTCGGCGCGCCGCTACCCATAGTGCGAACGTACGCGTTCCTGCGAGATGCCACGCCCATCGCTGACGGTCGCGTCGAAACCGAGTGGGGGGACGAGCCTCAGCGCCCAGGTCAATGGGTGTCCGTCGATCTTGGCGGCGTGCGCGAAATCGGCGGCATCACGCACGCATTGGGCGTGTACCCCCACGACTTTCCCCGGCGCCTTGCGATCGACGTATCCATCGACGGCATGACGTGGGATCGGGCCTGGGAAGGAAGCACTGTCGCGCACGCGTTCCGCGCGTCGGTGCTGGCGCCCAGGGCAGCCGAGATGCATTTCGCGTTTGCGCCGCGTCCGGGCCGGTTCGTTCGGCTCCGGCAGCTCTCACGCCATCTCCATCCGTGGCGCGTGGCTGAGGTGAAGGTGCACGGGCCGCGGAACTAGTGGCGTAGAATCACCCTGTGTCGGTTTCCCTCCATCTCCAGCCGCGCGCGGTGCAGGTCGCCACGGAGCTCGAGCAGGCGATGAACACGCCTGGTGAAGATCTCGCGCCGGCGGCGCTGGCGATTGCCAGGGTCGAATACCCCTCGCTCCTCACGGCGCCGTACCTGGATCTCCTCGACCGGATGGGAGAGGAGGCGTCGGCGCGTATCGGCCCGTCCGGGCGGTCTCCGTTCGAAGATGCGGTGCGCGCGTTCAACGAGTACTTCTACGACGAGCAGGGGTTCAGCGGAAACCGAGACCGGTACGACGACCCGCGCAACAGCTTCCTGAACGAAGTGCTCAACCGCCGCATGGGCATTCCGATCAGCCTCGCGATCGTGTACCTCGAGGTGGCTCGCCGCGCCGGTCTGCGCGTAGCCGGCGTGAACTTCCCGGGCCACTTCCTCCTGCGCGCGCCGCTCGCCGCGCCCGCGCGAACGACCGACGACATTCTGATCGTCGACCCGTTCCACAAGGGCGCCTTCCTCTCCGAGGTCGACTGCCGGGAAATGTTGCGCCAGCACGTCGGCGATGCCGCGGCCTTCGACCGCGCGCTTCTCGAGCCGGCCACGCGGCACCAGATCGTCGTGCGGATGCTCGTCAACCTCAAACGGCTGTACGTCCGGATGCGGTCCTTTCCGCAGGCCCGCTTCATCTCCGGCCTTCTGCTGACCGTCGACCCGTCCGCGATCGTCGAGCTCCGCGACCGGGGCCTCCTCGCCTATCACCTCCAGGATTTCGCCGGCGCACTGCGCGACCTGGAGGCGTACCTGCGACTGCTTCCCAAGCACACAGTCGCCGCCGACAACCCGGATCCGCTCGCGAATGATCCCGACGAGACTCCCGCCGGCGACGAAAGCGAACACCAGCAGATTTGGGAACACGTCAAGACCCTGCGAAAGCGAGTGGCGGGATTCAACTGAGAGCGCCTGCGGCCCGAGCGAGGCGCGAAGTCGCCGAGCGAGAGCGAGCGGGGGGGCCCCGCGAGCATTGAGCAATGCAAGCGGGAAACTAGGCTTTTCACAGCAGGTCAGGGGAGCCATCTTGAAGACCAAAACAACTCCCTGCGGTTCGGTGTGCGCCTGAGCTTCCAGAGGCCGCACACCGCGGGACCCCACCGCAACTCTCCGGCCTTTTGGTTTCTGACGTGCGCCCCATTGGATCGCTCGTTTTTCTCGTCCCAAATCCCGTTCCAAGCCACCCACCACACTGCCGGTCACTCGTGGCGATATATCGCCATCTCACAACCATTTCCAAGCATCTGGGCAATCCCACGAGAGGACGACGCCCGATTTCGGAACGGATGGTACACATGCTGCTCGGTTGACGTCGGGGATTTGAGGGGTTCGTCCGTTCGCGCTCCAAGGGAGGCTGAAGATGAAAGTGCGTGTTACCGCCATGCTGGCCGTTCTGGCCCTACTGGTCGGTGCGATACCGGCGCTGGCGCAGGTCCAGACCGGTGAGATCACAGGCAGAGTGAGCGACGATTCCGGCGCCGTCCTGCCGGGCGCGACAGTGACGCTGACCAGCCCGGTGCTGATCCAGCCGCAGACCGCCACGTGCAGCGAAACGGGCAGCTTCCGATTCTCGCAGATTCCGATCGGCACGTACACTGTGAAGTTCGAGTTGCCCGGATTCAAGACGGTGGTGCGCGAGGGCATCGTCGTCAACATCGGCTTCACAGCGCAGGTCAACCAGCAGCTCGCCATCTCGACCGTCCAGGAAACCGTCACGGTCAGCGGCGAGAGCCCGATCGTCGATACCAAGGCCACCACGGCTAAGACGACGTTCGACCTCGACTCGCTGCAGAACATTCCATCCGCGCGCGACCCGTGGGTCATGCTCCAGCGCGTGCCGAACATCACGATGGATCGCATCAACGTCGGCGGCAGCCAGTCCGGTCAGCAGTCCGGCTACATCAGCCGCGGCTCCAACACTGGCAACAACAAGTGGGCGCTCGACGGCGTGGACATCACCGACATGTCGGCGACCGGCGCGTCGCCGATCTACTACGACTTCGACATGATGCAAGAGATGCAGGTCACGACGGGCGGCGCGGACGCGTCGCAGCAGACCGGAGGCGTCGGCATCAACTTCGTCACGCGCAGTGGGACCAATCGGTTCAAGGGTTCCGGCCGTCTTTACAACACCAACGACAGGTTCGAGTCGGATAACGTTACGCCTGAAATCAAGGCGGCAGGCGGCGGTTCGGGCGCGCCGATTCAGAACATCAACGACATGGGTTTCGAAGTCGGTGGCCCGATCATGCGCGACAAGCTCTGGTACTGGGGCAGCTATGGCACGCAGGACATCAAGGTGGGTGTGGTCAATTTCTACGAGAACACCCCGACCTGCCGTCCTGCAGGGGTCCCGGTGGGCGACATCGCGAAGATCCTCGACACCGACACGCTCCGTTCGTGCCTCGCGACCGACCTCACGACGCTGAACAACTACAACGCGAAGCTGACGTGGGCGCCGATTCGCAACAACAAGTTCAACTTCCAGAACACCTGGGCCGAGAAAGTGCGCAACGCCCGGGACGCCAGCGATACGCGTCCGCTCGAGACGGCCTACCGCCAGAAGGCGGTCTCCAACGCCTTTGGACCGACCGGCTGGGATACCGGCCCGTCTCCGATTTGGAAGGCAAGCGACCAGCACGTCTTCACCGATCGGCTGTTGATGGACATCCAGTACGCGCACATCGGCAACAACTTTACGCTCACGTTCCAAGATCCGGGACAGGGTGCGATTCAGCCGCGGTTCGACATCACGAGCGGCATCTGGGGCCGTTCGTTCAACGAGTCGATCTTCGTGCGCCCGACGCAGAGCATCGACCTGACGACCAGCTACTTCCTCCCGAACGCGCTCGGCGGCGACCACGCGTTCAAGGTCGGGTATCGCTGGCGGACGGCGCGGGGCGAGTCGATCAGCCACACGGGTGGCAACGCCGTGGCCCGCTTCTCGAACTCGACAACGACGTGCGCGTCATTCGCGGCTGGGTGCAACTCCGATCTCTTCCGCGACGGTTGGACGAACTACAACCTCAGCACCAATGCGGCGTACCTCCAGGACACGTACACCGTGAAGAAGTTCACGTTCAACGTGGGCTTCCGCTGGGATCGGCAGACTGACGAAGCGCTCGCATCCTCGGTGGCGGCAAACCCGATCATCCCGGGCATCATGCCCGCCATCGACTTCCCCGGCGTCGATGGGGGGGTCGTGTGGAGCAACTTCTCGCCGCGAGTGGGGTTGAACTACGACATCATGGGCACCGGCAAGTCGGTGGCACGCGCCTCCTACGCAGCGTACTACGGGCAGATGGGGCCAGGCCAGATTGCCAGCAACCTGATCGCCGTGTCTCAGGTCAGCATCCGCTACCCGTGGGCGGACCTCAACGGCGACACCCTCGTGTCGGCGAACGAGCTCAACACGACCTCGTTCCTCACGAAGAGCGCCGCGTTCGACCCGGCGAACCCGACGAGCTTCCTCTCGCCGGGCACAGTGGATCCGAACGTCAAGAACGACCGGACGCGTGAGTTCCTGGTCGGATTGCAGCAGGAAATCATGCGGAACCTTGGGGTTGAGATTAACTACGTGTGGCGCAAGTACGACAATTTCTTCTGGTCGGACCGCCTAAACTGGACCTCAGCCAACTTCCGCGAGACCTCGCTGACCCCGTCGAACTGCTCGGCGGTGGCGGACTGTCAGACGGTGACCTATTTCATGCCGACGTCGGCCCAGCCGTCGCCGTTCATGTATACCAACGTTCCGGATCGATTCCGAGACTACAACGGGGTCGAGTTCGTGCTCACCAAGCGCTATTCGAATCGCTGGATGGCGAACGTCAGCTTCGCCTACAATAACGCGATCGACCACTGGGCGTCCGCGGACGCTTACGAGGATCCCACCAACATCGCGAACCTCGACGGGGCGGTGTTCGCTCCGGAATCCGCCGGGTCCGGTGTCGGCAACGTCTTCAACAACGCCGAGTGGCTGTTCAAGGCCAGCGGCCAGTACACGCTGCCCTGGTGGGCTATCAACCTGGCGACCGGGATGCAGTACAACCAGGGATACCCCTTCCCGCAGGAGATCGCCATTACCACGCGCGGCAACCAAGTCGCCGACACGAGCGTCTACCTGAACCCGCTCGGCGACGTGCGCTACGACAAGGTGTTCGTCATGGACTTCAAGGTGGACAAGGCCTTCACGTTCGGCACCGTGAGACTCAGCCCGAGCATGGAGATTTTCAACCTGACCAATACGAACACGGTTCTCGCGCAACGCCGGACGCAGTACTCGTACAACGCGACGTCTGGCGTCGGCTCGTCGTCCTCGACGCTGCCACCAAACCAGATCAGTGGCATTCCTGCGCCGCGAGTCATCCGATTCGGAGTGAGGGTAACGTGGTAGAAGAAAGTGTGAATGCTGAGTTCTGAATGCTGAAGTAAAGGAAGAAGATCGAAGTCGGTGGCCGGAGGCGAACGATTGCCTCCGGCTTTTTTTTTTGGCCTGGCGACTGACGACTGAGACTGAAGACTACCGACTGAAGAACTGCCGACTGTTTCATTTCCACCCCACCATCGTCGCGATGCGTTTGAACAAGCTCGGGTTGGTGTGCGCGTGGGTAGCCTGATCCAGAATGTCGAGGGCGTCGCCGATGCGCGGCGCCACGCCAATCCCGAGCTTGCGGGCGCTTGCGATCGCCGCCCCAAAGCTGGCAGGAACGATGAGAATCGGCCTGGCGGTGGAATCGGAAATGACGTCCATGCAGTTCTGCGGGTTGTCGTCGACGTGGTAATCGAGGCGCAGCGCCTTGGCGGCCGTGCCGCGCGACCCTCGGATGACCAGCACGCTTGGCAGGTCGAATCCCTGAGCCACCAGCCACCTCTGCGTCTGGCGTTGCACGGTATCACCGGCGGTGTCGGGACGCTGCGTGATGAAGAACACTTCCCAGCGGAGCGCGAGCATCATCCGGTGAATCCGCTTCACGGCTCCCTGGTCCATGGGCCGAAGCGTCTCCCAGAAGTTCGGTGTGCTCTCGATCGCCTGCCATACGGCATCCTCGCGACGCTGCGACGCGCGCGCGCTGGCCACGCGCGCCTCGGTCTGCTCTCGAGTGGGCGCGGTCGAGGCCGCCTGCCGTTCCTCTTCCTTCTCAGGCTCGCCGATCGGGTCGTCCGCTTCAGGACCGAAGAGACGTGTGTCGTGGTCGCGAAAGGCGCTGGCGAAGTCGGCCAGCACGCCGTCCATGTCGAAGCCTATGCGAAGGGGCATCAGGGAATGCTGAATGCTGAATGCTGAAGTAAAGGCTGAACTATTTCGGGACAAGCGCCTTTGCGTAGCTACCCGAGGCGTCCGGCGCGGTTTCAATCAACACGAGCTCGGCATCGCGGTATGTCAGGCGTCGGTCGGGGCGACCATCGCCGGTTACGTCGAACTCCGCCGTCTGCACGAGACCGTGTACGTACCGTTCCCATTTGTCGGGGCGGCCGTCGCGGTCCGTGTCTTCCTCGACACGCAGAAGCGGCCCAGTGCCGGTCGGACCTTGGCTCGTCGCCGCGGACGGATCGTAGAATTCCCACCGATCGATACGCGCTGGATCTCCCGTCGACGAAATCTCGATGCGGTCGATTCGCCCCTCGGCCGTCGAGTACGCCCACGCGTCGGGCTTGTCGTCCGCCTTTCGCGAGAAACCGACCTTCGTCAGGCGCCCGGCGTCGTCGTAGTACTCCCAGCGGTCGATGCGGCCGTCCTCGTCGCTGTCGATGCGCGAGCGGAGCGGACGCGTCCCGTCCATCTCGGTCCAGGTATCGACGCGCCCGTTCTTATTGGCGTCGTAAGTGAGCTCGGTCAGCTTCCCCGTAGCTTTGTCGTAGGAGGCTTTCGTCGTCGCCTTCAGCCGCTCACGATCGGGATCGGCACAGCCGTGGACCAAGAGCGCCCCGAACGTTGCCAGCACCGCGAGCGCGGCACGATGCGGCACCTATTTCGTCCTCGCGATCTCGTCGTACAGAAAGGCTGACGCGACGATACCTCCGTGGAAGTTTCCGAGATCGAGCTTCTCGTTCGGGGCGTGCGCGTTTTCATCCGGCAGCCCGACGCCGAACAGCACGGCCGGCAGGCCCAGGATTTCCTGGAACGTCGCCACAACGGGGATCGATCCACCTTCGCGATTGAACACCGGAGTCTTGCCGAAGCCCTTCTCGATGGCCCGGCCGGCGGCCTGCACGAACGGATTGTCGAAGTCGGTCATCCACGGTTTGCCGCCGTGCATGCGCGTGACCTTCAGCTCCACGGTCTTCGGCATGATCTTACGGACGTATTCCTCGAAGAGCTTTGCAATCGTGTCGGGATCCTGATCGGGGACGAGGCGCATGCTGACCTTGGCCATCGACACCGCCGGGATGACGGTCTTGGCGCCCTCGCCGGTGAACCCGGCAAGCAGGCCGTTCACCTCGAACGTCGGCCTGGCCCACGTGCGCTCGAGCGTCGTGTAGCCGCTTTCGCCGAACAGCTTCGGGGCGCCCAGCTCCTTGCGATAGCGCGTCTCGTTGAAGGGCAGCCTCTTCCATTCGGCGCGTTCCTCGTCGCGAAGGGGCCTCACGGCGTCGTAGAAACCGGGAACCTTGACGCGCCCGCCGCGATCCTTCATTTGCGCCAGAACCTGCGCCAGCACCATTGCCGGATTCGCCACGGCGCCCCCAAACGATCCCGAATGGAGGTCGCTTTTCGTCCCGCGGAGATCGATCTGGCAGTAGACGAGGCCGCGGAGCCCGTAGCAGATCGACGGTACGCCGCGATCGAACATCGGGGAATCCGAGATCACGACGACGTCGGCGGCGAGCTCGCTCTGATGGGCCTTGATGAAGTTGTCGAGGTTAGCGGAGCCGACCTCTTCTTCGCCCTCGAGGATGATCTTCATGTTGACCGGGAGCTTGCCGGCCTTGTTCAAGTGCGCCTCGATGGCCTTGAAGTGCATGAAGACCTGCCCCTTGTCGTCGGCGGACCCCCGGGCATAAATCTCGCCGTCGCGGATGGTCGCCTCAAACGGCGGCGACTCCCACAGCTCGACCGGGTCGACCGGCTGGACGTCGTAGTGGCCGTAGAAGAGGATCGTCGGCGCGCCCTCGGCGCCCAGCCAGTCGCCGTAGACGACGGGGTTGCCGGGCGTCTCGATCAGCCGGACGTTGGCCAGGCCGATGCGGCGCATCTCGTCTGCCGTCCATTCGGCGCAGCGGCGGACATCGGCCGAATGCTGCGGCAAGGCGCTGATGCTCGGAATCGCGAGGTACGCCTTCAGCTCTTCGACGTAGCGGTCACGGTTCGTGTGAATGAAGTCGATGATGTCGTTCATGGGATGTCAGCTTCTCAAACAAAGTGCGAAAGTGCCAAGGGGCCTCAGCGCCTAGTGCTTAGGGTGCCAAGGTGCCAGAAGTGCCTCGGTGCCTGAGTGCGCTGCCTGTGCACTCAGGCACTCTCGCACCGTGGCACGCTAAGCACCAAGGCACCAGGCCCTCTTGCACCCTGGTACTTATGTCTGAATGGGCAAGTCTTCTCGGTCTCCCCACTCTTTCCACGATCCCACGTAGTTTCGCACGCGCGGGTAGCCGAGCAGGCGAAGCGCCAGATACGAATGCGCGGCCCGATACCCGCCCTGGCAGTATGCAATCACCTCGCGGTCTGGCGTCACGCCCGCGTCTTCGTACATCTGTCTGAGCTCAGCCGCCGGCTTGAACTCGCCCTCGGGATTCAGGTTGCGGGTCCATTCGATGTGCACAGCGCCCGGGATCGCTCCGCCGCGCCTGGCCCGCACGGTGGTGCCGCAGAATTCGCCATCGCTCCGCGCGTCGAGAATCACGGCATCCGGCCGCGACAGCGCCTCGCGGACCTCGCGCCACGTCGCCAGCGCATGCGCCTCGCGCCGGCCGGTCCACTCGCTTTTTGGCGGCGGACCGGCGTCACGTGTCACTGGCAGGTGCTCTCGTGTCCATGCGCCAAATCCCCCGTCGAGCACACGCACTGACGGATGCCCGAAGTACTCGAGGAACCAGAACGCCCGGGCGGCGCGGACGCCTGACTGCTCATCGTAGGCGACGATCGGCGTCGAGGCGGTCACGCCGTGGATCGCGAGCGCATGCTCGATCATCCACATGAAGGCCTTGAGCGGTGCGGGATCCGTGTCGGTCAGGCTGAGGCCCCAGAGGTCGATGTGGATCGCCCCGGGGATGTGTCCGGCGGTGTAGGCCTCAGCCGGCCGGAGGTCGAGGACGAGCGGCCGCGACATCTCGCTGCCCTCGAGCTCGGCGGCAAGATCGCGAGGCGCAATCAACAAGTGCGGGTTGGCATACCCCTTCATCTCCGGAATCGTACTACAGGGGTTTGTTTCAGAGGGCCGTTCATTGATCGTGTCGAACGGTCATCGCTTGACGGAGGTCACTTTGTTGTGCAAAGTTATAGAGAAGTCGTCGATGGAGCTTCCCCAAGCGCTCGCTCAGATCGCAGAGATCCGCGCTCAGGCCGCGAAGGCGGACGTTTATCGAGGCTATCGCTCGGTGCCGATTGCCGCGTCCGGACTGATGGGGCTCGCAGCGGCGTGGTTCCAACCGATTGGACTCGCTGGCGATCCGGTCGGCTTCGCCATCTATTGGGTCGTCGTTGCGATCGGCGCCGGGTTCGTCGGCGTCAGCGAAATCGTCTACAACTACGTCGTCCACGACGAGGCGCTCGTGAGACGGCGGACGCGGCGAGTCGTCGGCCAGCTGCTGCCAAGCCTGCTCGGCGGCGCGCTCGTCACCGCGAGCTTCGTCCACCTGAGCACGGCGCTGGTGCCTTTGCTCCCCGGTCTCTGGGCGCTCTCGTTCGGCCTCGGCATCTTTGCATCGCGTCCGTACCTGGTACGTGCGAGCGGATGGGTGGCGCTGTACTTCTATGCGGCCGGCGCGGCGCTGCTGTGGACCGCGCGCGGGCCTGAGACGCTCAACGCGTGGGCAGTCGGCGGCACCTTCGGCGTGGGCCAGCTCTTGACGGCCATCGTGTTGTATTGGAATCTCGAACAGGAAGAGTGGCGCTGAAGTCCTTATGAAGAAAAAGAAACCCGCCGAGCTCTCGCAACCCGGCCGCTTCGCGTACGACGGACTCGAGCGTGTCCTGCACGAGAAGGCGCGGCTGGGCATCATGACGTCGCTCGTCATGCGTCCCGAAGGCCTGCTGTTCTCGGATCTCAAGCGGCTGTGTGCGCTCACGGACGGCAATCTGAGCCGGCATCTCGACGTGTTGAAAGAAGCCGGGCTCGTGGAAGTGTGGAAGGGATTCGAGAACCGCCGGCCGCAGACGCTCTGCCGGCTCTCGGCCGATGGCCGGCACCGTTTCCTCGCCTATCTCGAGGAGCTCGAGCAGGTCATCCGGGACGCAATGCCGAAAGTCGCCAGGCGCGGAGAACGCCTGCCCGACCTGCCGCCGGGGTTTCAGCCTGCCTGAACCAGAGCCACGGATAACACGGACAACACGGACAGTGGTTGGCAGACAGCTTAGTCCAGTGTCCAGCGATCTCCGTCCTGCCGCGCCCTGCCGTCCACTCTCAGCTTGATCAGGTGGGCCAGCACGCTCTCGACGGCCGCCGGCACGAGCGCCGGCGGAAGCCCCTGATAAAGCACTGATGCGATTCGCTCTGGTGTGTCATGGCCCTCGGCGAGCGCGCGTACGATCTGCGCCTCGCGTACCGCACGGTGCCGCAGGTACTCGTCTATGGCCTTCGCCGGGTCGTCGATGATCGGTCCGTGCCCTGGAAGCAGCCGCGTTGGGCCAAGAGCACGCACTCGACGGAGCGATGCGAGGTACTGAGATAGATCGCCGCCACGGCGCGCCGGAATCACGATGGTGCCGCCAGACCGCACGAGGTCGCCGCAGAAGAGATCTCCGCCGTCCAGAAAGCAACAGTGATCCGGTGAGTGGCCGGGCGTGTATACCGCTGTGACCGCCGCATCGCCGGCTTCGATCGCTTCATCATCTGAAATCGGGTGCCCGCCGCCGCCAAACTGCCTGATGCGCACGTCGGACCATCGCGCGACGATCGCCGGCACCCCGCCGACGTGATCGGAATGCCCGTGCGTAATGAGCACCAACGCTAGTGGACGTCCGTCCAGTTCGCGGGCGATAGCCTCGATGTGCTCAGGGTTCCCGACACCCGCATCGATCAGGGTCGGCACGCGGCCAGGCAACAGGTAGGTGTTGTTGCCCGTCGGCCCGGTCCACGTCGAAGCGTTATGCGCGGGGAGAAGCTTGTGGATCATGCTGAGTTTCGGAGTGGACGGAGATAACGGGTTCAACCCGTTAACTTCGTTTACTCCGTCCAATACTCTTCTACAGTCAAAAATAGTACTTCAGCCGCAGATACGCGAAATCGCTGTCGCCGAACCGTCCGACCAGGTCGCGGCCGTCGCCCGCGAACCAGCCGATCGATGCTTCGAGTCCGAGGTTATCGCGGAGGTTGGCGATCCCGATGCCACGAATGAAGCCTGAGGCCGCGGCCGCGTTGTAGACGCCGAATCCTCGGAAGCGATAACGCTCGCGCGCGAAGGTCCGATCGGCGGATACGACCAGCGACACATCGGTGCGCCCGTCGCTCACGGCGTCACTCAAGTTGGGACTCGAATTGGGGACCGACAGCGGCGTGTCGTAGGACTCTGAGTGAACGAGCACGGTTGCGCTGAGGGTATAGTCCCCGGCGCGTCGGTCGACGCCGACGCCGGCATCGAACGACTGCCCGCCCACGACGCGCAGATCCGCAGACTGGAAGTTGTCATCCACGAACGCCGCGGCCTCACCGCGCAGGCCCCACCGCCCTCGAACCGCCTCGAAGTCCCCGCCGACCATCGTGAAACGCGGGTAGACGACGGCCACGGTTGGCGGCGGCACCGGCGAGCGCGGCGCGCCCTCGAAGGTGTACAACCCAAACGACTCGAAACCGCGAAACACCGAGACGCTCCAGTCCACACGGCCGCTCGTGGCGGAGACTCGCGCTCCACCCTGCGCGTTGCCCGCCTTGAACGCCGGCGCTCGGTCCGACACGGGAACGGGCGCGGTCGGACAGCCGATCGCCAGGCACACCACTGGATCTTCGGCCACGGTGACAGGAAGATTGAACGGCGACGTGGGCTCGTCGAGCTGGTCGAATCGCCCGCGTCTGAAGTCCGGAAGATAGACGCCGTCGAGGCTGATGCTCTCGGACAGGTGAATGCGCGCTCGCGCGAGCAGCACTGGCAATCGCGCCTCGCTGCGCCCCTCGAAGAAGTACCGCGACACATCAAGGGGGTTGATGACGTCAGTCGGCTGAATCTCGTCGAGCTTTCCCCACGCGATTCGCGCGTATCCCGCGAGGAGGTCGACCCGCTGTCCAAGGATCACGATGTTGCCGTCCTGCACGCGCACGATGCCGTCGGTGACCGACTGCAATCCTTGGCCAGAGCCTGGCACGACGCGCTGCGACAGCAGGCCTTCGGCAAAGCCGGACAGGGTAAAGACGAGACGTGCGGACGGCTCGATCTTTTCTTCGACGAACACCCGCGCGCGCAACTCGGTCGTATCCTGCCGGTTTGGAAAGTAGTCGCCGAACAGGCTCACGTAGCCCGTCGGGCTCTGCGCGCGCACTGGACGTGCGCTGAGGAGCCCCAGGCTCACGGTGAGCAGCACGATCGGCAGGAAAAGATGCCGCATGAGTGATCCGTGTTGTCCGTGTTGTCCGTGGCTCGTGTCGTCCGTGATGGCTCTACGCCGCAGCCTGTGGACGCCGCGGCCGGAGCGCGTCGGCCCCAAACACCCGCGGTAGCAGCTTGATGGTGGCCGGCAGGATTAGCACCTCGGCGAGAAACGCCGTCATCATCGTCAGGGCCAGCAGCCCGCCGAACCAGGCCGTCGGCTTGTATTCGGACAACAGCAGGACGCCGAATCCCGCGCTGTTGATGATGGCCGTGGTAAGCGAAGCGCGACCCTCGTGCGCGGTCGCGATCCCGATGGCCTCGTCCGTCGATCGGCCCGCCGCAGCTTCGCGCCGGTACCGGTTGATGAAATGAATCGTGTCGTCGTCGACGATCCCGAGTGCAACGCTCGCGACCATCACCGTCGCCACGTTCATGGAGATATCGAGGTACCCCATCACGCCGAGCACGGCCAGCACGGGCAGCACGTTTGGTGCAATCGTCAGCAGCCCGAAGCGGAACGAGCGAAACACGAGGAAGATGACGCCGAACACCGTGAAGAAGGCCGTGCCGAAGCTGCTCAGCTGGGACATCACCAGATAGTGATCGAGCGTGCTGAACAAGCGGCCGGAGCCGGTCGTCAGCACCGTGATCTCCGTCCCGGCGAAGGCCTCTTTCGCCATCCGATCCGCCTGCTCGACCTGCTCGAGCACCAGATCCGAGCTCATCGACTGCAGCTTGATCGAAATCTGAGCGCGCGAGTAGTCGCTCGCGATCACGCGCTCGAGCTCGTGGCGTCCTTCGCCCCCGAGCGCGAACACGAACAGCTCCTGCGCGATCGTGCTGGCGTCGGACGGCACGACGTTGGCTTCCGGCCGGCCGTCGTTGAGCTCCTTGTTGATCCGCTTCACGTAGTCGGCAACCGACGTCACCTTGCGGACGTGCGGGAACCGCCGCAGCGCTTCCTCGAGGCGGTCGACGCGGTGAAGGACATCGGGCGTTTTCAGAGACTCCGGCGGCCCTTCCAGCATGATCTGAAAGCTGTAGACGCCCCCGAGCTCCTTGTCGATGACGGCCGCGGACTGACCGAGCGGGTGGTCGGCGCTGAAGAAGCTGATGTGATTCGTGTCGACGCGCAGTCTGACGATGCCCATCGCCGCGACAATCGCGAGGGCCATCGAAACGGCCAGCACACGTTTCGGCCGCGCACACGAGAACCGTGCCACGGCCTTCAGGGGCCCAAGAAAGTACCGTTCGTGCGGCGCTTCCGCCGTTTCGGGCTTCACGAGCGAGAGCAACGTCGGCATCAGGACGAGCGAGATCACGAAGTCCACCATGATCCCGACCGCCGACCCCACGCCGAACGCCCGGACGGCCACGACGCTGCTGGTCGCGAGCGACAACATGCCGAGCGCCGTCGTCGCGCTCGCACCGAGCAGCGGCGCCGCCAGGTGCGCGACGGTGGCCTTGAAAGCATGCTCCGCGTCCCCGTGCCGGTGCTCTTCGTCCCAGTGCTGCATGATGTGCACGTCGTCGGCAATCGCCAGCACGACGATAAGGGGCACGAGCATGCTTGCGAGCACGTTGTAGCTGAATCCCATCAGCGAGTACAGGCCGAGGGTCCACAGGAGGCTGACGACGATGGCTAACATCGCGAGCATCGTCTTGCGCCACGACCGGAACGACAGGTAGATCGCCAGAACGGTAAAGAGCAGGATCGGCGGCGTGAACTTCCGCTGGTTGTCGAGCGTGATGCGGTTGTAGGTCTCGCTGATCTCGAGGCTGCCGTTGTAGTAGGCGCGCACACCCTCCGGCAGCCTGGGATCCACTATGTCGTGGATCTGCTGGATGACGCCTGCGCGAACCTCGTCGATGCGGTCTTCATCGAAGCCCACGATGATCGCCGTCGTCGAACCATCCTCCGAGACGAGATCCCCGCGGATGAGGTCGTCCTCGAGTGCGCGGCGCCTGACGTCGGCCGGATCGCGGGTGGCGAGATTCTCGAGCAGGGGACGGACCTCGAGGCCGCCCTCGTCAGCGTCACTGCCTTTCAGCGCCTCGACAATGGTGGCGGTCGCGAGGCTGTTGACGCGCTGAACAGTGTCAACGCGCTCGATGTCGCCGGTAATCGTCTCGATCGCCTCGAGCGTTCTGCGGGAGAACAGCCGATCGGCCGAGTCAGCCTTGAGGGCGACGATGAGCGCGCGGGTACCGCCAAACTCGGCCCGGAACCGCTCGTAATCCCGGTAGACCGGGTCGTCTTTCGAGAACCACGCCGTGATGTCGTTGTCGATCTCGGTGATGTCCGCCAGAGGCGCCTGGGCCAGGGCGCCAAGCACGATGAAGACGGAGAGCGGAAAGCGCCAGCGGTAGATCCAGCCGGCGAGCGCCTGACTCACTTGACGACCCTGTCCTGAGCTTGTCGAAGGGTCCGTTCGAGCTCACGCCGGCTGAAGTCGGTCTCCTTCAACCCCACGTTGTAGTCCATCGATTCGACGACGAGCCCGGTGCGCGTCTTCTCGAGCGCGTTGGTCATGTCGGACTCGGTGACCGTCCAGATGCTCTCGATCTGCTCGAGACGCCGCACGGTGTAGACCTTCTGCTTCTCGTTGCGGCGGTTGTAGACGTCAGCACCCACGACGACCAGGGAATCTTTCAATACGAGCGACACGACGCGGGGAAATTCCGCCGCAGTGTCTTTCCTGCGCGATTCGAGCCGCCAGGCCGGACGCGGTGCGCCCCCGGCAGGGCTCCACGTGGCGTTCTCGCCGTCGGGCCCGGCAAACACGTAGGCGTAGTCGTCGAATTCCCGGCCGCCGATGTCCTCGTATGTGAAGTCGCTTCCGACGAAGCTCTCTTGCGTTTCAGTGCCGGCGATCCGGCGGACGCGGCCGAGCGATGGCAAATACAGAAAGCGTTCGTCGTCCGAGCTCGGATGCTCCCACACCAGGAAGGCGGTGCCCCGGATGTCGTTGGGATAGGTGAAGCGGATGAGGAGGCGGTCGCCGTCCGGTGCGGAACGAGGGGCACCCGGCGCGTCGCGGCCACGCAGCGTGATGAGGGCGAGGGCGCGTTCGCGGACGCGGTTGTGGCGGTCGAATAGCTTCATCCGCATCGTCGATCGCGAATCGCGACCGGTGTTTCGGTCCTGGACCTGACGTGCGACGGACTCGGCGGTCACCGCCGTTCCCTGACGCCACTCCGGGCCTGCGGCCGAGACGGCAATTGCACAGCAGAGGAGAGGCGGGGCGAGGAACCGCCGGCGCGGAACGTTCATTATGTGAAGCGTTTCACAATACGGCTGAAAGGTTCAACTTTTCTGCATTTTTTGACGAATATCATCGGGAATGGGTACAGGTTTGGCCGCGGCATAGTCATACATCACCTGGACGGTCCGTGCCGACGCGACCATGCGGTTCTGCTCGTCCACGATTTCGTAGTCGTAGGTAAAGCTCGTCCTGCCGATAGCGGCGAGATCGATCCGGACCTCCAGCGTCTGCCCGTAGTGCGCCGGCATCCGGTAGTCGATTTCTGCTCGAGCCATGATGACGCCCGGAACAGACGACCCGGCCTCGCCGAACCCCCACAATGCACGCCAGCAGTGCAACCGCGCCTCTTCGAGGTACGTCAGGTACACGGCGTTGTTGGCGTGCCCCAGGGGATCGCAATCACGAAAGCGGACGTGGAGACGGTGCGAGTAGATGTGGGCCATTGATTCCCAATCGGTGTTGTCCGTGTTGTCCGTGGCCTGTGTCTGATCGTGTTGCCCGTGGCTTAGTTTACAATCACGGCGTGCTTTCGTCCGTCGCAGCCGCCGAGACATTCACCGACGCCGAGCGTGCGCGCCTTGCCCCCTATTTCACGAATCTCGACGGGCATGTATTCGCGCTCACCAACCTGCCCGAGACCGTCAAGGGCGCGTTGTTCGCTCGCTACTCCCGATCCGCCAAGTCGCTCCGACGGCTGTTCCTCGACGAGTTCGCGGACAAGGTCGGCGATCGGGCGTCGATGCAAGGAGGTCAGCGGTCAGAGGCCAGAGGCCGGGAAGAGGACGGGGCTGTCGGCGTCGCACGAGCCGAAAAACTCTTCGACAAGGTCTTCAACGAGTACGGCGACGACTCGGTCGCGCAACTGGGCGGTGCGCACATCGCGTGCGAATACGTCTCGAACGTATTGACCAAGTTGCTCGAGTGGGGGCGCCTGATGGCCTATCTCGAGCAATCCACGCGGTACGTGCCGTACACCGACCGGCTGCACGGTCGCTGGCGGTATCACGTTCCCGCTGAGATCCCGGGCGGCGCCCTGAGGGATCGATACGTGCGCACGATGGATGCGGCGTTCGAGTGCTACGCGAAGTGGATCGGGCCGATGCAGGAACACTTCGCGGCCCGCTATCCCAGAAGTCCTTCCGATTCGGACGCCGTCCACCGGTCCGCGATCCGGGCCAAGGCACTCGACACGCTGCGCGGCCTGCTACCTGCGGCCACTCAATCCAACCTCGGAATCTACGGCACCGGCCAGGCGTTCGAGGCGCTGCTGCTGCGCCTCCGCGCAAGTCCGCTCGCAGAGGCGCGCGACTGCGCCGATCTAATGCTGACCGAGCTGCGGAAAGTCATCCCCGCGTTTCTCGTGCGAATCGACCAGCCTGAACGCGGCGGGAAGTGGAGCGAGTACTTCGCCGATGCCCGACGGCAGACGGCCACGCTCGCGGCGGCCCTCCTCGACGACAGCGTTCCGGAATCACGACCCGAGGTCACGCTGACCGACTTCGACGCCGACGGCGAGCTCAGAGTTGTTGCCGCGGCGCTCTATGCCGTCTCGGACCTGCCAGACGATCAGCTCATGCACGTCGCCCGGCGCCTGACGGTCGACGATCGGGCGGCAATCCTGCGTGCCTACGTCGGTCAGCGCACGAACCGGCGGCATCGGCCCGGGCGGGCGTTCGAGCGCACGGCGTACCGTTTCGACATCCTGACCGACTACGGCGCGTTCCGCGATCTCCAGCGTCATCGCATGCTCACACTCGAGTGGCAGCCCCTGACGCCGAGGCACGGATTCATCGAGCCGGAAGCGATCGGCGAGGCAGGCGCGCAGGATGACTGGGCGCGGGCGATGGACGCTTCAGCCGATCTGCACGAGGCGCTGGTCGGTGCCGGCCTGCGGGATGTCGCTCCTTACGCGGTGGCCATGGCGTACCGCGTGCGCTTCTACATGGAGATGAACGCGCGCGAGGCCATGCACGTCATCGAGCTGCGCAGCGCGCCGCAGGGTCATCCGGCGTACCGGCGCGTCTGCCAGCAGATGCACACGCTCATCGACGATCAGGCCGGCCACCACGCAATCGCCGAGGCGATGCAGTTCACCGATCATTCGGAAGTGGAGCTCGAGAGGCTCAGCGCGGAACGCGCGCTCGAACGCAAGCGGACTACTCGACCGTGACCGCCAAAGCGGGCTATTCCACTTTGACCGGTTCGCTGTCCGGGTCGCTCCAGTAGCGGCCGAACTCGTCGAGGAAGGTCAGCGTCTGAAACGACTTCATCCGATCGAAGAACAGCACGCCGTCGAGGTGATCGGTCTCGTGCTGGATCACGCGGGCGGTGAACCCGCCGGCCTTCACTTCAATCCGCTTGCCTCGTCTGTCGTAGGCCCGCACCGAAATCTGCCGCGAGCGTGGGACGCGCCCGCGGATGTCCGGAATGCTCAGACACCCTTCCCAGTCCTCGACGAGCTCCTCATCGATCGGCGTGATCTCTGGGTTGATGAGCGCCATGAGGGGCACTCCGCGTGTCGGCTCCTCGCCGTCCTCATCGTCTGGCGGGTCTGGCGCAAAGCCGGCCACAAACACGCGCAGGCTCTCGTGGACCTGCGGCGCGGCGAGCCCCACACCCTGGTACTCGTGCATCGTCTCGAACATGTCGTCGATGAGTTGCTGAATCCGCGGCGACCCGATCTGGGCCGGCTCGATCAGGCGCGCCCGGGCCCGGAGAACCGGATGGCCCATGCGCGCAACCTTCAGAATCGCCATGACGGGAGATCCTATCATCCGATCTCCTTGGTCAACGATTACCTGGTGGTGCCGTCGACGAGCGACGCGAAAGCGTGCGGCGCGGTCGCATCCTTCCAGCCTGTCTCTGGCTGCCAGATCTTGACCATCTTGCCATGAAGCCTTTCGCGGCATGCCTCGGCGTCGTGCGTGAGCTTGCCCTCTCGTTCGAGAAGTCCATGGGTGGCCCAGTAGGCATCGGACATCGCGACCGACTCGACGGCGAAGCGTGACAACCGGTAGATCGTGCGCAGCGGTGGTGGTGGTTCATTCACCTCACGGATGGACAGTTCGATCTTGCCCTCGGCCGTAATGACAAGGGCGTACGGATAGTTGACTCCACTTCCGGTACGTTCGTTCAGCTCGGATCGCGGGAAGACGTAGTAGCGTACGGGATCACCGGTCGGACATCTCTCGCACCGAAGAGCCGCGCCCGCAGACAATCGCGCGACCGCTGGTATGCCGTTCGCGTCGAGAACCGCCAGGGCGGCAGCGGAAAAGTTGTTGTGGACCCCTGCCGCGAATACCCAGGAGCCCTGAGGATCTTGAACGTTGGCGAGGAGAAGGATATGACCCCGATTGACGAACTGGATCTTCGGGTGGCCCGCACGATCCAGAGAGACCACGAGGGACGGCCACCACGTGTGGTGGATGAAACTGGCCCACAGGGACACACCACTTCTATCTGAAACCGCTATCCAGTCCCGAATATGCCACGGTCCGTCGAACCGGCCGTCGGCGAACGTGAGTGTGGTTTTCGGGGAGTAACGCCACAAGACCTGCCCGGCGCTCGAAAAACAGTACACCACATCGATTGTGTTGGGTCCGCTTGTCGCACTGGAACTGAAGAAGTGCACGACGGCGATGATCTCGTTGTCGCCGTCGCGGTCAAAATCGATCGACTTGGACGGCGTCCCGGTCGAGAGCGATGCAGAGAGGCCCGTCGACGAGGAGTTGTGGTCCCGCATGTCCTGTGCGAGGTCGTAACTCCAAACGACCGCCTGAGAGCGGTTGACAGCAACCAGTTTGCGCTCGCGTACCTCAACCCGTTCTGGAGCTCCCGTTCGGTTGAATGGCGCGAGCCGCAGAACCGCGAGCACACCCAGCACGGCCAGCAGAGACGTGCTAGTCCAGGCAACTCGTCTCGACCACGACTGGCGACTCGAGTCTGGTGGCAGCGAGCTCTCAGCGTACTCGGCGGGGGGCTCGGTATTGAGGACCACAGCGGCAGGCGGCTCTGCCGCCGGCCTGGAGGGGCTCAAGGCTGGCCTCGTCAGCCAACGGTCCAATTCTTCGCTGAAGGCGAAGACCGTTGCGCCCTTCCCACCCGGCACATGGTGAATAGGCATCCCGCGCTCTTTGTGCCAGCGCTGAGCCGTGCGCTCATCCCGACCGAGGTAGTCGGCGATCGTCTTCCAGCCGTCCAGCTTGCGGGGCTTGGAGTCGAGCATGGTCGGTTTTTGCAGGGAATCGAGAGTGTAGCTCACGGATGAGTTAAGGACAAGCACGGTCGATGACCAGCCCGGGACGGATGGTCGGCTGTCGCCGACTCAGCCGGGCGACAACTTCCGACAACCGCCGAAAGTCGCCTCTTGTCCATTGACGGAGGGCTTTGACTATTTCATGGTGACACGCCGATCCGCGCGTGCGGGTCGTTGCTCGGATGGTCCGGGCGGTCGCCGAGGCGGCTTCAGCTTAGGGTCCCGGCGCGCGATTCGAGAGTCAGCGCAACTTCGCGCCTGATGGGCCGGTTACGCAGGTGGCACTGGAACTCATGCTGGTAACGGCGTCGTTCGTCGGCGTGGCGCTCATCGGGTGGTGGGTCGTCAAGCGCACGCCACACCGGGTTGGGTTTGCGAACCCGCCTCAGGACGGACTAAGCGCACGGTCGGGTGCGTCGGACGTGGAACCCCCGCCAGGCCGGTGTCCGGCGTGCCGTGCGGCGATCGTAGAAGAGGACAGCCTGTTCTGCCCGCGCTGCGGCGCGCGGCTGACGGCGCGGTAGCTACGAGCAACCAACATTGTAGCCCTTGGAACTGAGACGCCAGGGAGCGTCTCACCGACGCGAGCAGAAGGCAACCAGCGGTTGATAAGCCGCCGCATCCGGTGTGGCTGTTCTGATAGGCACCCATGGTAGCGAATGTGTCCACCGACCACCCAGAGCAGCCAGGTGCCCACTGCAGGAATAGGGTCGTGCATGCGGCGTCTGAGTTCGGCTTTTACTTCATTCAGCTTTGCTTGCAACCGCTTACGAATCGTCTGCCGCCGCACGGTGAAACGGCTGTTGCTTCTCTTTTTCCCGCAGATGTGCGTGAAGCCGAGGAACACGTCCACCGGGGCCGCCGGACGGTGGCGTCAGAACGTTGATACACACGACACGCGTCAACGCCGGCCCGCTTTCGTACGCGTTGGCGATTAGAGGCGCTACATGCTGAGATCTCCGGTCCATAGTGGATTCCCGGACGTGGTTTGCGCTCTAGGCTTGGCGGCGTTGCTCGTCGCCGTCAGTGGTTCCAGTGCTAGCGCCCAGGTCGCCAAGATGCCGTCAGGTTGGTATTGGCCAACCGGCCAAGGCACAGCCGCGCCGTTCTGTAACTACCTCCGGTGGCTCGGCACGAATCCAGATTTCCCCGGCGGGTTTCATCTCGCACAGGACATGTGCAATCCGCCGACCGGCACTGGAGTTGTGGGGTATCCGGTTTACTCCATCGGCGACGGCGACGTGGTGCTCTCAAACCCGAGCGTCGGCGAATACGGCCCAAACGGAACCGCAGGCGGAGCTATCGTAGTTCGGTACAGAGCGGCGGATGGCACCTGGTTCACCGCCCTGTATGGGCATCTCGATAACGTGCATCCTGTCGGCACCGTCATGGCGGGTCAGCCGATTGGCATCAGCAACGCATGGAATCCACCACACGTGCATTTCGGAATCCATCCGGGATTCGATATCGCTCCCGAGCCTTACCGCGGCTACACCTATGACTCGAACTGTGCGGTAACGCCCGCAAGCTGCAACACGTACGGCTTTACGGATCCGATGCCGTTCCTATCAGCGCATCCAACTTCGGCGATCCCTGCCGTTTCGGGTGATTGGAACGGCGACGGTATCGACGCCGTGTGGACATTCAGCGGTGGCCAGTGGACGATCCCCGCATCGGACGCCGGTGGCACGCAACTGCAGTTCACCATGGGCGTCCCTGGCGACCTGCCGGTTGTAGGCGACTGGAACAATGACGGTAGAGACGACCCGGGCATCTTCCGGGCGTCCCAGAACCCATCCACCTTCTATCTCGACATCAACCATGACGCGGGGGCGGACTGGGTAATCCCATTGTCGGGCACCTACCCGCAGGACATACCCGTGGCCGGCGATTGGGACGGCGACGGGGACAGCGACGTCGGCGCCTGGGATTCCAATACAAGGATCCTCTACCTTTTCAGGATCACGAGCCCGTCGACGCTGGCGGAGCATGCGAGCCTCCAGATGGGTAACCCGGGAGACATCCCGATCGTGGGCAACTGGGATGGAACGGGTGGCGACGAGGTCGGGGTCTTCAGGCCGGGCGACCCGAATGCCAGTACGAACAACTTCTATTTCAGGATGAGCGATGGCACCGTCGTGTCCCTCACTGCCATTCCTGGGGGGATGCCAAGCGGTTGGGGGAACGCCGGCGATACCCCAATCGTTGGTGACTGGAACAACGACGACTTCGACACGATCGGACTCTACCGACCGTCAACACAGCAGACGTTCCTCAACAACGACCTCCCCAATCGCTCAGGGGTCTGCGCCCCTGCGCCGATCACGGTCGGGCAGACGGTGGCCGGGAGCATTGCCACCACGGATTGCTGGTCCATCGGCCGCGGTGCGGGCTACTACGCCGACCAGTTCCGGTTCACCGGCACTCAAGGGGACCAGGTGTCGATCCTCATGGATGCCGATGCCTTCGGGACCCTCAACTCTGCGTACCTGAACCTGATCGGCCCGAACGGCACAACGGTTCTCCAAGCGAGCAGCAGCGGCGGTCCGGGCTCCGAGGATGCCCGCATCCCTTCGGGCATCCTCACCCCGGACCTCTACACCTTGCCGGCGACCGGCACCTACACAATCGACGCCACGACCTTCTCCTCGGGTGACACCGGGGCCTACACCCTCAGCCTGAGCGGGACCACGACGACCGGGCGGATTACCGGGACCGTGACGAACGCGACGACGGCGCTCCCGGTGGCAAACGTCTCCGTGTTTTTCTACACCAGCACGGGGGTCTTGGCTGGATCTGGCTCCACCAACGCGCAAGGGTTCTACACCTCGCCCGGCCTGCCGATCGGGTCGTACTTCGGGCGGACTTTTGCGCCGTCAGCGGCTGGGCTGGTCGACGAGCTCTTTGACAACATCTCCTGCTTCGCGGGGAGCTGTACCGTCACGACGGGCAGCCCGGTTGCGGTGACCGCGCCAGCGACCACGGGGAACATCAATTTCGCGCTGACGCCCGGCGGGCGGATTACCGGGACCGTGACCAACGCGACGACCGGGCTCCCGGTGGCAAACGTGACGGTGTGATTCTACACCACCACGGGGGCTTCTGTATCTGGATCTGGCTCCACCGACGCGCAGGGGGTCTACACCTTGCCGGGCCTGCCGACCGGGTCGTACTTCGTGCGGGCCTCTGCGCCGTCGGCGGCGGGCCTGATCGACGAACTCTTTGACAACATCTCCTGCCCCTGCACTATCACGACGGGCAGCCCGGTTGTTGTGACCGCCCCAGCGACCACAGGGAACATCAATTTCGCGCTGACGCCCGCCCTGGCGCAAGGAATCACGACGCGCGTCAGCGTGGGTACCGGTGGCGGACAGGGCAACGACCCCAGCTATATGCCGGCGCTCAGCGCCGACAGTCGGTTCGTGGCATTCGATTCCACCGCGAGCAACTTGATCGGCGGCGACACCAACGGCGCGGGCGACGTGTTCGTGCACGATCGGCTGACGGGTACAACGAGCCGGATCAGCGTGGCTACTGGGGGTGCGCAGGGGAACAACTTGAGCACATCCCCCGCGCTCAGTGCCGACGGCCGCGTCGTCGCGTTCCACTCATATGCGAACAACTTCGTGACGGGAGACAGCAACGGCGAGTCGGACGTCTTCGTTCATGACAGGCTGACCGCGACGACAACCCGCGTCAGCGTAGCCACTGGGGGGACCGAGGGGAACGGCGGTAGTTACGAACCCGCTCTCAGCGCCGACGGCCGGTTCGTCGCGTTCAGTTCGCGTGCGAGCAACCTCGTAACGGGCGACACGAACAGCTCGTGGGACGCCTTCGTTCATGACCGGCTGACCGGCACGACCACGCGCGTCAGCATCGCCACCAGCGGGGCGCAGGTCAATCACAGTTACTGCGACATCGGTTGTGCGCCGCTGCGACCTGCAATCAGTGCCGACGGTCGCGTCGTCGCGTTCCACTCCCACGCGAACAATCTCGTGACGGGCGACACTAACGACGCCTCGGATGTCTTCGTTCATGACCGCCTAACGACCACGACCACTCGCGTCAGCGTCGCCACTGGAGGCCCGCAAGGAAACGGAGACAGCTACGACGTCACCGTCAGCGCCGACGGCCGGTTCGTCGCCTTTGACTCCTGGGCGAGCAACTTGGCAGCCGGCGACACGAATGACATGTGGGATGCATTCGTTCACGATCGCCAGACTGGCACAACGACGCGCCTGACCGTCGCGACCGGAGGAGCGCAAGTCAACAACCATACGTGTAATGACTTTCAGTGCGACGCATTCGCGACAATCAGCGCCGACGGCCGGTTCGTCGCGTTTGACTCCGGTGCGAACAACCTCGTGACCGGGGACACTAACGGCGCCACGGATGTCTTCGTTCATGACCGGTTAACGACCACGACCACTCGCGTCAGCGTCACCACTGGAGGCCTGCAAGGAAACGGAGCCAGCTATTACGTCACAGTCGGCGCCGACGGCCGGTTCGTCGCGTTTAGCTCGCTGGCGAACAACTTTGTAGCCGGCGACACCAACGGCGCGGCTGACGTCTTCGTGCACGACCGCGGCGTGTCCGGCCCTGCCACGGTGCTCTTGGTCTCAGCGAATGTGCAGAACGCCCAGCCGATCGGCACGCCCATCACCTGGACCGCATACGCCGCGGGCGGGTCCGCCACGCTGGAGTATCGGTTCTGGCTGCTCAATCAGACAACCGCTACTTGGAGTGAGTTGCGGGGGTACGCGCCGAGCAATGCCGTCGTCTGGACGCCCAACGTCGCCGGGTCCTACGTCGTGCAGGTATGGGTCCGGTCTACAGGATCCACTGCCAGCTACGATTCGTTGCGCAACAGCGAGCCCTTCGCTGTGCAGCCGTCTATTATCAATGTTAACAACTCGCTCGTGATCGACGTGTTCAACGTCGATGATATCGAGCGCGTGAAGGTAAACGGCAGAACTGTCGGTCAACTCGGCTACGGCCAAACGGGCTCTGTCGACGTCATGCCCTGGCTGAACCCAGGTTTGAACGTGGTGGAGATCGAACTGGAGAATCTGCTGGGCGGGTGGACGTACGGGTTCCGGTTGCGGGGGGACGGCGTCGTGCTGGCGATCGAAGAGTGCGGCGACGCCGGATCGCTCGGCTGCCTGGACGATGACCACACGCTTGGGATCGTGTACCGGCGGGCTTTCCTAGTACGGCGTGGCGCGCAGATGACGCTCGACCGCACGTCACTGCGTTTTGGAGCGGTGACGACGGGTGCGGCCTTTGTGTCGCAGACCGCGGCACAAGTCGTGCGGCTGACGCAGAGCGGCGCCGGGACGGTCATGTGGACGGCGACGTCGAGCCAGCCGTGGCTGCAGGTGAGCCCCGCGTCGGGCACCGGGTCGACCAATCTGTCGGTCAGTGTGGTCTCGGTCGGCGGGTTGCCGGTGGGCGGCTCGGTCACCGGGGCGATCACGTTGTCGATGACGGGCGCGTCGAACACGCCAGGCCCCATCACGGGTCTCGCTGAACCTCATCCAGAACGGGACCTCGGCGAATCCGTTCGGCTTCGTGGACACACCCGTGAACAACACGACGGGGGTGACGGGGGCGATCCCGTTCACGGGCTGGGCGCTCGACGACGTCGAGGTAACGCGGGTGACGGTCTGCCGGGCGGCGCTCGGGGCGGAGGTGGCGCCCGTCGATCCGAATTGCGGGGGGGCGGCACAGATTTTCGTTGGCTTTGCGGTGTTCATCGACGGGGCGCGGCCAGATGTGCAGGCCGCGTATCCGACTTACCCGCGCAACACCAGGGCGGGGTGGGGGTTTATGGTGCTGACCAACATGCTGCCCAACCAGGGGAACGGCACGTACGCGTTCTATATGCGTGCGCAGGACCGCGACGGGCACACGACGCTGCTGGGGACGCGGACGATGACGTGCGCCAACGCGAGCGCCACGAAACCGTTCGGGGCGATTGATACGCCGACGCAAGGCGGCATTGCCTCCGGGTC
>Ga0184612_10000024_pt1 | contig 62022 bp, 49 predicted proteins | sample PLM3_60_coex_FD_133163 | JGI IMG/M metagenome (GOLD analysis project Ga0184612, IMG submission 133163) | Groundwater sediment microbial communities from an aquifer in East River, Colorado, USA - PLM3_60_coex | ecosystem: Environmental > Terrestrial > Soil > Riparian zone | place: USA: East... | reverse complement strand
CGGTTCCGTTCGTGCGCCGGCAGCGCACCGACACCATCGTCACCGGCTGGCGCCCGTCGGCCATCGCTTCCATGGCGTTGTGCAGGAGATTGAGCATCACCTGCTGGAGCTGTACACGATCGCCGAGCACGATGACCGGCTCGCTGTCGAGATCGAGCGCCACCAGGACGTGCTTGACGATCGCTTCGCCGTGGAGGAGGTCGGCGACGTCGCGGATGGTCGAGCCCAGGTCGACCGGGGCCATCTCGAGCTCGCCCTTTCGCAGGAGGTCGCGCAGCCGCTCGATGACGTCACTTGCGCGGCGATCGTCCTTGACGATGTCCGAAAGAATCGCGTGCACCTGGGCAACGTCGGGAGGCGCAGCGGAGAGCATCCGACGCGCCGCCTGCGCATTGGTCATGATGGCGGTCAACGGCTGATAGAGCTCGTGCGCGATCGAGGCCGTCAGCTCGCCGACGGTCGACACTCTGCCCACGTGGGCCAGCTCCTGCCGGATCCGCTGCACGTCGAGCTCGGCTCTGCGCAGATCGGTGACGTCTGCGCGCGTGACGACCGCCCCGCCTTCCGTGCGGTCCAGCGGGACCACCACCACAGACCACCAGCGCGGCACCTGCCCGGATTGCGTCGCGTACTCGTAGCCGAAGTTATCGCGGATGCCTTCGAGTACCGAGCGGACGCCGGTGCCAAGCTCGGCCTCGTGCGCGTGCGGCGGGTCTGGCGCCATGCGCGTGGCTTCGAGAAGGTTCTGGCCGACACTGACCGCCAGATCGCCGTTTTCCTCTGCAAGGCGCGTCCAGTTGTCGTTGAGCGCCAGCACCCGGCCGTCCCGGTCCACGACCGCCACTCCGCTTCTCAACGAATGCAGGATGGACGACTTCATCGCCTCGCTGGCGCGGAGCGCGTCCTCGGTCTGCTTTCTCGCAAGCGCATTGGCGAGCACCTCGGCCACCAGACGAAGCTTGATCACGAGCTCGTCCGGCCACGACCGCTCCCGAGCCGAGCCGAACGAAAGGGCGCCAAGCGCCCGATTGCCGGATACCATCGGCAGGATGAGCATGGCCGCGTAGCCATGCCGCTGCATCGAATGGAGATCGTCAGCCGCCTCAGGCGGCAGGTCATTCACCGACGACACGGCGACCGACAAGGATTGCTGCAGCCGGCCGAGCGACCACGGATAGTCACGCCTGACGTTGGGCGCCGGCTGCGAGTCATAGTCGGGATGCATCCATTCGTACTGAGCGTTGAGCGAGCGATCGCGCTCCGACGGCGTATACAGGCGCACGCACTTGATCTCCAGGAACCTCCCGATCCGGCCGAGCCACTCGTCGAACCCGGCATCCATCCGATCGCTCGGCACCTGAACGAACGCACCGGAGAGACGCGCCAGCAGCTGCTCGAACGCGAGCCGCTCGGCGAGCGCGCTTTGCGTCTGGCGGCGTTCCGCGACGAGCGCCGCGAGCCAGAGCACCGTGGCGGCGACGACGATGAGCGACAGCGTCAGCGCCGAGACCGTCGTCGTGGGCGACATCTCGGCGAACGGGCCCTGTCCGTGAACGACGGACCAGACTGCCAGAATCGTAGCGGCGAAGAGCGTGACGCCGGCTCCCGGCGTGCCGAACCGCACGGCGGCCCACAGGAGAAATGGCAGCTGGAGCGCCAGCGGCGCCTGGCTCGACACCGCGCGAAGCGGTGGAAGCTGGGACAGCATGCCGCCGAAATCCGCGGACCCCATCACGATCAGGCCGACCCCGACAGCGGCCGCTTCGGCGATGCGCGTCCAGGACGCGCTCCGCACCCACCGTGGCAGCCCGGTCACGACACCGACGACAGCCGGCACGATGGTCAGTTGCGCAAGGATGTTGCTGAGTAAGCGCTGGCTCCAGACGGTCCAGTACGACTCGCCGACGAACCATGCCACCGCGGCCGCATCGAGAAAGCCGGAGATCGCCGTTGCCACGACGACAGCCAGGAAAAAGGTCGAGAGGCGGCGCGGCGTATCGAAGCGCGGCGGCGCGTCACTCAATCGCCAGACGATCCCCGCCGAAAGGAGCGCCTCAGTGCAGTTGGTCAGGTAGAGGGCGAGGACCATCGACAGCGGCCATCCGGTCTGGAACTGGACCGCCAGGTGGACCGGCAGCACGGGCAGCAGCACGAGCCACCACCGGCGCGGCGGCACGAGGAGGAGAGCCGCCGTCAGGATCGCGTTGGGTGGCCAGACGATGGAAGGCGTCGCGGGCGGCAACCGAAGCAGCAGGCCGAGAATGCTGCCGAAGTAGTAGCCGGCGCAGACAGCGATGGCGATGCCGACTGCCGCGAGGCGCTGTCTCATCCGGTCTCTCGTCCCGCTCGATCCGCGCAAGGCGTTGGAACTACCAGTTCTTCAGCCGCAGATTCCGATACTCGACCTTCATCGGCGGACCGACGTGCACCTGGACGCCAATCAGCCCGTCCACCGGACGATTCGGCGCATCGTCATCGATGACGACGGTCATGAGGCGACCGTTGATGGTGTGGGTCAGGGTGTTGCCGCGAACGATCAGGTGCACCGCATTCCAGTCGTCCATGACCGCTTTCGCGAGGTCGTCCGGATCCCCGATCGTCGAGACGATCACTGGCGGCCGTCCACCGACGACGCGGGTCACCTGTCCCCGGACGGCGAGGAACAGCCGGCCTTTCTCCTCGTAGTTGTTGCCGGGATATCGCTTCCTGCCGTCGAGGTCGCACTGGTAGCCACGCATCGCGAACTTGTTGCCGGGGGTCACCGGATCGGGTACCACCGCGCTGCGGTAGTTGATGCCGCTGTTCCCTTCGGCCGTGATGCGGTAGTCCAGCTTCAGCTCGAAATCTTTCGGCCGGCCTCCTCGCCAGATGATGAACGTGTTGCTCTTGATCACGGTGGCGGGCGTGATCTCTCCCACGAGCGAGCCGTCCTGGACGCGCCAGTAGGTCGGATCACCGTCCCAGCCAGAGAGAGTCTTCCCGTCGAAGATCGGCTGGAAACCGGGCTCATCACCAACCACGGCTTCAGGGCGATCGCTCTGCTTCGGAGCGTAAGGGGTTGCCGGTGGTTGTTGTGCCCCGGCAAGCGAAACGACAGCGAGGAGCAGGAGAAGAGTCTTCATTACGATCAACCCTGGTGCTCCGGGTGCGTGCACCCGGGGAACTGCGCCATGAACAGTTGCCCGTCGTCGCCGAGCTCCTGCCGGAGGCCGATCTCCGAGGTGTAGTAGCCGTTGATCGTCAAGACCTTGATGGCCTGAAAAAACTCGGTGCCGATCGGATCCTCCGCGTCCGGGTTGCCCTCCTTCGAGAGCCGCGTCAACAATGCGGTCTGCTCGGCAGCGCTCGCGGAGAGAAAGTCCTTGCCGAAGAGCGCCTTGCTGCGCGCATCGATCCAGGCAAGGCCTTTCGTGAACTTCTCGCGATCCGCGGGCGATGCGTCGTGCAGGACCGTATCGACGAACCGGTTCACCCGCGCGGCCTTTGCGCCGGGCGTATCGGTCTGTGGAATGATGAGCTCGGTCAGTGCGATGACCGCGTCGTTCTGGCGGGCATTCAGAACGCGCGGCGTCCAGTCCTGAGCGGCAATCGCCGCGTCGGCCGCGTGCGCATGCGCCTGCTGCCGGGCGAGAGCGCTCAGCGATTCGACCCAGGTCGCGGACGTCGCGGCTCCGACGGCGCCGGCGGCCAGCGTCTGTAGCGCCAGTCGGCGGTTTATTCGTTTAGAGGGTTCCACGCTTGATCTCCTCGGCCAGATGGTCGGTGGCGCGCCAGGCGAGGGCCAGGATCGTGAGCGTCGGATTCTTCTCCGACGCGTTGGGAAACGCCGATCCGTCGACGACGAACACGTTCTTCACTTCGTGCATCTGGTTGAACCCGTTCAGCGCCGATCGCTTGGAGTCGGCGCCCATGCGGCATGTCCCGTGCTCGTGGATCGCCGACCCCATGGCGTCGAGCTGCCCGCGCCGGTAGTTGACGAGGACGCCGCCGGATGCTTTGACGATCTCCTCGACCGTGTCGGCCATGTGCTCGGTCATCTTACGTTCGTTCTCACCGATCCGGTAGTCGATGCTCGGCAACGGTACGCCGTACCGATCGACGCGCGAGGGATCCACCGTAATGCGGTTGTGCGCGTACGGCAGTACCTCGCCGAACGGATGAATCTCGAACCAGGCTGGATGGCGGCGCTTGATCTCGGTCTTGAGCGCGGCGCCAAAGCCGGGCACCTGTTCCGAGCCGGCATGCGCGCCGTAGACGCTCGCGCCGGTGTTCCAGAACTGTGCCCCGAACCCCCGCAGGTAATCCCGGCCCCGGCCGGGAAGATGGTTGAAGCGCGGCATGTAGATGTGCTCGCCGCCGATCCCGCGATCGTTCCGCGTGGGAGTCCCGACCAGCGCCGGCAGGTAGCCCGTCACGTTCAGGCGAATCTGCTCGCAGAGATAGCGGCCGATGACATCGGAGCCATTGCCGAGCCCATTGGCGTGCCGGCCGGACTTCGAGTTGAGCAGGATGCGCGTCGAGTCGACACAGCTGGCGCCGAGGACGACGACCTTGCCACGCGCTTGCTGTTCGGCGCCGGTCTGCCGATCGAAGTACTGCACGCCGGTCGCGAGGCCTGTGTCGCCGGTGAGAATCCGCGCGACGACCGCGTTCGAGCGAATCTCGAGCTTCCCGGTTTTCATCGCGAACGGCAGCAGATGATCGGCCGAGCAGAAGAAGGACGCCGTGTCGCAACCCGCGCCGCAATTGCCGCAATAGTGGCACGGGGGAAAACCGCGCGTCGGCCGCGTCATGTTCGCGCGACGACCGGCGACCACCGGAATGCCGAGCTTGGTGATGCCTCGCTGCAACAGCCGCTCGCCACATCGGGGTCCTGGTGGTGGCTGCAGAAACTTGCTGCCGGGCAACGCGTCCGAGTCGTCGGTGCCGCCGCAGACCCCGATGAGCTGCTCGACCTGATCGTAGTATGGCGAGATATCCGCGTAGGAGATCGGCCACGGGATCTCCCAGCCGTCTCGCTCGGACGCCTTGAGATCCATCTGCGAATAGCGCAGGCTCACGCGGCCCCAGACGTTCGTCTTGCCGCCATGTCCCCACACTCGGGTGAGCGCGAACGGCCGTCCCGCGGGGGTGATGTAAGGCTGTTCCTTTGTATCGAGGAAGAACTGCTGGGGACGCTCGCCACGCGCCGCCCGTTCCTGCGCCTGCCAGGGCTGCACGTGCGTCCAGAACTTTGCGCGGTCGAACTTGTCGCCCGCGTCGAGGAGCAGCACCTCGATCCCCTGCCGCGTCAGGTTCCAGGCCGCCATGCCGCCCGACGCGCCGCTGCCAATCACGATGACGGGGTAAACCCTGGCCGGGGTGATGATCTGCATACGCACCGCTAAATATGCACCCAAACGGCGAGCCCTGGCGCAACAAAGAGGCACAAAAGGCAGGGACGGTTCTACCCGGGCACGACCGACTGGGCCACGACCGTGCCCGTCAGCGTCGTGTCGGCGAGCACGAGATAGATCTGTCCGTCGGAGACCGAGAGGTCGAATTTCATGCGGCGGTTCAGCCGTGCCACCCACGCCGCCAGGAAGTCCCGATCGACGGCGTAGAGCTCGAGCACATCACGCCGGTGGATGCGCTCGCCCTCCAGCAGGCGCACGACGCGCATCGGATCCTTGTGCGTGTAGACAGCGACGCGGGGTGCCGCCTTGGCGGCCTTGTGGAGGCGCGCCGCGTCAGGAACGCCAATGTCGATCCAGACGAGGAGCGTGCCGGTCGGGTCGCGCACGGCGATGGGCGGCTCATCAGGTTCCGAGAGTCCCTTCGACGAAAACTGGATCCCGTCCGTGTATTCGAGGCAGTACGCAAGTACTCGTGTCAGCAGGGCCTCGTCGGTCTCGGATGGGTGCTGCGCGACGCGGAAGGCGAGCGAGGCGTAGACGCCGCGATCGACGTGGGCGAGCTCGACTTCGAAGGAATACAGGGTTGCTGTCTGCGCCACGTTGCGTCACCTCTCTCAGTGCGTTTGGGGCCCCACCCCCAAACGCTCTCGCGCGGCGACTGCGCGCCGCGCTCGGGCCGCAGGCGCTTCCTCAATGCTCGCTCGGCGACTGCGCGCCTCGCTCGGGCCGCAGCGCTCAGTGCACCGCGACGTTAGCATGGTTCGGAGAAGCGCGATCGCGGACCCGATCCTGCGGTGTTTGTGAATGCGTGCGAGGTGTGCCACGCTAGGGTCCCGCTCGAATCTTGGTCGGCCGGCGTAACAAAGGTAGGCCTGATGACGACCCCGTCCGCAGAGAAGTTCTTCGACGTACGCATCACGACTCGCATCGACTTCGCCGACGACCTCTGGATGATCCGGGTCGATCCCGGCCACGAGTTCCGCTTCGCTCCGGGCCAGTACGCCACGCTCGGCGTCGACAACGGCAAAGGCTTGATCGAGCGGGCGTACTCGATCGTTTCGTCGCCGTACGAGCGGGAGATCGAGTTCTTCTTCGAACTCGTGCCGCAGGGAGAACTCACGCCGCTCCTCTTTCCCCTGGGTCCCGGGGACACGATCACGGCACGGAAGGTCGCCAAGGGCCGGTTCACGCTCGACACGACGAGCGGCCGTACCAACCATCTGCTCCTCGCCACCGTGACAGGCGTCGCACCATATGTCAGCTACGTGCGCACGCTGCGGAAGGACTGGGCGGAGGGTAAGTTCGCCGGCGAGCACAAGCTGTTCGTCATCCAGGGCGCAAGCCGCTCCTGCGAGCTCGGCTACCTGGAGGAGCTCGAGCGCCTCGCCGCGGAGTTGCCGTGGCTGACGTACGTCCCCACCATCAGCCGCCCGTGGGACGACGCCGAGTGGCCGGGAGAAACGGGGCGCGTGGACGACATCATCCGGAAGTACACCGATCTGTGGTCCCTCGACACCAGCACTACGTGCGCCTACCTGTGCGGCCACCCGGAGATGATCGAGCACGGCAAGGCCATCCTCAAGCGGCGGGGCTGGAAGAAGGAGGCGCTCAAGGAAGAGGTGTACTTCATCCTCAAGCACGGGCCGGGCGAGTGAGCCCCCGACCAGTCGATCTGGTTTTACGAACCAACGGTGTTCCGAACAGCGACGAACGCGATGCCGTCGAACCGAGCGACGCAGGAGCTGACGTCCAGCTGCCCGGCGATGAACTTATCCTTGTCGTGGCCCCGCTCGTCGAGCTCGCGTCCGGAGCCACATTGGTCCAGCGTCGCAACAAGCCTCTCGCGATGCCGTTCGAAGAGCGCTACGGCCGATTCAGCTTCTGGTGAACGACTGCCGGGGAGCCATCGGAGGATTGCTCCGGCCCCTAACCAGTCCTCCAGCGCGGGCCGCAACGAACCATCGCGCCAGCGCTCGCCAGCTGGAATAACGTTGAAGCTGCTGCCCAGCTGCTGCGCCGCCTCCGCCGCAGCTCGAGCGTTCCTGATCGAACCTGCAAGAAGTACGGGAACCATTCGGGCCGCGAGCGTGACTTGCGCGCCGTTTGGCGAGGGGAGGACGCAACGAAGACCCTCGGGCGCTTCAAGATATGACTCCGGGGCGAGCGAGTACTGGGCCTGCCGTCGACGGCCAGCCAATTCGGCTCCCTGGGCGCGGGCGAAGTCCGCTGCCGAGGCATCATTCCAGGGGTACGGAAGAATCGCAGCGCCGCGCGACGCCGCCACGTCCACGCACGTCGTGAACGAAAAGACGTCGATGACAATGGTCACGTCTGCCGGCGCGAGAGCCGCTACGGCGCCCGGACCCCATTCGCACCGACAAGCCCAGGCCTTCTGACTGAATGGTGTCATTGTCGGTCTGCCTGACGTCGCCGCTTCAGCCGCGGCGCTCTACGATGGCCCGAGCGCAGTCGGCGGCAAGCGATGTCAGGCGTCAACCGCGCCCTTGAGCATCGGGCGGATATTGTTGGCCAACGCGAGCCACGCGTTGTCCGGCCTGACGATGAAGCCGTCCTCGACGGCCCAGATAGCGGCCAGAACAGCCTGTGCAAACGCCCACGCCAGAATCCGCCCAGCGTCCAGATGCAGCTCGCGTTGGAAACGGTCGACCCTGCGCGTGATCGTGGCCGGCGCCGTAAACAACTCGGGCCGCTCGTACGGATTGCGGAGAGCCGCACCGACTTCGTATTCGGGTTCGCCGATTACGCCCTTCGGGTCGATCGCCAGCCATCCACGCTCGGAATCCAGCAGCACATTGTAGTGATGCAGGTCGCCGTGGAGGAGCCGCGGTGTGGATTGCGACGCACACAGCCGAGAGTACACGTGTTGCGCTGCCTCACGGAGCGGCTTCGGAATTTGACCATCGCGGCCCGCTGCGTGACGCTCGAACGCTCGGCCCCACTCCTGGACGGTCGAGGCGCTGCTCGCAGGGGCACCCGGGGACATCCTCCCCATGACATCCGCCAGAATCCCTGTGGCCTGCTCGTCGCCCCCAGTTAAGGCCATGCTGACGAGAGAATCGCCTGGTTTCAGGCGCTCGAGCAACACCGCCCCATAAAGATGGTCGAGGACGCGAACGACCCCATTTCCCTCGAAGGCACTCAGTACGTCGCCTGAGCGCCATTCGTCTCCGCGATTTCGAATGACCTTCAGAACGACTGACTGATTGTCTCGTTGCCCGAAGGCCAGGATCGAGCCTTCGGTCTCCACCACGTGCTCGACACAGATGCGCCAAGCATCGATGCGATCCTCGACTCGGCGCCGGAGCTCCGTCGAACTTGTCGAGTTCATCGAGGTGACTTCGTTTGACGCCCCTAACCGTTTGAGCTGAGCCGCCCGCAGAGACCGCACGCCGGAGGGTCGGCCCGAGCGAAGGTCAGGCGTCGCGCCTCTTCTCGCCTACGCCCTTGAAGAACGTGTAGCAGAACACACCGTCCGCCTCGGTCGTTCGGTGGAGATCGTGGACGCCTGCATCGAAGCTCTCCGCCTGGATGAGACCCGCCGAAATCGCGGCCTCGCGAATGGCCTCAATCATCGCGGTGAAGGTCTTCCTCGTGAAACCATCGACAAGGTCAGGTCGGCTCGAATCGACATATACCATCCGAGGGGAGACACGGACTGCGTCGAATCCCGCCTGGACCATCAGAGGGTAGATCTGTCGGCCGATCAGTGCGTTGCCGCCGGCCTCCCGCTGCAGCGTGACTTGACACTTTATCGCCGCATTGGCTGCGGAGCTATCGGGATGGAAGTAAGTCGATCCGTGATCGCCCTCGATGACGGTAATGCTGCCGCCGGGTCTGAGCAGCCTGCTGAGGATCGCTAATGCCTCAACGGGACGTGCGAGGTGCTCCAGGACAAAGCAGACAAAAATGTGGTCGAAGGACTCGGCGTTGAACGGAAGAGCGAAGATGTCCGCTTGCCGGAACTCCACGTTGGTGATTCCCGCCAGGTCGGCCTTTCGCTTGGCTTCTGCGATCGAGTCTGCGGAGACATCAACCGACGTGAATCGAGCATCCGGACTCCGCCGGGCGAGGGTTACCGTCTGGGCGCCGACGCCACACCCAGCCTCGAGCACCGTACTTCCACGGGGGTACGCGGTGTCGGAGTGCAGCAGGTCGACCAACGTTCCGGCCTGATCCTGCAGGCGCTCGTTCTCCCGCGAGTGGTAGCCGTGTACATACTTTTCGCTCATGGCTTCACTTTTCTTCAACCGCCTAACGCTTCAAATGAGCCGCGCGCCTCTGCAACACAATGGCTCGGATGATCGGGCGCGTCGGCTCCATTTTGAGCGTTTAGACGGTCGAATCGCGTGGTCGTGCGGCGTACCTGGCGGCCTCCACGCCGCCGGCGCGACGCTACTGCTTTTCGTACACCGCGACGTTGTTCACCTGTTGCCCGCCCGCATTCACACCTTTGGTCGTGACCGTCCGGGTCTTCCCGTCACTCGACACAGCGGACGTCTGAGTGGTCGTGACCTTTCCAGCTTTCTTTGCAATCGTCTGCACCGTGTTCGCGTCGATGCGCGTGCGCGCGACCGTATCCGCGTCGGGGTTGTTCCCGGTAACGGGGCTGTCCTTCCCGTCGTAGTTCGCGGTGAATTCCCAGTGTCTCGTGGTGCCATCTGCCAGCGCCTGGTCGACGATGACCTTCGTGCCCGCCCCGGCGGCTTCGATCCTGGTGGTCGCGCTCTTCGGAGCGGGTCCGGGGCTGTACTTCGATTTCGCGACATTGAGCCTCCAGACGCCCACCTGCGAATCGCTCTGTGCAAACGCCGCACCCATGAGGACGCAGGACAACCCAAGGCACGCGACTGACGAGACGAGGGAACGGACGGTGAGTCTCATACGATCTCCTACTGCAAGGGCTTTCCGGAGACGTTCCGATACAAGACCGGAGAACACCCGGCATTGACCGAAGCGAGCCGGAGAGCGTGAGAGCTATTTCGTTGGCACGTCCGCAGCTCAGACCGCTTCCTTCGCCCTGATTCTGGCCGACGTGCGGAAGAAGAAGAACACCAGCAGCATGATCGCAAACGACATCGACGCGGACGTCAGCCAGAAAGCGGCCCAGTCACGCGTGATCGTACCGTCGGCAGCGGTGGTCGAGAAGTAGTCGAGCACCCCCCCCGACAGGAGCGAGCCCACGAGCATCCCGACGCCGTAAGTCATCGCCGTGATGAACCCCTGCGCCGTGCTGCGCAGGTGCGGCGGCGCCTGCTGATCGGTGTACAGCTGGCCCGTGACGAAAAAGAAGTCGAAGCACACGCCGTGCATGATGATCGCCAGGTAGAACATCCAGATACCTGGCCCTGGATCTCCGTAGGCCAGGAGCACATAGCGCGCCGCCCAGGACAGCAATCCGACCAGGAGGATCCATCGGACGGTCGCGATGCGAAATACCAACGGCATGAGCAGCATCATGACAATCTCGGACACCTGTCCCAGGGTCATCTTTCCTGCCGCATTGACCACGCCGACTTCGTTGAGATACGCGTTGGTGAACGAGTAGTAGAAGGTCAGTGGAATGCAGGCGAGCACCGACGCGATCACGAACACAAGGTACGTCGGGTCCTTCAGCATGGCGAGCGCGTCCAGCCCGAGCACGCTGCGCATGGTCGCCTTCTGCCCGGACGCGCGCGGCGGCGTGTGCGGGAGCGCCATGAGGCTGTAGACACACATCACGACGCTTGCCGCCGCGCCAAGCACGAACGGCGTCGTGCCGGCTTCCACGCGCATGTAGCCGACGACAAAGCCGATGACAATCCAGCCGATGGTCCCCAGCATGCGGATGCGAGGGAACTCGCGGCCGGGGTCCGCCACCTGCTGCATGGTGATCGAGTTGGTCAGGGCGATCGTCGGGAAATAGCAGAGACAGAAGGCCAGCAGGACCACATAGACCGCGGCGAAGCTCGTGACCTGCGTCGCGAGCAGGAGGAACACCGCGCCGAGCGCATAGAGCGCGGCCAGGACCCGTTCGGTGGCGAAAAGCCGATCCGCAATGAGCCCCACCAGGAACGGTGCGACGAGCGAGGCGAGCGCCGTGGTGCCAAAGACGGCGCCCGCTTCGGTGCCCGAGAACTTCAGCGTGCTCGTGAGATACGTGTTGAGGGTCACGTACCACGCGCCCCAGATCACGTACTGCAGGAACATCATCGCGCCGAGGCGCGTCTTGAGGAACGAGACCATTGTGGGCACTATCCTACTGTCTGTTGAAGGGTTGGCGGCGTGGAACGTTACCGATCGGGAATCAGCGACGGCGCGCGCAGCGAAACGCCTCGCCGTTTCAGGCTGACGTTCAACCGGCGATCGCATGGAGACGATGACGAGGGGTCGGGTGACCGGCCACGAGGGTGGCCGATAGACCAACCATGGCCGTCAAACTGGTCAGGGCCAGGACCGGCAACGCACGCATGAATGTCCTCCTCGTACCTCAACCGCGCTGGACGCGGGGACTATACCATCGCGATCGCGCCCGTCTCCGGGCTTTTCCGGCCCGTCCTGTGGGCGGGCGGAATCCGCTTGATCTTCCTCGCGCCATTTCCTCATAATTCATGACAGCATAACGATTTAGTTCCGCGGGGCGGCCAGACGAGGCGCCACCGTGCGTGGGAGGTGCGTGCGGTCACTCCTCGTTCTCCCGCTTCTCTGTTCGGTCGTCGTCGTGGGCTCCGCCCAGAGGGCATCGGAGTCTGCGCGCAGCGGCACACCTCCGGCGCCTTCGTCGCGGGCTGCGCAACCAGTTCCCTCCTCCGCCGGGTTTGAAACCATCATCAAGCCCTTCCTCGCGCAGAACTGCTTCACCTGTCACGGCAAGAAGAAGCAGGAGAACGACCTCAACCTCCAGTCGTTCGAATCGAGCGCATCGCTCATCGAACATCGCGAACGGTGGGACGAGGTCGTGGGCAAGCTCCGGCGCGGCGAGATGCCGCCGCTCGAAGAAGAACAGCCGCCTGAGGCGCAACGGCAGGCCGTGGCAACATGGCTGTCGCGCGAGCTGGCCCGGATCGACGCCGCGACCCCGCCGGACCCCGGCCGGGTGACCGCGCGCCGTCTGAACCGCACCGAGTACAACAACACGATCAAGGAGCTGTTGGGCCTGGACGTGCGTCCGGCGGACGACTTCCCTCAGGACGATTCCGGGTACGGCTTCGACAACATCGCCGACGTGTTGTCGCTCTCGCCCGTTTTGATGGAGAAGTACGTGTCGGCGGCGGACCGCGTCGCACGCGTGGCGCTCTTCGGCCCGCCGCCGATGGAGCCGACGCTGATTCGGCTGCGGTCGGAGGGCCGCCGCGTCAGCGAGACGCGTACGGTGCCCGCGTCGTACGACATCACCGGGCTCAGCCTGCCGAACGCGTTCCACTCGATGCACCGTATCCCCGTCGACGGCGAGTACCTGGTGCGCGTCGTGCTCGGGGGTCTCCGGCCGAAGGCGTCCGAGCCGATCACCGCGGCGCTCTGGGTGGACGAGAAAGAGGTGCAGACGGCGACGCACGATCAGGAGCGCGCAGCGTCGTTTTCCACAGATCGGCAGGATTTCGGCGGACAGGCCGTCCAGATGAAGGTCAGGCTGACGGCCGGCGACCACTGGATTTCGGTCGCCATCCCGCGCATCTACGAGGGGTTGCCGGTCCGTTTCGGCGGACCGAATCCCTCCATGCGGCCCGAACCAGCGGCGGAGTTCACGCCGCCGCCCGGCGCGCCAGCGGACCGCATAGCGCTGCTCCGTAAACGGTTCGAGGAGTCACAGGCCGAGCTCGTCAAGATCCCGCTCAACGGCGTCCGTGTGAATGCGGTCGAAATCGGCGGGCCCTACTCGTACGCGAAGGGGCCGTCGCGTGCGAGCCTCGACAAGATCTATACCTGCGGTCACCTCGACGGCCACCACCAGCGGACGTGCGCGCCGCGCATCGTGACCGACTTTGCCCGGCGTGCGTTCCGCCGCCCCGTGACGACGCGTGAGCTCGAGAAGTACATCACTCTGACGGAGGCCGCTCAGAAGGAAGAGAACTCCTTCGAGGAGGGACTGGCGGTCGGGATCCAGGCGATCCTGGTGTCGCCGGACTTCCTGTTTCGCATCGAGCGCGATCGACTGGGTACGGCTGCGGCCACCACGCACCGAATCACGCCGCACGAGCTGGCCACGCGTTTGTCCTACTTCCTCTGGGCGAGCATGCCGGACGCCGAGCTGCGTCGCACGGCCGACGCCGGCACACTACGCGATCCGCAGATCCTCGCGCTCCAGGTGCGGCGCATGCTTCGCAATCCGAAGGCCCGCGCGCTTGCCGAGCACTTCGGCGGGCAATGGCTGCAGTTCCGCGCGCTCGAATCGCTCACGCGCGATCGCGAGAAGTTCCCCGACTTCGAAGATTACCTCCGGCTCTCGATGCGCCGTGAGACCGAGCTCTTCATCGAAGCGATCGTCCGCGAAGATCGCAGCGTGCTCGAATTCATCAACGGCCGCTACTCGTTCCTGAACGAGCGCCTCGCGCGCCACTATGGAATCCCGAACGTGTCGGGACCGGCGTTCCGGCAGGTCGACCTGACCGGCACGCCGCGCGGAGGCGTGCTGACCCAGGGGAGCATCCTCGCGGTCTCGTCGTACGCCACGCGCACGTCCCCGGTGCTGCGGGGCAAATGGGTCCTCGACAACCTGCTCAACGCGCCGCCCCCCGAGCCGCCGGCCGATGTTCCGAACCTCGACGAGGCGACCATCGGCACGGCCGCGTCGATGCGCGCGCAGCTCGAAGAACACCGGAAAGACGCGATTTGCGCTTCCTGCCACCGGCGGATGGACCCGCTCGGGTTCGGCCTCGAGAACTTCGACGCCGTCGGCGCCTGGCGGACAATGGAGGGCAAGTTTCCGATCGATGCGTCGGGCCAGCTGCCCGACGGTCGCAAGTTCACGGGCCCCGACGAGCTGCGCGGCATCCTGTCCGCGGACCGCGAGGCGTTCTCGCGCGCCATCACGTCGAAGCTGCTGACCTACGGGCTGGGGCGAGGTCTCGAACGCTACGATGGCCGTGCGGTCAAGCTCATCGCGAGCCGGCTGCCGAAGTACGATTACAAGTTTTCGGGCCTCGTGCTCGAGATCGTCAACAGCCTGCCGTTTCAGTCGCGACGGTCCTCTTCCGACGCCCCGGGTACGACCAGACCGACATCTGCGGATTCCGACAACGCGAGGCCCTCGTCACAGGGCCAGGCTAAGTAGAATAAGCAAAGAGGAGCACAGCGCCATGATCGTCACGCGCAAGCATTTGCCCCGCCGGACGTTTCTGAAAGGGATGGGCGCCGTCGTCGCGCTTCCCGTGCTGGACGCGATGACGCCGGCCTTTGCTGCCGCGGCGCAGGTCGCGAAGGCGCCGCTGCGCCTGGCGTTCACGTATGTGCCCAACGGCATCGTCATGGCCGACTGGACGCCGACGGCGGCTGGGCGCGCGTTTGAATACACGCGCATCCTGAAGCCGCTCGAGAAATACCGTGAAGACACGATCGTGCTGTCGGGGCTCGCCCAGCGGAACGGGTACGCGCTTGGCGACGGTCCCGGCGACCACGCGCGCGCGGGCGCGTCGTATCTGACCGGCGTGCACCCGCGGAAAACCGCCGGCGCGGACATCCAGAACGGAATCTCCGTCGACCAGGTCGCCGCGCAGCAGCTCGGCTCGCAGACGCGCTTTGGCTCCCTCGAGATCGGCTGCGACGACTCGCGCACGGTCGGCAACTGCGACTCCGGCTATTCGTGCGCGTACACGAACAGCCTCGCGTGGCGCGGACCGGCGACCCCGATGCCGCCGGAAACGAACCCGCGACTGGTGTTCGAGCGGTTGTTCGGCGACATCGATACCAGCCTCGCCCCCGACGTGCGCGCGCGCCGGCTGCGCTATCGCCGGAGCATCCTCGATCTCGTCGGCGAACGCACGACCGAGCTCGCCGCCGGTCTGGGTCCTGCCGACAAGCGGAAGCTCGACGAATACCTGTCGTCCATCCGCGAGATCGAGCAGCGCATCGAGCGGGCGGAGAAGGACCTGACCGGCCTCACGCCGACCATCGACAAGCCGACGGGCATCCCGGTGCTCTACGCGGACTACGTCAACCTGATGTTCGACCTCCAGGTGCTGGCCTTCCAGACCGATTCCACACGAATCGTCACGATGATGATGGGGCGGGAAGGCAGCATGCGGACCTATCCCGAGATCAACGTCCCCGATCCCCACCATCCGCTCACGCATCACCGCAACAACAAGGAGTGGATCGAGAAGGTGACCCAGGTCAACACCATGCACATGGAGTTGTTCGCCGGGTTCATCCAGAAGCTCAAGGACACGCCGGACGGCGACGGCTCGCTGCTGGATCACTCGATGATCGTCTACGGGAGCGGGCTGAGCGACGGCAACCGCCACACGCACGAAGACCTGCCCGTGCTGATGGTCGGCCGCGGCGGCGGCTTCCGGCTGGGCAACCACATCGTCTATCCGAAAGACACGCCGATGACGAACCTGTTCCTGACGGTCCTCGATCGCATGGGCGTGCAGTCGGAGAAGATCGGCGACAGTACCGGCCGGATCGAACACCTGACCGAGGTGTAACACAGCCGACAATCGACAGTCGTGAGTCGTCAGTCGCCAATGACTTCCAAGGCTCGCTGGTCCACGGTTCTGGCAGGGGCGCTGTGGGTGTTTGCCTGCCTGGCGATCGGTGCGGTCACCCAGGGCGGCGCCGCTCCACAGGTGAAGGGCACCATGCTCGTCTACATCGGCACGTACACGGGCGCACAGAGTAAGAGCAAGGGGATCTACGTGTCCCGTCTCGACCTCGCGTCGGGGTCGCTGTCGGAGCCAGTGCTGGCCGCGGAAAGCGCGAATCCGAGCTTCCTTGCCGTCCATCCGACGCGAGATCTGCTCTACGCCATCAACGAAATCGGCACCTACGAGGGCAAACCGAGCGGATCGGTCAGCGCGTTTGGGATTACCCGCGAGACCGGGGCACTCGTGGCGCTCAACCGGCAGTCATCGGTTGGCGCCGGTCCGGCGCACCTCGTCGTGGATCATTCGGGCAGGATCGTGCTCGTCGCCAACTACGGCGGCGGAAGCGTCGCGGTGCTGCCGATCGCCACAGACGGCACGCTCAAGCCGGCGTCGGCCTTCGTCCAGCACACCGGCTCGAGCGTCAACCCGCAGCGCCAGAAGGAACCGCACGCGCATTCGATCATCGTCGACCCGGCCGATCGATTCGCGTATGTCGCAGACCTCGGCATCGACAGGATCATGATCTACCGGCTGGATTCAGGCAAGGGTTCGCTCGTCGCCAACGACCCGCCGTTCGTGGCCGTGGAGCCCGGCGCGGGACCGCGGCACGTCGCGCTGCATCCGCAGCGGCGGTTTGCCTACGCGATCAACGAGATCCAGAACACGGTAACCGCGTTCGCCCGCGACACCGAGCGCGGTGGCCTCACAGCCCTCCAGACGATCTCGACCCTGCCGCCGGACCAGAAGGCCCTCTCCAACTACAGCACTGCGGAAGTGCTGGTCCACCCGTCCGGCAAGTTTCTCTATGGATCGAATCGAGGGCACGACAGCATCGCGGTGTTCGCCATCGACGACGTGTCGGGACGGCTGACCTTCGTCGAAACGCAGCCGACCCAGGGCTCGACGCCCCGAGGCTTCGGCATCGACCCGACGGGCGGATATCTGCTTGCCGGCAATCAGCGATCGGATTCTGTCGTTGTCTTCCGGATCAACCGCGAGACCGGACGCCTGACGCCGACCGGGTCCCGGATCGAGGTCGGGTCTCCCGTCAGCGTGAAGTTCGTCGGCACACGCTGAGGGCTCTTACCGTCGTGGTCCGGCTGAAGCCGGACTATCAAGGGAGCGTGAGTTCCTTCCGCACCCGCTCGGCGATCTTCGCCGTGCCGGCGGTCCCTCCGTGCTCGACGGGCACGAGCGTGCCGTCGGCGAACGCGCGTTCCACGGCGCGGCTGAGCGTGACGGCGGCGCGGCCGCACGCCGCGACCGCGTGCCGGTCGCCGAGCCAGTCGAGCATCATGGCCGCCGACAGGAACATCGCGACCGGGTTCGCGAGCCCACGGCCCGCGATATCCGGGGCCGTGCCATGGCACGGCTGAAACACCGCGTGGGTGTCGCCGATATCCGCTGACGGCGCCATCCCCATGCCCCCCATCAGCCCGGCGCCGAGATCCGAGAGGATGTCGCCGAACATGTTCTCGGTGACGAGGACATCGAACTCCCACGGCGATCGCACGAGCCTCAGTGCGACGGCGTCGACGTACGCGCAATCGGCGGTGACGTCCGAATAGCGCGCCGCGCATTCCAGGAAGATGCCGCGGAAAAACGCCATCGACTTCAGCACGTTGGCTTTGTCGACGCACGTAACCCTGACCGGCCGGCCGGGCCGCCGCCGGCGTCGTGCGAGCGCGAAGGCGGCTTCGAACAGCCGCTCGCAGCCGTGCCGGCTGATCCGCATCGTGTCGAGGACGGCCGCATCGCCTTCGCGCCGGCTCTCGCCGCGTGCGGCGAACAGGCCTTCCGTGGACTCGCGCACGATCACGAAATCGATGCCGCGTGCGCGGGGATCGGCGAGCGGGATCTGCACGCCGGGGAGCACTCGAATCGGCCGGATCCCTGCATAGAGCTGGAAGCGATCGCGAAGGTCGATCTGCGGAACAACCTCGGTGCCGTCGGGATAGCGGACATCGGGGTGTCCCATCGCGCCGAGGAGAATGGCATCCGCCGACGCCGCGGCGCGGAGCGCCTCCTCGGGAAGCGCGACGCCGGTTGTCCGGTAAAGCTCGGCGCCTGCCTCATGCGACTCGAACCGCAGCCGAAACTCCTCCGCCTGCGCCGCCACCGCTTCGAGAAGGGTGACGCACGGCGCCATGACTTCGCGCCCGATGCCGTCGCCCGGAAAGACTGCAATCCGAAACTCACGCATCACGGATACCCGATCCTGACCACCTGCCCGGTGGCCGCCGACTGGTAGAGAGCCTCCTGCACGGCCAGCGTTCGCAGGTAGTCGCGCCCGGGCGTCTCGAAATCCGCGCCGTCATGCAGGCGGTCGACGAAATGCTGAATGGCCCGATAGCAACAATCGCCAGCAAACCCCTGCCGCCGGTGCACGTAGGCGTGTTCGCGAGGCGTGTCGCCCAGCATATGCACCAGGAGCCGTCCGTGCTCGTCCACTCTCAGCGAGCCGGCCGGCCCCTCGACGAGAAACTCTCCAAACGTGTAGCGCGGATCGGGCGCCAGCGATTCATTGTAGCGGCTCGCGTCCCACACGCCGGTGGCTCCACTCTGGAACTCGAAGAGCATCACCCCCGCATCCTCGCCGACGATCGCGGGATTGTGCCGGCGAAGCACCGCGTACACCTGGCGTACCTCGCCGACGAGATACCGGAACACATCGACGAAGTGGACACCCGTCTCGAAGACGAGCAGCGTGGGCATGGTGCGAAAGTATGGTTGACGGTCGAGGTAGGCGGCCGATCCCCATCCGTCGCCCATGCGCGTGCGGCACGCAATTGCGTGCACCGGGCCAATCGTCTCCAGATCGAGCAGCCGCCGCAGCTCGCGATGCCAGGGTTGGAACCGGAAATTGTCGTGCACCATCAGCCGGATGCCCGCGTCTTCCGCTGCATCCACGAGCGCCTCGGCGTCCTCGAACGTCGGTGCCAATGCCTTCTGGCAAAGGATATGGACGCCGTGCTCTCCCGCCAGACGACAGATCTCGCGGTGCGTCGGCGGAGGCGTGATGATATCGATGAAGTCCGGTCGCTCGGCATCCAGCATCGCCGCGACGTCCGTGTAGACCCGACCCACTCGAAATCGCCGCGCCGCATCCTCCGCCCGTTCGCGCGATGTGTCGCACAAGGCCACGACCGCAGCGCCAGAGACGCGGCCCCATGCGTCATAGTGAAACTGGCTGAAATATCCAGCGCCGACCGCGACGCCTCTGAGCTGTGTCATGAACCACAACCACGGACAACACGGACAACACGGACAACACGGACAACACGGAACGCGACAACAGGGACAGCACGGACAGTTCCTATGAGATAGCTCCTAGTGCTACCGTGTGCGCTCGTGAAAGGCAGATCACCGCACGGTCCGATATCCATCTCGCGGCTCGAACCGGTGGGCCATGACCTGCACCGGCCCGAATGCGTCCTCGCGCAGAAGAACGGAGACCTCTTCGTGCCGGACTGGCGGGGCGGCGTCACGCGGATCCGCCTTCGCCCCGACTCCGCCCTTCGGGCTTCGTCGAGGTCTCGCCGTAGCGGTTCGCGCGAAGGCGGACAAGGCTACGGCGAGACCTCGCCGCAGCTCGAAGAGCGGAGTCGGGTTGGAGCAGAGGGCTCACAGGAAACATGGCTGGTACGGACCACACATGATGTGCGCCCCAATGGTATCGCGCTCCTGCCGGATGGGTCGTTCCTGCTGGCAAGTCTCGGAGGCGCTGGCGGTGTGTGGCGGCTCGAGCGGAACGGGCGGCTCGCGCCGTTCGTCACCGAGGTTGACGGCGTCCCCCTTCCGCCCGCGAACTTCGTCACGTCGGACCACCTCGGTCGCGTCTGGATCTCGGTCAGCACTCGACGAGCCCCCCGGCAGGATGCCTGGCGCCCCGATGTCGCGGATGGCTTCATCGTGCTGGTCGATGACACGGGCGCCCGTGTCGTCGCCGACGGGTTGCACTATACCAACGAGGTCCGGCCCGACCCCTCTGGAACCTGGCTGTACGTTGTCGAAACCTTTGGCCGGCGCCTGACTCGCTTCCCCCTTGCGCGCGACGGCACGCTCGGGCTGCGCGAAACAGTCGTGACGCTCGGCCACGGATGCTTCCCGGATGGATTCGCGTTCGACGACGAGGGAGGGATCTGGATCGCGAGCCTCGTCAGCAATCGGTTGCTGCGTGTCCATGACGGCACGATCGAGACCGTGCTCGAAGACGCCAATCTCGAATACATGAGCGCCGTGGAACGCGCCTTCGCCGCCGGCGAGATGGGCCGGGACCACCTCGGGCCGATTTCCGGAACGACGCTGCAGCAGCTGACGAGCGTGGCATTCGGGGGGCCCGACGGCCACACGGTGTTCCTCGGAACGCTTCACGGCCGGTGTGTGTACCGGTTTCGCGCCAACGTTCGCGGCGCACGTCACTCGAGCGTCGGCGAACCCGATCGGATCACTTGACGCGCCGGACGATCGCGAGCCAGTCCTCCTCAGGGGCGGTCGGGGGTCTCCCAATCGATCTCGAGGCACCGCCCGCAACCGACAGTATCGAGCCGCGCGTGAGCACGGCCCCGCTCCGGGGATCGAACCAGCTCACTCGGAACTGGCCGACGGTCTGGCTGAGATCGAGATCGACAGTGCCGCCCGACGGCAGGTAGACCAGGTACAACTCGCCCGGGCGCGCGAGACAGTAGCGGCTGTTGTCGTTGGTGGTGTTGCCCACGAGACCGTTCGCGTTGGTCATCTCCCAGAACGGGATCTTGTGCGTTCGAAAGAACTCCAGCGCGATCCGGCCGTAGTCCCAGCTTTTCTCGCGGCTGCGAAAGTCCTCCGCGACGAGATCGTTTTCGGGCAGTTGATAGCCGAAGTAGTACTCGACGCCGGTTCCTCCCGCCAGCAGGTTGCCCCACAGCGTCCACTTGCGCACATCGTGGATCGTCTGAATGGCGTTCCCCTGAGGCCCCTTGCCGCTGAAACCTTTGTAGCCGGGATCGGGAGGCACGCCGAAACTGGACGAACCCTGCTCGTCGCCGGCCACCACCCAGGGCCTGCCGGCCTTGCGCGACGCGGTGACCCAACGCAGGGTCCGCTCGTGGGCGGCAGCATAGGAGTTCTGCAGCGACAGCCCCGTCAGCGGAGACTGCTCGCCGAGCAGCCGGCCATAGACCTCGTCCTGCGCGTTCGGGTACGTGTGCAGCACGATGTGATGGCCGTACGGATCGAGACTTCGGATGTAGCCAGCCATCGCCCGCTGCTGCTCCGCGGTCTGGGTGTTCTCTTCGCCGAGGTTCCAGTTGATGGCCAGCAGATAGCCGAATCGCGCGATCATCTCGCGCAGATACAGCCGCCGTTCCGCTCCGAGGTCACCGCCGTCGAGCGACTCCCGCACACCTCCACCTTCTGACGTGTTCCCACGCACGTTGTCGTCGTTTTCCGTCTCCTGCAGCTTGAAGTGAAGGTAGATGCCCTTGCGCTGGGCGTGCTCGAAGACGATCTGCCACTGGTCCAGCTTGGAGACGTCGTAGTGAAACTTGTCGTCTCTCGACACAAACGGCCACACGTTGTCGCCGTCGCCGCCGGCGTTGTACGACAGGAAGGACATCGCGTTTACGTGCCTGGACGCGAGGTAGTTTACCGCGCCAAGGAGGCCCTTTCCTTTTCCGTCCTTCCACGCGGGATCACCCGGCCCCCAGTCCTGAACATGCGCCGCGTAGGTCTTGAGCGGCACGGCGGCTTTCATCGCGCTGGTGCCGTCGAACTCCGCGTACGCGAGCAGCGTTTCTGGAGAGTCGGCGCCAACCTTCAGAAAGTAGCCGCCCGTGCCCGCAAACCGCAGGTGGTGTCGACCGACATATTGCAGCCGGCCGAGCGCGCGGAAATCCGGGACGGTCTTGTCCGAGGGTGCGACGGAAAACGAACCGACCATGCCGTCGAATGGTGCCAGAGGCATCGCGTTGCCCGCAGCAGACGCGTCCACCGCGACGTCCCGCCCGGAGACGAAGCTGATGCGCCAGTCCCATCGTCCGCTCCTGTCGGGCGAGAGATGTGCACGCCATCTGTCTCCGGCCGAGGCCGACGAATTGGCCGCGTTGCCGTCGGCTGCGAAGTAGCCGGGCACGTTGTAGGCCGGCGCACCCGACTCGTGGACGAACGTGACAGTCAGTCGGCGATCGCGAAACGGGTTAGGATCGTTCGACGACTCGGCGCTCTCTGGACCGTTCAGCGTCAGCGTCACCTTGTGCCACTGGCGCAACTCTCCTGAAATCGTGACGCGAGCAGGGGATGTCTGGCCGAGCGGGAGCACGGCGGACAGCAGGCACGCGAGCGTGAGGGACGGCTTCATGAGCGCTCCTGATGAATCGGGAGGCCCAGTCTAGCGCGCAATCTCACGCTCGCGGTGCCCGTGAACCGTCAATTATCCAGTCTGACCGTGAGGGGTGACTCCAGACGGACCGATAGAATCGCGCCGCGGCCGACGCGCACGTCCTTGCCGCGTGTGGTCAGCACAACAGCGGTTCCGGCACCGCCGCCCGCCGCAGCTCCGATGCCAGCGCCCTTCTTTCCGTCGACGAGCGCACCGATCACTGCGCCGCCGGCCGCGGGAATCCCAATCGTCAGCGCATCCTTCTTCTTCGTTGCAGGGGCCACCGCAACCCACGAGCGCGTCTGCATCCGGTACTGCTCGGTGTCGGAGAGCGGAGTAATGCGCGTGAAGCGGACGCCGACGCGTCCGCGCCCCTTGACCTTCCCGGGTCGGGTCGCTTCCGAGACGTAGCCTGACGCGGTGCTGCCCGCGGGCAGGATGGTCCGCCCGCCGATGACGACGGCATGAGCCAGCGTCGCTGAAACGGGATCCTCTACGCGGGAAATGTCCGATCCGAATCCGCGATTGACACGCAGACGAAGGACGGTGCCAGCCGGGATCGTTACCTGACGAACCCGAGCGCTCGCACCCTCAGCGGTTGTCGCAGGGGAGGCACTCTCGACTGCGATGTTCGGGACAAGAATCGCAGCTGACAGAACCAATGCACCGATGGTGATTCGCCTCATGAGTTTGCTTCCCTCCTGCGTTCTGAGGTGGCAAGGTCCGTGCCCCTGCGAACACGTTGCGGGCAAACAACAGAACCTCAATTGGGAGAATGGCTTGTCGAAAGCCAGGCAGACAGCTCTACCATTGCGGGCGTGCAGAACGGTGCTCGCTGTGACGCCGCCGGAGGTCAGGGAGCGGACGATTCAGCGGTCGCTTGGTGCGGCGAACCCTGGCCGCCGAGCACGCGGCGCGGAACGATCGTAAAGGCCGACGCAGCGGACAACCCGGTCAGGAACGTGCGGCGATCGATGTCGGTCGGGGCAGTGTCTTCGGTTGACGAGGTTAACGAGGATCTGCTGAAACGAGCACGAAGTCCGCCCACTCGCGGCTCTCGTATACGGCCGCGGCAAATTTCGGGTCGGCGAGGTACGAGCCCTCCACCAGGAAGGTGCTGAGCTCTTTCGTCTGTCCCTGGACCGGCTTGAACGCGGCCCTGAGATTGTCGGAATCGGATCCGCCAGGCCAGTACTTGTCGCGCGACGCTCGGGTCAGCGCGAACAAGGCAATGTAGCTGCCGGCGTCCGCGCCCCGGACAGCCCTGTAGTACAGGATTCTGAGATCCGGCCTGAGGTTTCCTACGGAAGGATGCAGCTTTTCGCTCACGAACCGTTCGAACGCCTCGACGCGATCCGGCCGCACCTTCGTGTAGTGAAGACCGAGGACATCGACCTCCGGAAGCGTTTCGACGTGCTCGGGAGCCACCAGGTGGTACTCGACGTTACTCTTGCCGGCGTCTCCCAGGGCGGGATACTCGCGGCGCCTTTTCAGCGTATCGACCGTCCAGACCAGCGCATGCTGTCCCTTGCGGCTTCCCCGATCTCCCCGGAAGAGATGCACGGCGACGCCGGGTTCGGGCCGCTTGGGGGCGATTCTCTCGAGGAGTTGCGCGAACGCTTTGGCGTCGGCGTCAGGCGGGAGATCGGTCGCGTTGAACAGCAGGACTTCGCCGAGCTTCATCAGGTCCACAGCGGCGGTCGTAGGAAGAAGCAGCGTGGCCGAGAGGGCCGCCAGTACAGCCGCGAGACGGATCATGCGGAGAAGCTACTCCCTCGAACCCGAGCGCGACAAGCCTTTTCTGTTACCTGCTGCCGCACCGGCGCGAGCCCCGATGGGCCCGCCACGATGTTCAAACCGGCGCGGGCCCGGAGGGACCCGCGCCGTGACTGGCAGTACGGTGCCGGATCAGAACCGGACTTTGACGCCGAGCTGTATCTGCCGTTCGACCGTTCCACACACCGAGCACGACGGGTTGGAGAGCATCGCCGAGATGACACCTGCCGCGGCATTGCCGATCGTCGTGTTCGGGTTGGCGAATTGCGGATGATTCAGCAGGTTGAACGCTTCGATGCGAAACTCGGTCTCGACATGGCCGATTCGCGTGTTCTTGATGAGCGACGCATCGATGTTGAACGAGCCGGGTCCGCGAATGATGTTGCGACCCGAATCGCCGTAGGTGCCGGTGACGTCGGTCGTCGGCACGAAACAGCCGAGATCGAACCAGCGATCGATGGTCGGGTTGGAAATGTTCCCGTCGCAGATCCGGTTCGGACGGTTGCCGGTGCCCGTGGACTGGACACCCTGCGTCTGCGTGACCGTCAGCGGCAGACCGCCGCGGAGCAACAGGATGCCGCCGAACTGCCAGCCGCCGTAGAGCTTCTCGCGCGCCCACGGGATCTCATACACCCAGCTCGAGGAGAGGGTGTGCGTGATGTCGTAATCCGCAGGTCCGCGGTTGTAACTCGGGTTGTAGACGTTGGTCAGCGTCACGGTGCCGTCGTTGTCGGAGTTCAGGTCGATCGCCTTCCCGTAGGTGTAGGAGTTCAGGAACGAGAAGTTGTTGGCGAAGCGACGCTGGAACTTCACGAGCAGCCCGTTGTAGTCGAGCGTGCCCTTGCTCTGAACCTGACCAATCGTGCGCAGTAGCGGCGAGACCCTGATGTACGGACGGTTGACGTTCGAATCGGTCACCCCGACGACGGGTGGCGCCTGATTCGGGTCGCCCTTGATCAGCATCTGCCGGCCCTGCGAGCCGACGTAGGCCACCTCCAGCATGTAGTTCGTGAAGAAGGAACGCTGAACGTTGAGGTTCCACTGCCGCGCGTACGCGTCCCGAAAGTTGATGTCGAAGATCGACCGCGTCGAACCGGCCGCCGGCCTCCCGGGATCGGTCCCCGGGGGGGCCGGCAGTCCGTTTTTGAGCAGCAGGTTGACGCCGTAGGCCGACGGGCTCGCGTTTTCCGCTGTCGCCTGGAGGTACGGCGGATTCTGCGCTTTCGACCCCGACGTGCCGCCGGGCGTGAAGTTCCAGAAGATCCCGAATCCTCCGCGCACGATCGTGCGGCCGCTGCCGTTGAGATCGTAAGCAAAGCCAAAACGAGGACCAAGGTCGCGCTTCGAGTAGGTCTGCAGATAGCGGCCCACGCTGACCCCGTCGATCACCGCGTCGTCAGAGGCAACCACGAACTTGCCGGTCGACTCGTCGAAGTTCGACTGCCGATCGTCGACCTCGATCCACGGCGGGTACACGTCCCACCTGAGCCCCACGTTGAGCGTCAAGCGGTTCGTCGCGCGGAAGTCGTCCTGTGCATAGAACGCGTACTCGGGCCGAGTCTCGGTGTAGGTGTCCTCGTCGAAGTAGTTCCGGGCCTTCGTGTTCACGAACCCGAGCATGAAGCTCGCGACATCGAAGCCCGTGGAGCTGTTCACCGAACACCCGGCGGGCTGGCCGGCGCAGTTCGACGTCATATTGTTGTTGAAGTTGAAGACGCCTGTGATCGTGTCGGGGTTGAGAATCTCGCGCGATCGTAGCGTGATACTGCCACCACTCTTGATCGTGTGCTTCCCCTTGATCCAAGTCACGTTGTCGAAGATCTGGAAGTCGTTCTGGTTGGTGATGAGCGGCTGGTTGCCGTTCGTCCCCAGACCCCTGATGTTCTGGAACGTCATCTGCGACATTGCCGACGTGGCGTTATTGAGGTTGACGCCGGGAAGCCCAACGGCCAGCGCCGGGTTGGTGCCGTAGTCGATCGGGAGCTGGTGGAACTTGATCGAGGTCCAGCCGAAGCGGAACTCGTTGAGAAGGTTCGGCCGGATAGTATGCGTATCGTTGAAGGCCAGGCCCTGTGCCTTGATGTTTCCGTCGCCTGCGCCGAACGTCGCTCCGGCATCACCGTGTGGGAGGCTGGCCGGCTGGAGACGGTGCACTTTCTGGTAGCTGTACCTGAGGAAGAAGCGGTTCGCGTTGGTCAGGTTGTGGTCGACTTTGACGTCGAACTGGTTGTCCTCGCGATGCTTGATCGGGTTGAGCAGGTAGTTGTTGATGACCTGTCCGTTGGCCTGGCGCGTACCTGTCGTGTTCGGCTCTGGATAGAGCTGCCTCAGGATGTTGCGCGCAACCGTGTCGATACGGCCATCCGGGATGATATTCCCCGGAAACGGCACGCCCGGCGTGGTCGGATCGTAGATGACACGCGTCAGCTCCGAGAAATTGCCCGCTCGCATGTTCAGGGTGGGGACTGTGGACAGGGCCGTTACGCCCTGCGTCTCGCGGTGACCCTGATAGTCGGCAAAGAAGAACGTCTTGTTCTTGAAGACAGGACCACCCAGGGTGCCGCCGAACTGATCCTGCTTGAAATCGGGCTTCGCCCGGCCAGCGCGGTTGTTGAAGAAGTTGTTGGCATCGAGCTTGTCGTCACGATGAAACTCGAACCCGCTGCCGCGCATCTTGTTGGTCCCCGATTTGATCTGCAGGTTGACCACGCCGCCGAGCGAGCGACCGAATTCAGCCGAATAGGTCGACGTCTGGAGCTTGAACTCATCGAGGGCGTCGACGCTCGGGAAGATGACGACGGTCTGCAGCCACGTTTCGTTGTTGTCCACGCCATCGAGCATGTAGTTGTTGTCGCGCGGGCGCTGCCCGTTGGCGGAAAACGAGGCAGAAGCGCGCCAGGCGAGGCTGCCGGCGCCGTCGATGTTCGCCCCCGGAATGCCGCGCAGCACGCCGGGAACCGTTCGGGTGAGGTTGACGAAGTTGCGGCCGTTGAGGGGCAGCGCTTCGATCTGTTGGTTGCCGACCGTCGTCCCCAGCTCGGACGAGGACGTCTGGATCAGCGGCGTCTCGGCGGTAACGCTGACCGATTCGGTCATCGCGCCGACTTCATGCTTGATATTGATGCGCACGCGCTGGTCGACGCTCACTTCGACGTTCGAGAGCGCGACGGTCTTGAAACCTGTCATTTCCGACGTGATCGTGTAGTGCCCGGTGGGAAGGGAGGGCGCCGTGTAGTCGCCGTTTGAGTCCGCGGTGACGACGCGCGCGAGCCCGGTGCCTTCGTTGACGATGGTGACCTTGGCGCCCGCCACAGTTGCGCCGGTCGAATCCGTAACTGTGCCAAGGATGGTGCCGCTGACCGACTGCGCGGCCGCCGAGGCCGCCAGTCCCAGACTCAAGGCCCCAAACAACGCCATGAGACTCAGAGCCCGGGCTACCGCCGAACCTGCGTACCTGATCATCTGTCCTCCTCCTCAAACCTGACGCCGTGACCGAAGGAACCGAACGAATCAGCGAGAGATCCGCGCGTTAAGAGTCTATGCACGAGGTGATTACGAAGGGCATATATCATATGCGACGGCGGCGTGGCAATAGTTGTAGATGCAAACTAAATATCGTTGCGCTATACGCAACAGGGCTACCTCACCGGACAGGGGGCTGTGGAAGTTCGGAGACGATCTGATGCGGCGGCTTACAGCCGCGGCGGTGCGGGCCTGACCGGTGCGCGCCACGACAGCACGCCCTTGACCTTCGTCTTCCGCTTGAAGACTTTGTCGCCGTTCGTCACGTACATCTCGTCGAGGTTCGGGCCGCCGAACTCGACGTTGGAGAGCGACATCCGCTGGGGCGCCGGGATGATCGCGTGGCATTTGCCGATCTGGTCGAACACCTGCACGCCGAGCGCCGTCGCGATGTACACGCGGCCATCGGCATCGACGGCCATCCCGTCCGACGAGCTTCGGATCGCCGCGTCCGGCATGTGCACGTAGAAATACCGCTGCTTGTGCGTCAGCGACCCATCAGGTTGAATCTGAAACACCCACGACAGCTGGCCGACGTAGTCGGAGACATAGAGCAGCGTCTGGTCCGGCGAGAAGAGGACGCCGTTGGGAAGCTCGATGCCCTCATCGACGACGCGGGGCGTGCCGCCTTTTGGCAGGAACCAGACTTTCTTGTTCGCCGAATCGGTGAAATACAGATCGCCCTTGACGTTGATCGCAAGGTCGTTCGACGGCATGTCCTCGGCGAGCACTTGCGACTTGCCGGACACGTCGTACGCGACGATCTGCCTGGTGCGCGTCGCACCGGCGTAGAGCCGGCCATCAGGACCGAACATCATGCCGTTGGCGCCGCTGGTGTTCTCTGCGAAGACGCTGACCTTCCCGTCCAGCCCGACCTTGTGGATGCGGTTGTTCGGAGGATCCGTGAAGAAGATCTCGCCGCTGCCGTTGACCGCAGGACCGTCGGTCGCGCGATACCCGTCGCTCACGAGCTGCCAGTCGTCGCCGGGCACGAGCACCTGGTAGACGTCCTGACGTGACTTCCCTTCCGGGTTGGCCTTGATCGGCGCGGGCCAGTCGCGCCACAACCAGGTCAGCACCTGCGGAAAGATCGCGGTCGCGTGCCTCGAGTTGTGCTCGCCGTCGCCCCACTCGTAGCGCATGTCGTAGCCGGCATACTCCAGGGCAGACTGCATGTCCTGGTTCGCGACGAACCAGCTCCCGGTGTAGTTGTTCAGATCGTTCCGGCCGTCTTGAAGAAAGATGCGAATCGGCTTCGGTTCGGTCTTGCGGATGAGGACCGGAAACTCGTTCCCGCCCCGAAGGCCGACGTAGGTGCCGATCGCGCTGAACACGCGCCGGAACGCATCAGGACGCTGCCAGGCGGCGGCAAATGCCGCAATCGCGCCGCTGCTGTTGCCGGCAATCGCGCGGTCGTTCGGATCGCTCGACAGGTTCAGCCCGTGGGTCTTCGCCACGTGCGGCAGGAGCTCGTCGAGCAGAAACCGGGCGTAGTCGCCGCTGACCGAGTCGTACTCGTAGCTTCGGTTCATGCGATCGAGCGCGTCGGCCGACGGCGCCCTGACGCGGCCGTGCATCACGAACACGCCGACGATGGGCGGAATGGCCTTGGCGTGAATGAGATTGTCGAAGACGATTGGGGCGCCGTATTGCAGGCCGTCCTGGAAGACCATCACCGGGGCTGGCTTGGCTCTGTCGAGTTGGTTGGGTATGTACACCCAGTACTCGCGCCACGTGCCTGGGTACACCTTGCTCTGATCGAACTCCGCCTTGGTGACGTCGCCGGCCGGCGCGCCAGGGTCACGCTGCGCCGGCGGAGGCGCGGGCGTCTGCTGCGTCGCCTGGCGCCGCGCGGCCAGCGTTCCGCCGGACCAGACCATGGCCGTGAGGCCAAGGACTGTCGCTCTTCCAATGAACGTTCGCACTGACCGTGTTCTCCAGACGCGTGCAGTCATGGACGGCGGCCTTTCTTAAGCGAGAGTGAGCTTGTCGGGGTGCGGGCGGGAGGATAACACGTCGGACCGGAGACAGGAGACAGGAGACAGGAGGCAGGAGGCAAGACCAAGACAGAGACCGAAGCGTGCTCCAAGCAGGCTGTGGCTTCTAGCCACCGGCGCGAGCGTCAGCGAGTGCTGGCAGGTCGTGGGGGTGGGGCCCCACGACAAACTGAGAAAAGTGTCCGCGAGATCCGCGTCCCGTGAGCGAGAGTGATCCGCGTCCCGGTGAAAGTGAATCAGCGAGAATCCGCGCGCCGCGCGGGCCGGGTACGGAAACGCGGACTGCCGGGCAGTCCGCGCTCCTCCCACCGGTAGTCGAGCGTAACGCGCTAGTCGAGCGTGACGCGCTCGGCGCGCGGGCCCTTCGGGCCCTGGCCCTTCTCGAACGAGACCGACTGTCCTTCTCTCAACTCGTCGAAACGCACTCCGGTGCAGGCCGACTGATGAAAGAAGTACTCCGTGCCGTCCTGCGCCGCGACGAAGCCGAAGCCCTTGTCGCTCACCAGCCGCTTGATCGTGCCCTTCACTGATGCCATCTGCAACACTCCTGAATCGAGCATCCCTGCTCTCGTTCTTCCTACCAGCTCGGCTGACGCCGACGCCGACCTACCAGCGCGGTTCGCGCCGGCGACCACCCTTGCCCCCGCCTCCGCCACCGCCGTAGCCGCCCGAAGACTGCGGCTTGGGGCGCGCTTCGTTGACCGTCAGATTGCGTCCGCCGAGCGAGTAGTTGTTGAACTGGCTGATGGCGTTCTGCGCATCTTCGTCCGATCCCATCTCAACGAAGGCGAATCCCCGGGCGCGTCCCGTCGCCATGTCGCGCATGACGCTGACGGACTCGACCGTCCCTGCGGCCGCGAAGAGCGACTCGAGATCCTGTTCGCCCGTATCGTAGGGCAGGTTGCCAACGTAGAGTTTTCGAGCCATGTCTGAATGCTCACTTCTGCCTCGCGGCACGAGGCACGTCACGAGTGGATGATCCGATGCGGATCGGGTGATGGAGTCGGCTCTATGCTCAGGCGATCACGTTCTGCAGAGGAAGCGAGTCGGAGGGGCTCGGTTCGGCGCTTGACGCGGAGCTCAAGCAGGATGGCTGTCGTCCACCTGACGGCAGGCAGTATAGCACGGGGCCCGGGCCTGTCCAGACCCTGGAAGGGCGGGTGCCACAAGCCCGGACCGCCTTGCGCAGACAGGGGTTACCGGCCGGACTGGCCGGGCATCAGACGCCTGAAATACTCGATATGGGCGCAAAGGGCGTCGGTCACCTCATCGGCGTGCCGCAGGCCATCCACCGAGGCAAACCAGGAGCGGGCTCGATAGAGGCTCGTGATCGGCTCAGCAAACGACGCGTAGGTCGCCAGCCGCCGCCGGATCGTCTCGGACTTGTCATCGTCGCGCCGAACCAGGCTGCCACCGCAGTACGGGCACGGGTCCGACTGAGGCTCGCTGTCCTCGGACACCGACTGCGTAATCGCGCACGAAGCGCAGACCCGCCGCCGGCCGAGCCGCTGCACGATCGCCTCATCGGCGACCGCGACGAGCACGACGATCAAAGGTAAGGGCAAAGAGAGCAAAGGTGAGGGTAAAGCCGATGCAGGCGGTGCGAGCATGGCGTCGAGCGCATGCGCCTGCACAACGGTCCTCGGAAAACCGTCCAGCACAAAGCCAGCGTGGGTGTCAGGCTGGCCGAGACGCTCGCGGACCAGGTCCGTCATCAACCCGTCGCTCACGAGCCCGCCGCTGGCGAGCGTCGCGGCGACCTGCTGTCCGAGCAACGAGCCGGCTCGGACTGCGGCCCGGAGGATCTCCCCCGTTGAGATGTGCGGGATGTCGTAGCGCTCCGCGAGGCGCACAGCTTGTGTACCCTTGCCGGAACCGGGCGGGCCGATCAGAACCAGGTTGAGGCGCATCTCGTCGGGTTGTTTCCGGTGGGTGGCCATGGTGGCAATGTCGCGAACCCGAATCGGAGCGACACGGCCGCGCGGGGCGTGAGCTCGGCACTCCTCGACTCAGAAAAAGAAAGCCTCGAGTCAGAAAAAGAAAGGCTTTGAGCCAGAACAGAGAGGCCTGAGCCAGAAAGCATACCCGAGCACGAATGCATGGTGTCGCCGCCGTCAGTCGGCTATGCTGGTTGGCTGTCCGCCCGCGATGCCGCTTCGCCCACGTACTTTCACGTCCGCCGCCGGCGTTGTCCCTTCGACCGACGCGAGCCGGCACACGACACGCACGGCGACGTCCGTTCGCGGTCGTGTCCAGCGTGCGAGTCAGTTGCTCCGCCCCGAGCAGAAGATCGAGAGCCCGGAAACTGGATTCAAGTACGCCGTCGAACGGCTGCTCGGCGAGGGCGGGTTCGGCCAAGTGTACCTCGCGCGACGGCTCGGCCGATCCCGGGACGTGCCCGAGATCCTCTGCATCAAGGTCAGCACGCGCATCGACGGCTGGCTTCGCGAGGCATACTTCGGTCAGCTGCTCGACCAGCATCCCCGGGCGATTCGCATCTTCGACGTTTTCCCGCTGCTGCGACCCGAGGGACAAGTCCTCTACTGCCTCGCCCTCGAGTACGCGCGCTTCGGCGATCTGAGCGCCTACCTGCGTCGCCACGGCGGCGGATGGCCGGAGAGGACCGCTCGGCGCGAGATCGCCGGCATCCTCGAGGTGCTCGGCAAGCTGCACCGCGGCCAGCTGCTGCACCGCGACCTGACACCGCTGAACGTCTTCGTCTGCGACGGCCGGCAGCTGAAGCTCGGAGACTTCGGCATCGTGCAGCAGCAGAGCGATCGCCGCGGCATCACCGCGCGCACGATGAACTCGCTGACGGCACCGAGCGAGATCCTGGCGGGCGCGGCACCAAAGTGGCAAGCGCGCGACGATGTGTATCAGGTGGGCCAGCTGTTGGGTATGCTGATCAAGGGAGATGCACGGACGCGGATTCGGACGCCGGATGTGCGGCTGCTCCCGTGCAGCGACCACCTGAAGGAGATCGTGTACCGCTGCCTCGGCGAGCGTCGCAAGCGGTACGAGAGCGCCGACGAGCTCATCGACGCGCTGCGCAATCCGCCGACCGCGCTCAACGTCGGCGTGCTCCGCACGCTCAAGGGCGTCCATTTGACGTTCACCGGCATTCTCAGCAGGCCGCGACGGGACGCGATCCGTGCCGCGCGCCGCGCCGGCGCGCTCGTCCACAGTGGACCCTCCTCGAAGACCACGGTGATCGTCCGTGGCCGGCCCAATGTGCTGCAGGCCGCCGGCCGCGATGGGGGCCTGAAGCTGATGGAGATCAAGCGCCTGCGCGAGAAGGGACACAAGATTACCCTGCTCAACGACGCGCAGTTCTGGCGGCTGGCCGGGAAGCGGTAACGGCGCGATGCGGTTGCTCATCGTCGAAGACGACGCGACGATTGCGGACTTTGTCGCCAAGGGGCTCACCGAGGCGGGGTTTGCCGTGGACGTCGCCTCCGACGGCGCGCGGGGTCTCGAGCTCGCCACGAGCGGTGCCTACGACGCGGCGATAGTCGACGTCATGCTGCCGCAGCTCGACGGTCTCTCGCTCATCGATCGCATGCGCGCCCGCGGTGTGCGGACGCCCGTGCTCATCCTGAGCGCACGCCGGACGGTCGACGATCGTGTACGCGGCCTGCAGGCCGGCGGCGACGACTATCTGACCAAGCCGTTCGCCTTCGCCGAGCTGCTCGCGCGCGTCCAGGCGCTCATCAGGCGCTCGACCGGCACGACGGAGCCCACACGCCTCACCGTCGGGGACCTGACGCTCGACCTGCTGACCCGTCGCACCGAACGCGCCGGCCGTACGCTGGATCTCCGGCCGCGCGAGTTCGCGCTGCTCGAGTACCTGATGCGCAACCCCGGCCGGGTGCTCTCAAAAACGATGATCCTCTCCCACGTCTGGGGCTACAACTTCAACCCCGGCACCAACGTGGTCGATGTCCTGGTCTCGCGGCTGCGGGAGAAAATCGACAAGGACTTCGAGCCGAAGCTCCTGCATACCGTGCGCGGAGTGGGCTACGTGCTCGAGCCCCGCGACCCGGAACACTCCCAGGCTTGAATCTTCAACAGGAGCTCAGGAGACCAGGAGAAGATCTGGAAAACCCAACCCTCCTGATCTCCTGGTCTCCTGTTAGCTTGTGACACGCAACCGGACCCGCTAATCTCACAAAGATAGTGGTCGACGAATTCCCCCATTCCACCGGTGCCGTGCCATCCGGGCGATTTGGTCTCCGACTGGCGTTTTGGTACGCCGCCGTCTTCGTGGCGAGCTCGCTCGCCATCGTGCTGCTCACTTACACGCTGCTCGCCTCCTCGCTTGCGGAGCGCGACCGCCAGATTGTGGCTTCGACCCTTCGCGAGTACTCCGCCCGGTATGCGCAGGGCGGGCTCCCCGCGCTCGCGCGGGCGGTGGATATCGAACAACGATCGGGCCGGCACGAGCGTCTGTTCGTGCGCGTCGTCCGCGCCGGCACCGAAACGCTCTTCGTCAGCATGCCGCCCGAATGGAGCGACTTCGATATCAGCGCGCTCGGCGGAGGGAGCGGACTCTGGGAGCAGGCGCAGTCGGGTTCGCGCGCCGCGCGGCTCGAGGTCGCGTCCGCACGGCTCGCCGATGGCACGCTCCTCCAGGTCGGCAAAAGCACCGAGAGCCGCGAGGCACTGCTCGACCGGTTCCGCACCATCGTCACGCTCGTGTCGGTGGCCATCGTCTTGATCGGGCTCACGGGCGGGATTCTGGTCACGCGCCGCATGCTGGAACCGATCCATCGTTTGATTGCCGCAGTCAGTGGAATCACCCGGACCGGGAGCACCGACACGCGGGTCCCCGTTGCCACCGAACGGGATGCCATCGACGAGCTGAGCGCACTGTTCAATCAGATGCTCGATCGGATCAGCACGCTCATCGAGGCCATGGGGAGCGCGCTCGACAACGTCGCTCACGATCTCCGCACGCCGATGGCGCGGCTGCGGGGCGTGGCGGAGCGGGCGCTGGCCACAGATGACATGCAGGCGCACCGCGAGGCGCTGTCCACGTGTCTCGAAGAATCGGAGCGCATCCTGGCGATGCTCGACACGCTGATGGACATCTCCGAGGCAGAGACGGGCACGATGCGGCTGGCGCTCACCGATGTCCGGTTGGCGACCCTCGTCGACGAGGTCGTCAGCGTCTACGAGGATGTCGCGGACGAAAAGCAGATCGAACTCCGTTCCGCTGTGGAGGATGGGCTGACGGTCACCGGCGATCGCGATCGACTGCGCCAGGTCCTGGCCAACCTGATTGACAACGCCGTCAAGTACACGCCGCCGGGGGGGCGCGTGACCGTCAGCGCACGTGCCGACGGCCCCGACGCGGGTGACGTGCGCGGCGTGCTCATCGAGGTCGCCGACACGGGCACCGGAATCGCGGCGCATGACCTGCCGCGAATCTGGGAACGTCTGTATCGCGGCGACCAGAGTCGAGCCGAGCGCGGGCTCGGACTGGGTCTCAGCCTCGTCCGCGCCATCGTCCGGGCCCATGGCGGCACCGTGGACGTCGCAACCGCGCCCGGGCGCGGCTCGACCTTCACTGTCCGGCTGCCTCGGGTCGCACCGCTCGAGCAATGAAAGCTGCCTTGTGGCCTGCTGTCCGCATTGTTCAATGCTGCTGTCGGTGTCTTTGTCTCCTAGCTCCTAGCTCCTAGCTCCTAGCTCCTAGCTCCTAGCTCCTAGCTCCTAGCTCCTAGCTCCTAGCTCCTAGCTCCTAGCTCCTAGCTCCTAGCTCCTAGCTCCTGTCTCCTACCTCCTGGTTCATTACACGCTTGTAATGATCCGGTAACAACCTGGCAACTCTGGTGGTCGTCTTAACTTGTGACCGGTTTCCTTCAAGAGCAAGGACGACCGGAGGACAGACAGGATGAAGGAGATCAGACCACCATGTACAACTTTTCCCCGCGTCGACTGCTGACCCGGACCGGCGCCGGTGTCGCGGTCATCGCGCTCGTCGCCCTCGCCGGATACAGCGTCGGACAGACTCAGGCGCCGCACGCCATCGTCGCGGCTTCGCCGCCCCCAATCTCAACGCCCTCACCATCCTTGGTGCCCGGTGCCTCGTACGCGAGCGTCGTGAATGCCGTTGCCCCGGCGGTCGTGACCGTGCGGGTCGACAAGCGCGCGTCGATGGTACCGACACAGATGCCGCAACTGCCCGACGACCCGATGTTCCGCGAGTTCTTCGGCCGTCGGTTCCAGGCACCCCAGCAGCCTCGAACGCCCCGTCAATCGGGCCTCGGGTCGGGAGTCATCACCACTTCTGATGGCTACATCCTGACGAACAACCACGTGATCGACGGTGCGGATCGCGTGCGGGTCGAACTGACCGACAAACGCACGTTCGACGCCAAAGTCGTCGGCACGGATCCGGCGAGCGACCTGGCGGTGCTCAAGGTTGAGGCCCAGGGTCTTCGGACGCTTGCGATCGGTGACTCGAACCGCGTGAGTGTCGGTGACGTGGTGCTCGCGATTGGTAACCCGCTCGGGGTTGGCCAGACCGTCACGATGGGCATCATCAGCGCGAAAGGACGCGCGACCGGTGTGGGCGACGCCAGCAGCTACGAGGATTTCCTCCAGACCGATGCGCCCATCAACCAGGGCAACTCCGGCGGCGCGCTGATCAACCTGAACGGTGAGCTCGTCGGCATCAACTCGCAGATCCTGACGCCCACCGGAGGCAACATCGGCCTCGGGTTTGCGATTCCGTCGAACATGGCGCGTCAGGTCATGGACCAGTTGAAGACGAACGGCACGGTCAGCCGCAGCAAGCTCGGCGTCACGGTCCAGAACGTGACTGCAGACATCGCCGCGAGCCTGAAGCTCGCCGATGTGAGCGGCGCGCTCGTCAGCGGCGTGGAACCGGGCAGCCCCGCGGCTCGCGCCGGCCTGCGTCAGGGCGACGTGATCGTCTCGATCGACGGCGAGAAGCTCACGGACAACAACGCGCTCCGCAACCGCATCGCCGGAACGAAGCCCGGGTCGAAGGTGGCGGTGGAGGTCCTGCGCGACGGCCGCAGCCAGACGCTGCATGCGACGCTCGACGCGCAGCCGGTCACGACGAAGCGAGCCGCCGGTCCCGAGGGCGCGGATGCCCAGGGTTTCGGCATGACGGTGCAGCCCCTCACGCCGGAGGTGGCGCGGGAGCTCGAGCTGTCAGGTCGTCGTGAAGGTGTCGTCATCCGGGAGGTCGATCCCGATGGTGCTGCCGCCGCAGCGGGGTTGCAGCCGGGCGACGTCATCGTGCAGGTGAATGGCCAGGCTGTCACGTCGGCGAGCGAGCTGAAGTCGGCGCTGGGTCAAGCGAACGACCGGCCGGCCCTCTTGCTCATCGCGCGCAAGGGGGGTGAGGCGTTCGTGACCCTCAGCCGCGCAAAGTCCTGACGCAGGGTTGAGAGCCTGAAGTAGGGCAAGGGCCGGGCTGCTTCTCCATTCGGTCGATGGAGAGGCGCCCGGCCGTTGCGTCACGGACGGAACAAGACGAGGACGGCGACTTTGCCGTCCGTCGTCATCGCATCCCCGGTCGCGTTGGTCACCTGCGCCGGAACGCCCACCCGGCCCGCGAGCGCATACCGCGCTACCGCTCCCGCAAACCACAGATCGTCGACGACCTTCTGCCGCTCGAGATCGATGTCGGTCTCGACGCGATGCGTGAACGTGCGTTCGGCCTTCGCGAATTTGATGCCGATGTCGTGCGTGGCACTTCCTGCCCAGACCGGCCGGCCCTGATACGTCTGCAGCACCCGCCAGATACGAATGTGATGCCGACGATCGAACGTGTTGTTTTGCTTTTGAAACACACGATCCGGTGGGCGGCCGTTCAACGACTGCAGCGCCACGGGACCGAGCTTGTATCCTCGATTCTCGGCCACGGCCAGAATGGTTCTGACGTCGGCCCGCAGGCTCAGCGCGACGGCGGTGTTCCACCCAGCCGCAGCGAAAGCGTCGCCAAGTTCTTCGTCAGTCGCACTGAACACGACGTTGATGACGTCGGCGGGCCGGGCCGGCGTGCCGGCCATGGTTCGCAGCGGCTGGGCCGCGGCAAGCGACAGCAATGCGGAGTCAGGAACGGTGCCAGTACGCGGCTCGCGGACTGGAACATCGCGCGTCGGGGCGAGGGTCTCGAGGATCAAGTCGACGCCGGTACCGTAGACGACGTCGGGCCGTTCGAGCTCGCGCAGGGTGAACGCCGCGCGGGCAAGATCGTAGAGCTCCGGCGCGACGGCCGCGAGCAGCACCGTCTCTTCCGCACTCGATGGTGCTTCACGCGGCGGAGTGATGCCGAGGATGCGTCCGTCCCGATCGACCGTTTCGCGGGCGTTGTCCACGGCAACGACCCTGGTTTCGATGGGAATCGTCGCTCTGGACGCGCTTTCCAACTCACGGAAGTCGAGCCACAAGACGGCCTGAGACGCCGACCATGTGAAGGGTGTGGCCTGTCGAACGACGCCGCGAATCACGGTACCGGCGGGCAGGATCGAACCAGACGTGGCCGCATCGACCGTCAACACGGCGGACACCGGTTCTCCGGCGCGTGACGTGGCGCTCGAGACGGCGGTCGTCAGCCGTATCTGAAGTCGGGATCCTGCGGGGAGTACGCCTGTCTGCGAAGAGGCGTCCACGGTAGGGAACGAGATCGTCCGACCGACCACAAGCGCCGACAGGATGATGGGCATCCACGCCCGCGTGACGCGCAGGATCTCGTGGCCCTTGAGGATCGCAAAAAATGGATGAGACACAGTCGGGGATGCCCGCAGTCGGTACCCGCACGCGGCTACTTCACGCTGGCGAGCACCTTTCGCGCCTCTATGAGAAGCAAGAGATCGGCGTCGGCAGTCTTCCACTGCGCCAGGAACGCGTCGCACAACGCACGGGCGCGGTCGGGACGGCCGAGGCGCGCGTAGATCTCCGCGAGCCGGACTTGTGCGCTCAACGACTGGTCCTGACTTTCGTTGCCGACATCGTTCCGGGCGAGCAGCTCTTCGTACCGCTTGGCGGCGTCTTCGAGCTGGCCCGCTGCATGCAGCGCAGCAGCCAGCGAGTCGAGCGTGTCGGCGTGAGAATCGATCACGTACGCCGACTGGAAGAACTCGACCGCTTTCGGCGCTCGCCTCTCGGCCAGCTCGATCTCACCGCGCACGACGTCAAAATGCGCACGCTCCGCGGCGGCGTTGCGATTCAGGGATGAAGACGCCGTCGCGTCGCCCGCCGTCTTGGACATCAGTGTCAGAATCGTGCGCGCCTGGCCGATGCGGCCGGCCCGAGCCTCCACCTTGCCCACTCGGCGGAGCCACTCCGGCGCCAGGGTCGAGTCGAGCGCGAGCCGATGCACCGCGTCCAGCTCGGCGGCAAACGGTTGCGCCAAGCCTTTCGCCTGATACGCCCGCGCGAGGTACAGGCGATCCCGGTATTCGCTCACCCGGGCGTTGTTGGTCTTGTTGATCACGATCGCCTGACGGAGGTGAACGATCGCCGCACCGTACCGGCCGCGATACATCTCGAGCAACGCCATCGAGCGCTGACCTCGGGCCTGATTGGACGTCGATTTCTCCGCGAGCATCCGCGAAAAATTGGCGGCGGCGCCATCCAGATCGCCAAGCCGGACCAGCACGAAACCGTACTCGTGATTCACCAGCGAGTCGGTACGGAACGACGGGCTCAGATCAAACGCTCGCTGGTACTGCTCGACCGCATCCTTGTACTTGTCGAGTGCTGAATACGCTGTCGCCAGGTTGACGTACGAGCTCGAGCTGGATGGATTGAGGGCAATCGAACGCTTGAATGCGTCGACGGCCGGCTCGTACTGGCGCACGCCCGCCAGGTAGGTCCAGCCCACCCTGAACCAGGCCGCCTGATCGTCGGGGTACGCCGCGAGGTAGGTGCGATACGCCAACACCGCGGCATCCCGATTGCCCCGGGAATCCTCGGCGAGTGCGCTGATCCACAGCCGTTCCCGATGGCTGAGCCGATCGAGCAGGCTGAGCGCCTTGACGAAATGTGCCTCGCCCTCCTGTCGATTCTGGCGATTCTGGCTCAAGTAGTACGCGTGGCCGAGGGCGGCGTGCGCGAGCGCAAAATCGGGGTCGAGTGTAATCGCCTGCCGCAGCATGTCCAGGTGCACGTCGTCCTGCTTTGCACGGAGGCTGTCGGCGTAGAGCCGCAATGCCTCAAGCGAGGCAGTCGTCGCCCGCGGCAGGGCGACGTTTTGCTCCGAGACGCTGTTCAGCGATTCACCCAGGTTTCGCCGCAACCGAGTCGCGAGCTCGTCGAGGGCCGGCAGCACGCCGTCCTTGCCTCGCGCCCGGGCCGATTCCGTGTGGACCGCGACGCGTGACTGCGGGTCGATGATCTTCGCCGTCAACGCATAGGAATCCCCGACGCTCGCGATACTGCAGACGAGGACCGCCTTGATGTGCTCGCGCAGGGCGACCTCGGTGGCGGTCCCCTCGTCGAGCTTGTCGCTCGGCTCTTTCTTCATGAGCCGCAGGGTTTCAGGGAGGCGGCTCGTTGGAAAGACGTTCACATATTGGGATTGCCCGATCGCGACGTCGAGCGCGACCCGCAGCGATCGATCGAATACAGGATCGTTCGTCAGGTTCTCGAAATCTGCGATGAGAATCCAGTCGCGCTCGTTGAACGCGAGGGCGCGCTGGGAGATGCTGAGGTGAAGCGGCCACAGCCGCCACGCCAGGACGCCGCCTGCCGCGACGAGAGTGATGAGCGCAGTGATCAGCCATCTCGGGCGCCCGCGCCTGCGCACGGGCGGAGCGATCGCCGTGCGCGTCTGCGGCAGGTCCACCGCCCCGAGATCGATCCGGAGGTCCTTGAACGACTGGTACCGCTGGTCCGCTTCCTTCGCCAGCGCGCGCCGGAAGACGTGCTCCAGCCCTTCCGCCGGATCTTTGAGGTAGCGATCGAGTGGCGGCGCAGGCTGATTCAGAATGGCGTCGGCCGTCGCGAAGGCCGAGTCTTTCATGAACGGATGCGCGCCGGTGACCATTTCGTACAGGCACACACCGAGCGCGAAGATGTCCGCGCGGGAATCGAGCGGCAGCCCTTTGAGCTGCTCGGGCGCCATGTACGCAGGCGTGCCCGTGATCTCGCCGGTGGAGGTCAGGCTGGGACCGCCGGCGCTGTCTCCATCGGCCGTCGGGATGGAGACCTGCTTCGCGATGCCGAAGTCCATGACCTTCGCGTGGCCGTCTCCGGTCAGCATCACGTTGGCCGGCTTCAGGTCGCGATGGACGATGCCCCGCTGGCGGGCAAACTCGAGCGCTTCAGCGATCTCGGATGCAATCCGGAGCGCATCAGCCATCGGCATGGGCCCGCGGGCGAGACGCGCTCTGAGCGTCTCACCCTCGACGAGCTCCATCGCAATGAAAGGAACGCCGGCCATGCCGGGAACACCGGGCGCCGCTTCGCCCTGGCCTACCTCGTAGACTTTGGTAATGAACGGATGATCGAGTCGGGCCGAGGCGTTCGCCTCCCGCAGGAGGCGCCGCCGCGCCTCCTCGTCGGGAGCCTGGCCTTGGGGTAGGAATTTGAGCGCGACGTTGCGATCGAGCTGCAGATCCTGTGCGAGATAGACCTCGCCCATTCCCCCTTGCCCGATTTTCGAGAGAATCCGGTAGTGCGAGATCTGGCTACCGATCACGGCGCCTCCGGGCGTGCCGGTGTGCCGCCATCGTACGCGGTGAGCCCCGAGGATCGCAAGGACGGGGGAACGAGAGGTTCTGGCAGGAACGTCACGCCCGGAACGTGTCGAGCCGGCCGCTCTCGACGAGTCCGCCGAACGCGTCGATCAGGTCCGGGCGGCGCCAGCCGCGCACGACCTGACCCTGCAGGATATCGATGGCTTCCTCCGCGCTGTGGGGCCCCTGATAGGGTCGGCGGGTCGTCACCGCGTCGTACACATCGACGAGCCCTATGATCTGCGCGACGAGCGGGATCTCGTCGCCCTTGAGGCCGTCGGGGTAGCCGGAACCGTCGAAGCGCTCGTGGTGATGACGGATGATCGGCCGGACCGACTCGAGCGATCGGAGGTTGCCGCACAACGAATCCCCCACAATCGTGTGGGACTGCATCAGCTCGAACTCCTCGGGGTCGAGCGGTCCTGACTTTCTCAGCACGGAATCAGGGATGGCGAGCATCCCGATGTCGTGAAGAAACCCGCCCCGGTGCAGCGCCTGCAAGTCCTCCTCACCGAGGTTGAGCGCCCGCCCGAGCGCCGTAGCGTAGTTGGCCATCCGGTGGCAGTGCCCTTCGGTGTTGCCATCCCTGGCCTCGATGAGGAGCGCCATGGCAATGATGATCGACGCAGCCGAATCGAGGTCGTCCGTGTAGCGCTTGATCCGGACGAGGGACCGGACGCGGATCATCAGCTCCTGTGGATCCACCGGCTTGGCGAGAAAGTCGTCGGCCCCGGCTTCCAGGCCCTCGAGCCGCGCCTGACGCTGAGCCTGCCCGGTCACGATCACGACGGGGGTCAACCGGTACGCGGGATCCTGCTTCAGGCGGCGGCAGACCTCGATGCCGTTCAGGCCGGGCATGTTCACGTCGAGCAGCACGAGGTGCGGGCGCACGTCCGGGAGCGCGTCGAGCCCGGCCTGGCCTGCGCTGAAGACGTCGACGCTGTACCCTTCCTTCGCGAGCAGCCGCCGGAGGACTTCTGCAACCGCCGGCTCATCGTCAACGACCATGACGCGCGTGGCTGGTCGCCGCTCATCAGGTTGTGCGCTCGTCATGGTTCCCTCTCCGCCAGCGACGCCGATCGGATAACCCGTTCGGCGTGCTCAGCATACCCGAGATGGAACCAACCGTGGACCTCTGCACGATGCGACCCGTGCGCCGGCGCGACTTCGAGTACCGGCGCACGGATCAGGGTGTCAGTGCGCGAGGTTCTTCGCCAGCAGCGACCCCGCCCTGGCGCCGGCCACTGCCCGTCGACGATGATCGGCCGAGACCGGCCCTTCCTTCATCAACGAGGCGGCAAACTCCATCTCGGGACTCGTACCGGTCATGCCGATCGCCTTTGTGACCAGCGCGTAGCCGTCGACGGCGTTCGGCTCGGTCCGAAGGGTCCATTTCGTCCGCTCGGCTTTCGTCAGCATGTCCCACTTGTAGATATGGCTGGCCTGGCGATACGACTCCACCAGGTATCCGGCATCGAACCACGCGAGCGGATCGCGTGAGCCACCGCCGGCCTCCGCGCGGCCCATGATCGCCGTCATGAGCTCGGCAGCGACCTGCCGGTCGCGCGCGGCGTAGATCGTCGCGCGCCGGAGATTCTCCATGCGCGCAAGTATCGGCGAGTCGGGCGTCAGCAGCCGCACGGTATCAGCTGTGAGCCGATGGACGTCGTACGATCGGTCCGGCGTGTCCCAGCCCTGCCCCTGCCCCCAGGGAAGGAGCGGCGCCACGCCGGCATCAAAAGCGTGGCAGATCAAAGGGGGCCCGGCCTCGGCGGTGCCTGCCAGCGCGAGCAGGACTCCGAGGGCGACAAGCGTCCGACGAATGGGTTGGCGTGCGTTCGACATTGTGCAAACCTCCTATGCAGGGTCAGACGGAGACCCGGCCCGAAGTGTCGCAGCTGAAAGATGCATATGTCAGTGAGTTGCGGTGAGTGTAACGGTTACTAACCTCACGGTCTCCCACGCCGGTGCGCAGGATTTGGTCCATACTGAGTTCGTGGGCCCGTCAGCCGACGAGATTCGCCTCCAGCTCGACCGTCTCCTCACCAGCAGTGTGTTCGCCAACGCGGATCGGATGAGCGGGTTTCTCCGCTATGTCGTCGAACGCGCGATTGCCGGAGAGAGCGATCAGCTGAAGGAGTACGTGATTGGCGTTGCCGTCTTTGGCCGCGACGAGCAGTACGACCCTCGCCTCGATTCCATCGTCCGCGTCGAGGCGCGGCGGCTGCGAACCAAGCTGGACGAATACTACACCAGTCACGGCCTCGGCGATCCGATCGTCATCCACATGCGGCGCGGCAGCTACGCCCCGACCTTCGAACGACGTGCGGCGCAGGCGCCAGTGCCCTCCGTACCCGGGGCGGTCGAACCGACGGCCTCATCCACGAGGTGGAGGCCAGGGTTCACCGCACTCGTCGTGACAGTACTTCTGGCGCTTCCGCTGGGTTTCACCGTCTGGCGCGCCGGCCTGTGGACGTCTGTCGGTAGTGCGACGCCCATGGTCACCATTGGAGTGCTGCCGTTCGCACAGTATTCGACCGAGGCGGCCGACGCGCTCCTCGCTGCCCGGCTGACCGATGGCGTCACGAGCGAGCTTGCGCGAATCCGCACGCTCGGCGTCGTGTCGCACACGAGCGCGCAGCAGTTTGCCGGTACGCGGCGCCCGCTGAGAGAGATTGCGCAAGTACTGAGCGTGGAGTTGATTCTCGAAGCGAGCGTGTCCAGGGAAGGGGAAGCTGTGCGCGTCAGCACCCGTCTGGTCGATGCCCGTCTGGATCGCAAGGTCTGGGTCGCAGACTTCGTTGGAACGCTGCCCGAGCTGCAGGATCTGACGCGCCGCATCGCGGCGGCAGTGGGTCCGGCCGCCGAGCGGTCCCGGACCCGCTAGCCAGCCCCCACTATTGTTGCTGTTGCTGTTGCTGTGCGAGGTCCGGGCGCGGCAGCGACGAGGGCACCTCGCGTGAGACCCACGGCATGTGGGTGGGTATTTCGTGCGCTGCCGTCACCTGACCGGTCGTCACCTGGCCGGTCGTTCCCACACGAACGGCCACCGACAGCTCACTGCGCGCCGCGCTCAATCCCTTGAAGACGCCTCTGGTCGGCGGTACATCCGCGTAGTCGCGGCCGATCGCCACCCGGATGTGGCGATGGTCGGCCACCAGGTTGTTCGTCGGATCGAATCCCATCCACCCCACGTCGGGAAGCCACACTTCACCCCACGCATGCGTCGAGCCGTCCGACGATCGCACGTCGCCGTCGGCCTGATGGAACAGATATCCGCTCACGTAACGACACGGGATGCCGAGCTGCCTCACGAGCGCAATCATGATGTGCGTAAAATCCTGGCACACTCCTTTCCGTGACTCGAGCGCGTCGTCTATCGGCGAGTCGACACGCGTGCTCTTGGGGCTGTACGTCAGTCGCTCGAACAGTTCCGCGGTGATCCGCCGGACGGTGGTCAGCGGATCGTCTCCCCTGGCCAGGCCAATCTCGCGCGCGAGCTCGGCCAGCCGGACGGTCGGCCGCGCAAACGGGCTCGGGTGGAGCACTTCCCAGAATGCGCCCGACGACGTCTTGGCGTCGAGGCGCTCCCACGCGCCGGACCCGAGTGCCGCCGGCACCTCCGCCGCGGGCCCGCACTCGACGACGGCCTCGGCCACCACGCTCAGACGCGACAGGCGGCCGGGAATGTTGAAGTGATGGACGATGTTGCCGTCGTGATCCTGGTACATGCGCACGCGCGCGATGGGAGTCGTGCTGAGGTTGAAGCGCACGCAGCGTTGCGGGCCCTCGCTGCGCGGCTGCACCCGCGCCTCCATCACGCTCTCTGCAATCGGCGATTCGTAGATGAACCGCGTCACATGCCGAATGGTGTACTGCACTGTGCTCTCTTCCTTGAACCGTCTGAACCTTGTTGAACCTCTTTAAGCCTCGTGAACCTTTCTTGAACCCTCTTGGACCAGTCATGCCGGCAACGCCGTCTCGATCGGATACGTGATGTAGCTCTGATATGCGGCTGCGTGGATCTGCGCGCAGTAGCGGCCGACGGCGTCGAGATAGGCATGGGGATCCTCGTTGAGAATCTCGTCCACCTGGCCGTAGTCGAGTGATGCGTGCAGGCGGCCGGCCAGCCGTTCGGCGCGTCCATCGTTCGTGCGGCCTGCGAGCTGCGAGACCGCCCGCAGAGCGGACTCCACTCGAGCAGCCGAAAAACGTACCGATCGCGGGAAGTCGGGATTAAGCAACAGGAACTCGGCGACCAGATCTGGTCGCAGATGCGCCGTGTAACAGCGGCAGTACGCCTCCAGCGCCGAGCACGAGCGCAGCAACCCCACCCACTCGCTGTGGTTCGGCGGCCACTGCGAGTCCTCGCGGAAGTACAAATCAACGAGCGCCGCCGTGGCCCCGGCCCGTTCGAGGAAGCGGCCGGCCTGGAGGTACTGCCAGCCTTCCCCGTGCGACATCGTCGCGTCGGTGACGCCCGCGAAGAGATGGACACCCTCGATCGCCAGGCGGCAGATGTAGTGCGGCCGGGTCGACCAGGTACCCTCGGTGCGGGCCTGTTTCAGGCGGAGAAAGAGCGCGTTGAGCTGCTCCCACATGTCCGAATTGATCTCTTCGCGCACTTGACGCGCGTTCTCTCTGGCCGCCGTCACGCACGCGAGCACCGAGTCGGGGTGCTCGAGGTCGAAGACCAGCGCGTCGATGAGCGCGGTGGGATTGGTGGGCGTCTCGGCGAGCGGCTCCACTCTGAGGGCGGAAAAGAGACGAGCGAAGTTCCAGCCATCGCTGGTCGACCGTCGATCCAGCCCGAGATCGAGCCGAACGTCCATCAGCCGCGCGGTGTGCTCCGCACGTTCCAGATACCGGCTGATCCAATAGAGCGCGTCAGCGACGCGTGACAACAGCATGCCTCAGCTCAGAAGCTCTCGCCGAACCGGCGAAGAACACGCCACGACGACACAGCCTGCCAGGAATCCTTCGGGATCTTCGTGAACTTCGCGGTCCGCGTGATTGAATCCGTAACGTTGACCGCCTACTCTTCCAGCACCCATGTGTCCTTGCTCCCTCCACCCTGCGACGAGTTCACGACGAGCGATCCCTTCTTGAGCGCGACCCGCGTCAATCCGCCGGGGACGACAGTGACCGTATCGCCGTAGAGCACGTACGGTCGGAGGTCGACGTGTCGCGGCTCGATCCGGTCGTTGATGAAACAGGGTGACTGCGAGAGCGCCAGCGTCGGCTGCGCGATGAAGTTCCGCGGTTCCGCGAGAATCTTGGCTCTGAACTCCTCGCGTTCACGCGCCGTGCTGTGCGGACCCACGAGCATGCCGTAGCCGCCTGACTCCCCCACCGCCTTGACCACGAGCGAATCGAGGTGCTCGAGGACGTAGCGGCGATCGTCGGGATTGGCCAGCAGGTAGGTGCCGACGTTGTCGAGGATGGGCTCTTCCGACAGATAGAACCGGATGATCGCCGGGATATAGGCGTAGAGCGCCTTGTCGTCGGCGAGTCCCGTGCCGATGGCGTTGGCGACCGACACCGTGCCGGCGCGATACGCATTGAGCAGCCCGGCCACGCCGAGGTACGAGTCCCGGCGGAATGCGAGCGGATCGAGAAAGTCATCGTCCACGCGACGGTAGATCACGTCGACGCGCCGGAGCCCGGCGGTCGTCCGCATGTAGACCACGTTGTCGTGGACGAGCAGGTCGCGGCCTTCGACGAGCGCCACTCCCATCTCGCGCGCGAGGAAGGCGTGCTCGAAGTAAGCGGAATTGCCGACGCCGGGGGTCAGGACGACGAAGGTGGGGTCCGTGACGTGGGGCGGCGCGAGCGCGCGCAGCGTGGCGAGCAACGCCTGGCCGTACTGGGCAATCGGGCTGACCTGATACCGCTCGAACAGCCCGGGCATGACCCGCCTGGTCACCTCGCGGTTGGCGAGCATGTAGGAGACGCCGCTCGGCACGCGCAGGTTGTCTTCGAGCACGACGAACCGGCCGTCCTCGATCCGCACCAGGTCACTGCCCGCGACCGACACGTAGATGTCGCGATGCACGCGCACGCCGCGCATCTCGCGCCGGAAGTGCCGGCAGCTGTACACCAGGTCGCGGGGGACGACGCCTTCGGTCAGAATCCGCCCCTCGTGGTAGATGTCCTTGAGGAAGAGATTGATCGCGGTCAGGCGCTGCGAGAGGCCGCCGACGAGCGTGCGCCACTCTGCGGCTGTGATGATGCGCGGCAGCAGGTCGAACGGAAAAATCCGCTCGGTGCCCTCTTCGTCACCGTAAACGGTGAAGGTGATGCCCTGGGTCAGAAAGGCTTTGTCCGCCTCTACCTGGCGCAGGCCCAGCTCCTCGGGAGAGGCGGCCAGCAGCTCGTCGAAGAGCGGACGGCAGTGCGCGCGCGCCGCGCCGGCCGGGTCGAACATCTCGTCGTAGCCCGCGCCGGCGTCGTAGCTGGAAAACAGCTCGCCTGCGGAGGACATCGACAGCCGTGAGGGCCTTATCGCGCGCATGGGTGGCAGTCGCGGCTCGTTTCCGACACAAATGTAGTCACGTGCCACAGGGCCGACGGTTGTGTCGGCGGCCCGCTCACATGCACCCCTCGCCGCCGCTACCCATCCCCCCGCGCGACCGCCCCGGATGCGGTCCGCTGCAGGAACGCGGACCGGATCAGCGCATCCACGACGGCTTCGCACGACGGAAGGTCGAGACCCCAGAGCCGCGCGGCCTGCGGCATCGTCAGCCGCAACCCAGGCATCTCGAGAAACTCGCAGCGCACGCGCTCCACCAGCTTCTGGAATTCGGGCGTTTCGAGTTCGAGGGGCAACATGGTGTGCTGTGGTCCAATCGTCGTTTGTCGTAGCAAGACGTGATCCGCCCGGAGTGTGCGACAATTCGCCGCGTTTCCATTGTCCGGGCGGTGAGCCCCGACGGGGGGCCCCGGCCGATCGCTCATTTGTGTACGGCAGGGCGGCGCGATCCTACAAATATGTCTGAACGTGAGACCTGCGCCGGCGGCTGCGGCCTGAAGTGACGGGAAAAATCGCGTCGGCGGCGCAGCCTCCGGAGGCAGCATTCTTGCTCGACCTGGATAGTTTCTTTCCTGGCAGCTTTCACGCGGAGGGTCGGTGAGCATCAGAGACGTGGCGGCGCGCGACGAAGACTCGGCGCTCTGGACGCTGGAGGAAATCACCCGGCTGGTGTCGGCCAGCGGGAACGCGTCGGAAACCCTCAACAACATCGTCCATCTGATCCAGCGACGGTTCGAAACCGACGTCTGTTCCGTTTACCTGCTCGAGCCCGATCGCGCCAATCTGGTGCTCGCGGCGACGGTGGGCCTCCGCGCCGAAAGCGTCGGACGCGTGCGGATGCGCCTGTCGGAGGGGCTGGCGGGCCTGGTCGCCGAGCGCCTGCGGCCTCAGTTCGTCGCCGACGCCGCGACGCATCCGCGCTTCAAGTATTTTCCCGAGGCGGGCGAAGATCCATATCGCTCGTTCCTCGGCGTACCGATCGTCGAGCGCGGGCTGCTGCAAGGCGTACTCGTCGTCCAGACGATTGACGCCCGGACGTTCCACGCCGAAGACATGCGCCTGCTGACGATGGCGGGCGCGCAGCTGGCGCCGATTGTCGCCGAAGCGCGCACCCTCGGGCAGTTCGTCGCGCCCGCGCACCAGCGGTTGGGGGCCCTCGCGCAGAATCTCTGGTGGAGCTGGGACCCCGACACGACCAGCCTGTTTCGCGAGATCGATCCCGTCCTCTGGCGTACCCTCGACAACAACCCCGTCGCCCTGCTGCAGCAGATCCCGATCGACAAGCTCGAAGAGCGGGCCTCGCAGCTCGCGCTGCACAGCCGCATCAACTACGCCTATCGCCGGCTGCAGGAGTATCTGCACTCGAAGCACACCTGGGGCGCCCGCCATGCGGGCGTCCTCTGGGCGCGTCCCGTCGCGTACTTCTCGGCGGAGTTCGGCATCCACGAATCGCTGCCGATTTACTCAGGCGGACTCGGCATTCTCGCGGGCGATCACATCAAGAGCGCGTCGGATCTCGGGATCCCGCTCGTCGGCGTCGGCTTGTACTACGACCAGGGCTATTTCAGGCAGCGGCTCGATCGCGACGGGTGGCAGCACGAGGACTACCTCGACGTCGATCACCGGTCGCTTCCGATACGGCCGGCCCTCAGCCAGGGCGTGCCCGTGACCGTCTCGGTCGAAACACGCACCGCAACGATTGCCGCGCGCGTATGGCAGCTCTCGGTCGGTCGCAACACGCTGCTCCTCCTCGATTCGAACGTCGAGGGCAACCAACCCGAAGATCGGGAGCTGACGGCGCGGCTGTACGGCGGCGACGACCGGGTCCGCATCCGGCAGGAATTGCTGCTCGGCGTCGGCGGCGTCCGCGCGCTCGCGGCGCTCGGCATCGCTCCCGGCGTGCTGCATCTCAACGAAGGACACAGCGCATTTGCTCCGCTCGAGCTCGTCCGTCAGCGCATGGCGATTGAAGGCGTCGACGCGTGGGAAGCGCTCCGACGCGTGTCGGCGCAGGTCGTCTTCACGACCCACACGCCGGTCCCTGCCGGGCACGACCGCTTCACACCGACCCTCGTCGACGAGCACCTCGGGCCGCTTCGGGAATCGCTCGGCGTCGATCGTGACCGCTTCCTTGGCCTCGGCCGCGTGAACCCGTCGGACGACAACGAGACCTTCTGCATGACGGTCCTCGCGCTCAAGTCGTGTCACCGCGCCAACGCCGTCTCTTCACTGCACGGCCACGTGTCGCGTGCGATGTGGAGTCCTTTGTACCCCGATCGCGGCGAAGACCGCGTGCCGATCGGCCACATCACCAACGGCGTCCACGTGCCGACGTGGCTCGCGCCTCAAATGCGCCAGGTCTACGACCGCCATCTCGGTCCGAACTGGACCGAGCGGGCCAGCGATGCCTCCCTCTGGGATCGCATCGACGCCATCGACGACGGCGAGCTGTGGGAGACGCACCAGACGTTGAAGGTGCAGCTCATCGACACCGTACGCCGGCGCACGGCGCAGCAGGCGGAACGCCGCGGCGAACCCGCCGATCTCGTCGCTCCACTGCGCCGGGCCTTGAGCTTCGACGCGTTGACGATCGGGTTCGCCCGCCGCTTCGCGACCTACAAGCGGGCCACGCTGATGCTCCGCGACATCGATGCGTTTGCCGCACTGGTCAACAACCCGACGATGCCGATCCAGTTCGTGTTCGCGGGTAAGTCGCACCCCCATGATGGGCCTGGCAAAGCCCTGCTGCGGGAGATCGCACACCTCGCCCGCGATTCGCGCTTCGCGGGCAAGCTCGTGTTCGTCGAGGACTACGACATCAATGTGGGCCGGCACCTCGTCCAGGGCGTCGACGTGTGGATCAACAATCCCCGCCGGCCGCTCGAGGCCTGCGGCACGAGCGGCCAGAAGATCGTGCTCAACGGAGGGCTCAACCTGTCGATTCTCGACGGCTGGTGGGCGGAGGCGTACGACGGCGTCAACGGCTTCGCGATCGGCATGGGTGAGACGCACTCGTCTGCCGACGTGCTCGACCTTCGCGACGGCGAGTCGTTGCTCGAGGTCCTGCGCGACGTCGTCATTCCGCTGTACTACAACCGGGACCGGGACGGCCTGCCGCGCGAGTGGATCGCGCGTGTGAAACGCGCGATCCGCACGCTCGGGTGGCGCTTCAGCGCGGACCGCATGGTCAAGGATTACCTGCTCAAGACCTACATCCCGGCGGCGGGCGGCACGAGCAGCGACGTGAGCCGTTGCTGACCCGTGGCGAGAAGCGATCTCACGCGCTATCGGCGGTGTCGGCGGGCCCTATTTGACCTCGAACGTGATGTGGGCGTTCACGCGGTACGCGACGATCTTGCTCTTGTTGACGACGCCCTCGGCGTTCTTGATCCAGATCGACCTGATGTTCTTGACCGTCTTTCCGGCGTCCTTGACGGCAGACTGGGCCGCGTCCTCCCAGCTTTTGTTGGACTGTGCGATGACTTCGATGACTTTGTGAATCGCCATACGGTCCTCCATCTTCTTCGAGTGGTCTTCCACAACGATCGGCGGGCGGGCGCCCGTCGTGCCGGTGGAATCAGGACAGTATAGCGGCCGGCAATGTCTACGCGGGCTCGTCGACAAACGACCGGCGCGCGTCCGGCTGTGCGATGCCGTGCCGCTCCAGCCGCCGATACAGCGCGCGTCTGCTGAGGCCGAGCTGGCGCGCGGCCTGTGCCTTGTTGCCGCCGGTCTCGGCAATGACCTTCATGATGTGCTGCCGCTCGAGCGACGACAGCGCCTGATCCGACTCATCCCCACTATCGTCTGCTCCGTAGAAGGATGAGGTGCGGCCGGGCGACGCCGACAAGAGTGCCGAAGGACGCAGGCTGGCCTCGATGTCTCGTTCGGTGATGACCGGCCCATCGGCCAGCATGCAGGCCCGCTCGAGAACGTTCCGCAACTGCCGGATGTTGCCGGGCCAGGGCGCATCGCCAAGGCGCCGCGCGGCCGCCAACGCCAGGCCCGACATGGGTTTTCCGAACCGCTCCCCGAATTCCCGCAGGAAGGCGGCCGTGAGGTACGGAATGTCTTCGCGGCGATCGCGAAGCGCCGGAAGCGTGATCTGGACCACGTTCAACCGATAGAGCAGATCGCTCCGGAACCGGCCCGCCGCCACCTCCACGCCGAGGTCCCGGTTGCTGGCGCAGACGACTCTGACGTCGGTGCGAACCGGCTGCATCGATCCGACGCGCTGTACTTCTCCACTCTCGAGCACGCGCAGCAGCTTCGCCTGCAGCGCGAGCGGCAGCTCGCCGATCTCGTCCAGAAAGAGTGTCCCGCCGTCGGCCGTTTCGAAGAGGCCCACCTTGTTGTCGGTCGCCCCTGTGAACGCGCCGCGGACGTGGCCGAACAGCTCCGATTCAAAGAGCGTCTCGACGACCGCCGAGCAGTTGACCGCGACAAAGCGTTTCGACCGCCGTGGGCCGCATTGATGCAGCGCCCGGGCAACGAGCTCCTTGCCCGTGCCCGTCTCGCCGAAGACGAGCGCCGTGCGCACGTGCGGGGCCAGACGCCTGATGAGGCCGAAGACGTCCTGCATTCCGGCGCTTCGCCCGATCATCCCGGCGAATTCCAGACGCTCGGCGACCTCGCGATCGACGGCCATCAGCCGAGCACGCCGTTCGGTCTCTTCACGAACGGTCACGAACATGTCGGTGAGGCGCTGGAAATTGAACGGCTTGGTCAGGTAGTCGGCCGCGCCGAGCTTCACAGCCTCGACGGCCGAGTCGATAGACCCGAAGCCGGTCATCAGCACGATCATCGAGGTCGCGTCGGCGTTGCGCAGCGCGCGCACGATGTCGAGGCCGTTGACGTCCGGCATCCGCAGGTCGACCATGACGAGATCCGGCCGCCGCGCCTCGGCCATCTGCAACCCCTGACGCCCGTCCGTGCAGGTGACGACCTCGAAGCCCTCACGCTCGCCCACACGCCGAATCAATGAGAGCACGGCGGTCTCGTCGTCGACGACCAGGAGCAAGGGACGCTCAGCGGTCATGCGGGCGTTCCTCCGGCGACATCGAGGCAATCTCTCACGGTCCTCGCGAGACTCTCTGGCGTGAAGGGCTTGTGCAGGATGCTCAGGCCGGCATTCGGCGAGCCGAGCTCCGCGCTGAAGCGATCGGCAAACCCGGACATGTAGAGCACCCGGACCTCGGGGCGTCTCGCCACGATGCGCTGCGCGAGCTCCGGTCCACTCAGACCCGGCATGACGACGTCGCTCAGCAGAAGATGAATGGGACCCGCGTGATCCGTCGCAATCTTGGCCGCGTGCATGACGTCCTGCGCTTCGAGCACGTCGTAGCCTCTACCTGAGAGGACCCGTTGCACGAGATGGCGGACCCCCGGTTCGTCCTCGACGAGCAGGACCGTCTCGGTACCGGCGTACGGGACCGCCCGCCGTGCGGTCCGCGTCGCCACTTCGGACAGCGCCTCGACCGCAGGGAATCGAATCACGAATCTCGTGCCGCGATTGCGCTCGCTCTCCACGCTGATCACGCCGTCACTCTGACTGACAATGCCGTACACGGTTGACAGACCCAGACCAGTGCCTCTCCCGGGGCCCTTGGTCGTGAAGAAGGGCTCGAAGACGCGGTCGACGATTTCCGTCGGGATCCCCGTGCCCGTGTCCGAGACGATCATCGTCACGCACGGCCACCGCACGGGTGAGGCCGACGGGTCGCGCGGATCGGCTGGCAGCGTCTCGCTTTTCGTTTCGATCCGCAGCACGCCGCCGCCCGGCATGGCGTCACGGGCATTGGCCGCCAGGTTCACGAGGACTTGCTCGATCTGACTCGGGTCCGCCCTCAGCTGGCCCAGGGACGAGGCTGTCATCATTTCGAGCTCGATGTCATCACCGACGACCTGCCGAAGCATTTTCTCGAGCTCCGAGACCACCTCGTTCAGATCCAGCAGCGCGGGCTGGACGACCTGCTTGCGGCTGAACGTCAACAGCTGGCGCGTCAGGCTGCCCGCCCGCTCCCCGGCTTTCTTGATCTCCAGCAGATCGGCGGCAATTTCGGGCTGGTCGTGGGTCGCTTCGATGAGCAGCGCCGTATAGCCGAGAATGGCGGTCAGCAGGTTGTTGAATTCGTGTGCGACACCGCCGGCCAGCTGCCCGATGGCTTCCATCTTATGGGCCTGTCGCACCTGGTCCTCGGTCGCGCGCAGCGCCGACTCGGAGCGGCCGATTGAGGCGCTTTCCACCTTGATCGTACTCGGATCGAATCCGGCCCGATGCAGCGCCTCCAGCACGGTGGTGGCATCGTTGTTCGCGTCTTGCGCAAGCAGGATCCGAATCGGAACAGTCATGATCACTCCGGGCGACCACACGCCCGCCGGCGCACAAAAGTGTCATAGGTATGCACGATCCCATGCCAGCAGCACCTCTCAGATCTGGCCCCGAATCAAGCCGTTTGCGACAGGCCGTGGCGCGGATCGGAACAGGCGATGACGGAAACGTTATTGGGGGTTCGGGGTTCGCGGTTCGCTGTTCGCGGTTCGGGGTTCGCGGTTCGGCCTTCGCGGTTCAGCGTTTCACGGGTTGGCGTTCACGGCTCGACGATCGCGGCGCGCCGTGAACCACGAACCCGAACGCCGAACCTCGAACCTCGAACCTCGAACGGATCATACGGCCGCGTGGGCGTTGACGGCCGGCAACTCGATCGTAAAGAGTGCTCCCTCGCCACGCGCGGACTCGCACCAGACGCGGCCGCCGAAGTGTTCGACCACGAGGCGCACGAGGGACAGCCCCAGACCGGTCCCCTCGCTTTCCACCACCACGGCATTGTCCGCGCGGTAGAACTTCTCGAAGAGCCTGACCTGGGCTTCTTTGGGTACGCCAATTCCGGTGTCGCGAAAAGCGCAGGCCACGTGGCCATCGCGCATCGTGAGCGTGACGTCGATCCGGCCGCCGGACGGCGTGTACTTAATCGCGTTCGACAGGAGATTCGTCACGGCCTGCCGCATCAACTGACTGTCTGCATGGATGGTCGGCTCCGAGGCAAGACGCGCCACGGTCAGGTGGAGCTGCTTGTCGTCGATGAGCGGCTGCAGCTCGTTGACAACGCTGCCGACGAGATCGTCCAGTCGCAGATTCTCGGGCTGAACGATGAGCCGGCCGCTTTCGAGCCGCGACACATCGAGCAGGTCGTTGACCAGTCGGATGAGGCGGTGCGCCGAGTCGCGCGCCTCGCCGACGTATCCGGCCACTTCGGAAGACAATCCCGGCGCCTCGGCCGCCAGCTCCAGCATCCAGCTCACGCCCGAGAGCGGCGTGCGCAGCTGATGGCTCACGAACGAGACGAAGTCGGACTTCATCGTCTCGGCGTGCTTGCGGTCCGTAATGTCACGATCATTGCCGCGGAATCCCACGAGTGTGCCGCGTTCATCCATCAAAGGGACGGCGTTGCTCTCGAGATACCTGACGAGGCCATCCCGAGCGTGCCAGCGAAGCACGACGTTCTTCCATCCGGTGCGCCCAACCACCGCGGCCTCCAGGCACGCCAGAGCCCGCGGACGATCGTCGGGATGCACTCGCGCGAAATGGTCGCGGCCCCGGAGATCGGTGGGCTGAACGCCGAGCACGATGACCGACGCGGGGTTCGTGTACGTCAGCACGCCCTGGAGGTTGGTTTCCCAGATCCACTCGTGCGTGCTTTCCACGATCGAGCGAAACCGCTCCTCGGTGGTGCGGAGCGCCTGCTCGGCCTCGACCACTCTCTGCTGCGCCGTTTGGAAATGGGCGTCCGCCACGGCGGTGATGAGCGTCAAGCCCAGGACGAGGACGCTCCCAAGGATCACGGGCCAGTGCAGCTGGTGACCCGAGACGGTCCAGAGAGCGGCGTAGTCGTGGTGCGGGTGAGCGGGTGTGAATTCCGCAGCCGCCATGCCCGTGTAGTGCATCCCGGCGATCGCGGCTCCCATGACCATGGCGCTCGTCGCACGGAGAAGCCACGGCGCGTCCGGGGCGCGAAGACCGTGAGCGATTCTGAGTGCCGCGGCCGACGCCACGACCGCGATGACGATCGACAGCGCAACGAGCGGCATCGAATACGTCATGCCGAGGGGCACGAGCATCCCGCGCATCCCCAGATAGTGCATGCCGGCGATCGCCGCGCCCATCGTGAGTGCACCTGCCGCATAGGTGGACGCGCGAACCTCGTCGCGCTGGAGGATGAAGAGAGCAAGGGCCGAGGCGGCAATGGCCACCAGCAGGGACAGGGCCAGCAGCAGGACGTCATGCCGGACGGGAACCGGCAGCGTGAAGGCGAGCATCGCCACGAAATGCATGCTCCAGATGCCGGCCCCCATGGACACGGACCCGCCCAGGAGCCAGGCCTGCCGCGCTCCATGCCGCGACACTGCGATGCGGCCGGCGAGCGTCAGCGCGGTGTAGGACGCCAGGACTGCGACAAGGATCGACACGGCCACAAGATCGAGGTCGTGATGAGGGGCAAGTCCAGGTCCGTGTGACATCGCCATAGGGTCAGCTCTTCGGCTCGAGCTGTTCCAGCGTCTGCCGGACGACGCGCGCCAGCTCTTTCGGCGACAGGCTGGACTTGGTCACGATCTGCGTGGCGCCGGCTTGACGCAGCTCTTCCAGCCGCGGTGCGGTGTAGGCGTTCGACGTGATGATCACGGGAAGCGTGGCCAGATCGGGTGTCGCGCGGATACGTCGCAACACTTCGAAACCGTCGACTTTGGGAAGCATGAGATCCAGCAGAACGAGGTCCGGGCTCGACCGCGCGATCGCCGCCAGCCCCGCCTCGCCATCAGGCGCGACCTCTACGCGGTAGCCGTCCCGCGTCAGCGCGGTCTGATAGAGATTCGCCGCCATCACGTTGTCTTCGATGACGACGATGCGCTTCAATGCCGGAGGCCTCCATGCAGCACGGAGGTCAGCAGACCGAACTCGACACGCGCCGATCCGAGCGCACGTTGCGCGTCGTCGGCGCGGCCCGCCGCAGCCAGGTGCTCGAGGTTCGTCAGGTCTTGCGCGAGCTCCGCCGCGCCGCAGATCCCCGTCGTCCCAGCTGCACTATGGACGAGGCGCACGACTTCGGACAGGTCGCCGGCGGCGAGCGCGTTCACCGCCAACTCGAGCCGCTCGGCCGTCTCGGCCAGCCACATGTCCTGGAGCTCGCCGGTCGTCATCCCTGTGTCATCGGCCAGGGTCGCGAGCCGTTCGGCCACCAGCTTTGCGTCGGCCGCCGCGCGGTCCGCCGGCATCGTCACTGCGCCACCTTCCCGACGACGGGCGTCACCGGTCGTCCAACCAGGCGCGAGACCTCGTCGCCGAGCGCGCGCAGCGAGAGGTTGGCCTTCACGTAGTACCCCACGGCGCCGAGGCGCGATGCGTGCGCCTTGTCTTCTTCGCGAGACGAGTTCGACAGGATCACGACAGGGATGCCCGCAGTTTTCGGATCGTCGCGAAGCTGCTTGAGGACTTCGATTCCCGAGACCCTCGGCATGAGCAGGTCGAGGAGAATCAGATCGGGCAAGGCCTCGCGAGCCATGTGGAGGCCGACTTCGCCGTCAGTCGCCGACTTCACGACGAACCCCCGTTGCTGAAGGCTCACCTCGCATGCCCTGCGGAGAAACCGATCGTCTTCGACGACGAGAATCGTCGGCGCGTCGCTCATAACACCTGACTCCTACCCCACCGATGCACCTCGGGCCCGCCGCGCGGGCCTCCTCCGGTCCGGTCTACCGCTGGCGCGCGACCTGCGTGTTGTGGGCGACGATCGCCGCCGTCGCCACATTGATCGCGGTCATCAGGATGACCGCGCCCTTGCGATTCTGCTTCCACGCCCGCTCCGTGAAATAGATGCTGCCCGCCGTCGCGGCCGCCTTGACGACGATCGACGCCACGTTCTTCCCCGCGACCGGTTTCATAACCGGGTTGGCTTCAACCGCGCCGGTCTTGAGCGACTTTGACGTCGTGTAGATGTCGAAGCCCTGCAGGACGGCAAGGCTCGCGTACATCGGGACGAGCGCTGCGGGCCTCGCCGGTGAGGGCGGAACAATCGAGAGACGCCGAAGGCTCGGGAGATCGTCTGGCCGGTCCGCTGGGAGCGTCGCAGGCGCAGCGGCAAGCGCGCCGGCGATTGGCGCATCAGCCCGCGCGAACACAGGCGCGTCGTGACCCGGCGTGACCGACCCGACCGTGATGGCGACCGTGAACAAAGCGGCTGTAACGTCCATGGCTTCGGCTCCTCCCCTGGCGAAGCCGCTGCGCGGCTTCCTCCTGAACGCTTGTAGGCGTCACCATTCAGATAGCCAGTTGTACGCCAATAGCCCACAAATCTGTAAACATACATAAATAAAGGCTTTACTAGTGTCCTCCTAGGAGGCACAGCCCGTGCGCGTGAGCGGAGTCGCACGAAAGTGGGCGATTCCGCCCGGTGTCGTGAGCGTGTGGTCCGGGTCGTCCGGGGGGCCTAGTGGCTAATGGGCCGTTCCGTGGGCCGCGTCGATGACCTGGCGGACCGACCGCAATAGCTCTTCGGTGGCAAACGGCTTGGCCAGATGCAGATCGCCATCGGCGACCGCTGCGGCCGAGAGCATCTCGCCGGGGTAGCCCGACATGTAAATGGCAGGTGTCGCCTCGCGGGACTGCCGCAGCCGGTGGACGAAGGCGGGACCGGACAGACCCGGCATGATGACGTCGGTCAAGATCAAGTGGATCATCTCGGAGTGTTCGCGCGCGATCTCGAGCGCCCGCTCCGGGCTTTCCGCCTCGAGCACGAGGTAGCCGTACCGGCGAAGCGCGAGCGTCGCATAGCGGCGCACTGCATCGTCATCCTCGACCACTAAGATCGTCTCGCGCCCCAGGAACGGATTCAGCCTGGCGACCGGTGCCGCCACCGTCGCCGCCACTTCTACCGCGGCCGGGAAATACAGCCGGAAGGTCGTCCCTTCCCCCGGTGAGCTTTCAGCGAAGATATTGCTGTTGAGGTGCTTGACGATGCCGTAGACGGTGGCGAGTCCGAGTCCAGTCCCGCGGTCCCTGCCCTTGGTGGTGAAGAACGGTTCGAAGAGCCTGGCGCGCGTGAGTTCATCCATGCCGCTTCCGGTGTCCTGCACGATGAGGAGCGTATAGCGGCCCGGCGCCACAGTCACCCCGTCGAGCTCCTGCGGGCTCGAGAGCACGATGTTTTTCGTCTCGATGGACACCGTTCCCCCACCCGAGGGCATAGCGTCGCGGGCGTTCACAACGAGGTTCAGCAACACCTGCTCGAGTTGGGTGATGTCGCCGGCGATCGACCAGAGATCGTCCGCCAATCGCGTCCGCAGCCGAATGTGCTCGCCGATCAGCCGCTGCAGCATCTGCTCGGCCTCGGTGACGACGAGATTGAGATCGACCAGCTCGATCGACAACGGCTGTTTGCGGCTGAACCGGAGGAGTTGACCCGTCAGCGCGGCGGCGCGATCGCCGGCTTTCCTGATCTCGATCAGATCGGCGGAAATCGGTTTGTCGTCACCGATCTGGCTGAGCATCATCTCGGTGTAGCCGAGGATGGCCGTAAGAAGGTTGTTGAAGTCGTGGGCCACGCCAAACGCGAGGTGACCGATAGCCTCCATCTTCTGCGCCTGCCGCACATGGGCCTCGTTGGCCACCCAATCCATCCTTGCCTGGTCGGCGCGCCGTCGAAGCAGCGTCGTGACCGACTCGACGAGGAGCGGCGCCGTGTTCGGCTGGGTGAGACACCAGTCGGCCCCGGCAGCCAGGGCGCGGACACAGTTCTCCGATGACACGGCGGTGTCGGAGACGAGCATCACGCCGATGGGCTGTGTGTGCGGGTTCGTCTTCAGCTGGCGACACACGTCGAAGGCGTTAAGTCCGGGGAGGCTCACGTCGAGCACGACGAGGCTGGGGGAAGGTGCGTGTTCTGCGTGGCTGAGCGCTGTGGGCCCGTCGTTCGCCTCCAGGACACGGAAGCCCGAGTCCCGCAGGGCGTCGCTTCCACGCTCAGAGCCGGCAACGAGAATGACTGGAGCCATCGCCCGAGTTTGGCGCCAGCTTGCGCGCGCCAACCTCCAATGTCAACAGCAAGTTATAGGGAAAGCCCTCGACGCGTCACGAGCAGTCCTTCGAGTAAACAAGTGCTATACAGTACTAACGAGCTAAACCGTCGAACCGAACAAGTCTCGGTCCCTCGAGCGCCTGAACCTCTCGTCGATCGCCGTGATTGGCGAAGCGGCAGCAGGTCTCGAAGCTCGTACAGGCGCAAACCGGGGCGTGAACAGAGGGCGTAAGAGGACAGAGCAGAACCTGGGCGCGCTGACTGGGGCGCGCGTGGGTCAGGCGGCTGTGTGAAAGAGCGGAATCCAGAGGTCGTCTTCGTCTATGTGCGAGATCGATTCCGGCTGAAAGGCCATCATAAGGGGTACGTCAGCTTCCGTCATCCGCAGCGCGTGTGACTCGGCATCGAAGCACAGCGGAACCATCGTCAGCGCCACCTGTTGCGATCCCGCCGCATCGACCACTTCTAGCACGAGGCTACAAATGTGGCGGCTCCGCGGATCGACCACGAAGCCCAGCAGCTTCCCAAGCTCCTGATCGTCCATCGTGCGGACGCTCAGCCGTCCCAGGCGCAAACTGCGCGCCTTGGTGCGAATCGCCGGAAGGTACCGTGGATGACTCAGGGTCAGCTCCTGCCCTGGCCACAGCAAAAGCGATACCAGTTTCCCGAGGTGAATAACGCCAGATTTTCTCGCACTTGCGACCGGCCGGTGTCTCACTGTAGGCTTTCGCTTTCATATCCTGTCAGATTTGCAACACCCGAGACTCCGGAGGTCTCGACCCTGGAGTCGTCGACTTTTGGAGTCCCTCGGGGGTACTCCTGGAGTTCTTGATGAAGCGCGCGATTACGATTGCCCTGTTGTTCCTGTCCTCCGGTGTTTCCGCATTCGCCCAGACCGAAGGCCGCATCAGCGTCGGTGCGTCGGTCACCTTTGTCCAGCCGACCGACAGCGAGGTCGGGTCGCTCGTCGGCTATGGCCCGCTCGTGCGGCTCAATCCCAGGAAGGGGTGGGGCTTTGCCGGCGGGCTGAGCTGGTTCCGTGCGGACATCGATAACCCGTCTGGCTCTGGCGATCCCTTCGTCAAGCTGCGCGTGCGACCAATCATGGGCGGGGTCGCCTACACGGTCGGCGAGCAGCCCGTGCTCGTCAGCTTCTCAATCGTCGCCGGGCCATCGTTCAACGATCTCGATTTCGACGAAGACTTCCTCAACACGCTGCCCGCAGGTCCACGACCCGAGCTCGACGCGAAGAACAGCGTCGCGGTGCGGCCCGGCATTGGCATTACGTGGACCATCGCGCCGCGAGTAGCCATCGTCGGGTTTGGCGGCTACATGATCAACCGGCCGGACCTCGTCTACCGCGACGTCGCCGGACAGGAATACCGCAACCGCTGGAAAGCGGACTCCGTCCTGCTGAGCGTCGGCGCGGTCTACTCGCTCTTCTGAGGCGCGTCGCGTGAAGGCCCTCGTCCTGGCCCGAGGCAAGGGCACGAGGATGCAGCGCGCCGACCGCGCGGCCGCCGTCGATCCGGCGCAGTCGAGGGTCGCCGACACGGGGCTCAAGGCGATGATCCCGTTTCGCCGGCCGTTCCTGGACTACATCCTCAGCGCACTCGCCGACGCCGGATGCCTGGACATCTGCCTCGTCATCGGACCCGAGCACGACGTCGTCCGCGAGTACTACGAGCGCACCCGTCCTCCCGAGCGTGTGCGCGTCGCCTTTGCCGTCCAGCCGCACGCCCGCGGCACGGCCGACGCCGTGCTGTCGGCCGAAGGGTTCGCAGGGCAGGCGCCGTTCCTCGTCCTCAACGCCGACAACTACTACTCCATCGACGTGCTGCGCGCCCTCGT